>JAABUQ010009565.1_pt1 | contig 13058 bp, 7 predicted proteins | sample 5560001 | NCBI WGS metagenome assembly JAABUQ01 (sample SAMN10711888, study PRJNA513371) | rock metagenome | isolation source: Antarctica rocks | place: Antarctica: Victoria Land, Finger Mt nord | collected 2015-12-18 | reverse complement strand
GCTGCTGCTGATACTGCTCGAACTCTCGCCGGACCGTGTCGTCGTGCAGGGTGGCGTAACGGGCGGTCATCAGCGGGCTGGCGTGGCCGAGCAGCTGCTGCACCACATGCTGAGGCACCCCCCGGTTGATCATTCTGGTGCCGAGGGTGTGGCGGAACTGGTGGGCAGTGACCCGCACCGGCTGGCCGGCCTCGTCGTGCAGCCCGATCGCCTGCTCCCAGCGGGCGAGCCGTGTCCGCAGCGCGGCGTAGCTGATCGGCCGCTGCCCGTCTGGGTTGGCGACCGGGGCCGGGAACAGCCGGGGCGGCAGGGCGTGCGGCCACCGCTCCCGCAGATGGTCCTGCTGGTCCCGGATGGCTTGGGCGGCACGGGCACTGAGCGGCACGAGCTTCTCGGCGGCCATCTTGGTGTTGTAGTAGCGCAGGCACGGCCAGCCGACGCTGTCTTCGACGAGGGGGTTGACCTGCAACGCGCAGCCGTCGCTGGCCCGCAGCCCTGTCTCGATGAGCACAACGACCAGATGGCGGCTGGTCGCGCCCGGGAGCCGGGCCAGATTGGCCGGGTCTTCCAGCTGGGCCATCAGGTACTCGGGAGCAAAGCGGGGCAGTGGCCGGGGGCGTGTGGGCAGGTCGTCGAGGTAGATGGCCGCCTGCGGTGCCAGGTCAGGAAGCCAGCCGTGCCGCCGTGCAGCGTCGAGGAAGCTGCGTAGGCAGACCAGATAGTTGCTCTTGCTGTTGCCTGCGACTCCGGCCCCGAGCAGCCACGACAGGTAGTGCTCGAGCACAGGGCGGGTCATTCCGGCGGCGTCGGTGATGTCGGGATGGCAGTCGGTGAGGAACCGGGACAGCCAGCGCAGCGCTCGGACGTCGACCTCGACCGTGCTGAAGGCATGTCCGGTGCCGAGCCGGAACCGGGCCCACTGCTGGACGGCGACACGCAGCCACGGCTGGACCAGCCCGCTGAACAGGAGCTGCCGGGGTCCGGAGGTGACGCTCAGCCCGAGCGCCGCTGCCCGCCAGACGTCACGGCCGAACTCGGTCTCGGCGTCGGCTCCTTCGGCGAGATCGCTCAGACGCTGATAGCCGTATCGGAGCAGCCCAACGCTGCGAGGGGCAACCGGCCGGTCGCCGGCGGCGGCCTTGAGCCAGAGGGGCAACGGCCGGTCGAGCAGTGAGTCGACGTCCGCCGTGGTGAGCAGGTCGATCAGATCCCGAACCGTCGAAGGCAGCAGCCGCACCGAGCGGTCGTCGTGACGGCATTGCAGCACGAACCCGACCTCGTAACGAGCCTGCAGACCGAGTCCGCCCAGGTCGAACGAGCCGATCCTGTCGCCCCTTTCCGAGCGCTGCATCGGTCCGGTGCTGGCCGCGAACGTCGCCAACTCGGGCTGCCCCTGCTGCCGCCACCGCAGGTAATGGCCTTGGCAGAGCAGCCGGGTCCACGCCGGCCGCGGACAGTTAGCCGCCTGGCAGACACCTCGGGCGAAGACTGGGTCGTCGGCGGCGACCCGGATCACCGGGCCGGCGAACTCGGCCCGGACCGCCTCAGCTAGGCGGCCCAACAGGCCCCCGTCCCGAGACCGGCACGGGTGTCGACGCGCTCACCTGCTCGCCGTCGGTTCATCCCAGACCCCGGCCCGGACCAGCTCGGCGCGGATGTCATCGACTCCCAGATGCACATAGGTGTCGCTGGTGGTGGTGACCGATCGATGCGTCAGCAACTTCGACACGACCTCGATCGGCACCCCCGCCCGGATCCACTCTGTCGCCCGGGTGTGGCGCAGCAGATGCGGCGTGAACGCGATCCCTGTCCGTTCACTGAGCCGCCCAACCAGCTTCGCGACCGCCTGATAACGCAGCGGACGACCCACCGGCGGACTCCACAGATTGACGAACACGTAGTCGCAGTCCAGCTCGCCGTACTCCAGATGCAGGTAGTCGCTGTAGAGGCGGACCAACGGCGCTGACACCGGAAGCGTCGACGCGGTCGAGGTCTTGGCCCGCGCCCCATTGGCGTTGTCCGGCCTCGGAACGATCCGGACCTCACGGCGGCGGGACACAAAATCCTCGTGCCGCAACCCCAGCGCCTGCCCGATCCGCATGCCCGTCTCCGCGAGCAGGGCGAACAGGAACCGGTCGCGCAGCCGTTCGCACGCTCCCAACAACGCCGTCACCTCCACAGCGGTCAGGGTTGCCGGCAACCGCCGCGGCACCCGCAGCTTCACCGGCCGGGTAGCCACCGGCCGTCCCCGAGTGACGTGATGCAAGAACGGCTTGTAGGAACCCCGCGGCACGCTGCGCCAGGCGACCAGACTGGCCGCCAAGACCACCCCTGACCGGGCGTGGAAGTCATAGCAGCCGAACACCGCCGCCAGATGCCGGTTCACCGTCGCCTCGGTGCGCCGAGCAGCAGCCGGATGCATCAGCACCACGTTGTCCGCCGGCATCCGTAGCCATCGGACGAACTCGGACACGTCCTCCAAGCTCGCCGCCTGCCACTCCACCCGCCGCAGCGCGATGAACTCCCACCAAAGCCGCAGGCCGTGCGCATACGCCTTCACAGTGTTCGGCGACCGCTCCAACGCGGCCAGATAAGCCAGGTACCGCTCCGCCGGGCCGACCATCACCAGCTCGTCGTCGACCACCGTCCACGACTCGTCGCCGGTCACCGGCATCACGACTCGCTGCACCCTCATCCGGCGCCCCCAAGCCCCGGCCGGTCGACCCGGGCTGCCCACCTTCTACTCCCCGCAAGCGGCGACATGGGGGACGTCGAGGACACCGTGCAGAGAACGTGTCGCCGACAACGCTCCAACCGCTCGTTCGCGACGTCAACCACACCCCGTCCCGAGCTCCAGAGAATGTAGCCCTCGGTTCTGGCGTTGGTGACCCGCAGCCGCAGGAACGCCTCGACCGCCGGCCACCACGTCTCGATCGTGGTCGCGAGCCGGGTCAGCTCGGGGATCTCGACGCGGGCGGCGTGGCTGTAGAACAGGTCCAGCCTTCGCGGATCTCATAGGGCCGGGCGCCGCCGTCGATGTTGGCGAGCAGGTGACGCAGCAGCTCCTTGCCGGCTTCCTGCCGGCTGCCGACGGCCGCCGACGGCCGCCCCACTCCCCCACCAGCATCCAGCTTCGCCTGACCCGGCTTGACACGCCGCAGAACACAGCATCCCGGCGACTAGTCGCTTAGTCGCCTAGCGTCATTCCTGATCAAGGAGGACTGCCCCTATGCGCACCATCGCTATCGCCAACCACAAGGGCGGCGTCGGCAAGACCACCACCGCAGTGAACCTGGCTGGCGGCCTGGCTCGAGGCGGGCTGCGCACCTTGCTGGTCGACGTCGACGCCCAGGCTCACGCCACCTTTTGGTTTGTCGAGGACCCCTCCGACGTCGACTTTGATCTTCAAGACGTCATCTCGGCCGGTGTACCGATTGACAAGGCCATTCGCCGCACCCGCATCGACGGCCTCGACCTGCTGCCGGCCACACTTGCGCTGGCGCCTCTCGAAACCGAGCTGGTGTCCATGACTCGGCGAGAGGACCGCCTCAAGCGAGCCCTTGAGCCAGTGGGAGACACCTACGACGTTGCCGTGCTCGACCTGGCCCCCAGCCTTTCCCTGGTCACGCTGGCTGCTCTGGTGGCCGCAACGGACCTCATTGCCCCGGTCAGTGCCACCAAGCTCGCCGTAGGCGGTCTTGGAGCCTTCCTGGGCTGGACGGACGACTTCCGAGCCGAGGGCCTGATCACCGCTCCCCTACTGGGTGTCCTCGTGACCATGGCAGAGCAGCGCACTCGAGTCAGTCGCGAGGTCACTGACGCTCTGAGCAGCAGCGAGCTGCCGACCTTCGACACCGTGATCCCCCGGCGAGTAGCCGCCGAGGACCAGGTGGGTAGTCGTTTGGTGGTCGGTGACCCCGAGGCCAACGCAGACCTGAACGACGCCTACCAGCGCTTCACGGACGAGGTCATCGAGCGTGCGGGACTGAAGCGTGGGTAAGCCCCGCTCCGCCCTGGAGATGCTCACCGCCGGGCGTACGCCCTCGGCGCCGTCTAAGCAACTAGACGACCAGTCGCCTACTCCTTCCTCCTCCGACACGGATGCGGCCGACACGGCGCCTAGACGACTAGTCGATGTGACTACAAGTGGTTTAGACGTCGAGGCGCCTAGTAGCCAAGACGGCCAGGCGACTAGTAGTTCAAGCGACCTGACGTCTAATGCACTAGACGGCAGGTCGCCTATCTACCAGCGTCAGACCGTCTACTTAACCCCCGATCTACGGAGATGGCTGAAAGAAACGGCCAAGGCAATGCCCGTAGACGGCTTGTCGGCTTCCGACGTCGTCCGTCTGGCACTTAACGAACTGCGGCGCCATGTGGGGGAGGGGACAATAGAATTGGTCTCGGCGCTTACGACCCAGGCCCACCAAGAAGCGTCCACGATGGCAGGTCGACGCAACCGAGGGCTCCCGCCCACGACGTGACCGCCTGACCGCCCGGACCGCGCGCCGACAGCGTCTTGCGCGCCACTCGGCGCAGCTACGCGGCTTGTGATCCCGGGCGCGTACCACCGCCGCACCGGTCACGCCGCCTGCCGCTGGCTCCCGGCAATGATGGGTCGCTGGAATCGGGAGGACCGGGCCACGGCCCCGGTGGCCAACACCCGGCGGGCGGCAGCGAAGTCGGCGCGGCCATCACCGCGGCGGGGGTGCGCCGGCCAGGCCGGGACAGTGTCAGCCGGGTCGAGCGCGACCAGCTGGCCCAGCCCGGGTCGGCGGCTGGCCGCGCTGCGGCGGGGGGCGTGCATCCAGGTCAGCTCGTCGCTCCACCAGGCGAACGCCTCACGCTCCAAGGCGTAGCGCCGGGCCCGGTCAGCGAGCCGTCCGGCGACCCCGAGCCGAAGGGCGGCCGCGTCGCGTCGGTCGGCTCGAACCACAGACCACCCTTTCGAGGTACGTCGGGCTAAGCGTGCGGCTCGAAGTGCCCCGAGTCGAATGCCGGTGTCCTCGGAGGAGTACCCCAGTTGGTAGGCGAGCTCGATGGTGCTGGCAGGCTGGGTGGTGAGAGTGGCGTAGAGCTGGCCGGTGGCATGACCCAGTCCTCCGGCGGGGGTGAACAAGTCGTGGGCTGCGGCGGCCAGCCGGGTGCGCAGCAGGGTGAACCACCGGTTTCGTTCGGCGGTGCCAGCGCCGGGGGGGCGCGGGGCCGCTTGTGACCGGCCTGGGACGTCTGCAACTGTGGACAACGCCTCGTTCAAGATCCAAGACGCGGCACGGGGGCCGTCAGCGGGGGCGTGGCGGGTGACCCAGCCGTCCCGGGACAGGCGCAGCAGGGCGGTGCGGGCGGTCTCCCGGCCGATCCCGCAGACCAGCCCCAGGCGGCGGATGTCGGCCTCCACCACCGGGCTCATCGCGTGCAGGCTCAGCACGCACAACGCGTCCAGCACCCGGCGGTCCGCCGGCCCACCCGGACCGGCCCACCGGCCCGGCGCCGCGTCGGCGCGGGTCTGGACCTGCTCGACCACGGCGGCCAGGGCGGCGGCGCGGGGCTCGAACGTCGGATCATCGAGGTTGCTGGCGCGGGGGTGGGCGGCGACCCAGCGCACCGCCCGGTCCCACTGGCGGGCCAGCACCGCCCGGGACTCGCCCGGGCTGCGGACCCGGCGCGGCACACCAGGCCCCTGGCCCTGGGAGCGGACGTGCTCCAAACCGGGGGAGGACGCCACCAGCGGGGCAATGTCGGCGCAGCGCCACCGGGCAGCCGCCGCGCCGTTGAGCACCCGGCACAGCACCGTATTGGCGTCCACCGCGGCGGCGTCCACCTGCAGGGCCTGGACGCTGCCGGCAGGCAGCTGGCGGCGGACCCCCGGCAGGTAGAGCCGGCCAGCCGCATCGGTCGGCAGCGCAGCAGCCGGGTCGAGCTGGTCGAGCGGGGCCAGGGGTTCCGGCTGATGGCCGGCGGCCAGGACCTCCACCAGGCTGGTCACGTCCGCCGCCGTCGCCGTCGGGACGGCGAGGGCGGCCAGGTCCCCGGCCAGCACCGTCGAGCTGCCGCCCGCCCGGTGCGGGGAGCCTGGGGGCCGTACGCAGCCGGTGACCGGGTTGGCAAGCGGGGCGATGTCCAGGCTGGGCAGTCGGGCCCGGGCAAGCCGGGCGAGGGTGGCAACGGTGCCGGGGTCGACGGCGTCGGCGAGGGCAAGCCAGACGTGCCGGCCGCCGGACGGCCCGGAGCGGGTGAGCAGATGAGCCAGCCCGGCGTGTTCGAGCCAGCCGCACAGGATGGCGGCGTCTGCTGCCGGGTCGCCCTTAGCGGCGTCGAAGTCGAACGCCAGCAGCCGGAAGCTCCCAGCCTGGTCGGTCAGGTACACCGCCCACGGCGCGTCCGGCCTGGCTCCGGCGGTCCGGGCCCGGCGGGTGTAGGTGTTCACCACCGCGCCGTAGGCATCGACGTCGGCGACCCGCACCAGCGGGCGCGGACTGACCGCGCGGGTCAGCGCCCACGCCTGCAAGCGGGACAGCGGGCGGCCGGGACCGGCCGCCGGCCCGGTCACCGCCTCAGGCGGCGCCGGCAACGCGCAGGACTCAGCTGCAGGTCACGACACGCGAGAACCCGTTGGCTCAGGACATGCGTGACCCGCCAGTCGGCGGGGGGTATGTTTCCTCCTGCGAGATCGATCGAAGCCCTGCACCCAAAACGCTGCCAAACGACTTGGGGTGTGGGGCTTCGTCGTGTCCGGACTGACGGATGCCAGACCGGTTAACGGTTAGATGGCTAGCGGTAATGCCTCGTCGTCCTGCATGGGGCGCACCCAGACTGGGTGGCCTTCTGCGTCAACCGGCTCCTGATGCAGCAGAGCCATGACGTACTCGCTGTAGCTAACGCCGGCCAAGGCTGCGCGCGTGGCGAGCAGGTCCTTCGCAGACTTCGGCAACTTGAGCTGTACGGGTTCCCGTACGCCCTTCCAGCGCGGGTGCGGCATGGACGCCATTCAAGCCCGCGCAAGCGACAAGCGGGTGGATCTCCTCCGCGTGTCGGAGGACTTGTCACTTGTCGAAGGAGCCAGCCCCGTGTCGGTGCAAACTCGACCGAGCACAGTTCGACGAGTGGAAAAATGGGGGAGTGGGTGTAGCGAGCAGCGGCCGGACGGGTGGTTGGTCCCGTCCGGTGTTCTCAATCGTTGACCTCGAGCAGATGCACGGGCCGCTGTCGGGGGTCGTGCACCTTCCGCTGGCCGTCCACAGCTCGGGCGCCGGCCCAGCCGAACAGTTCGACTTCGCCGACCCCGACGACCGACGGGCGGCTTACCAGATCGTGTTGACCAGCGGCGACGCTGACGACGCCGCCCGATTCCTGGACGCCGGCGAGCTCCTGCGGCTGTGGCCCTCCATGTGGCTTCCCGCTCACGTCCGCCGGGCCTGGGAACCTCACCTGGCAGGTCGGCTGCCCCACTCGGCAACCGCCGGGTGAGCCGATGGCACTGACCACCGCCCAGACCCGCATCACCCGCCTGGCGCTTGCGCTACCGGAGGCGGCGGGCTTCGTCCTTGCCGGCGGCGGCGCCATGCTTGCCTACGGCCTCGTCGACCGTCCCACCCGCGACTTGGACCTGTTCACTGCCGACCCTGCAGCCCTCCCGCCGTTCGCCGCCGCCCTCGAGCTGGCCCTGACCGCAGCCGGCCTGGGCGTCACCACGGGTCGCGTCGCCAGCGCATACCAGCAGCTGATGGTGGTCGACGGAGACGAGACCGTCCTGGTCGAGCTCGCGCACGACGCCCGGCTCTGGCCGTCCACTACCCTCGCCGTCGGACCTGTCCTGAGCGTCGAGGAGCTCGCCGCCGACAAGACGCTGGCGCTGTTTGGCAGGGCCGAGCCACGCGACTTGGTGGACGTCTCCGCCCTGGCTGCCGGCCTCGGTACCGACGAGTTGCTCTCCCTCGCCGCTGCCAAGGACGCCGGGTTCGACCGCGCCGTGCTGGCCGACGCGATCGGCTTCGCTGCCGTGCAGCCCGACAGCCGCTTCCTGGCACTCGGGCTGGACCCGCCCGACCTGGCGACGTTGCGGCAGTGGGCGCAGACCTGGCGCGCCGAACTCGGCAGATGACCGGTGCTCAGCGGCCGAGTCGGGGGCCGAGTCGGGGGCCTTGGCGCCGGGGAGGCTGCTGGTTGATCTCATGGTTGCGGGCACGTGCCCGGCTGGCGTTCTGTTCGGCTTGCTGCTCGGCAGCTTGCCGGGCGCGGGCGGCGGCCTGCCGCCGCAGGGCCTGGTCGCGCCAGCTCCACACGGTGTGCTCGGCGGCCAGGAACGCCGCCGGGTCCGGCCGGCTGGTGATCGTCGGGTCGGCGGACAGCGCGGCGACGCGTTCGGTGGCCGCGGCCAGCCGCGCCCGGGCGGCTTGGGTCTGCTCACCCAGGGCACCGACCTGCCCGGACAGGTCCGGCTCGCCGGCGGCGAGCCGGGCCGGATGGGGACGCAGCACGGTTTCGGCTGCTCGGGTGAACACCGCCTGGGCGTCCTCGGTGACCCGCCGGGCCCGCTGCGCACGGGCCAGCACCTCGGCGTGTTCGGGTGCCTCGGCCCGGACCCGGTCGGCGGCGTAGCGGGCGATCGACCCGCCGACCCTGTCGTTGGCCGGATGGGCGGCGGCGTAGCCCACCCCACCGTCGCTGCCGCGTTCCAGCTCACCGACTACCGGCCGCCACCGGCCGGCCCAGTCCTGCATCTGCTCGCGGGCGGCGCGGACCTGACCGCGCCGCAGCCCGAGGCGGCCTGCGCCGGCCCGCACCGTTCGGGCGGCGTCACCAGCCTCCGCCCGTTCGGCGTCCCAGGCCCGGGCCAGCTCGGCGCGTAGCTGCTCAGCCCGACCGGCCAGGGTCTGCTCGGCGGCCGCGGCGTCCTGCTCCGCTGCTGCCTGCGTGTCGCGGGCCGTCTGCAGCTGGCGGCGCAGCGGAGCCAGCACCACCTCGGCCTTTGCTGCCCGTGCCGCGTCGCCCCGTGCCCTGGCCAGCCGCGGCTCGAGGGCGGCGAGCTGCTCGGCGGCGCGGGCCTGCTCGGTCCACGTCGCCCGCAGTTCGACCAATGGCTGGTCCTCGGCCAGTGCCTGCGCCTTCAGCTCAGCCCACGCATCCACCACGTCCGACTGCTCGACCGCTCTTGGCAGGGGGTCCAGGTCCGCCTCCCGTCCTGGCGTTCGGTCCGGCTCGCGGCCTGCGCCAAAACCGAGGTCGTCGTGCACCGGGGTGTCGTTGGCGGTGCCGGGCCGGGTCCGGGCCTGCTCGGCCAGGGCGGCGACGACCCGTCGCTCGAGCTGCTCGCCGGTGGCGGGAGTGCCGTGCTCGTGGCTGTCGCCAGCCGTTTCGAGCTGGTCGCGGCCGGCGAACAGGATGACCTTGTCGCGGTGCCGGCTGGTGGCCACGTGCAGCCCGGGTTCGTCCATCCCGGCGGCGTGGACCAGCACCGTCCCGCCCTGCCGGGTGCCGTCCGGCAGCGCCCAGTCTGCGGCTACGGTGAGCCCCTCGGCCTTGTGGCCGGTCATCGCATAGCCCAGGGACAGGCCGCCGGCGCCGATGAACTCCGGGGACAGCTTTGCCCGGCGGGTGTCGTGCCCGTCGGGGCCTTGCTGCTGCCAGGCGACCTGCACACTGCCGCCGGTGTCGATCGCCTCGACGATCCCGCGGTAGCCGTTGAGCACGTCGGGGCCTTCGTGCATCCGCTGCGCCCGGTCGTTGAGCCGGACCAGCACATGATCCCCCGCCCGTAGCCGCAGGCTCCGCCCGCCTTTGACCTCGTAGATGTGTTCCGGGCCGAGCTCGCCGGCGGCGGCCCGGACCGCCTGCGCCGCGTCGTTGAGCCTTTCGACGGTGTCGTTGGCGGCGGCGAGCATCACCACCCCCCGCATCTCCGCATGAGCATCCGGGGCGCCGGCCCGCTGGGCCATCCAACTGGCGACCATCGCCGTCACCGCTTGCTCACCGGTCTCGGTCGCGACCAGTCGGCCCCGGCCGGCCCAGCTGGTCAGCGCCTGGGTGTAGCGGCCGTCGCGCCACGCGGCGATCGCGGCCCGCTCGTCCTCGCTCGCCTGCCTGCGGTTCTCGGTCAGCTCCGCCCCGCCGACCAGCTGGTGCACCCGGGCGAACAGCGACCCGCAGCCCACCCCCCGCAGCTGCTTGGGGTCCCCGACCTCCACCAGCTTGGTCCCGGACCGGGAGGCAGCGCCGTAGAGGGCGGCGCGGTCCCGGTCGTCGGTCAGGTTCGCCTCGTCCAGAACCAGCACATCCACCCCGGACAGCCCCTCACCGGTCCGGATCCGGTGCACCCACTGCGCCACCGTCCGTGCTTCGATCCCGGACTCGAGAGCCAGGTTCTGCGCCGCCACCGCCGCCGTCGCCGCACCCGCCACGCTGTAGCCCTCGGCTTCCCATGCGGTGCGGGCCGCGCGCAGCAGCGTCGTCTTGCCGGTCCCCGGCGGCCCCAGCACCGCATCGATCATCCGATCGCTGGTAACCAGCCGCTGCACCACGTCGGCCTGCTCGCCGGACAGGGCGAACCCCTGCCCTGCCTCGACCGCCTGCCGGGCCAGCGCCGCCGTCGAGGTCATCACCCGCGGCCAGCCCTGACCCGGCCCGGAACCGGCAGCGGCGGTGAGGATGACCCGTTCGGCGGCGATCACGTCGGCGGTGGTGAACCGCGCCGCGTTCGCCATGTGCCCCGCGCCGATCTGCCGCCGCGCCGCGTTCCCCGCCCCGGCCAGCACCGGACCGTCCTCGCCCTGCTGCTGCGCTTCGCTGCGCTCGAGGCCGGCAACCGGTGCGAGCGTCTGCCTGGCGCCGGGCGGGTCGGGCAGCGGCACGATCCCCGCCGCCGCCAGCGCCCGGTCGCACAGACCCTCGATCTCCGCCACGTCAGCGGCGCCGGCGGGCAGGGCGTCGGCGACGTCGGCGAGGGCGTCGACGCGGGTGAACCGGCGCCGCCCTGAGGTCAGCCCGTGGTCGGGGTCGGTCAGCCGCCCGACCACGTCGGCCAGCAGCTCGGCCTCCCGCTCAGCCTGCTCGTCCTCACTGGCCGCCCCGCTGACTGCCGCCCCGGCTCCCGGCAGCACGGCAGCTCCTGGCAGTGCGGCTGCGGCGAGCCGGTCGGGGTCCACCCCGAGGGTGCGGGCTTCGGCCTGCCAGATCGACCGCAGCGTGGCATCGGGGGCTGCGGTGTGCTCGGTCTTGTCGTGCCGGGTCTGCGCCGCCGCCAGGTCCTCGGCCCGCCGGGTCGCCAAAGCGGGGTCGAACCCCAGGTCGCGCAGCATCGCCTCGATCGACGCGCCCCGTTTGGAGAACGCCCGCAACGTCGCGTCGGGGATGGCGGCGACCTCCCACGCCCCGGTCCGCTCCGAGCGGGCGAAGCTCACCCCGAACTCGACAGCCAGCCGGCGGCGGACCAGCGCCTTGAGCACATGATCCGCCGCGGGGGCGTGCCGCATCAAATCCCGGCCGCCGGCCGCCACCGTTGACCAGCCGCCGTCGCTCCCGCGGGTCATGTTCGCGACCGTGACGTGCACATGCCAGTGCGGGTCGCCCACCACCCGGTCCCCGACCGGGCGGGCGGCGCGGTGCACCATCGACCAGCCCAAAAACCCCGACCCCCGCACCGTCCGGGCAGTCTTGCCCTCACCGTGGTGGCCCCGCATCCCGTACGCCGTCTGCCCCTCCAACCAGTCGAACGTCGCCCCCACACCCGCGGTGTAGACAGCTTCCACGGCGGCGGCGGTGCTCTCGTCGGCGAACGCCAGCAGCAGGCTGTGCGACTTGGGCAGCGTGAACGACACGTCATAACCCAGGTTCCCGACCACCCGCCGCCGAGGCACCAGCCGCTCCACGCCCTTGCCGTCCACACCGGGCACCGTCCGGGTCTCCGTCAGGTTCCCCACCGCGGCGGTGTACACCCCGGTGCCCCACACCCCCGCCACGTCCAGGCCGGCAGCATCCGCAATCCGGCCGGCGTCGTCAGCTCGCAGCACCGCGCCGTCGCCGTCGTTGACCACCGCCCGCACCGCACGGCCGTACGCCCGGCCGACCTTGACCGAACCGAACAGCGCCTCCGGGTGCACCCCGCGCTGAACGGCTGCTGCTTCCACCGCGTGGACCAGCGGGCCCAGGGCGACCTTCGCGTCCTCGAACACGGCCAGCTTGGGCTCCACCAGCCGCTCACCGGTACGCGGGTCCAGCCCGGCCATCAACGCCCGCGCCGCGTCGAACTGGCCCTCGTCCAGCACCGAACCCGCAGCGATCCCGACCTCGGCCAGCCCCCGCCCCGTCCACACCAACGGCCGCTCCGAACCGTCCGCGTGATAACTGAACCGGGTCTCCGCAGCCTCGACCCGGCCGCAGCCATGGGCCTGCGTCAACCGGTACTCCACCTGCGCCGGCGCAGACCCGATCGGCGTGACATACGCCACCCGGCCCACCCCCTGGCGCTCGCGCCGACAGTCAAGCCGTGTATCTCCGGCAGGGGATACCTTAGTGCACAGAATGCTTATGGGCTTGGCTCGGGGGTGTCCAGCACATGAGCGGCACAGCCCTGTTCGTCGCCGTGTTCCTGGCCTGCGCCGTCGAAGCCGTCGAAGCCTTGACGATCGTGCTGGCAGCCGGTACCGCTCGGGACTGGCGCTCAGCCATCACCGGGGTACTCGCCGGCCTGGGCGTCCTTGCCGTCGTCGTCGCGGTGCTCGGGCCAGCGGTGGCCGCCATCCCCCTGAACGGGCTGCGCCTGTTCGTCGGCGGCCTGCTACTGGTGTTCGGGCTGCAGTGGCTACGCAAGGCCATCCTTCGAGCCAGCGGCAACAAAGCCCTGCACGACGAGGCGCAGATCTTCGCCACCCAGCTCGCCGCGGCCCGCTGCGCCCCAGGTCAGCGGGCGCCCCCTGGTCGGCGACTGGTACGCCTTCACCCTCTCGTTCAAAGGTGTGGTCCTGGAGGGACTGGAGGTCGTGTTCATCACCGTGACCTTCGGGTCCAACCAGCACAACCTTGCCCTGGCCACAGCCGCCGCCGGCGCCGCCGTCGTGGCCGTC
>JAABUQ010009563.1_pt1 | contig 13059 bp, 12 predicted proteins | sample 5560001 | NCBI WGS metagenome assembly JAABUQ01 (sample SAMN10711888, study PRJNA513371) | rock metagenome | isolation source: Antarctica rocks | place: Antarctica: Victoria Land, Finger Mt nord | collected 2015-12-18 | reverse complement strand
TTAGCCTGGACAAGCGGTCAGCCTTTTCTTACTCAAAAGCTCTGTAAGCTGATCCGCAGTTCTCCACTGCCCATTCCCGCAAATGGTGAAGCAGAGTGGATTGAGAACTTGGTTCAAACACAGGTGATTGAGAATTGGGAAGCTCAAGACGAGCCAGAGCATCTGAAAACCATTCGCGATCGCCTGTTGAGCAATGAGCAACGGGCAGTTTCGTTGTTGAGACTTTACCAGCAAATTCTGCAGCAAGGGGAAGTCACAGGGGATGATAGCCCTGAACAGAACGAGCTATTGCTGTCGGGATTGGTTGTTAAGCAGATAAGTACAAGCCAGCGCTCCGCTCCAGTTCTCACAATTTATAACCATATCTACCAAGCTGTCTTCAACCAACGTTGGGTCGAGCAGCAATTAAACTTACTCCCTCTTCCTGCTCAACTACCCCTAGAGCTTTCAGAGCCGCAATAGTTGCCTCAGTGATAGCGCCTGAGATGATGCTGGAGATTTTTCTTGCGCAAGTCGAAATTGTGTCCAGCCCCATATCCTTGCTCGTTTTCGATATGGGGCTTCTCGCGGTTGAAAGCTAAGCCGCAACCAACTCCGAGTCATTGGCTAGGATGCTATCATCCGACATTTCTTCTGGGGCAGCATCCTGCACCATTGAAGGCATTTTTCCCTGGCGCTCGACTAGACCACCGACCATCGCCAACATAGCGTTGACCTTGCGGCTCCGCCACTCATCCACCAGTTTCTGCACTTCAGCAGCAGGCATTCGACGCATCATCGCCTCGTACAGATAAGCGGCGTGACCCGTTTCATCTTTGGCAATGCTCAGCATTCCCTTTTTGAGGTTGCGACTGGTCAGCTCATCTTCTGGTAACACATTTGCCATCCGGGCGAAGTCTTTGCTAGCATCTAGCTCCAAGATGTAGGTGCTAGCCATAAACACATTCCAGTCAATCGCATCTGGTTTAAGTTGCTCTTGCGAGTACCCCTCGAAGAAAGCGGCAAAGAAGGGGCTGCGCTGCCGCTTACTTGGCTTGTTGTCCGCCTTAGTCTCTGGCAAGTTCTTGAAGTCAATAACTTGTTTGTTGAGCTGACTCAGAGCGTGGGCAAAGATTTGACCGTGCTTGGTTTCATCTGATGCATGTTTTACGAGTTTCTCAGCAAGCCAAGCATCACCTTCCGTTGCAGCGCGGCGACTCAGGGCTTCCAGAAACGGAACCGAGCCCGATTCTGCCAGCTGGAACCCAGCAAGGACGTTAGGGCGCGTTAGGGGGTCGCGAATCTGACTAGAGTAGATGTAAGCAACGCCAGACGAACCCACTAAGTGCATGATGTGAGTGAAGAAGTTCATGGAAGCTGCGCTCTTGGTGTGAAAAGGTTATAAATCTTATACTAGACCGACTGATTCATAAGTTGCATGTTGATACCGATCCTGAGTTTCCGCTTTGTTCAATCAGGTTAAATTACAGAAATTTAGCTATGGAAAGGGGTGTCAGGAGGTGGTAGAGAAAGATCAGCAATATATCATCGACAAGCTGAAACAAGCCTCACAGGACTTGCTGTTTCCGAGCGAGTCTGATTATCCGTTTGAGGTCTTCTTATGGGAAGGACAGGCACCTCTGACACCTGAAAAACTGTTCAAGCAAACCGGGCATCCTCAAGACACACTTGCTGAAGTTGTGAACCTTAAGGAGTTATTCCGAGCAGCCACACAGGAGCAAGATTGGTATGCTCCTGAGGAAAAAGAAACCGTGGCAAGATTCCAGGAGCTTGTAGAGACAACTGGGACCACTCTCCACGATATAAAGGTATACCGGGTCGGTACTGTTGAGATTGATGTATATATCGTCGGCACAGCTAATGACAGGGACATAGTAGGGCTATCAACAAAGATTGTCGAGACATAGACTCACCGAACATCAGCCTTCGATTCAACCACATCCTGGACTTTTTTGGGCACATTCGACAAGAAATTGTACCCGGTCAACTTTTCCACTTCATCCACAGCCGTTCTATATGATTGCCAATCCTTGTCCCTAATGCCTTGTTCGTTCGGTATGATGACTGCAATCACGGGAGTGGCCTTTGTCACACCACGCAGTTCTAGACCAGGGCGAGCCAGCACGACTACTACCTTCCAGGTGCTTGCAGGAACAGCAATTTTACCGCTGGCAATTGTGGTCTTAAGCCCCTTTTCACCGATGCCGCCTAAGCCCGCTCCCCCGGCAATAATATAAAGTTCCTTTCCCTGCTCTACAAGCTCTCGGCAATAGCTCTCCAGCTTTTCCCACGGCCCCCGGTTATTATCTGGGGCTTGGGGCAGAATGTTGGTCATCAGGAAGACTGCTTTGCTATCCGCTTCAGTCCTGTTCCGATCAGCGGCTGGGGTCGTGTGGCCTCGGTCAAAACCGCTGCTGGTGTAATCCTTTGGCGTAACCTGATACCAACTAGCAGGAAGCGAGGTGTCCGGCGCAAAAGGTATCCGGGGGAGCGTACCTTGCCAGGACTGATTCAGTTGCCAGCTCACCCAATTAGGAATGCCTTTGTCCCTGTTGTATGATAAGGCATATTGCGGCCTGAGTATCAAATAGTTGTCGGCATTGGTAGCGTTGGCAGTCGCACCGCTTGGGTTGCCCATGATCAGGTTGACATTGCCTTCGTTGCCCTCCCTGAGGAGGACAGTGCCCCACAAAACCGCCAGCAGGATAACCAGGCTTCCGATAAACCACAAAAGCCAAGCTTTGCTCCCAAACTTCGCAAATCGGGACATAGCTTTAAGCTTGCTCAACGCTGGACGATCTGCTTTCTAACGGGTTAATGCTTAGTTTTTTGCTCTCTTCCTCTACTAGTTCAACGCCAAACACCTCAGCAAAAGCTGCTGCCACTTGGCAGCGTACTTGATCGAGGCTGATGTCTGGGATAAATTGTGCCAAGCTACCAACCGACTTATCAGAAATACCGCAGGGTACGATCTGCTCAAAGCCCATCAGATCGGGACAAACATTTAACGCAAAACCGTGCAAGGTAATCCAGCGTCTGACTTTGATACCAATGGCAGCTACCTTTCGCCCTTCCAGCCAAACACCTGTCAACCCAGGAAAGCGCTCACCCTTCAGTCCATAAACCGCTAACGCCCGGATTAATACTTCTTCGAGCTGCCGTAGATACCAATGCAAGTCCTGGCGGTAATATTTGAGATTCAAAATTGGGTAGCCCACTAGACAGCCAGGGCAATGGTAAGTGACCTCGCCACCTCGCTCCACGCGGTAGACGTCCCATTTAGTTTGGTTAGGGTCAAACTTGAGAAATTCCCAACTTGCTCGTGTCCCAAGAGTATACACTGGCGGATGCTCCAGCAAGATTAAGACATCATCTAGGTCGGGGTTGTTGATCCGCTCTGACAACAGCGATCGCTGCCAATCCAAAGCAGTTAGGTAGGGCATCAGTTCCCGGTTATATAGCCAGCAGCGGCGCTCTGGTTGGACTGACCAGTCTGAGGATGCCTCTTGACGCAGAATCATGTCAAAAATCAAAGCAATTAGCGATCTTCGACTAGCGGTTAATATCCATACTAACCGCTAATAGCTAAATGCTAATAGCTCATAGCTTCATCAAGAAATATCAAAAAATGTCAAGGATATTGAAGGAAGCTCAAAGGTCTTTGTTCTCCAGAATACAAAGTGGTAGGGTGAATGTAGAAACTCTTCGGATAAGAGTCCAGCAGGAGAATTCACATGAAGCTTGTTATCCAGGGCAAAAATATTGAAGTCACTGATGCCATTCGTGAGTATGTGCAGCAGAAGATTGAAAAGGCGGTAAACCACTTTCAAAACCTGACAACTGAGGTGGATGTGCATCTATCAGTTGCCCGCAATCCCCGGATAAATACTAAGCAGACAGCTGAAGTTACCATCTACACTAACGGAAGTGTCATCCGTGCCGAGGAAAGTAGCGATAGTCTGTACGCCAGCATCGACCTGATAGCCGACAAGATTGCGCGGCAACTGCGTAAATACAAAGAAAAGCGTCAAGACAAGAAAACCTCTGCCCATTCCACGACTGATATGGTTTTGGAACCACCTTTGGTGTCCGATCTAATTGGCGATCGCACCCCAGAACTGCCAAGTGAAGTTGTGCGGACTAAGTACTTCGCTATGCCACCCATGAGCATTGAAGCAGCCTTGGAGCAGCTACAACTAGTGGGACACGACTTCTATATGTTCCGCAATGCCCAAACTGGCGAGATTAATGTGATTTATGAGCGCAACCATGGTGGTTATGGGGTAATTCAACCACGAAATGGACATAGAGAGTACAAAAATGGGAAGACGGCTCACAGCGATCGGATGACGCCAGAAAATTCCCACTCAATTCAGGCGGAAGTCTAGTTTAAAACGCAGAGTTACACTGAGGGCTAAAGAGTAACTCTGCGTGACTCTGCGCCCCTCTGCGTTAAAGCTGAACTTTGTCATAAGCTTCTAATAGAAGTTGTGAGGAGAAGCGATGGCAACAGCTTACTCGGAGATTGATATTGCTCCTTTGATTGACCACTCACTGCTGAACCCAACTGCCACCCCAGAGCAGGTGGAGCAGTGGTGCGAAGAAGCCGACCGATTTCAATTTGCAACTGTCTGTGTCTATCCGGCTTACGTGCGGACTGCCGCTGAGCTTCTCCAGGGCAAGCACCCTAAAGTTTGTACGGTGATTGGTTTTCCGACTGGAGCAACCACCTCAGCAGTGAAGCTTTACGAAGCACAAGAGGCTGTGGAAAATGGAGCGACGGAACTAGATGTTGTCATTAACTTGGGCTGGTTGAAAGCTGGAAAGAGGGAGGAGCTGCACCAAGAAATCGCGCAAATTTGCGAGGAAACGGGGCAAACAGTTAAGGCGATTCTGGAAACTACCCTACTGACAGAGGCAGAAAAACGACTGGCAGCTGAAATATGTATGGATGCGGGGGTAAGGTTCTTGAAAACGAGTACAGGCTGGAATGGGGGTGCAACGGTGGCAGATGTGCAACTTTTGTACGAAGTGGGACGGGAGCAGGTAGGCATTAAGGCTTCGGGTGGCATCCGTACCATTGAGCAAGCCTTAGAGTTAATCCTGGCAGGTGCCACTCGGTTAGGCACATCTCGCGGTCCCGATTTGATCCGCAAGCGCGGTACCCTGGAGAAGCAGGGGTGAGGAAAACTGAAAGTTTGAATGGGTCGAACTTACAAAGCAACTGGAATTAATCTCAAGGGGATGCCGCTCGGCGAGTCAGATCGGCTACTCACGATTTTGACGCGGGAGTTTGGTCTGATTCGGGCTGTGGCACCGGGAGCGCGCAAGCATCACTCTGGCTTAAGTGGCAGGAGTGGTTTGTTTGTCGTCAATCAGCTATTAATTGCGTCGGGGCGATCGCTCGATAAAATTACTCAAGCCGAAACCCTGGAATCGTATCCTGGTCTCAGTCAAGATTTGGGTAAACTGGCAGCTGGCCAGTACCTGGCAGAAATGGTACTTGCTCAAGCGTTAAGCGAACAACCCCAAGAGGAACTGTTTTGCTTATTGAACGAACATCTGCGCCGGTTAGAGCAGTTACCTGGTAAGTCCGCCTCTCTAGTCCTAGCACATCTAACCCATGCCATCTTTCACCTGCTAGCCTTGGCAGGGATAACACCCCAAGTTCAAGTTTGTTGCCTGACTCAGATGCCTCTGAAGCCAGACTTTACCGATCCAGACTGGCGGGTAGGCTTTAGTGTGGCAGCGGGTGGAACGGTGAGTTTGCCAGCATTAGGACGTCTGGAAGTAGCGGGGCGAAGGAAATTCTCTTCAGTGACTCCCTCTAAAGGGATCGCGGCTGAGGCAGGCACAGGCTACCAGACAGTTGTCCACCGGCAAGAAAAACCCGTACTTAGCGCCCGCCTTAATGCCACGGAACTTGCCTTACTCCAGCATCTGGCTGCAGCTTCGCTACCTCAGCTAGATGTAGCCTTACCGAACCAGAACTCTAATACCAGTTGGCTATTTGTTGAGCAGATTTTGCGCCAGTATGTCCAGTATCATTTCGGGCGGCCAATCCGCTCTGCCGTCTTGATCGATAATTATTTTGCTTCCTTGCCGACTTATTCCACAAACCATGATGCAACCGTCTGATTTGGATACAGATTTCACGCTATCCCGGAGCTATCGCAGCCAGCACCGGAGTATGGCAACGGGTCGAGTCTCTGCTCCCCGCCTAGTGTTTACACCCAGGCAGATGGCTGTGACAGACCGCTTTCTGTCTGACCAAACTCGGATATCTGAGCTGTCGGCATTTGATGCCCCCCTCGGAAGCGAGAAGAGCGAATTAGCCATCAACGCTGCCCCGGCGTCATCCCAGGACGAAGACACTGGTGTTGTACCAGCGGGAGCTTCTGGTTCTGGCACTCAGTCTGGTGTCACCACCGATGAAACATCTGAGGATGTTCAAGACCCTGGGTTTTTGCCCGTCCTGAAAAACCGCAATTTCTTATCTCTGTGGAGTGGTCAAATCTTTTCTCAGCTGGCAGATAAGGTTTATCTGGTGCTAATGATTGCGCTGATTTCGGCTCGCTTTCAGACGGGCAGCCAGAGCATCAGTGGCTGGGTATCGGCAATTATGATGGCTTTTACGATCCCAGCGGTGCTGTTCGGTTCGATCGCAGGTGTGTTTGTGGATCGGTGGCCCAAAAAGGCGGTGCTGGTGGCAACAAATCTCCTGCGCGGCATTCTGGTGTTGGCAATCCCAATGTTGCTGTGGCTGACTCAAGGCTGGGACACCCTGGGTGGGCTGCCAATGGGTTTTGCCATTCTGCTGGGTCTGACTTTCCTGATTTCCACTCTGACACAGTTCTTTGCACCAGCTGAACAGGCAGCGATTCCACTGGTTGTGGAGCCTCGGCATCTACTATCGGCTAACTCGCTCTACACGACTACAATGATGGCGTTGGTAGTGGTTGGGTTCGCGGTAGGTGAGCCACTGCTAGCGATCGCCGAGACCTTGACAACCGAGTTAGGTGCCGGTGCCGGGCTAGGTAAAGAACTGGTGGTTGGGGGCAGTTACGGGATCGCCGGACTCTTTTTGTTGCTGCTCAAAACCGGTGAAAAGCAGCAAAAAACCGATCGAGAGTCTCCCCATGTTTGGCAAGACCTGCGTGATGGACTGCAATATTTGAGAGCAAATCACCGCATCCGTACTGCCCTGATTCAACTGGTAATTTTGTTTTCCATCTTTGCTGCTCTAGCTGTCTTGGCTGTGCGGATGGCGGAGGTGATTCCTGGTTTGAAATCCTCCCAGTTCGGCTTTTTGCTAGCAGCTGGTGGTGTGGGGATTGCTGCCGGTGCCACGCTTTTGGGTCAGTTTGGTCAGCGCTTTTCCCATATTCAGTTGAGCATTTATGGTTCTATAGGGATTACCGCCTCCCTGATTGGCCTTTCCGTATTTACCAAACAACTGTGGGTTGTGCTGCTGTTAATCTCGCTCTTAGGTGGCTTTGCTGCTTTGGTTGCAGTCCCGACCCAGACCACGATCCAAAAAGAAACTTCCCCCGAAATGCGAGGCAAAGTCTTTGGTCTCCAGAACAATGTCACTAACATTGCCCTGAGTTTGCCCCTAGCCTTAGCAGGCGTGGCAGAGACCTTCATCGGGTTAAAAGCTGTTTTTCTGAGTTTAGCCGCGATCGCAAGTTTAGGTGGTCTCTTTACCTGGTATATTTGCCGTAAAGAGCCAGAAAAGTTATAAGCTTTAAAATTAATAACTTCTAACTCGAAGCTTGCTTTTAGGCACAGAGGCTCTGCTCCGCTCAACCCAAAATCAAAGAATGCATATTGCCTGGATTGGAAAAAAATCACCCTTTTGTGGCAATGTCACTTACAGTCGAGAAGTCACCAATGCCTTACTAGAAAAAAAACACCAGGTTAGCTTCCTCCACTTCGCGCAGCAGGAAACCGACCCAGGTAACTGGCCAGATTGCCCAGAGGTTTACCTCCCCTTCCTCTACAAGTCCCAGGTCTACACCATCCCTACACTGAAAGCGGCTAAGGTTTTGAAGCAGTCGCTGCAGCGGCTCTCGCCAGATTTGGTACATGCGTCCCTGACGCTGTCTCCCCTCGACTTCCTCTTACCAGAAATCTGTGCTGAACTGAATTTGCCGCTGATTGCGACCTTCCACACTCCCTTTGCTGGCAAGGGAGCAAAACTGAAATCAGGGACGCAACTCTTGGCATATCAGCTCTACGCGCCTTTCCTGGTTAACTACGATCGCGTCATTGTCTTTTCTCAAGTCCAGCGAGACTTGCTGGCCCGACTGAGTGTACCGGCTCTCAACGTCGCCGTGATTCCCAATGGGGTCGATGTGCAAAAGTATTCCCCTGGCCTTTCCAACCTGAAGGCGGAATGGCAGGCAAAACGGCTGTTTGTCTACCAGGGTCGGCTGGCTACTGAGAAAAACGTAGAAGCGCTACTGCGAGCCTGGAAGCAGTCGGAAATGAGACCAGATAGCAAGTTGTTGATAGTTGGCGATGGCCCCTTGAGACCGTCTTTAGAGCCTTTTTATGGACCTGAATTCGGCATTTTCTGGTTAGGTTCGGTTGCCGATGAGCAGCGGCGGATCGAAATCCTACGTGGAGCAGATGTGTTTATTCTGCCTTCTTTGGTGGAGGGCCTGTCATTGTCTTTGTTAGAAGCGATGGCCTGTGGTCTCACCTGTCTAGCAACTGATGTAGGCGCAGACGGCGAAGTGTTGGGAAAAGGAGCCGGTGTAGTCCTCAACACCCGGCGCTTAGTCTCACAATTACATACCCTGCTGCCACTATTCCAAGATCATCCTGAGTTGACAACCCTGATCGGGCAAAAAGCCCGACAGCGAGTGCTAGAGCGCTATACGCTCAGTGGCAACATCAAGCAGTTGGAACGACTTTATCTCCAGGTTTTGGAGCAGCGGCGAGTCAGTTTAGTGTAGAGAGTTCTTCATCTCCCCCTGCTTCCCCTGCTTCCCCTGCTCCCCCTGCTCTCTTCTCCCCCCCTACTCCCTCCATATCCCCACCAAGGACTGACTTGCAGCACCCCGTTTTTAGTAAACACTACTCGAAACTGGGCGAGCTGCTCAGGGGTAGCGGTGCGACTGGCATTTGAGTTGTAGTGCCAGTTGAGGAGCGGAGTTTGGTCAATGTGAGCCTGCGCCGCTGCATTGACAAACTTATAACCTACAAGCTTGCCGTTAGCATCCACGCCCACACGGTAGACTAAATCCTGAGCCATCCTAGACCGTGTCCAAGCTTGACTCAGCTGGTCGTACAATTTTCGATTCAAAGCGTGTAACTGGTGGATATTAGTAATTTCTACCGCAGTCGGATGAGCCGCTACTAGATTTGGGATTGAGGGTGATCTTGACGGTGTGGGACTAGCAGGAATACGACTAGACCGACTGGGACTCGGAGTCGTCACGCTGGAGTTGTACTGCGGCTGAGGCTGTTGGGTTCGCCTGGGGGGAACTGGCAAAAAGAAAAACGCGATCGCGGTTAAGGCCAAACCGTACACCCCTACAGCGGCTGGTACTGCCTGCCTTGCCAACATTTGGCTAGAACCAGCATTGCGAGGGGAAACCGGCAGCAGTGGCAGTAGTGACAACTCTGGTAACGTTTGGCTGTCAGATAAAAACTGATCTACCGCCTCTACTAAATCGAACAGCTGCACTGTTGTTAAATCAATCTCAATTGGCAGTTGGCTAGAGCTTTCGCGGACCTCTAATCCCTGAACTCCAGGCTCCGCCTGTACAATTAACCGATGCCGGTTGTCATCAACTTTCTGCAACTGCACCAATCCAGGCTCTTTTTTTTGGGCGACTGAGTGATGTACCCGACTTAAAAATTCCTGCGCATAACCACTTACTGCCGTCACCAGGCTTTCAAAAAAGTCACGCCCCCCGGAGAGAGGCTTAACACTTGCCGCCAAATAACAATCCACATTCACCAAGGTTGAGAGCAAGGGCCGCACGTCTCCTGAAGGCATGCCGGTCATGGGATCGCTTAAACCCTCCAAAATCAGCGTGCAATTGGGCAGGCTGTACAGGCGTTTGATCGTCATTCGATTTTGGATTGATTATCTTAATGGCCCATCTAGGGGCGTTGGCTGTTCGTAAACTTGCTTGAGAGTGTTGAGGTCTCTGGGAGAAATTGGTGGCGGGCTGCGAACTTGGGAAAAGTACATGACATCAGTTGCCACTGGACTATGTCCCCAAATCCCTAAGGCATGGCCTAGTTCGTGTCGGGCAGACGCCTGAAGGTAGGGAACTGTCTGGCTAGGGCTCAGCTTGATCGTGCAGCGGTGGGATAATAGAGCCGAGACGCCTTTAGTATTGCTGGTGTACAGCTCATAGCTAGTTTCCGCAGAACGCGCCCGCTGGAGTTTGCCGCTGGAGGAAAATTGGAGCCGGGAACGCGACGGCACGATGGCAATATCAGCGGCTTCTGGCTGCTCAACCACCACCAAGGGGAAATAGACGCTCCACTCCTGTACCGCCAGCAATACAGCGCTTACCCAGCTTTGAGATTGGTCATTGCTGCTATCGGTTGCGGGCTCTACATAAACCCGAACGGGAAGCTGTGACCAGATTAGGTAGCCTATTGCTGTTGGCTTAACCTGGGAGAAATAGTCACCGCTATTCGTGGCGTCTTGCCACTGGGCTAAGCTAGGAGGCAGGGGATGAGGCTGGGGAATTGGTAACCTAGCTGGTGTTAATGCGGCCGAGACTGTGTGAAAATCTGCCAATTGGGTAGCACTAGACTGGATGTGAATCAGAAAGACGAAGAGTCCAGTGCCAATAGCTAGTCCTAAAGTGGTTATTAACCGTTGAGTGCGATTGCTTGGCAAATACAACTTTCGTGCTATTTCCCTAACAAATTGGCGCTTAAAACCACCGTTAAGCCTAGAAAGATCACAGTGAGTGTCCAAGTGATCCGGTTCAACGTAGTTTCTGCGCTCTTATTGCTGCTGAACAACTGGGCTTGTCCACCGATCGCTCCAACTCCATCTCCCTTAGGGCTATGCAACAATACCAAAACGATCAAGCCCAGGGCGGAGAACGACCAGATCGCTTCTATTACGTTGTTAATCGTCATCGGAGAAATTTCATAATAACTAGCTATTACTTTAATGCTATACGGAAACTCTCACCCCTGAGCGATTTATTTGGACTTCGTAGCCAGCTGATTCCAGCAAAGACTGACCTGTCATCTCAATCGGTTGAGGCAGTTGCAAAATTTCCAGGATTGTGGGAGCGATGTCGCAGAGGCGACCATTTGAGCGCAGGGTGACGTCCGCACCATGTCCAGGAATCTTGGCTCCTTCTCCTTCAATCAAGATCAGGGGAACTGGGTTGGTTGTGTGAGCCGTCCAGGGATTGCCCTCAGCATCTCGCATGTATTCAGCGTTGCCATGATCGGCAGTGATAATTGCGGTTCCCCCAACTTGGCTGACGCTCTCCAAGAGGCGTCCTAAACACCGATCAACAGTTTCAATTGCTTGAATCGTAGCTGGGATCTGACCTGTGTGTCCCACCATATCTGGGTTGGCATAGTTAATCACAACTAGGGAGTAAATGTATTTTTGGATAGCTGCAACCACTACGTCAGTAACCGCCTCCGCTGACATCGCTGGGGCGCGATCGTAGGTAGGCACCATGGGACTCATAACTAACTCCCGGTCTTCCCCCTCAAAGGGCTCTTCAAGACCGCCATTAAAGAAGTAAGTGACATGGGCGTATTTCTCTGTCTCAGAGGTGCGAAATTGCTTCAGATTATGCTTAGCAATCACTTCCCCTAGAATATTACTTAAGTTCTGAGGCTCAAAGGCAACCGAAACTGGCAAGTCTGGCTCATACTGAGTAAACGTGACAAAGGACAGGGGAAGGATTTGTTTCCGCTCGAACCCGTCAAAGTCTTGAGCCACTAGAGCCTTAGTGAGTTGTCTGGCGCGGTCTGGTCGGAAGTTAAAAAATATTACCCCATCCTTAGGTTTGATCGCTCCAGAGGCAATCCGCGTGGGGATGACGAACTCATCTGTCACTCCTTCGTTGTAGGAGGCTTGCAAAACTTCGATAGCAGAGCGACCATCTCCCGGTGCATCCTGAGTCATGACATTATAGGCACGCTCAACTCTGTCCCAGCGCCGGTCTCGATCCAGCCCATAGTAGCGACCGCTAAGGGTGACAATGCACCCGACTCCGATCTGGTCGATGTAGTCTTGAATTTGCCCAATCGCTGCTAAACCCTCTGTTGGGGAGGTATCGCGACCATCGGTGATGGCATGGATGCAAACCTGCGTAATTCCTTGGGCCTTGGCTAAGTCAAGTAATCCGAACAAATGGCTAAGATGGGAATGGACTCCACCTTCGGAGCAGAGCCCTACCAAATGTAACTTACTATCCTGACTCCGAACACCCTGGCAAACTCGCACTAGTGCTGGGTTACGTAGGATAGAACCGTTTTCGACCGCCTCTGAGATGCGGACTAACTCTTGCGGTACAACTCGCCCAGAGCCAATATTTAAGTGGCCCACTTCAGAGTTACCCATTTGACCCTCTGGCAAGCCAACCGCTCTACCAGAAGTGCGGATTAAGGTTCGGGGATAAACAGCCGAGATGCTATCCATGACGGGTGTATTGGCAGCAGCGATGGCATTTCCGTCTGTTTCCTCACGGTAGCCCCACCCGTCTAAAATGACTAGCACCACGGGAGCGACAGGTGCTCGCGTCATAGTAAATGGCCCTTTAATTTTTGCAATGTCATCGCCAATCATACCACTGCAAGTTGAAGTTGCAAGAAGATTTTTGTCTATTTAAAGTCTAATCTTGCTTTTATTAGACTTTTACTGCTGCTTTAGCTACCTTTTCGGGCGGGGATCGCCTTATTCTTTGCCTCTCGAGGCCAATGCTATAGGCATCCTAAATAGAGCATGAACAGTAACCGTACATAAAAGCCTTGGCAAAAGCAAAGGTTTGGTAATGGGTAAACAACTTAAACAGTAACTTGACAGACCTAAACTTTTTACACAATCGA
>JAABUQ010009562.1_pt1 | contig 13061 bp, 18 predicted proteins | sample 5560001 | NCBI WGS metagenome assembly JAABUQ01 (sample SAMN10711888, study PRJNA513371) | rock metagenome | isolation source: Antarctica rocks | place: Antarctica: Victoria Land, Finger Mt nord | collected 2015-12-18 | reverse complement strand
CGTCGCGCAGGTTGATCCAGTAGCCGTGGTGCTCGATCTCGGCCCGCCGCAGCAGCGTCCACAGCAGGTGGGACGCCCACCGGGCGCAGTGGTCGTTGACGAACAGGTCCTGCGTCTCCAGGGCTTCGGCCAGGCTGCACGAGGGCGCGTCCGTCTCCGGCTCCGTCCCGTCGAAGAAGCGCGGGAACGCCTCCGTGATCCGGGGCAGGAGCGGCTGGCCGCCCCGCGCGTGCGTGCCCAGCTCGTCCAGGCGCGGGAACTGCCCCAGCCACACCTGCCCAGTGCTCGCCTCGTTGCCGACGTCCAGCCAGTAGGCCGGCGGGTCCAGCATATCCAGGCCGGCCAGGATCTCCCGCCGCGCCGCCCCGGTGTCCACGCAGGTGATCAGCACGTCGCACGGGCGCGGCGGACGGTCCTTGCCCAGCTGCACCGGGGCGGCCTCCCACGCCAGGCCGAAGCCCACGTTCGCCCGGTGGATCAGCAGGACTGCCTTGCTCTGGCCCACGTCGTCCGGGTAGAAGAGCAGCCGCCCGACGTTGGCCGCGCTGACCAGGTCCGCGTCGTAGAGCGTGACGTGCAGCGGCGGCAGGTGCAGCGCCCGCAAGGCCCGGTCCATGCGCGCCAGGCAGGGCACCATCTGGCTGCCCGTTCCGCCCGCGCCCACGAGCGCGATCCGCGTCGCGGCCAGGCCCGACCCGTCGCCCGCCCCGTGCGGGGCCAGGGACTCGTCCAGCCGGTGCTTCGTCTTGCGAACAGGCGGCGGGGGAAATGTCGAATTATTGGACATCAACGAGGGCCTTTCTGGCATCGGAGTTGATCACCGTGCCCAGCGTGAGCGGGCTGCCCTGGGCCGTGAGGGGCACCAGGGCGTGCGCGGGAAAGAGCCGCCGGGCGTCGGCCATGGCCCGCCACAGGCCGTCGTGGCCGCCCGGCCAGTGGATGACCCGGCCGGCGATGTTGGTGTGGGCGAAGGCGCTGTCGTAGAAGGCCGCCTCGTAGCCGGCCACAACCTCCTCGGTCGGCGCGGGCGCGGCGGGCATGGGCACGTTCCCCTCGCACATCGCCCCGGTCAGGTAGATGTTGTGGTAGGGCGCGCGGCAGAGCGGGTCGGCGGCGGCCGGGCGGGGGCTTGCGGCGGCGGAGTAGTAGGGCAGGGCGTAGACGGCCAGCCCCTTGGGCCTTCCGACGAACAGGAGGGCCGGGTGCAGGACGCTCCGCCCACTCATCTCCCGGTTGAAACCTTCATCGCGCGTCTGGAAGATGATGGGCCGGCGCGTTGGGGGCCGCCACCAGACCAAAAGGTCCGTGTCCGCCACCAGCACGCAGCCCGGCAAGATCCGGCGGGAAGAAGTGCTCCCCGACAGGCGCTGGGTCATGTCCCGCACCGCGTCGTGGGTCAGCACCCGGCCCGGCCCGAGGAGCGGGGCGCCGCCGTCGGGCGATTCGAGCACGTCGTGGTAGACGCCCAGGTGCCGGTCCCGCAGGCGGTGCAGCACGACCGCACCCACAGGTTCGGTCTCGCGGGCGTCGGAAAGGTAGTCGGTGATGTTCATAATTCGACCAGTCGTAATGCTGAGGCGGGGCTTGCCCAAGAACGATTGTGAGTACGGCGCATCTGTAAGTTGCGCTATTGTCGCCGCCTCCGGGTGAATTGTCGCCGCCTCCGGGTGAATTGTCGCCGCCTCCGGGTGAATTGTCGCCGCCTCCGGGTGAGTGGCAAAGCCGCTTCCTTTAGGGAGCGGTTACTTACAGGTCTCCTTCTCGTTTCGCTCTAGTGCCTATTGGTGTGCCTTCCTGACGCTCTTATAATAATCTGGAGCAGCAAGCCCGCGGAAGTCAGAAAAGGCCAGCTCCATCTTCGCCTCGTTCATGCCTGGAATGCGCGAAAGCCACCGGGCCAGGACTGACTCGGCCTCGGCGCGGGCTGCCGCATCCATCAAGGCCAGCGCGAAGGACCGAGCCTCGTTCGGCGCCAGCACGATCCGGGTCTCCCCACCGTTCTCAAGTATGACGACAGCACCAAAATCCACGGGTTTTAGTCCCGTCCCGACTGTGAGCGGATGGCCCGTGATGTTCATGCTCATGGCAGGCCCATCCTCGACCGTTCCATCAGCGTCGCCGGGCGGTGCAGCAGGGTCAGCAGGTCGTCCAGCGCCCGCACGATGCCGAGCGCCAGCCGCAGCGCCTGCACGGCGTGGGCCAGGCCGCCGTCGGGCATCGGCCCCGGCACATAGTCCGGGTCGTGCCACGCCAGCAGCTCCGGGTAGCTCTTGGCGGCCTTCCGCACCGCCCGCTCCCGCGCGGCCAGATCCTTCGCCGCGCCGCCCGGATCGGGACAGGAGTGGCCGATTTGGAAGGCGTGCAGCCATGTCAAGTCGCTGTACGACCAGCTCTCCTTGCAGGCGTGTGTGTGGTCGTCCACCAGCTGCCCCATCAGGTCCGGGGGCAATTCCTCACAAGCCCTGCCGGCATCCTCCCAGACGGTGTAGAAGCACGGTGCGCGGTAGAGCTTCGGGATCTCCCGCACCGAGTACTCCACCGGCCCCCGGTTCATCTCGCCCGTCCGCATATCCATCCTGGCCGTCCGCATCTGCCAGTTCAGAAACGGCATGTGGTTGGTCGTGTAGAACGTCAGCCCGCAGGCCCGGCAGGCGTCCCAGAGCGCGAGGGCGGCGGCGGTGATCGGTGCGAGATGCGGCTGCTCCTTCGGTGCCCGGTGTGCGATTAGACGCGCCTGGGGAAGCCTCCAGCCGCCCTTGCAGACCGCCTCCGGGACCTGCTCGTGGAACGCCTTTAGTGTCAGGTCGTCGGGGAGCGGTTGCATCTCCCCGTCGAACATGCCCAGCGGGTCCTGGTCGTGGCGCTCAAAGCGCTTCAGCATGGCCTCGTGCTGGGCCTCGCCCATCTTGATGAACTCGCGCCCCCATAGGAACGTGTGGCCGCAGATGCCGCTGACGGTGGCGCTCTGGATCAGCTCGATCAGCCCCGCGCCGTAGCCGGGCCACGCCTGCTCCAGCGACTGAATGGCGGACCGGATGTGGACCGCGCGGGCGCCCTCCTGCCAGCGCAGGCCGAAGAAGCCGACAGGCCGGTCCCCGCGCGCCCGAAAGTGCTCGCTCCATCGCCCCATCCGCGCGCCCGTGTTGTAGGCCGGCGCGTCGTCGGTGTAGATCAGTTCCAGCGGCCCGAAGAAGCGGTAAGCCGCCGCGCCCATGTCCTCGTTCACCCAGCGGGCCAGGCCGCGCCGCACGGTCCGCTCCAGGCCCCCGCACCAGTCGCTCTCCTTCAGGACGCCGGCTTCGAGCAGCGCGCCCGCGATCTCCGCCGCGCCGTCCTCTGTGCCCTTGGCGGGATTTCTGTTGGCGACTGTATTCCCCGTACTCTGCACGATCAGGGCGCGGGTGTTCCCGTCCCGCAACACCGTCCCGTCCGAGACGATCCGGGTCGTCACCGTCGCCTGGGCGCGGCCGCCGGGCACGCGGAACGCCTTGGGCAGCTTGCGCCGGCCGTCGGGCAGCTCGGGCGCGGGCGGCTCCTCGGCGGGCAGCAGGAGCGCCCAGGCGGCCTCCGGCCCGAAGCAGGGCACGGGCAGGCCCGAAGAGCCGCGCCGGGGCAGGAAGTCCAAGCCTACAGAATCAAGAGCTACAGCATGATCAAGAGCTACAGCATGAGCGGCAGGCACTCCGGCGGGATCGGCAGGGGCTTCGTGTTGTTGGCCCCCGCCGACAGCCGCGCCCCCGCGTGGACCGCCTGTGCCGCCTCCTCCGCTCGGCCCTGTATCATCTGCTCCCGCGTCACCGGCAGGAGGGTCGGCACCCGCTGGCCATGGTCCGTCAAGCCAAACCGGCGCGCATGGATCGCCTGGGACAGCGTGGGACGGGTCGGAGAGGGACGGGTCGAGGAGGGCACGGCCATGCCCATCGTTTGAAAGTCGCATGGCGGATCAGGCTTTCCGACCGACGCTGGGTTTGAATTCGACTGTCTGAGCGCCGCCTTTGCGGCCAGCCGCTTCGCCCTTGTCCCTGAACTCATAGGTGCCTGCCTCCTGTCCGTCCGGGTAGGTGATGACGGCGTTGGTGAGCGCCGGGTAGGCGCTCACGTACATCTTACGTACATCGTCGGCGTGCATGGATGGGTCCGGGTCCGGGATCACGATGTCGCCGAATTTGAAGACGCGAGCTGTCATGGTGTTGCGTTCCTTTCGCTTAAGCGGTCTGGATGTCCCCGCTGACCTGGCGCAGCCGCTTGGTGACGAGGGTGGCGACGACGTGCTCGGGCAGGGTCTCCGTCCGAGTCGGGAACAGCTCGTCGAGGAGCTGCCGGTCGGTCAGCGTGAGGATGTCCTGCCCCTCCCGGATCATCTCCGCGAGCCGGGATGCCGCCCCGCCCGCCAGGGCCATCGCCGGGCTGACCGGGGCCTCGACCTGTGCATCTGGGGCGGGTGCGGCAGCCATTTCACTGGGGGAACCGAACCCGGCGGCGGCGATGGCCGCCCGCAGATCCTCCACCTCGCGGATCGTTTCGGAGAGAGGCCAGAGGCCCATCCTCTTGGCCTTCTCGAAGTCGTCGACCTTGACGAACGCCGTCGTCCATCCGGGCGTCGCCGTGGGCGTCGCCGTGGGCGTCGCCGTAGCGGCCTTGATGATCTCCTCCATGCGTTCGGGCGTCGTGATGCCGGCCTTGCGAGCGACGGCGAGGATCGGGTTCTCGGCCGGGGCGGGCTTCGGCGCGGGGACGGGCACCAGGGGCCTCGGGGCGGCGGGCACCGGCTTGACCCCTTCCGGCTTGACCCCCTCAATCACGGCGGCCGCTTGGTCCAGCGCCTGCGTGTCCAGGGCGACCTGCGGGGGCGCAGGCGCCCCATCCTCAGAAGGCGCGTCCTCAGAAGGCGCGTCCTCAGAAGGCGCGCTGGTCCACTCCTTAACAGAGGCGTCCCGCTCGGCGTTCAGAGCCGCCAGCGCCCCGGCAGGCCCACCGGATTTGGCGCTCGCTCCTTCCCCGTCACTCGCTCCTTCTGGACTCGCTCCTTCTGGACTCGCTCCTTCTGGACTCGCTCCTTCTGGCTGTTCGCACGCCAAAACGTCGCCCGCAGGCACCGGGCCAGAGGGCGCAAACCCGTTTTGCGCCCCCTGGCCCGTGTCCCCGTGCTCCTGCTCGTAGGCATCGAACTGCCCCTGGATCAGCTGGGCGGCGGCCGGCGGCCTTTCCTCTTTGGGCGGCAGCATCTCGTCCACGGCGGCCTGCACCTCCGCCGCTGTCGGCCGGCCTTCCGCCGCCTCGACCGCTTTGGCCCACGCCTCCGCCCGCTGATCTTCCGGCAGAGCGGACAGCGGGCGGGCCTGCGCCTCGTTCGCCGGCAGGACGGCCTCCCCAACTCTCGACACCGGCGCCCCGATGTTCTCGATCCCGGCGACGACCTCCGCCGCCTTGATCAGCCGGTAGGCGCTCGTCTTGCCCATGTTCCAGCGCTCGGCGAGGTAGCTCTCGAACGAGGCGTGCGTCTCCCGGTACAGCCGGCTGTCCTTGATGATCAGAAGCGCCGCGCCCGTCTCGATGAAGGCGCTCAGGTTGCGCTCGATGGTCGCCTCGCAGGTGCGAAGCTCCAGCCGCTCGCTCGCATCCAGCGTCAGGGTGAGCTGCGCGTCTCCCAGCGGGGCGAGGGGGCCGGGTTTCTCTGCGCCCGGTCTGTCAAGTGTGGTTGTCATAGGGTTCCCTTTACAGTCTGTCCGATCAATGTTTCTTCGGTTACGTTTTGCTCGGCCTTGCGCCGGCGCTGGCCTCACGGAAGATGCGCGCACACGTCGCGACCAGGTCCTCGCATCTCCCCGCCTCGTCCGTCCACCCGTCGCGCGGCGTCCAGGCCCGGAGTAGATCGCCGTTCGCCTGGACCGAGCCGGCATAGCGCCGCGTCCATCGCCCCCCCGCATCCGTCGACCTCTTGACCGCGTAGCAGTAGAGCTCCCGCTCTGGGCGTGCCGGGTGGGTCAGGTAGTAGGTCCTGCGCGCCAGCACGTTCTCCCAGGGCCGGATGACATCCGCCCGCTCCCGCTCGACGGTCAGAGTCCATTCCCGCGGCATCAGCTCCTGTGGGGGCAAGCTGTCTTCGGCTGTTATGGCCCCCGGCTGCCGCTGGACGCTCACAGCGCCCTCCTGACAAAGAAGCAGACGGCGCAGGCGCCGATCACCAGCAGCGTCACGTCGCCCCGGCACAGCCAGCGGTGCAGCGCCTCGCAGCGAGACTGCAGGGCCTCCGCCGCGCGCCCCCACCAGGTCAGGGGCGGGGACGGCAGCAGCGAGTCGCCGAACAGGGCGGCGATCTCGGCGTCGGCCCGCGCCCTCGCTTCCGCCGCCTCCCGCGCCCGGCGCTCCCGCTCCGCCGGCGGGTAGACGATGATGATCCGCAGCCGTGCCCCCGCGCGGGGCGGCACGGGCAGCCCCACGTCCTCGCCGGCCCGGCAGGCTTCGAGGACGAAGTAGGTGTCCAGCCAGCGGAAGGCATCCGGCAGCGGGTAGACCTCGCGCGTGTCCACGTCCTGGAGGGCGTAACGCACCTCCGAGGGCGACGGGCAGAGTGGGGGGCGGGCAGCCCCCCACGACTTCTTTGCCAGCAGGTTTTTCATAAGCAGGTTTTTCATGCGCGAAACCCTTCGTTGAAATAGAACGCGGGGCAGAGCGCCTCCTGCCAGGCGCCCACGAGCAGCTCCTCGCCCATGCCTCGGCGGAATTCGTGGAACATCTCGACATCGCCGAGCGGACCCTGCAGCGAGGCCGGTCGGCCCGCCTGATCCGCCGCCCGCAGGTATTCGTCCTGGGTGAACGCCAGGCAGTCCGCCAGCACGGGCGGCAGGCCGCGCGGCGGGGCGGCTAGGGCTGCGATGGGCAGGGTGAGTGAGCGTTCCGGGGTCGGCATCAGGCTAGGCATGGACTGACTCCATTTCCTCTCCCCCGTGGATCTCATGCGCCGGGTAGACCCTTTCGCGCGCCCGTGCTTCGGCCTGCGCTTCGATGCGCGCCGCCGTCCGCTCAATGGCCTCCGGCGGCGCGTCCGCGTACCCGTTGAGGCGCCAGAGCATCCGCAGGCGGGCCAGCGCCACCTCCACCTCTGTCGCGGGCCGCAGCGCGCCGCAAGACGTCTCGATCAGCACCGTCGCCGGGCGGGAGCCTTTGACGCTCTTCAAGGTCTTGGTGCTCATTGTTGCTGATAGCCCTCCCACGTCAGCCATGTGTACCAGACCACCCGCCCGTCTACGCGGCCCGCTACACCCGCTCCTTCTAAGCCCGCTCCGTCCGCTTGGGTCTGCGCCCGGCTGACGGGCTTCAGGGGGCCATTGCAGGTGAGGCAGATCTGCGCCCTGATGGGGATGTTCAGTGACCAGACCCAGCAGGTGTGGCATCGGTCGCACTGGCCCTCGCGCTGTTTCTGTAGCGTGCTAGGCATAAGTGTCCACCCCGATCCCCTTCCCCTCGGACGCGGCCAGGGCGTTCTCGGCGCGGCGGATGGCGTAGAGGGGTAGCACCGGCTCACCCGTGTCCCAGTCGTAGGCAAACAGCAGGAGGTGGCGCAGGACGCTCACGAGGTCCGCCGGGTCGGGTTCGGGGCAGCGGTGGTAGCTCCAATAGTATTCCGAAATCTCGGCCCTGTCCCCCCCCTCCGGCCCCCGACTCAGGCACTTGCCGATGTCCGCCCAAGTCTTCAGAACCTGCGAGACCACGTCCTGGCCGCAGCCGGCGCAGGCCCGGATCATCGCCAGCCGCTCGTCGCCGTAGTCGTGCCGGAGCACGAACCGGACGCCGTCCACTTCGGCCGTGCCCCCCAGCGGCGTCGCCCCCAGGATCGGGGGGTCAAACCACCCGGCCAGCATCTCGATGAGGCGCTCCGCCACCTTCTTCTCGGCGGCCAGGCGAGACTGCTCCTTCTCATTCGCCTCCGCCTGCCAGACGTCCCGCGCGTAGCTCTGCCAGTCGAAGCCGAATGGGTCATCATAAGATTTTTCATCAGAATTGGTTGGGTCATCAGAATTGGTTGGGTCATCAGAATTGGTTGGGTCATCAGAATTGGTTGGGTCATCAGAATTGGTTGTTTCGGGAGTGTTCACGTCTAGCCCCTCCTCATGGCGCTGGCATCGTCGCAGAGCTGGCGTATCCGCCAGTCCGCTTCCTGCTCGACCAGCGGGGCCAGCTTCTTCGCCCCGGCGCGGAAGGTGTTGCAGATCTTGTCGCCCTCCTCCACCTGCACCGTCATCTCCGCCCCCACGTCGGCGCTCTGGAAGTCGTGGGCCCGTTTGGCTCCGTAGTGGATCGTTAGGGTAAGGATTTTCACTTGGCTGCCTCCTGACAATTCTCCACTTCCGCCGCCGTCAGGATCACGGCCCGTGCCGCCGCCGCGTGGTAATCCTCCCGCAAGGCGCGCAGGCTGTCCGCCACGGTGCGCGGCCCCGCTTGCAGGACGGACAGGACCGACGCCGCCCGGACCTCCGCCCCGCCGGGCGTCCGCAGGCCCGTCTGGAGCGCGACAGCCAGTTCCACCATGTGCTTGCACACGCGCCGCCGGTACACCCGGTCCGGGCAGTTGCAGTGCGTCACCAGGCCGGCCACGGTTTCGAGCGCGTACTTCTGTTCGTGCGTGGCGGTGTCGGGGACTCTGGCGTCGTAGCAGCCGTACACGTCTTCGCCCGATGTGGCCGTGAACTCGAAGGCGTAGGCGTTCGCGCCCAGGACGGCGGACGCGCCCGCCCGCTCCGCGAGGGGCTGGCCGCCGCAGGGCTTGATGATCTCAGGCTTTTTGGCATCCGCCCGCGCTGCCCGGTTCCGCGCGAGCCGCAGCCGCACGGCCTGCGCAAACACCTCGCCCGGCACGGTGCAGGAGCAGGACAGGGCGGTGCAGCGCACGTCCCACCCGTCCGGCGTCAGATGCCCCTCGACCGTGGCCTTGTGGCCCTGGTAGCGGATGTGCATAAGATTTTTCATGGCGCCGTCCTCGACCTCGAACTCTCCGCCTTCCAGGATCGCCTCCGCCTGCGCCCGGATCGCCCTCTCCGTCCGCGCCGCCTCCGCCGCCTGCCGGTTGCCGCGCAGCAGGTCGGCGTTGTTCGTGCCGCCCGCCATGTGCCCCGCTGCCTTGCTAATTGATGCCGCCGCTGTTCTCATTTGACTGGTCCCTCTCAGAGTGTTGTATACTGTTAGTATACAACATAGGTAAACCATTGTCAACCCTCAGTATACAAAAACTCAAAAACTATTTTGGTGCGTAGAATGTGACGGGAGAGTCGTAAAAGCGTATCAGCGCCATAAGATTTTGGCGCAAGGGCATGACATGGCCTTTTTCCATCTTGTAAAGCGCCATTCGACTTATACCAAGGGCCCGAGCAACCTCATCCACTGATCGTAAGCCGCGTAAGCTGGCAAGATTATTTTGTAGACCAGGCCCCTGATCTCGCGCAATGGCGCTGCCTTCTATCGTTGATTGCATACTTAGAGTATACAACAGCGTTCATAAAAAGTCAACAACCTGGTAAAATTGCCGTTTGCCGGTATACACAAACATTTGTATAATGTTAGTATACAGGGATCAAACGACATGAAGCAAGAAACCTTCGGCCAGTACATCACACGCCTTCGCGTAGCCCTCGGTTTTAGCAAAGCCGAATTGGCCCGGCAAACTGGCATGACGCGCGATTACATAGGCAAGATTGAGGATGACCATCAGCCCTCTAGTGGCGAACCGCCCAATGTAGGCGAGGACAACCTGCGCGCACTTGCGCGGGTGCTGGGTGTGCCTGAATCGGAGATGTTCCGGCGGGGATACCGACCGCCGCAGGGATACGCGCTTGCGCCGATTGAGTATGAGACCGATCCCGATCTCCAGATGGTTGTCGAGGCATACCGGGGCGCATCGGACAACGGCAGGCGGCATATCAAGGGTGCGGCGGAGTTGGCCCTTGAAGTATCCCGCGAGGGTGCTGTCGGGAGGCACGCTGAGTAAGTGACCGAGCAAGAGGAAGATACGGCCTGCCTAATTGCACAGCGGCTTTTGATGGCACAGGAAGGAGGACGAGACGAACGCGGGACGTGGGAAAGTGTTGCGTCCCGGCGCGGACACCGCTTTCTTCTCTTCCATGACCCCGAGGCTGGGCCGGGCGAGTTTCGGAGCTACGAACCGGGCACTGGCATCATCCTAATCAACACTGCCCCCGGCCCGCTGGTCCAGGTGCGCGCGTTCGTCCATGAGCTGGCCCATGCGGAGATGCAGCGGCTCGCGTCGGGGCTGTGGCGAGGCGGCGAGGAGCCAGGTTTCATAGCTGGCGACTACGTCCGGGCCGGTTACGACGATGACCCTGCTGATGCTGCCCACCGAATCGCCCGGCGCGTCGAGCGGCTTTGTTTCGGCCCATTGTCCATGTGAGGTATCCCATGCGCTTGCTTATCATTCCAGCCTTGCTGCTGCTAGTTTTTCCTGGTGCTGTTCAGGCCCGGCATCACACGCGCTACCATGCCCGTCACGCAACCAGCACCCACCGGACCGCATCCCCAGCGGAGCAGGGAGTCAAGGTCTGGGTCAATACGAACAGCGGCGTCTACCACTTTCCGGGCGAGCGCTGGTACGGCCGGACCCAAGAGGGCGAATACATGAGCGAGGGCGCGGCAAAGCGGGCCGGCTATCGCCCCACAAGGAACGGACAATAAGGACAGCGAACCGAGTCTTACCCGACCGATCACGACAGACCCAAAGGAGACACGATCATGAACAAGAGACTGATTCTCATTGCCGCCGGCCTTGCACTGGCCTGCGCGCCGGCCTTCGCCCGAGGCGGCGGTGGCCATGGCGGCGGCCATTCCTCCGGCAGCCGTTCCTCATCCCGCAGCAGCAGCCCCGGTGCCCATACCGTCCGCTCCTACGTCACCAAGCGCGGCACGTTCGTCAAGCAGCACCACGAGACGAACGCCGACGGCCACTTCGGCAACAACTGGTCCACGAAGGGGAACGTCAACCCGGACACGGGCAAAGAGGGAACGAAGGTCACGCCGCTGGGCGGCGAGCCGCGCTAAACGACCCGCCCATGACGACCCGCAAGAAAACGCCGCCCCCGCCCCTCGCCCCCGGCCTCACCCGCGCGGCCCTCTACGCCCGCGTCTCCACGCGCGAGCAGGCCGACCAGGAGACCTCCATCCCGGCCCAGCTCGCCGAGGGCCGCAGGCGCCTGTACGCGGAAGGCTGGCTGGCCGGCTCGGAGTTTGCCGACCCCGGCTACACCGGCACCAACATGGACCGGCCCGGCCTCCAGGCGATGCTCGCGGCCGCGCGCCGGCGCGAGTTCGAGGTCCTGCTCATCCACAAGAGCGACCGCCTCTCGCGCGAGGAGATGGACTTCCTGGTCATCAAGGCGGAGCTTGCCCAGCACGGCGTGCGGATCGCCTCCGTCACCGAGCCGTTTGTGGGCGGCTCACACCCGATGGACGAGATGATGGAGACGCTCGCGCGCGGCTTCAACAAGCTCTACATCAGCAACCTGCGCGCCGAGGTCCACAAGCGGCTCAAGGCGAACGCCGAGGCCGGCTACGCGAACGGCTGGCCGCCCTACGGCTACCGCTGGGCGGACCTGTCGAAGCGCCGCAGCGGGTGGGCCGTGGACGACGCCGCCGACCCCTGGGCGCTCTACCTATTCGCGCGGTTCGCCGAGGGGGGCGTCACCTTCGCCGCGCTCGCGCGCGAACTGAACGCGCGCGGCGTCCCGCCCCCGACGGCCTCGGCGGACGTCGCGAACCGGATGCCCCACGCGGCGGCATCCGGCTGGGTGCCCTGGACGATCAAAAAAATGCTGGGGAGCCGCCTGTACCGAGGGGAGATCCACTATCAGGGCGACTGGCTGCCGGGCGCGCACCCGGCCCTGGTGGATGCGGACACGTTCGCGCGGGTGCAGGCGCTCCTGGATTCCCATTCGCCCCGGCGTGCCGCCGCCTCACCCCGGCTGTTCTCGGGCGGCCTCCTCCGCTGCCCGCTGTGCCACGCGGCGGGGCGCGGCCTCGTGCCGCTGCACGTCAACTTCTACTCCGCGACGCTCGCCTCAGATCGGGAGACGGGCACCCGGACGCGCTACGTCTCCTACCGGTGCAAGGTGGAGAAGCGGGGCAAACAATACGCCCAGTGGGGCGGTTCGTTTGACGTGTCCTGCCCCGGCTACCAGATCTCCGAGTCGGTCTGCTCCGCTCTCCTGCTGGAATGGCTGGAGGCCGAGGCGGGCGAGGCGGGCGAGTCGCCGGTTTTGCCTGCGGGGGCAAAATCTCCGCAGGCCCGCGCACGGCGGACGGACGGCGAGCGGGAGGCGCTGGCGCGCGAACTGTCGTCCCTGCCTGCGCTGCGCCAGGGATATCAGGATCAGCAGGCGGCCGGCGCGATGACGATGCCGGAGCTGCTGGGCCGGCTGGAGGGTCTTACGTCGCGCGAGGCGGCGCTGAGGGAGGCGCTAGCGTCGCTGTCCGCCAGTCCCGCCCCGGAGTACCAGGCTGCCCAGGCGCGCGTCCTGCGGGAGCTGCTGCAAGGCGACGCGGCCCCGCAGCAAAGGCGGGCCGAGCTGGCCGCCGCGATCCGCTACATCCTACCCGCCCCCGACAAGCGCTCCCTGTCCATCGTCATGCAGGGCTGACCTCGGGGCTGGCCTCGGGGCTGAATATAAGCAGGATCATCTCCTGACCCTTCGTGCGTTATCACTCTGCAACGGGCGTTACGTCCCACCAGTTATGGCCGGTCTTGACTTCCGCGCGCAGGGGCACGTCGAGGGGGTAGGCGTTCTGCATGGCGTCCCGGACGAGGTCAGCCAGAGGACGGACTTCGCCTGCGGGGCACTCGAACAGCAGTTCATCGTGGACTTGCAGGACCATCTGCGCCCCCAAACCGCTCTCCCGCAGCGCCCCATCCACGCGGAGCATTGCCAGCTTAATGATGTCGGCGCTGGTGCCCTGGACGGGCATGTTGGCGGCCTCGCGCTCCGCCGCCTGGCGGAACTGGAAGACGCGGGAGTTGATGTCGGGGACGTAGCGGCGGCGGCCCAGCAGGGTCTGGACGT
>JAABUQ010009560.1_pt1 | contig 13062 bp, 13 predicted proteins | sample 5560001 | NCBI WGS metagenome assembly JAABUQ01 (sample SAMN10711888, study PRJNA513371) | rock metagenome | isolation source: Antarctica rocks | place: Antarctica: Victoria Land, Finger Mt nord | collected 2015-12-18 | reverse complement strand
CGTTTGGACATCGAGATGATCTCCTCACCGCGGCGCAGCGTAATTTGTTGGGAGATCAACACTTCGATGTCGCCCGGGCGGTCGTACGCCGCGGCGAGCGCTTGCAGCCGTGCGATGTACCCGTGATGATCGGGGCCCAAGATGTCGATGATGCAATCGGCACGCCGGAGCTTGTCGTAATGATAGGCGATGTCGTTGGAGTAATAGGTCGGCCGGCCGTCGGAACGAACCGCCACCCGGTCTTCGCTATCACCCGTTGCGGACGTTCGCACCCAGAGCGCACCGTCACGTTCGTACGTGAGCCCGAGCTCGCGTAAGCGCGCGATCCCGGCGTCGATCGCGCCGGCCTCATGGAGTTCGCGCTCGCTCTGCCAGAGGTCGTAGTGCACGCCGAAACGCGCAGCCGTAACCTTCTGGCCCTCGACGATCACGTCGCGAGCAAAACGTCCCAGAACCGGCGCAGCGTCGGCCTCGGGGACATGCTGCCAGCGATCACCGTCGCGCTCGTGCAATGCATGCGCAATCTCGCGCACGTAATCTCCGGGATAGCCGTCATCGGGGAACGGAAACGCTGGTTCCCGGAGCTCGCGGTACCGCGCATACACCGAACGCCCGAGCGTCGCGATCTGCGAGCCGGCGTCGTTGATGATCCACTCGGTGAAAACGTCGTAACCCGCGTAGCGTAAGGCTTCGGCGAGCGTTGCACCGATCGAGCACGTGCGTCCCTGCACGACGACGAGCGGTCCGGTCGGGTTTGCGCTTCCGAACTCTAGCGAGATGCGCCGCCCATTCGTGGGCGAACGGCCGTACGAATTCCCGGCGCGTAGAACGTCCGCGATTCGGCTTTGCCAATACGCGGGCGAAAGGCGGATGTTGATGAACCCGGCGACCGGCATCGCGTCGACCACGATGGTTGCGAGCCACGCGTCCTCGCGTGCGGCTGCGACGATCGCGCTCGCGACCTCTTGCGGCGGCCGGCGCGCCGCTTTCGAGATCGTGAACGCAACGTTGGTCGCGAAGTCGCCGAACCCGTGACGCCGAGGGGACTCGAACACGACGCGCGGTTCGCTCGCCGCAAACACGGAACGCGCGGCTGCCTCGAAACGCCGCGCGACCTCATCGAGTTCGGTCGTGGCCGCGGCGATGGTCGACTTCATCACGGGAGCCTTCGTCACGGGCGGATCGGTGCCCGTCCTCGCTCCATGCGGAACGATCAGTGATGGTAGGGTTCGCCGCGCGAGATTTTCGCCGCGCGGTAGAGCTGCTCGAAGACGATCGCGCGCGCCCACTCGTGCAAGAAGGTGAGCCGTGAGAGCGACCACAGGACGTTCGCACGCGCCATGACGGCTTCGTTCACGCCGTGCGTGCCGGCGACGACGATCGTGAGCTGCGAGGTGCCGCCGACGGTCAGCTGGTCGAGCCGCTTTGAGAGCTCGTCGCTGGAGAACTGCAAACCGCTGCGCTCCAGAAGCCAGACGTCTTCGCCCGGCTTCAGGGCTTCGAGAATCGCGGTCGATTCGCGCGCTACGGCGCGAGCGGGCTCCGTCCCGCTCACGCTGCGCAGGTCGATCTCTTCGAGCCGGTGATACGGCGTAAGCCGTCGACGAAAATCATCGATGGCCGCGGCGAGGTAGCGCTCGCGCACTTTCCCGACGCCGATCAACCGGATGTTCATCCGGGCTGTTTCGAGCGCTGGTCGTAGCTTCCGGCTGCGATCACGCTCCCGTGACGCTGTAAGTGGATCCGGCATCGCGCGCGATGTCGCCGAGCAACTCGAGCTCGGTAAGCATGGCGAGCACCGCCGCGGGGTTTGCATCAATTCGCGCGAGGATCGCATCGAGCACCGTGTCCCCGTTTTCGATCGCGTCGACGATGCGTGCGGCGAGTGGTTCGCGGACGACGCGGCCGGGCGCAGCGGCGGGCGTTCGCGCGGGTCGCGCGAAACCAACCGGCAAGGCCGCAAGCACGTCGTCCCCGTCGCGAATGAGGTTCAAGCAGCCGGCGATCTTTGCGCGCTCGACTTCACCCGGGAACGCGAGCACGGGGCGTGCCAAATCGGCCGCCCAAGCGGCGGTATTCAGTGCGCCGCTGCGCGTCGCGGCTTCGACGACGACGACTGCATCGGCGAGCGTCGCGACGATGGCGTTCCGTTGCAAAAACTGGAACGGCAACGCCGGATGATCGGGTGCGAAACCGGAAACGACCGCGCCGCCGGTCGCGATCATCGCCTCAGCCAGCCGCCGATTCGCTGACGGGAAGAATTGGCGATGGCCGCCGCCGAGCACGCCGATCGTCGGCGCGCGCGCTTCGATCGCGCCTTCGTGCGCGGCAGCGTCGATGCCGACGGCCAATCCCGAGATCACGCAAACGCCGTTGCGCCCGAGCGTTGCCGCAAGCTCGTACGCCCGCCGGCGACCGATGGCGCTCGCTGCTCGCGTGCCGACGATTGCGACGGTCGGCGCATCAAGGCCAGCGAGGCTTCCGGCGACCCAAAGCGTCTCGAATCGGGCGCCGCCGGTCCGGTCGCTTTGTCCTTCGAGGTGCGACCGAGGGATCGGCTGGGGGTTGGAGAGGCTCACGCTCGGAAGATCACGCCTAGCGACGGGGGCGGCTAGACGAGGACTATCGCGCCGCCCTCGGAAGAAGAGGCCCGACCGCGAGGCGGCTTGCGATCCGACGGCGGTCGGCGGTCAAAAGGGAGAGACGGTTCGACAATGGCAGCCGAAGCATACTGCGTTAAATGCAAAACAAAGCGTGAGATGAAAGACGCCACGCAGATCACCATGAAAAATGGGCGACCGGCGACCGAGGGCAAATGCCCCGTTTGCGGCACCAAGATGTTTAAGATCGGCGCGGCGTCCTAGCGACGCCTCGTCCCTGGAAGGTCCGCTCGCTAGCGGGCCTTTTTCATTTGCTCGTTCGAGGCCTAGTGGCTTATACTGGCGGGGCTCCACAAGATGTGGGGTCGCTCCGCGAGGGACGACCAACTGATCTGCCCCACCTGCCGTAAAAGCGAGACGCGCGTCGTCGATTCACGCGACGACGAAAGCGTCGTTCGCCGGCGGCGCGAGTGTCTGGCATGCAAGCACCGGTTCACGACGTATGAGCGCATGGAAGCTCCAAGGCTCTTCGTCGTGAAAAAAGACGGCCGGCGCGAGCAATACAACCGCGACAAAGTGCTGAGCGGGCTGCGCCGCGCGTGCGAAAAACGGCCGATCTCCGACGTGCAGATGGAAGAGATCGTTGCCGCGCTCGAACGCGAGCTCTTCTCGCGCGGCGAAAACGAAGTGCAAAGCGCCTTGATCGGGGAGAAAGTCATGGAAGCGCTCCTCGCCATCGACAAAGTCGCCTACATCCGGTTCGCGAGCGTGTACCGCTCGTTCCGCGACGTCGAGAGCTTCCAGGCCGAGCTCTCCGATCTGCTGACGCGCTAGCGGTGGACGATCGCACCCAAGCGACGGTAACCGTGCCGCTCTTGCGGCTCGCCGAGTCGGAGGGTCTGCCGCTCCCGGCGTACATGACGGCCGACGCCGCAGGCGCCGACGTCGTCGCGGCCCTCGAGGTCCCGCTCGTCCTCGCGCCGGGGGCGCGGGCCTTGATCCCGGCCGGGTTTGCGGTCGCCGTCCCCAAAGGATACGAGATGCAGATTCGGCCCCGCAGCGGCCTCGCGCTTAAGCACGGGGTGACGTTACTCAACACGCCCGGCACGGTCGATGCGGATTACCGCGGTCCGGTCGGCATCATCATGATCAACCTCGGCTCAGAACCGGTCGAAATCCGCCGAGGCGATCGCATCGCGCAAATGCTGCTCGCGCCGGTCGTTCGGGCGCAGTTCGTCGAAGTCGACGCGCTCGACGTCACCGAGCGCGCAGCCGGCGGTTTTGGTTCAACGGGGAAGACCCACGCGTGAACGTCTATATCGTCGGAGCCGGCGCGATCGGCACGTATTTGGGTGAGCTCTTGGCCGGGATCGGCAACACCGTCACCTATGCGCCGCGCTCGCTCGACGACGTCGTTCCGGTAACGGCCGAACTCGCGATCGTCGCGGTGAAAGCGTACGACACCGAGCGTGCGATCGAGACGCTGCGGCGCGCGATTCGGCCGGACGCCGGCACGGTGATCGTCTGCCCGCAAAATGGGATCGGGAACGAGGAAAAGCTCGCGGCGGCGTTCGGAGCCGATGCCATCGTCGCGTGCGCGCTCACCGTGCCGGTCGGGCGCGACCGGGATGGCAAAGGGACGGCGACGCACGACGGCGGGATCGCGTTTGCGCCGGTCGGCGACTCCGACGCGCACAATTGGCTGCTCGCGACCTTTGGCGCAACCGGCATGGTCGTCAAAGCTCTCGACGATTACCGCGCGCTCAAGTGGTCGAAACTCGCGCTCAACGTGGTGGCCAACGCCTCGTGCGCGATTCTCAACGTGCTTCCCGACCGGCTCGTCCATTTCGGCGACGTGTTCGAGATGGAAATTCGCGCCATTCGCGAGGTCCGGGCGGTCATGGCGGCGCTCAAGCTTCGACCGATCGACCTGCCGCGTTACCCGCTTCGCGCGCTCCAGGGGATTGCGACGCTCCCCAATCCGGTGGCGCGGGCGATTCTCGGCAACCGTGTCGCCGGCGCTCGCGGCCGCAAGCCGCCCTCGCTGCTCCAAGACCTTCGCGCGGGCCGCAGCAATACGGAGGTCGAATTTCTGAACGGCGCGGTTGCCGAGGCGGGCCAGCGCACCGGCGTTCGCACACCGGTGAACGCGGTGTACGCGCGCGTGCTGAGCGACATCACCTACATGCCGCAGCTTTGGGCGAAGTACCGCGAACGCCCCGAAGCGCTCGACGCGGAGATTCGCGCCGAGATTTCGCGGATGCAGCCGAACGCGGGTTTGCGACGCTCCCGGAGATTCTCGTAAATGCGACATCCAAACGTTCCCGAATCGCTCGAAGGCTGGAGCATCCTCCACCGCATGTTCCGGTTCGACCGCCGGCGTTTTGACGCGCTTTCGGCAACACAACAAGAGGCGATCGGCCGCGAAGCGACGGCCGCGCTGCAAGCGGTTACGGACGATCCCGATCGCGACGTGGGCCTGGTACAGACGCTCGGTCACAAAGCCGACCTCATGCTGACCGGATACGCGCGCTCGTTCGACGCGCTCGGCGAATGGCAAGTCGCATTCGATCGCCTCGCGCTCGCCGACTATCTCGAGCCACGCGATTCGTATGTCTCGATGCTAGAGCTTGGTCTCTACGATTTCACGCCGCGCATGCACGCGCAGTTGCGCGATCGTGGTCTGCAGCCGAACACCGAAGGGTGGAACGCGGCGTACGACGAGCTGCTCGAAGAAGCGTCGCACGACCCGCGCAACGCCGGCCGCTTATGGGCAAAAATTCCGCAGCGGCGCTACGCTTGTTTCTATCCGATGAACAAACGGCGCGGCGAATCCGAGAATTGGTACGCACTTCCGTACGACGAGCGCGGCCGGATGATGGTCGATCACGGTAAGATCGGACGCTCGTGGCACGGCCGGGTCAATCAAGTGATCTCCGGCTCGATCGGCTTCGACGACTGGGAATGGGGCGTCGATCTGTACGCGGATGATCCGGTCGTCTTCAAACGCTTAGTGTATGAGATGCGCTTCGACGCGGCGTCGTCGCGTTTCGGCGAGTTCGGCGCATTTTGGAGCGGCATGCAGTTTTCGATTGCGGAGCTGCCACGGTTCCTCGATGGTTCCGCCTCGCCGCAGCTTCGTCGCGTCGAGGCCCAGGTCGCCCTCCGCTAAGCCGCCGTTCGCCGCGCCGAAGAGCGCGGCGCTCTTGGCCGTCTGTACGCTTGCCGTTCGCTCCGGCGAAGGGACGTGCGGTCTGTGCGGCGGCGCGTTACCGCCACGACGTCGCACCTGGTGCAGCGATCGCTGCGCGACCGCCTTCTGGACCAACCACTGGTGGAGCCTCGCGCGCGGCGCCGCAAAGCGGCGCGACCGGTACCGGTGCACGCGGTGCGGCCATGCGCCCGGAAAGCGGCCGACGCGCAAAGCCGCCGCAACGGAGCGGGCCTATCTCGCCGCGATGCGTGCGTGGCGTGCGGCGCGGAGGACCGAACGGCTCGAAGTGAACCACGTCGAGCCGTGCCGTGGCCGTCACGGTTCGCTCGATTGCGCGCATCATTTGAGCAACCTCGAAACACTGTGCATCGCGTGTCATCGTGAGCATACGTCGGCGTTTGCGGCGGCCCGCGTCGGCGAACGAAGCGTTACGGATTCGGTGAGCGCGTATAGCGCGCGATCAGTGGTGCGTGCTGCGGGTACGCGGCGACGAGCATCGAGCGCGTCGTAAGCCGGAAGTCGGAAAACTCGAACCCCGGCGCGACGTCGCAGCCCACGAGCGCGTAGCTGTCGTCGCCGTCGACGTGCGCGGCGAAGTGGGCGCCCGCGGCGACGGTGCTCTGCCAGGGGCCCTGCGGTCCGAGGGTGCGCGTCTCGTGGGTGCCGGCCGGCGCGATGATCTCCAGCGTGAGCGAAGAACCGCGGTAGAAGTGCCAGACCTCGTCCGACGCGATGACGTGAAACGCCGAAAACGCTTCGCTCGATAGCAGATAGTAAATGCACGTGAGCGCGCTGCGCGTCGTGCCGCGGGAAGTCGTCACCCGTTCGGCGTTCCGAAACGTCTCGCGATAGTAGCCTCCCTCGGGGTGCGGAGCGAGCCGCAGGTCGGCGATCAGGCGCTCGGCGTCGTCGTGCATCGTGCGTCGTTGTCGACCGGCCGTTGCGCTTCCCGCAGATGAAAGTTCGATTACGTGGTGTTCTCGTATCTCGTGCGGTCGGGTACGATCGTTGGGCGGAGATCTCCGCCATGGATCATTCGGACAATCGCAATTATAAGGAGTCATTAGCTCGGACGCATCAGCGTAGCAACCCTTGCACTCGTCATCGGACTTGCGCCCCTCGCCGCGAACGCGGGCGAAGTCCACAATCGCATAAACCGTGAAAACCAGCGCATCAACGCCGGCGTCGCGAACGGCCAACTCACAAACCGCGAATATAACCACCTCGATCGCCGTGCCGACGCGATCAACGCAAGCCGTGTGCGCGATCTGCGCGCGCACGACGGAACGCTCACCGCAGCGGAACGCCGCCGCCTCAATGCCCGCGAGAACAACCTATCCGATTCGATCTACTACGATAAGCACAACCGGGCGCGTCAGCCCGGCGCACCCCGGGTCTGACCTGCCCTGCGTCCATCCCTTGGCGGACGGGCGTTGGTAATCGGAAATGTGGTACGTCGCGTAAGCGCCGTACCACATTTTGTTACCCAGCGATCGAGGTTGCGACGACGGTCGCCCCGGATCGCCGGTCATGCCGCACGCTCCGCCGCTTGGAGCCGGAACCGAACCGTCTTCGCTGGAATGTAAGGCACATGCTCGTCTTTGGGGAAGGTCCGGAGGGTTCGCGATGACGCAGACGACGGTCGATCCGGTCGCCTTTCGCGCGGCGATGAGCCGCTTTCCGGCGGGCGTGACGATCGTCACGACGACCGACGCTGCGGGCGTGCCTTGGGGGTTCACCGCCACGTCGTTCTGCTCGCTCTCGCTCGACCCGCCGCTCGTGCTCGTGTGCCTCGCGAGAAGCGCACGCTGCTTCGAGGCGTTTAACGATGCATCCGGTTACGTGATCCATTTCGCGGAATCACGTCATCAAGAGCTCGCGATGCGCTTCGCTTCGAGAAGTGTCGAGGACAAGTTTGCCGGAACGTCGTTCGCGGTCGGTCCGCACGGGCATCACGAGCTGGAAGACGCGATCGTTGCGCTGCGCTGCACCGCCGAGAACGTCGTCCCGGGAGGCGATCACGTCATCCTTATCGGGCGCGTGCAAGCAGTCGAGTTGCGCGATGACGGCGAGGCGCTGTTGCACGCCGATCGAACGTTCCGACGATTAGCGCCGCACAGCGACGGTTAGCGCGAGACGCAGATGGATGTTCTAGAAGCAATACGTAACCGCCGAACGATCGGGCTCTCGCACGGCGAGGTGTCGCCGGAGATCCTTCGCGAGCTCGTTGAAGCCGCGACGTGGGCGCCGAATCATAAGCTGACCGAACCGTGGCGGTTCACGATCCTCACGGGCGATGCGCGCGCGCAGCTCGGCCGCGTATGGGCGGAGACGGCGGCGCAATCGGTCGAGCCGGACGCGCGCGAACGCTTCATCGCCGCCGAAGCACGTAAGCCGCTGCGCGCTCCGACGCTCGTCATCGTGTCGACGCGCACGGACGCGAACCCGGTGTGCGCCGAAGAAGACCTCACCGCTACCGCAGCCGCGGTGCAGAACCTCCTCTTAGCCGCGCATGCCAAGGGGTTGAGCGCGGCGTGGAAGACGGGCAAGATCATCTACGACGCCGGCGTCAAGTCGTTTCTCGGCCTTGCACCCGACGACCGGATCGTGGCCATCGTGTATCTCGGCACGACCGCCGACGATGAAGCGCCGGTCCGTCGACGCGATGTCGACGGCGTCATGCACTACATCGATGGTGCGCGTTTCGCCGCAACGATCCCCGCCGCGGCCGTCGCAGAGTCTTCTGCCGCCTGGGACTAGTGTCCCGACACTAGCGGCGCGGTTGACCGCCTGGGCCGCTCACCGCGACCCACGTATCTTGCGCCGGATCCCAACGTTCAACGATAACGGAGTTCGCGCCGACGCCGCGCTGCGGTACCGCCGCGAAATTAAACTGACCGAACACGCCGTCCCAGTGCCGCACGCCTGCGAGATACTCGCGAATCTGTGCGGGCGTCGCGCCGGTGCCGTACTTGCGAAACGCCTCGATGACCATCGCGGCCGGATCCCAGGGCAGTGCATGCCCCAAGTCCGGGCGGATCCCCGCGGTCTGGAACACCGTACGGAATCGCCCGACCGCTCGTTTAACGGGACCGCTCGGAAGTTCGTCCGGAACGAGCGCGGGGATCCCGGGGAAGAGCAGTTCGCGCGGCATGAACGACTTGTATGCTTGCATCTGCGCGTAGGTAAGGTTCCCGGTCCCCGTCATGATCGGGATGTCGACGCCGGCGTCGAGCGCGCCGTGCAACAACGTGCCGAGCGGCGTGCCGGTCGTCCAGCCGATGAGAATCTGCGCGCCCGACGTCCGCGCGTGCGCCATCTGCGCCGCAACGCTGACGTCGCTGATTCCGAAATGTTCGCGCGAGACGATCTTGAGCGCCGCATTCTCGGGCGCCGCGAAGACCGAATCGATGATTCGATCGGCGTCCTGTCCGGTCGCGTCGGTCGATGTGATCACGGCGACGCGTTTTAATCCGCGCTCGCGGATGTAGCGTACGCCGACGGCGATGAGATCGGTCGTGGAAAGGCCCGCCGAGAAAACGTAGCTACCGTCGGGCGGATGAATGCCGGTCGAAAAGCAGTATTCGACCGGTCCGTCTTTCGCGAGCGCGGTCATCGCGTTGCACACCGACGTCAAGCCCGATCCGAACACGACCGACACGTGCTTCGCGATCAGCGCGTTCGTGAGCTGAACGCCGATCTGTGGATTCGATTGATCGTCGACGACGTTAAACGCAATCGAGCGTCCGCGAATCCCACCGGTTTTGTTCACGATGCCTTCGATGACGCGCAGCGACTGTGCTTCTTCGCGGCCGAGGAACGAGCCGCTTCCCGTAAGCGGCAACACGGCATCGATCTCAAAGGGGTCCGCTGCGTGTGCGGGCGCCGCGACGGCGACGAGCGTCGTGACGAGCGCCCCGCAAAGGGCGCGCATGAACCCGGGTCGTTGCAGCTTCATCGAGTCGGCGATTCCTTTCACGCAGGGCGCCTCCTTGTGAAATCGATCGCCAAAGGACGCATCGGGTGATCATTGAACGACGGCGATGATCCGCGGCCGACACGCGGCGCGAGACATGGAGCGAAGACGACGCAATGCTAACCGGAAACGCTGTGCGTTCAATGCGCGAGCGCGTCGCAATGGGGAACGGCAACGCGCTCAAGCTCGGGCTTTTCGGCATGAACTGTTCGTCGGGGCGGACGCTGACGACGGTGCCGGAGCGGTGGACCGCAGACTGGCAGCACATGGTCGCGGTTGCTCGTATGGCCGACGCCTGCGGGCTCGATTTCTTGCTGCCGATCGGTCGCTGGAAAGGGTACGGCGGCGTGACGGATTTTCAAGGCACGACGCTCGAGACGTTAACGTGGGCAACCGGATTGCTCGCGAAGACCGAGCGCATCACCGTGTTCGGAACGGTACACACGCCGCTCTTCCATCCGGTGATCGCCGCGAAGCAGATGGTTACCGCCGACGTGATCGGCGAAGGCCGCTTCGGCTTAAACGTCGTGTGCGGCTGGAACGAAGATGAGTTCGAGATGTTCGGTATCGAGCAGAAAGACCACACCGATCGTTACCGCCACGGCCGCGAGTGGATCGAGGCGATCAAACAGATGTGGAGCTCGAGCGACGAGTTCGACTTCGACGGATCGTATTTTCACCTGCGCCACGTTCGTGCTAAGCCGAAACCGTTTGGCGGCACGCGGCCGATGATCATGAACGCGGGGCGATCCGTCGACGGACAGGCGTTCGCGATCGAGAACTGCGACGCATACTTCACCGGAATCCGCGTATCGGCGTTCGACGAGGTGACCGGTGAGATGACGCCCAACGTCGACGAGGCGGCGGAACACGTGCGAGAAGTGCGCGCTCGCGCCGCGGCGATCGGCCGCGACATCGGCGTGTTCACGCGCGGTGAGCTCGTTGTGCGGCCCACGCGGCGCGAAGCGGTCGAGTATTGGCGCTATGCGTTCGAGGAGTACGCCGATCTCGAAGCGGTCGATAATTTTCTCGCGCTCAACGGCGTGACGCGCGAGACGCATCTCGACGACTTCGAGCTGCGGCGCAAACAGTACATTCGCGGATTCCCGATCATCGGCGATCCCGATTCGGTGGCGCGGATGCTGCACGAGTTCTCGCGCGCCGGATTCGACGGCATCGCGCTCTCGCTCGTCAACTACCTCGATGAGTTTCCGTTCGTCCGGGACGAGCTACTACCCCGATTGCAGAAGATGGGCTTGCGGACGTAGGTGGTGTGCACGAGTGTCTCCCCGAATGTCCGGTAAGTTCGTAGAGGTTGACATGCACTGATCGGCGCATTATTATGCTTAAGTATGAAGCAGCCGAACGACGCCTTGGCTGCGGCAGCCAGAAGTCTAAGAATTCGCAAGGGTTATTCTCAGGCTGAGATTGCGTTCCAATACGGCATTGCACAACCGCAGATCTCGCGGCTTGAAGCGAGTGCCGTAGGCGACGTTCGTGCGTATTTCGACTTCCTAACCATGCTGTCGCCAAGCAGCGAGCGCCATGTGGGCTCCGCGCGTGTTCGCAGAAGGACGTCGGTCATGGTTAACACCCCGAGTTACGAACTTATCGAAGACGCGAAAAGCCTGCGGAGCGTTCGCAAGTCGCTCATCAAAGTCGTGAAAGATGCTGCGTCTGAACGCGGGAATTTGCTTGTGGGGCATCAGGGGGACACGTTCCCGGTCGACGCCTTCTACTTGGAGGCTTACAATATGTGGACCGCCTTCGACAGCGGCGATAACGAGACGCTCTGGAACACGTACGGTCTCGGTAACCCGTTTAAGGCGAACGGTTCTCGGGATATGGTGTGCCATCTGACTGTTCCATCGGAGGGTATTAATCGGCGCACCGGAGCGGCATACGCACGTGACGGCGGCGGTAGCCCGCTCATATTGCATCGCGGAAAGATCGGTGGCGGACGTAAGGGGTTAGGGAAGTCGGCGTTTTGGAATCGCGAACGCGTTGATCGGGTGACCGTTCAAGACGGTGACCGCGTGACAGAAATGGCAGTAGTTGCGCATTTGGAATTGAGATCTCTTTTGGAAGACATCCATGCGTTCGTGGAGGAAGTTAAGCGAGTGAAGGATAGCGTGACACAAAGCGGTTGACAGTTCCGGTCACCGTTGATTTCAACTTCGTCGCGAGGATACTACGCCAGTACTCGCGGGCTCGTGTCCGCCGGCATCGCGCTCTCGCTCGTTACCACCTAAACGAGTTTCCATTCTTCCGCCGACCGGGTGCTGCCGCGCCTAGCGTACATCGGCTTCGCATGCTCGCACGCCGATCGCGGTTCGGACAGCTGCAACGCCGATCTAACGGAAATCCGCCGAATCTACTCGCGCTCACAAAATCAGATTTCTCGCCGTTCCACCGCATGATCAAGACGTCATCCACGGTAAGACCCCGTTGATTCCCGTCGCGGAAGTTATAGACGCCGGCGATCCCGACGTAGGTATTCAAGTTTTCGAGGTACTCGTGCAGCGCAGCGGCGGTCGCGTTCGGTTTGAGATGCCGCAATGCATCGATGACGATCATCGCCGGATCCCAGGCGATACCGCTTTGAAAGTCTTGCGGGATGCCGTTCGCTTTTAACGCCGCCGTGAAGACCTGCATCGGTTTCGTATCCTTCGACCGCGCAACGCCCGCGACGTACGATAGTCCCTGAAAGTACACATTTTTCGGCGTGAATCCGGCGTACGACTTCATTTGGTTGACGATCATGTTCGCACTTGTCGTAAGCACGGGAATTTCGAGCCCATCATCGGCGATTGCGTGAAGCGCGGTGCCGAAAGGCGTTCCCGGCGCCCACACGATGAGTGCCTGAGGATTGGCCGACTTGATCTTTGCGACTTGCGCCTTCGCGCTGATATCGGATGGATTGAAGTGCTCGGAGGCAACGAGCGTCACATCGCGATTTTCGGGCAGCTTCAAGATGTTCGCGATATCGTTGTCGGCGATTTGTCCCGACGCATCGGTGGTGTTGAGTGTCGCGATCCGTTTTAGGCCCTTGCCGCGAAGAAATCGTATCGACGCCAGAATGAAATCGACCCCGCTCGCGCTCGCGGAGAAAACGTAGCCGCCTTTTTCCGGATAAATAACCGGGGAGACGCAGTAGTCGACCGGGCCGGAGGTAAACAGCGGCTGCGTCGCCTTACAGAGCGCGCCGAGCGACGAACCGAGGACGACGGCCGGCTTTTTTGCGATGACTTGGTTCGCAAGCTGAACCGATA
>JAABUQ010009558.1_pt1 | contig 13064 bp, 12 predicted proteins | sample 5560001 | NCBI WGS metagenome assembly JAABUQ01 (sample SAMN10711888, study PRJNA513371) | rock metagenome | isolation source: Antarctica rocks | place: Antarctica: Victoria Land, Finger Mt nord | collected 2015-12-18 | reverse complement strand
ACTATTTTCTCCATCCGTCAAGATAGAGTCTATAAGGTTCGGGAACAGCTGTCAAGAAAGAGGAATAACGATCCTATGCTGACGCGAAAGAGGCGGGAGGTCTGACATCAGGCTGGGGTACACCCCAGATGGACATGCCGCCGCGCTCCGACCATCGCGTTTCTTTGCGTCGCGGCCTTGGCAGACGATGTTGTCCGTTTCGCCAATCGACCCCGTACACGTCCCAATCGATTTGCGATTTCGATCGCTTGGCGACCGAATTGGCGACGATCCGGGAACAGGGATATAGCACCGATAACGGGGAGCGGAATCACGGGACGACCTGTGTCGCGGCGCCCATCCGCGACCAGTCAGGCGGTGTGGTTGCGGCCCTCAGTGTGCCAAGTCGTGTAACACCTCCCCTGGTGCGGCACCCCCGACTTTTTAGTGCTTTCGGACTGCGGTGGCGATGAGCGTCAGGCGTCCGTCAGATTGACGGATCTCGTCGAGATGGGATCCAATGAGATGGGGAAAGAGGGTAGCGATTCGCATGGGTCCGACTCCTTGTGATACACGATGCACACGGAATCGATCATAAGCATTTCGGATGGTGGCGGGTCTACGATGAGAGAAGCCTGTTCACGAAACCGGCTCAACTCCATCCGCAATCCCTCAACTGTCCGCAGCAGCTTCATTGTGCGGCGTCCCGGTCGGGGCGCCGGCAAAGATGTTGGTCAACTCCTCCGGCTTGATCGCCGGGGCGTCACGGTAAAGATAACACGCGGAGACGCGCCGAGGATCGGTGCGGAAGAGCGGCGGATGTTTCTCGATACAGATCGGCATCGCGTACGGGCAGCGATCCGTGAACTTGCAACTCTCGCCCGTGGGCGTCCCGACTCCCGCCAGCGACTTCGCCGCCGCCCATGGGCGCTTCGGATCGGGCAACGGGATCGAACCGATAAGTAGTTGCGTGTAGGGGTGCTGCGGATCCTGCACGACCCGCTCGACATCGCCCGCCTCTGCGACTGCGCCGCGATAGAGGACGATGATATTCTCACTCACCTGGTATGCGGTCGTCAGATCGTGCGTGATGTAGATGAACGAGATGCCGAACTGTTGGTTGAGATTGGAAAGGCTCTTCAAGATCGTGGCGCGCAACGAGGCGTCGACCATCGAGACCGGCTCGTCGGCGATGATGATGCGCGGTCGGAGCAGCAAGGCACGCGCGACCATAATGCGCTGGCGCTGGCCGCCACTCAGTTGATGCGGGAAGCGCCCCAAGGTCTCTTCCGGGCGGAGACCGACGGCCTGTAGCGCCTCCTCGATCAGCGCCCGGCGCTCCTTGTGCGAGCGGGCGAGGCCGAATTTCGCAATCGGCGTCTCCAGGACGTGGTCGACGTTGTAGAACGGGTTGTACACCTCGTACGGGTCCTGGAAGACCACCTGCACCTCGCGCAGATAGGTCCGATACTCCGCGCGGGACATACGGCGGACGTCCTTGCCCTGGTAGAGCACCGCGCCGGTGGTTGGTGCGGTGAGGCCGAGCAGGAGGCGCGCGAGCGTCGTCTTCCCGCTGCCGCTTTCGCCGACAACCGCCGTGAATGAGGGGGGACTACCCTCGATGGCGAGCGAGAAATTCTCGAGCGCGACGGTGCGCGTTTTCGTCAGGATCCCCTCGCCGAAAACCTTCGTGACATTCCTCGCCTCAAGTAGCGCACTCATTGATGATCTTCACTCCTCAATACAGGTGGCACGCGACCCGATGGCCGAGGCGCACTTCCCGCAGCAGTGGCTCTTCGTTCACACAACGGTCGAAGGCGTGCGGGCAGCGGGTCCGAAACGGGCATCCCGATGGCCGGTCCAGCAGCGAGGGCGGAACGCCGGGAATGCCCTCGAACGCGCCCTTACGCTCAAGGGACGGCAGGCTGCCGATCAGCAGTTGCGCGTAGGGGTGGAGCGGTTCCTCGAAGAGATCGGTGACACCGCCGAGTTCGACGAGCTTCCCGGCGTACATCACCCCGAGCCGGGTCACGAACTGCGCCATCAGCCCCATATCGTGGCCGATGAGGATGATGGAAGCGCCGAGGTCATCCTGAACCTCGCGCAGCGTCTCCATGATCTGGCGCTGCACGACGACATCCAACGCGCTCGTCGGCTCGTCCGCGAGGATGACCTTCGGGCGCAGGCTGATAGCGATGGCGATCACCACCCGCTGCTTCATCCCGCCCGAGAGTTCGTGCGGGAACATGTCCGCGACCTCCGACTTCAGGCCGACGCGCCGGAGGAGTTCTCCAATCCGCGCGCCCGTCTCCTGCCGGGAATAGCGCATGCCATGATCTATCAGCGCATCGACGATCTGATCGCGGACGCGCTTCACCGGGTTGAGGGAGTTCATCGCGCCCTGCGCCACCATCGCGATGTCGGCCAGACGCAACTGCCGCATCTGCTCCTCGGAGAGCGAGAGCACGTCCGTCTCCCCGAGCAGTACCCGCCCGCCCTCGATGTTACCGGGGGGGCGGATGAGGCGAATGAGCGCCATGGCGATCGTCGTCTTGCCGGAGCCGGACTCGCCGACGAAGCCGAGGCGTTCCCCCGGTTTCAGGTCGAAGGTGACACCATCCACCGCCCGCACCGCCCCGCGCGGCGTGTGGTAATAGACGCGCAGGTTCTCGACCTGGAGTGTGTCCATCTGCTTTCTCGTGGTAGCTGGAAGCCTTTCTGCCGTCACGCTGTCCTCCTCAAGCGTGGATTTGCGATCTCATCCAAACCAATGGTGAGGAGTAGCAATCCCATGAAGAGCATGACTAGCAAGACAATCGGCGGAAACCACCACCACCACATCCCGCGCAGGATGGCGTTGAACCGGACGGACCAGTAAATCGTCATGCCGAGCGTGGGTTGATTCTGGGGACCGAGACCGAGCGCCTCAAGCCCGATGGAGAAGAGGATCGCGCCCGACACCGCGCCGACGAAACTGGCGGCGAGGAACGGGAAGAGGTTCGGCAGCAACTCCCGGACAACGATTTCCAACGTGTTCATACCGGAGCGCCGCGCTACCTGAACATAGGCGCGCTCGCGCATCGTCAACACCTGAGAGCGAATGATCCGCGTCGGATGCCGCCAAGCGAGGGACGCGATCACCAGGGCCATGATGTTCACACTGATGAAGGTCTGGATCGAGGCGGCGATCGTAATCAGGACGAGCAGACCGGGGATGGTGAGCAAGGTATCCACGGCGATCCGGACGATCGCGTCCACCACACCGCCAAGGTAGCCGGAGAGGAAACCGAGCACGATCCCGATTCCCAACCCGATAGCACCCGCGAGAAAACCGACCCGCAAGGTATCCGGCAAGCCGGCGACCATCGCGGCGAGCAGGTTGCGCCCCTGATCGTCCGTGCCGAGCGGGTATTGCCGGGAGGGCGGAAGGGCCGGCAGTGCGCTCAAGGGGTCAGCCATCTTCGTATTGATAAACAGGGGACCAACCCAACTGATTAACAGGAGCAACAGAATCATCGCCGCACCGATGACCACCTGCGGATTGCGCTGGCAATATGCGATGATCGCCTCCGATGGTGTCCGATCCCGGAATACCGGGCGCTCTGATACGGGGGCGCTCGGCGTTCCAATGATATCAATGGGCATCTCGGCCATATTACCTCCGGTATGAGATCCGCGGATCGAGGATCGGATAAATCAGGTCCATGATCAGCGTCGCGAGCGCGATGGTGAGCACCGTCATGTAGACGATGCCGTAGACGAGAAAGTAGTCCAACCCGGTGATCGCGTTGTACAAAAGCGATCCCATGCCCGGAAGTCCAAAGATCACTTCCACGATCACGAGCCCGGAGATGACCGTACCGAGGTTGATAGCGAAGTTCGTCAACTGCGGCAGCATCGCATTGCGTACCGCATACGAGAAGAAAATACGCCGGTCCTTGAGTCCTTTCGCCTCGGCAAAGTTGATATAGTCTTCCCCCTGCGTCGTAATCATCATTCCGCGCATCCCGATCATCCAGAAGCCCACGCCAGATATGACGATGGAAAGGCCGGGTAACAGCGAGTGCCGCAACGCGTCGAGCGCGAACGAGAGGCTGAGGTGCGGGATCGTGCCGATAGAGTACCCGCCAGAGAGGGGGAATACTGGAACGACGATCGCGAGCAGGTAAACGAGAATTAGCCCGAGCAGATAATACGGGATCGCCGCGAGCGCCATTGCAGGTGCGGTCAAGTATCGGAAGAGTTTCGGCGCGCGGGGCCATGTCACGAGCGCGCCTAACAGTGTGCCGAGGGTAAACGCGATGGCTGATGAGACAACTAACAAGCCAACTGTCCACGGGAGTGCCCTACGGATCAATCCGACCACCGTATTGGGGTAGTTAGCGATGGAATAGCCGAAATCCAGCTTCGCGACGTGCCTGAGATAGAACACGTACTGGACATAGAGCGGCTTGTCCAGCCCGAATTGCTTGTTGTAGGAGCGCACCATTTCTTCGATACCGTCTTGCTGTGGGCCTCCCTGTGCCGCTGCGCTCACCAGTCGCTCGCGAACGGGGTTGCCGGGCGCGAGCCGCGGCAGGATAAAATTGATCGTCGCTGCGGCCCAGATGATCAGGAAAAATTGCAACACCCTCCGGATGACGTAGCCTACTTGCATCTATGCGTACCCCCTTATATCGCGGGATCTGGGCACGCACCAAGCGGTAGGTACCGAACGGCGCGCGCTCCGCGCAGCCTGCATCATCAGGCCGGCTTCAGCGTGTCGATAAAGAGCGCTGCCGCGCCTCGCTGCCACGAGGCAGGTGACGTGTATGGGTCCTGCTCGTTCGGCCATCCCTTCCAGTAGGCTGTATTGACGGGACAAATCTGATGTGGCTGCACAGTCGGAATTGCCGGCAGATTCGGGATCCAGATCTCCATCGCCTTATGCCAGAGATCCATGAACTGTGGTGTGCCTGCCGGGGTTGTCGACATCTGATCCATGATCTTGTCGTAGTCGGTGTTGGCCCAGCGAAACGGATAGAGCGCGGCTTCACCGTTCGGCTTCACGTAGCGGCTGTGAAATTGCCGTAAATTCCCATACGGGTCGCGGGTCGCGGTGCCAGTGATGCCGCCGACGAAGACCTCTACGTCGCCAGTTGCCGCCAAAGTAGCATAGTTGGTCGGGTACTTGTAGGCGGAGTCAAAGCCCGCCTGGCGCAGCTGCTGTGTGACGATTGGGATGTAGTTCTCGTAGAAGCCCGGTGTGGAGAGCATGACGAACGAGAGGCGCTTGCCATCCTTCGCCCAGAAGCCATCCGAGTCCTTTGTGTACCCCTTCTTCTGCATGATCTCGGCCGTCTTCTTCGGATCGTAGGCATCGATCGGGTACTTCTGCAAGATGTCCTGCACCGCGTCCAAATACGGCTTCATTACCGGATAGGATGGGAACGGGAAGACGGTATAGTCGCTCGCCCCTTGGAACCCGACATCAATGATTTGCTTGCGATTGATGGCGTGATTGAGCGCCCAGCGAATCTCCGGGTCGTTGTATGGCGGTTTCGTGCAGTTGAAGCCTAGGATGTCCGCCCGCGCTTCAATGGGGCCATACGGTGGCTTATTGTCGGTTGTGAAGACTTCCACCTTAGGGTTGCGGCTCAACACGATCTTGGTATTCGATGGTTGCAGGGTGTGCGTGACGTCCGCCTCCCCAGCGGAGAGCAGTTGCGTCAGCTTCGGCTCTTCGAAGTTGGGAAGAATGATGATCCGCTTCATTGCGGGCAGTGGGTGGAAGCCAGTCTTCGCGCCCCACCAGTCGTCGCGGCGGTCCCAGATCTTCTGCGTCGACGACGAGAAGACGAGTTTCCATGGGCCGGTAACGACTGGCCAACCCTTGTCGATATCATAATTGGTGAACTTCTTGAGATCCGACTGCACCTTGAAAACATGCTCTGGCACGATTGGGAAGCCCTGATCCTGCACCCATTGGAAATACTGGAGCATGAAGTTCGGGTTCGGCGCGGTGAGCATAAACTTCACATTGAGCGCGTCGAGTGCGACGATCTCCTTGACGGCGTTCTTGATATCGAAGGAGAAATTAAGGTCCGGGGCGTTCTCCTTAATCATATTAATGGTGTAGACCACGTCGCCACTGGTGAACGGCTGACCATCGCTCCAAGTGATGTTAGGGCGCAGTTTGACCGCTAGTTCGGTATAGTCCGGGTTGAAGCTATAACTCTCCGCTTGATAGGGTATCTCGCCGTTGTTACCGGTCAACCCCGGAGGGGCGCTGACCTTCGCGTTCCAGAATGGATTGTAGAAGTAAAACGGCTCAAAGGCGAAATGCCAGCCAGTGCGCTGCGCATTGGTGAGAAAGGGATTCTGCACCTCGACATCATTCATTTGATTGATTGTGTCCGACACGCTCATGATGAGCGTCTCGTTGCGTGGCACCTGCGGGATACCCGACGACACTGCTGCGGGGGATGCCTGCCCGACTGCCGTTGGTTGGTCAGCCTTTATCTGACCCGTCGTCGCCGGAGAAGATACGGCTTGTCCGCTGGGTGCCGATGTCTTCGTGGGCAGGTCCACCGACTGATTGTTGCTCGAGCAGGCGGCGAGGATGCTGGCCGCCGCCGTGGCACCGATCGCCCCAAGGAGCCCCCGCCGATGCATTCGACGCGTAGACATCGTGTTCTCCTCTCCGTGCCTTCCGGCACACCACTACGAGATTCACCCCAACTCCATGAGCGCCGTCTACCAGAGGGTTTGCCCCCCGTCGATAGTGATGGTCGTCCCCGTCATCCAATCTGTCGCGTCGCTTGCAATAAAGACGACTGCTGCTGCGATGTCTGCCGGTTCGCCGGGATGACCGAGCGGGATCCGGCCTACGCGACCCATGCGCGTGTCCGGATCGCTAAGTGTTGAGGCAGTCAGATCAGTATTGACGACGCCCGGCGCGACCATGTTGACCGTGATCTTGTGCCGCACTAGTTCGAGCGCCATCCCGCGCCCAAGCATTCGAATCCCACCCTTCGCCGATTGGTAATGAACCAGATTCGGATAAGCAATCTCCGCATTGATCGAACTTATCAGAATGATGCGCCCCCCCAGCCCTTGGGTGATCATCTGCTTCGCCACCGCTTGGCTGAGGATGAATGGTGCCCGCAGGTCCACATTTACGACTTCGTCCCACTCCTCCACAGAGATGTCGAGGAACGGCGTACGATGATGCATGCCCGCATTGCAAACCAGAATATCCACGCCGCCTAATACTGATACGGTCTCTGCAAGTAATTGGAGGACCTGTGCTGGCGTACTCATATCGGCCTGCACAGCGGCAGCGCGTTGACCGCATGCTTCGATTTCTGCGACGGTCGCTGCAGCTGCTCCACAATTGCTGCGATAACTCAAAACCACATCCGCTCCTGCGCGAGCCAATGCTAGACTGATTCCGCGTCCGATACCGCGGCCTCCCCCAGTGACGAGGGCGCGCGTGCTATAGAGTTGCATTATTGGTAACACCTTCCCCTGTTAAGCGGATTACCTATCCTACCCCATGTTAAGCGATCGTAGAGAACTCTGATGCCCCTTATGGTGCCATAGCGACATTCGGCACCTTCGCATTGACTGGCGAGCCAAATATCGTCTAAATCCTCTCGCCGTCGGGAGATACCGTGTTCCGCTTGGTTCCGTTTGGTTCCGTTTGATAGTATGGATGTACTCCGTCACCGATTGTTGCGGAGACCAGAGCATCGGTTTTATGCGTGCCGGTGTGGCCAATATTGCCTGAGATTTCTTCCGCTGCTACGCGCACGCGTTCCTCAAGTCGCCACATGCGCTCCCAGGGAGTTCTCATCGATGGGGTCACGACGCTCACTGCGGCACGGACTGTACCATCGTACCCAAACACCGGTGCCGCGACACAACGAACGCCTTCCAAGAACTCTTCGTCATCCCACGCAAATCCCCGATAACGGACCTCGTCCAATTGTTTCTCAAGCACCTCGCGCGAGGTGATCGTTCGCGGTGTGATGGCGTGCATTCCAGGCGCGAGAATCTGGTCAATCTCAGTGGCGGGCAAGTGGGCGAGGAACACCTTGCCTGTGGCTGTGCAGTGCACGGGGCGTCGATCCCCAAGTTCGACCCGCAAGGAGAGCGTATGGGTGCTCTCAAGTCGCTCAATAGTGACGACGGATCCCTCATTTAAGACGGTGAGATGCACGAGCTCTTGCGTTTCCGTGCACAGTGCCTGCAGGGTCGGCCGTGCTATCTGACGGATATCGAGACGCCGCAGTACTGCTGATGGAAGTGACAGGACGTGCATCCCGATATGATAGCGATCCGTTATTCGGTCCCGATCGACATACCCGCGTCCATGGAGGGTAGTGAGGATACGAAAGAGGGTGGAACGATGCATACTAACAAGACGACTCAGTTCAGCGAGCGTCGCTCCTTTAGGGCCTTCCATGTTCGCAAGTACCTCGAGAACATACAGCCCCTTATCGAGCGTGCTTAAAATCAACTCCGAATCCTGTTTCGTGTATGTCAAGGCTATCGCCCTTTCGTGATCCATCGCCGCAGAAAGAGTCTCGAACTGCTATGCGAATGGCCGACTTGCGACACTATCGCAAACATTGTGTTCGCTATCTGAATATAGGGCAGATACTACTACGGCTATGTTGGGCTGTCAAGCATCTTCTTAGATTCTTTGGGAGGACGAGGCCAGTATTCAGGCATGTTTACCTCCTTCATCGAGAAACAGGTATGGGCTTCAACGTTGATAGGAGTTTCGCGGTTCGCGAGAGAAATCGGGTGAGGGCGGGCAGAAACACCTACTATCACCGGGAAAAGCGTACCCAACTGCGTAAGTCGTACTTGACAACGGCGTGTGGCGCGTTGTAACGTGCGCATATTGCACGATGTTTACGGAATCCGAACCACCAATTGCGCACACGCTGCTGTGCACCGGCATATTATGTGTGAATGATGGGAGGGACACTATTCCAGTTCATCCGCGTGTGGAGAATATCGCCTCCACTCTGACGATGTATCGATGTGACGAATAAGCCCCCATTGAGGAGAACGATGGTACAGCTAGTGACGGGATCGACATGGGAGATCGGTTACTTCACGTCCTCCTGGGCACGGGCAGCAGCGTTCATTTTGGCAGCGTCACGGAGGCAATTGTCTTCTTGGCACCGCAACGGCGGTTTGTCCGTGGTTTATTTATGGCTTAATGGAAAGGCTGCTGGCTACGAACCGATGTAACCAGTAGCCACGCCAAAAGGAGGTCGAAGATGGCGAAAAGGATCCAGCTTGCACTTGTTGGCTGTGGTGGTATGGGACGGCGGCATCTCGCAGGGCTGGCAGAACTGGCGCACACTGATCATTGTAACGTAGATCTTGTCGCAGTCTGCGACTTGAACCAGCAGAATGCTGAAGATCTGGCCGACGAGGCGCAAATACTGCTCGGTACACGACCGCCTGTATTTGGGGACGTTGCACAGATGGCTCGCGAGGTAGACGGTCTGGAGACCGCAAGCTGTACTACCGACATCAGGGGACACCATGTGGTTGCAACTGCACTCCTTGATCTTGGTCTGCACACAATGTGCGAGAAGCCGCTCGCACTGACGATCCGAGGCTGCAATCAAATCATGGCCGCCGCAGAGCGGTCAGGGAAAGTCCTCTCCGTTGCGGAGAACTATCGCCGTGATCCGATCAACCGGCTCATTCGCGCGCTACTCGATGATGGCGCGATCGGCGATCGGCAGTTTATGATGGAGACCTATGTCGGCGGGCGCGACAACATGATCATTACTCCCTGGCGGCACCAGAAAATGGCTGGCGTGGCGCCCCTCGACGTTGGCGTCCATCATGCCGATATCCTCCAGTATTACTTCGGTGACGCCATGAGCGCATTTGGGCAGGTGCGCCTCTTTGAGAAAATCCGCGTAAAGCGCAGCACTGCCGGTCCGGGCGGCTTCTACGAGAAGTGGGGGACCAACTTCCCAGAAATTATCGAGGCGACTGGCGAAGATGCGATCTTCGGTCTCCTCACCTTCAAGAACGGAGTGCTCGGCCAGTGGGTGCAGCATCATGCCGGACATGGCCAGCCCTTTCACCACCGCATGGTCTTCGGCACACGCGGTTCCATTGCGTCCCACGGTGACCGCAATGGGCGGCCGGTCCGCCTTGTCCTGGATGATGGCACCGATATTGACGATGAGCGAATTCTCGACCACGCGCCGAGTTATCACCTGAGTCCGGTCGCGGCGACGCTCTTCGGTGGTGAACGCGTCTGGACGTACTCATTCGAGTTTCCGGTTACGGATCGTAAGATTCTTGCGCTTGAATACCACGAATTCGCAGAGTGCGTCCGCACGGGCAGGCGACCGGAAGTGGATGGCGCAGTCGCCCGCCGCGATGTCGCGCTCCTCTATGCGCTGTTCGAGTCGCAGCATGCTGGACGCCCCGTGACAATCGATGAAGTAGAATCGAGTGCCGTGGACATCTATCAACGCGAGATTGATGAGCACCTGGGGCTGGTCTCTTCACCATATCTCTCCGGCCAATCGGAGAAAAGAGTATAAGTTACTAGCGAGGTTCCCTTGTGCTGCGTCTCAGCCCTGCTCAGAGTGGGGAGAACAGACAGGGTGCGCCTTGCTTTTAGAGAGAAGGCGGAATGCGATGAAGATTGAGCGGATCGAGATTGTCAAGGCTGCCCGGTATCTCTTCGTTCAGATATACACTGACACAGGCATCACGGGGTTAGGCGAGGCGGGCATGTGGGGATATCTTGAGGCTAATGAGGCGGTTATCCGTTCCTGGGAGCACTATTTGATCGGGCAAGATCCATTGCGAATCGAGCACCACTGGCAATACCTATATCGGAATAGGCACTTCCGCGGTGGGGCAATAACTGGTGCCCTTGGTGCAATTGATGCTGCGCTATGGGACATTGCTGGGAAGCGCTATGAGTTACCCGTCTACCAGTTGCTCGGCGGCAAGGTGCGTCACCGGATCCGAGTCCAAACGCAGGTCGATGCACCGACGATCGAGGAGATGATCGAGAATGCAAAGCGTGATATCGCAAGGGGCATCACTGCCGTGCGAATTACCCCGTTCGCAGCGGATTTTCCTTCGATGCGTTATGATGCAATCGTGAAGGAAGCGGTTGTTCGCGTAGGCGCTTTGCGCGATACCGTCGGAGATGGAGTCGATATTGGGATAGAAATCCATCGACGGCTTGCACCGGGCGATGCAGTCATGCTCGCGAGCGAGTTGGAACAATTCCATCCCCTATATTACGAAGATCCTATTATCCCAGAGAGTATTCAATCCGCAGCTGAAGTTGCGCGCGCGATTCGCTTACCGATTGCGACGGGGGAACGCCTACATACGATCTTCGAGTTTCGCGAACTGTTCACAAGTGGTGCGACGCGGTATGTACGGCTTGACCCTTGTCTTGCCGGCGGTCTCACAGCCAGCAAGAAGATTGCCGCAATTGCCGAGTCCTATCACATTGGAGTGATGCCGCATGGCTCACTATCGCCGGTGGCAACAGCAATCGCCGTTCATTTGGATGCCAGCATACCGAATTTCGTACTGCAGGACTACCTCGGTGATGACCAGCCGCCTAAGAACGACTTACTCGTCGAAAATCTCCAACTCGACAATGGCTATCTTCTTATACCAGAGCGACCCGGCATTGGCATTGCGCTGAAACCGGGCATCGCCGAAAAATATCCGTTCGCACCGGCAGCCAATGCGACCCCTCTGCACGAGGATGGCTCAGTCGCCGATCGGTGAGGATATATTCCACGCCACACTCGACTCCGACTGGATTCCAGGCTTGAAAGAACCGATGCAGCCGCGCGGCCGCGCGGCGCGCGGCGTACTCGCCGCATGTTGATCCGCTCATCGCGCCCGTAGGAACCGGCACTTGCACGCGCGGGGTTGTGCGATGCGAGGATCCCGTTGGTTTCGACATACGGCGAGGCGTCGTTGCGTACGCTTTTTGTTCGACTTGGACGCCATCGACGTCGATCGTGTCATTGGCAGCCTTGACCTGAACCCGGAATTGGTCCACCTGATGCGTTAGTCTGCCGCCTCTCTGAGCGGCTCCCAAGTGGCCGCGAACGCGGTCGGCGTCCGGTACTCCAACGCCTGATGGGGCCGCTCCGTATTGTACTCGATGCGCCATGCCTCGATGATCTGTCGCGCCTCCTCCAGCGACGCGAACCAGTACTGATCCAGGCATTCCTGACGGAAGTGCCCGTTGAATGACTCCACAAACGCATTGTCCGTCGGCTCGCCCGGACGGGAGAACTCGAGCGTCACCCCGTTACGAAATGCCCAGGCGTCGAGCGCTCTCGAGATGAACTCGGGGCCGTTGTCCACCGCCAGCCGTTTCGGTAGCCCGACCGTCGCTTTGGGCCGGTCCAACACCGCCACCACGCTCTCTCCCTTGATCGAGAACGCGGCCTCGATGGCGGGACTGACACGGCTCACGTTATCCACTACTGTAAAGACCCGGAACGGCCGCCCGTCCGCGAGGCTGTCCCACAGGAAATCGATGCTCCACCGCTCGTTGGGGCGTTCGGCCGGCGGCGGGGCCACCCGCAGCACGCTCACCCGCTTCTTCGGCCGCTTGAGGCGCAGCGAGAGCCCTTCCTCTCGGTAGAGTCGATAGACCCGTTTCGCATTCACCCGCCATCCTTCGCGTCGCAGCAAGATGTAGATCCGCCGGTAGCCGTAGCGTACCCGCGTCGCGGCCAACTCCTTGATCCGCTGCCGCAAGGGCGACTGATCACGCGCCTGACTCCGGTAGCGCATCGTCGTGCGCGGGACACCGGCGACCCGGCACGCTCGCCGCTCACTGACCTGAAAGCCGGACCGGAAGCACTGCACCACGGTGCGTCTCCGGGCCGGCGTCACCAGTTTTTTCGGAGCGCCTCCTGCAACATGGGGTAGGACTAGAGAAGATACGGTATCGCTTGTCAAGTCTTGAAGCGACCGTCTCCGGCATTTCCTTCATGCTGCCAGTGGCTGAACATGCCGCTGCGCATACGCCGGGTCAAAATCTTCCTCGTTACGCACGA
>JAABUQ010009557.1_pt1 | contig 13064 bp, 9 predicted proteins | sample 5560001 | NCBI WGS metagenome assembly JAABUQ01 (sample SAMN10711888, study PRJNA513371) | rock metagenome | isolation source: Antarctica rocks | place: Antarctica: Victoria Land, Finger Mt nord | collected 2015-12-18 | reverse complement strand
GTCCGCAACGGCAGCTTATGCCAGGCGAACAGCGTGCCGGAGGTCGGCGAGAAGTCGTGGCAGCAGGCCTTGCAGCGCCAGCGCGGCTGACCGGCCGAACGGCGGCAGGCATGGCAGGTCGCGCAGCTGCAGCGCGGGCAGGTCGGCTTGCCATCGGTATCCGGCCAACGCAGCCGCAAGAACACGTTCTCCACGCCGGTGTCAGACATGCGCATGATCTTGGCAAAGCTGAGCGAGCGCGCTGCAGCAGAGAGTAGGAAGTGCTGCGCCATGACACCCGCCAGAAAGTCGGTCCTGCAACCTTCTTCCCACAATTGGCTGCCACGTACAACCCCCAGCACGTCAGTGGCGGTTGCTACATAAGACCGGTCAGGCCGGTTCCACCTTGAGCGCCTTGTAGAGCGCTGTCTTTCCCACTTTCAGGTGCGTTGCGATCTCGCGCACCGTCAGGCCCTTGCCGGCCATCCCGCGTGCGCGTTTCAGCTTGTCGTCGGTGATGACGGGCTTGCGCCCGCTTTTGCGGCCCCTCACCGCCGCGGCAGTGAGGCCGGCCCGCGTGCGCTCTTGGATCAGGTCGTGTTCGAACTGGCCGAGGGCGCCGAAGATGTGGAAGATGAGCCGCCCGCCCGGAGTGGTAGTGTTGATGGCCTCGGTCAGCGAGCGGAACCCGACACCGCGCTGGGACAGCACGGTGACGGTTTCGATCAGGTGGGGCAGCGAACGCCCGAGCCGGTCCAGCTTCCAGACGACCAGCACCTCGCCGTCGCGCACGTAGTCGAGGGCCGCCTGCAGCCCGGGGCGGTCGGCGTGGGCGCCGGAAGCATGGTCCTCGAACACCTTGCCGCACCCGGCTGCGGCCAGGGCGTCGAGTTGGAGCGAGAGGTCCTGATCCAGCGTGCTCATCAGAAGCCCAGAGCAAGCTGTGAGACGCCCCTGTAAGGCTCGTCGTCCAAGTTGGACAGTGTGACGCCGAGCAGCCGCACCCCGAGCCGCGGCGGGAACAGCGGCCGCAACAGGTCGAGGCTGACCTGTTCCAGCCGCGCCTGTGTCGGTACAGGTTCAGCGCCCGACCGGCTGCGCATGACCTGCTGGAAGTCGGCGTACTTCACTTTGACCGTCACCGTGCGGCCTGAATGTCCGCCCCGGCTGCATGCCGCCCAAACCTGGGCGAGCACGGGTGTCAGTACCGGCTCCACCTCCTCCCAGCGTAGGACATCGCGCTCGAAGGTCGTCTCGGCGCCGACCGACTTGCGAACCCGGTCGGCCTGCACCGGTCGATCATCCACGCCGCGAGCCACGCCGTACAGGTAGGGGAGTGTCAAGAACCTGGGGCGGATGGCTTGCCTGTCTCGGGCTGATCGGCCTGGCTGATGCCTGACCACGGGGACGGGCGTGATGCAGTGGACGGTGCGGCTGGAGGCGAGGACGAGCCAGGGCGAGGTGACGACGACGGAGCTGGTGACGTTCAGCCGGCCGGCGGTGGTCAGCATGCTTGCGGAGGTCGGCCTTGTGTTGTCCGAAACCAAGGCGCTGTTGGCCGAGCTGCAGGCGAGCATGCTGTGTGGGCAGGTGGCGGCGTATGCGGCCCACCACCGGGCCTGCGTGGAATGCGGGGCACTGCCGCCGCTCCATGACCGGCGCACGCGTCGGCTGCAGACCCTGTTCGGCACGGTTGAGGTCGAGGCGCCGCGTTTCAAGGCCTGCCGCTGCCGCCAGCCTGCCCGTGGCGGGGGCGACGGTCTCGCCGGTCTGCGCGCTGCTGAGCGCCCGCTGCACGCCGGAGCTGGAGCGGGTGCAGGCCGAGCTGGGCGCACGCACCTCGTTCCGGGATGGAGTGCATATCCTGGAAGCTTTGCTGCCGGTCTCGCCGGCAAACCATGAGAGCCTGCGCAGCCGCACCCATGCCGTCGCCCTGCAGCTCGAGGCTGCCGACCGGCAAGTAGCAGCCGAGATCACGGCTGTCCGAGACGATACGGCCAAGGCCGCAGCGACGGACGCGAGCCGGCCCGTCGTCATGCTCGATGGCGCCTACATACGTGCCGTGCCCGGTCACCAGGTTCGCAACTTCGAGGCGATCTGCGGCAAGGTGGAGCGGGAAGGACAGCCCACCCGGCACTTTGCCTTAGTGCGCAGCGTGGCCGAGCAGCCCCACGCATTGCTGCGCGCGGCGCTGCAGGATCAGGGCTGGCGGGAGGGCGATCCGGTGACCGCGATCAGCGACGGCGACCCTGCTCTGCCGGCGCTGGTGCGCTCGGTCACGGGCGGCCCAGTGGAGCACATCCTGGACTGGTTCCATCTCTCCATGCGCGTGCACCACGTCGAACAGGTCATGGGCGGCCTGTGCGCCGTCGAGCCGCCGCCCCTCGCCCCGCTCGACCACGCTCAGATCGATGTGGGACGATTGCGCCACCTGCTCTGGGATGGCCACCACGAGAAAGCATGCGAGGCTCTGGGCCGGATCACGAGTTGGGCCAAGGACGCCACCGTGCTGAACGACCCCGCGATGGAAGCAAGGGCGAAGCGCCTGCTCGCGCGTTGCACGGAGCTGCGGGCCTACATCGAGACCAACGAGGGCGCGTTGATCGACTACGGCCAGCGCTACCGGGCCGGCAAGCCGATCTCGACCTCGCGGGCCGAGGGCACCGTCAACCAGCTGGTGAGTGCCCGCATGAACAAGCGCCAGCAGATGCGCTGGTCGCCCCAAGGCGCCCACCGCGTGCTTCAGGTCAGGGCCGCAGTGCTGGACGGACGGTTTGGCCACCAAGCGATCCAGCTTGCGGCATAGCGCCCCAGGTTTTTGACACTCCCCAACGCTACCCGGAGTGCGACTTGGACACCATCCCGAACACCGCGCGCGTCCTGCCCATCCAGGCGGCCCTCAGCAACTCCTTCGCGTTCGGCGGACTGAATGCCGTGCTGGCCTTCAAGGCAGCGGCTTCAGCGTAACGACGAGGACACCTTTCTGCTGTCGCGCTATGGTTATAGGGCCTTCGCGTGTTCCTCAAGAGACTCGACACCAGAGTGCCAATAAAGCTTTTTGAGAGGTTATTTGTTGGACAGCATCTATTCGACAAATCATCGCGCTAGAGACGGAAGCTCCTTACAAAATCCTGCGTGCGCTGCCAGTGAAGCTAATGCTGCCAAATGTAGGCTTAGGTCATTGGCCTGCCCCTAAGGACATGCTTCCCTGGCAAGTGGGGTACCGGAAGGCAGCCGGGTCGGTTCGGGCTTTTCCTAGGCTATGAGGGAGGAGGCATAAAGGTCCATGTATGTCGGCCAGGCCTCCCCGGCGCTTCCCACGCTCCTGCCGCCTCCTGCCCCACATGCGCCGCGGCGGCTTTTGCTGCTGGCTTTGATCACGACGCTCCTGCTGGGCGCCGGCGCCTACGGCACGCATTGGTGGACGACGCTGCGCTTCTTCGAGGAAACCGACGACGCCTACCTCGCCGCCGACGCCGTAGCCGTCAGCCCGCGCGTGGGCGGCCAGGTGCAGGAGGTGCTGGCCGCCGACAACCAGCGCGTGCAGGCCGGGCAGTTGCTAGCCCGGCTGGACGACGCCGACTTCCTGGTGGCGCAGCGCGTCGCGGCGGCCGACGTGCAATCCGCTGAGGCCGACGTGGCCAACCTGGCGGCGCAGATCGCCTTGCTGCCGACCGCCATCGCCCAGGCCGAGGCGGACGTGACGTCGAACGAGGCGCAGGTCGGCTTCGCGCAGTCCGACGCCCGGCGGTATGCCGACCTGCTGCGGACCGGGTCGGGCACGCAGCAGCGCTCGCAACAGGCGGATGCCGACATCAAGCAGCGGCAGGCGGCGCTGGCCCGGGCCCGGGCGGCCCTGGCGGCGGCGCATGGCCAGGTCACGGTGCTGGCCGCCAACATGCAGCGCGCGCAGGCGCAGGCCGAGCGGGCGCGGGCGACGGTGCAGCAGGCCGGGCTAAACCTGGGCTACACCCGCGTCACCGCTCCGGTCGCGGGCGCAGTGGGCGACCGCAGCCTGCGGTTGGGCCAGTACGTCGCGCCGGGCACCCGGGTGCTGGACATCGTGCCGCTGGGCCAGGACATCTACGCGGTCGCCAACTTCAAGGAGACGCAGTTGGCGCGCATGTCGGTCGGCGAGGAGGTCTCGATGCACACCGACATGCTGCCCGGCGTCGAGCTGCGCGGGCACATCGACAGCCTGGCCCCCGGCTCGGGCGCGCAGTTCGCGCTGCTGCCGCCGGAGAACGCGACGGGCAACTTCACCAAGATCGTCCAGCGCGTGCCGGTGCGGATCACCATCGGCACCGCGGGCCTGCCGCCGGACGTGCTGAGCCGCCTGCGGCCTGGCCTTTCGGTGATCGCCAGCGTCAATACCCGCACCCAGCCGGCCGGACCTGTCCGGACCCTGGCCACGGACTGACCACATGAACGCTGCGACTGCGTCTGCGGAGCAAGCGGCGCCTGCTCGCCAAGGAACGCTGCGGGACTGGGTTGCCTTTCTCGGTGCGGCGCTGGGCGCGTTCATGGCGGTGCTGGACATCCAGATCACCAATTCGTCCCTGGCCGACATCCAGGGCACCCTGGGCGCCAGCCTGGACGAGGGGAGCTGGATCAGCACGGGCTACCTGATCGCCGAGATCATCGTCATCCCGCTCACCGGCTGGCTCGGCCTGGTGTTCGGACTGAAGCGCTACCTGATGGGCAACGCCGCCATCTTCCTGGTGTTCAGCGTGCTGTGCGGCACGGCGACCAGCCTGCCGGAGATGATCCTGTTCCGCGTCGGCCAGGGCTTCACCGGCGGCGTGCTGATCCCGACGGCGTTCACCATCATCCTTCTCCGCATCCCCTTGCCACAGCGTGGGATTGCCGCCGCGATCTTCGGGCTGACAGTGACATTCGCGCCGGCCATCGGCCCCACCATCGGCGGCTGGCTGACGGACAGCTACTCCTGGCACCTGATCTTCTACATCAACGTGGTGCCGGGCCTGCTGCTGCTGGGCATGGTCGCCTGGGGGCTGGACGGCGCGCCGATGCAGCTGCACCGGCTTGCGCGGGGCGACTGGTTCGGGATTGCCAGCATGGCCGCCGGGCTGGGCTGCCTGGAGTACGTGCTGGAGGAGGGGCAGCGCAAGGACTGGTTCGGCGACGAACGCATCGTGCTGGCCGCCGCCATCGCCGCGGTGTCGCTGACGGCGTTCCTGATCATCGAGCTGACGCGCCGTGAGCCGTTCATCGACTTGCGCCTGCTGACCCGGCGTGCGCTCGGCGTTGCAAGCCTGGTCAACTTCGCTGGCGGATTGGGCCTGTATGGATCGGTGTACATCCTGCCCCTCTATCTGTCCCGGGTGCAGCACTACAACGCCCTGCAGATCGGCCACGTCCAGATGTGGATGGGGCTGCCGCAGTTGTTCGTCCTGCCGCTGCTGCCGCTGGCGCTCAAGCTGTTTGATAGCCGGTTGGTGATCGGCTTCGGCCTGACCCTGTTCGGGGTGAGTTGCGGCATGAACGCCTGGATGTCGCCCAGCACAGGCATCGACCAGTTGAAGACCGTGCAACTCGTGCGAGCTGCCGGGCAGCCGTTCATCATGGCGCCCCTGTCGCAGATGGCGACTGTAGGGATCGCGCCTGGGCAGGCCGGAGCAGCGTCGGCGCTGTTCAACATGATGCGCAACCTCGGCGGCAGCGTGGGCATCGCGGCGCTGGGCACGGTGGTCGAGAAGCGCGAGCACTTCCACTTCAGTGTCATGGCCGAGCGCGTGACCCGCAACGGCGCGCGGACGGTGGAGCGGCTGGGTTGGGCGGCTGCTCAGTTGGGGTCGGAGGCTCGGGCTGTCGGGGCACTGGCCGCACAGGTGCGAAGCCAGGCTTTCGTGATGGCCTACTCCGATGCCTTCGCGGTGATTTCGGCCGTTCTGCTGCTGAGCCTCTTGGCAGTGCCGTTCTTGATACCCGCCTCTAGGGGCGATGGCAGCGGCGGCGGACATTGATCCAGACGGATGCTGGAACCGCGGCAGCAAGGCCATCCGGTGGACTCCGGAACTGGCTCGTGCCGGAATGCCACCGCATGTGGCGTGCTCGTGGGACCGGCGATAGATTGGCGGCGGCGAGGGTCTTCGGGAAAAGCCCGACGGAGAGGCGGCACTGGGCGGGTGAAAAATCGCGCCTTTGCCTTCTTGGACGATACAGGATCATGAATTGGCGCTTACCAAAAAATAACACATCCGGCCGGCACGCTCCATGATCTGCTTACATAGGCTTGACGGTTTCGTGCTATTTGCTGGGACAGTATCTCTGGGAAGCTGTGGATGACGAGGATTGTCGTTGTTGATGACAGGGTCACCAATCTGGCGATCTTCTCGAAGCTTGCCACATCGATCCGAGAGGGGGCCGAGGTCGCCACGTTCAGTGACCCGGCTGATGCCTTGCCTTGGATCGACGCGCATCCTACCAACCTAGTCATCACTGATTACAAGATGCCCGGCATGAACGGCGCCGAGTTCATCAGGCGGCTTCGCAGCGTCCCCGTCAGCGCCGACGTGCCGGTCATCGTGCTCACCGCCTATGAGGACCGCGAGTTCCGGCTGCGTGCCCTGGAGGCCGGCGCGACCGATTTTCTGCAGACCCCAATCGATCATCAGGAGTTCATCACCCGCGGCCGCAACGTGTTGCGGCTGGGGGAGCAGCAGGGGCTCATCCGCTCTCGGGCCGACATGCTGCAGCGTGACCTTGAACGCACCGAGCAATCGCTTGAGACCGCGATCCGAGACAACCGGACGCGCCTGATCCAGGTCATCGACACCATACCTGCCGTGATCAGTGCATCCGATGCCAAAGGGCGCTGCGTGTTCATAAACCAGTATGGGTCGCGTACGATGGGCGCAGCCTTCCAGGATGGCTCTCCGGTACGGGATATCCGCGATCAGGAGGTACTGTACACCGGAGAGCCGCTCCTCAACTGCGAGGAGGAGATCGTCGATGGGCAGGCCCAGCGGCGCACCATGCTCACCAGCAAGTTCCCACTGCACGACGCGAGAGGCGTCGCCCGGCATGTGCTCACGACCTCGTTCGACATCTCGGAGCGCAAGCGCACCGAGGAGGCGCTGCACCACCTCGCCCACCACGATACCCTTACGGGGCTGCCGAACCGTTTGTTCCTGTACGAAGTTCTCAAGATGGAGCTTGCACGCTCGGCTAGGACCGGACTGGCGTTCGCACTGCACTTCATCGACCTCGACCGCTTTAAGACTATCAATGACGGCTTCGGGCACGATCATGGCGATAGCTTGCTCAAGGAGGTTGCCGAACGCCTGCGGCACCAGGCCCGGCGTGGCGATACGGTGGCCCGTCTTGGTGGCGACGAGTTCGCCATCGTTCAGACAGGGGTAGATGGCGTCGATGCTGTGCAGGGAATGGCAGACCGCATCATCGCTGCGGTTTCCGCTCCCTTCAAGATTGAGCGTCACAGGGCGTCCATCGGTGCGAGCGTCGGCATCGCGATGGCGCCCAGCGATGCATCCACCGCCGAGCAGCTGCTGAAGAGTGCCGATCTTGCGATGTATTGCGCGAAGCAGGGAGGACGAGGGCGGTCCTGCTTCTTCGTTCCCGAGATGCAAACCCTCGCCCGGGATGCGGTGCTGCTCGAGATTGACCTGCGGCGCGCCGTGGAGAACGACGAGTTCGTGCTGTGGTACCAGCCGCAACTGGACATCGGCAGTGGGGCTGTCATCGGCACCGAGGCCTTGCTGCGGTGGCAGCGTCCGGGACATGATATCGCCTTGCCTGGGACGTTCCTGCCCTTGGCCGAAGACACGGGGCTGATGGCCCTGATCGACCGCTGGGTGTTGCGCGAGACCTGCAGGCAGGCTGCATCATGGGTGGCAGCCGGCTCGCCCCTGCGGGTCAGCGTCAATATGCCCGCTTCTGCGTTCCGCATTGATGACGTAAAGGAGCTTGTCGTCGGGACGCTCAATGAGACGGGGCTGTCCCCGCACCTGTTGGAGCTGGAGCTGACGGAGGGCACGCTGATGACGGGCAAGTCCGAAATCGTGGACGACCTCCATGCCCTCCGTCGCCTCGGCATACGCGTCGCAGTCGATGACTTCGGAACGGGCTACTCCTCCCTGGCCTACCTGCAGCGCCTGCCGATCGACCGGCTGAAGATCGACCGCTCCTTCGTGCAGGCGTTTGACAACGGACGAGGCGGCTCAGCCATCGTGCAGGCGGTGATCGGCATCGGGCGCAGCCTGGGCATGGACGTGCTGGCGGAGGGCGTTGAAACCTCAGCCCAGCTTGAGCGCCTGCGCGAGGTCGGCTGCCGATTTGCTCAAGGCTACCTCCTTGGCCGGCCGGTTCCCGCTGCCGAGTTCCAGCGGCGGTTCCTACCTGGCACCGGGCTGCCCACCATGCTCTCGGCATGAGGTTGGCCAAGTCCATCATGGCGCTCAGGGGCGCCGTGCTGACCCGCTTGCAAAGCGGCGGCGACCGCGAACACGAGATGCTCGGCAACCGCCTGGTGATCGGCGCGGCGATCGGGGCCTACTCACTGCTAACCGTTCCCGGCGGCCAGCCCGGTAGCGATATCCTTTATGCTCTCCGCCTTGGCTACTGTGCCGGGACACTCCTCCTGGTGTTTCATCTGCTGGTAAGGCCCGGGGTGTCCAAGGCCCGGCGACTGCTGGCTGTCGTCATGGACATCGGGGCACTCTCGGTCGGCCTTCAGGTGGGAGGCGCCATCGCAGCGCCTATCTTCCCCGTCTATCTCTGGGTTATCCTCGGCAACGGCTTCCGTTTCGGCCTGCCCTGGCTGCGAATTGCAGCAGTCCTCAGCCTGCTCGGGTTTGGTTTCGTCCTGACCACCACCCCATACTGGTTGTCCAACCTCCCGCTCGGCGTGGGACTGCTGATCGGTCTCCTGGCAATCCCTCTCTATGCAGGAAAGCTGATCCGGACGCTCTCCGACGCTAGGAGACACGCCGAAGCCGCGAACCATGCCAAGAGCCTCTTCCTCGCCAGCGTTAGCCATGAGCTGCGGACACCGCTAAACGCTGTCATCGGCATGACCGGCCTGATCACCGCCACGCGCCTCGACGCCGAACAGCGCGAGATGGCCGGCACCATCGGGACCGCGTCCAAGTCCCTCCTATCACTCATCGACGGCATACTCGACCTATCGCGCATCGAGGCTGGGCAGATGCCGCTCACGGCAGTCGAGTTCGACCTGAGCGAGTTGATGCGCGAGGTCATGGACATTGCATCGGTGAAGGGCCGGGAGAAGGGCCTGCAGATGTTCCTGCACATCACGTCCCGTACGCCCCTCGACCTGGTGGGTGATGCCAAGCACCTGCGCGAAGTCCTGATCAACCTGCTTGCCAATGCCGTAAAGTTCACACCAGCCGGCTCCGTCATCTTGGCGGCTGACGCCAACCCCCACGCACCCTCGGGTTGCCATCTCCGCCTCGAGGTATCCGATACAGGCATCGGCATTGCAGAGGCAGCGCAGAAGCGGGTTTTCGACGACTTCGTGCAGGCGGACGGTACCATCATGAACCGCTTCGGCGGCACTGGGCTTGGCCTGGCCATAACCCGCCGGCTGGTTCACCTGCTTGCGGGCAGGCTGGAGCTGCACAGCACCGAGGGTCAGGGCAGCACCTTCGTCATCACCCTGCCGGTGGCCCATGCTGCGGTGGCTCCAGCACGGCTTGATGGCGTCTCCGTCACTGTCGGTTCAGAGGACGCACGCGAGCTGGAACCGGTGCTGGACCGACTGCGCCGGATCGGGTGCGGGATCATCGTCGAAGGTGTGTCATGGCGGCCGCGGCAGGTTTCCGAACCGTCGTTCCGGCTCACGACGTACGCTCATGCGCCGCCAGCCGCCCATGGCCGCCAGGTCGTGCTCGTTGGGAAGGCCGAACCCGGCCTTCCCTCCCATGACGTGCGGCAACGGTTCTGTTCAGTCCTGTCCTGGAATGCCTCTGACGAGGACCTTATCTCGGCGGTGCGGATCGCCACACGGAAGCAGGTCGAAGTCGGTGTGGCTGCGGGTGCGACCTGGAAGCGCCCGCGTCCACTCCGGGTGCTGGTCGCCGACGACAACTCGGTCAACGCCCGGGTTCTTGAGATGATCCTTGGGCGGGCTGGACACAGTGCCCTGGTCGTGACGGATGGCGAGCAGGCGCTCGATGCGATGACTGAAGGCGTTTTTGATGTCGTGCTGATGGACGTCAACATGCCCGTTATGGATGGTGTGGAAGCGACGCAGATCTACCGCTTCAACACTGCCGGACGCGTCCGCCTGCCCATCCTCGGCTTGACTGCAGATGTCAGCAGCGAAGTCGAGCGGCGTTGCCGCGATGCCGGCATGGACGACTGCCTGCTTAAGCCCATCGAGCCCGGCCCGCTCTTGGATGCGATCGACGCGGCGACCGCCGGAGGCCATCAGGGTCATCGACATGCTGGTCCCAACTTGGCCGCACCGGTGACCGTCATCGCCGCTGTTTCACTGTCCCGCACCGCCTCGGCTCCGCCCGTCGATGCCGGCACGCTGGAACAGTTGCGCAGCCTTGGGGGAGACGACTTCCTGGACGAGCTGATCGATGCCTTTCTTGCCGACATGGGCAAGCTGCATGCGTCGCTTATTCTGGCCGTCCAGGCCAAGGACATGGCCGCCCTGGGTTCCGAGGCACATGCGCTGTTCAGCGCAGCCGGCAACATGGGCGCTGAGTCTCTGCGGCAGGTGTGCCGTGGTTTGCAGGGTCTCACCTCGCTGGAGTTGGCGTCCAGCGGTGGCCAGCTTCTGCAGGATCTCAGCATGGAGATGGGCCGGGTCAGGGTCGCACTTGACGCCGTTCGCTCCGCTGGCCTGGTTCCCGCCGCCGAGCGACGCGCCTCTGGAACAAGCCTGCATGTCCTGCTCCCGCTGCGCGACTAGCAGGACGGTTGCGGGACGAGGCAACGCCCTCGTCCCATGGTCCCGTCAGGTCACTCGGCCGCCATCGGAGGCTGGCCGACTGCGCGCCGGTCCTGTGCATCGATAAACCGGCTCATCCTTCGCAGATCCTCCTCCGTCAGTTGCAGGGCAGTCTCGACCCAGATGTCAGTCACCCGGATCAGTTCCGCCCGTGTAATGGGGTTCACGGCATTGCAGACATGCCGCATCGCCCGGCGGGTTGATTGCCGCCGGTTCATCTCGCGGACATGCTGGCGAACGGCAGCTACCCCGCCGCCATCCTCCGCGAGTACGTCCACAATGCCAAGGTCGTACAGTTCGGCCGCGGTGTAGACCTTCCCGCTCAGGATCATCCGTTCGGCTGCTGCAGGCGTCAGCCGACGCGAAAGGAAGCTGTAAGCGCCCATGCCCGGGAATAGATTAAACATGACCTCCGGAAGCCCGAGGCGGGCGCTCCGCTCGGCAACGATGACGTGGCAGGAGAGCGCAGCCTCGAAGCCGCCGCCCATCGCCTGGCCTTGCACCAACGCAACAGTCGTCACGCCTTGTCCATAACCCTCCGAGTTGTTGAACACGATGTCCACGCAAAGGTGTGCGTACTCCGTGAGACGCGCCCTGTCCTGACGCCGGATGCAGTCTACAAACAAGCCTAGGTCTCCTCCAAGATTATACATGCCGGCGGTACGTGATCCATGAACGATGGTGCGGATGGCGGATGACACGCTGGCCTGTTGGGCCAATGCCTCTGCCCGGAACAGGGACTGAGCTTGCGTTAGGTCGGCCAACACTTGCGTCGAGAAGCTCGGGCGCTCAGTGACGGCCATGTAGCACCACAAAGTTCTCAGGCTCTCGTCAATCTCGAACTCCAAGTGTCCGAAACGTCCCGGTGCGGTCAGCTCCTCACCAAGCCAGGGTAGGGGGTGCTGAGATACGCTTTGTTCGGGTGTCGGTGTCGCCGCGATGTCAACGTTTGGTGAATAGGTCATGGCTGCTCCTGTTCCCTCTTCTGCAACCTGAAATTGCATTTGCTCCCGATAAGCAACGAGGAGGTGCAACAGTATCCTACAAACGAACCTAAAACATGCATTCTATGAACAAAGTTAGAGTCATGAGGGCCGATGGCGGGCTGGGTCGCCACAGCTGCAAATCTGGTTCTCCCGCATTCGCCCTACCGTTGGTCGCGGAGAGCATTCAGAATCGTGGGGTGCTGGTCGGGTCGGGTTAGGTTCCGGGCTCACGGGACGAGGGTGGGCTGGTGGCGAAGCTGGTGTGGCGGGTGAAGCTGGTTGCGGAGCTGCGGCCCGGGGTGATGACGGAAACCGAAGTCGGCCGCATCGAGCGCGAGGAGCAGGCTGGCTTGGCCGAGCTTGGGCTCCGGCTCGACGAGGCGAAGCAACTCACGGCAGCGCTGCAGGCTCAGATCGTGCCGGCCCAGGTGGCCGCGGTGGGTGAGCGCCGTCGCTCGTGCGTCGCGTGCGGGCGCGTGCTGGCCAGCAAGGGCCATTATGGGGCAAGGTTTCGCTCCCTGTTCGGCGACGTGCCGGTCCGGGTCCGCCGGCTGCTCGTCTGCCCCTGTCAGGATGTGATTGAGGGCGGGGCGAAGAGCTTTGCCGCACTGGACCTCGGCAAGGATGCGGTCGCACCAGTGCTGGCCTACGTGACGGCTCGGTATGCGGCGCTGCTGCCCTTCGGCAAGGTCGCGGCCTTCCTATCTGAGTTGCTGCCGATGAGTGGGGCGCAGAACACGGGCACGGTCCGGAACAGGACGCTACGCGTGGGCCAGGATGTCGTCCGCCAGCATTTCAGCGAGACCGCTGCGTATTCCGATGATGCCGCCCGGGTATTCCAACCCTCATCCGCGCATCGTTCTAATCTGATGGCGCCCACCATTCCGATCTGATCGCGCCCGGGTGGTGTCGTCTCGCAGGTCGGTTTTGGTCATGTCATGGTGGTGGCCCCTGGGTCAAGCAACGGCCCGCTGCTTGCGCAGGCCTTCGCCTTTCAGCTCGATGGGGTGGGCGTTGTGGATGAACCGGTCCAGGATGGCGTCGGCCAGGGTGGGGTTGCCGAGTGCGTCATGATGCCTCCTTCGTTGACCGGCTGGTCCGTCGGACTTGGGCTGCCAACGGGGCGATCTGCT
>JAABUQ010009556.1_pt1 | contig 13065 bp, 13 predicted proteins | sample 5560001 | NCBI WGS metagenome assembly JAABUQ01 (sample SAMN10711888, study PRJNA513371) | rock metagenome | isolation source: Antarctica rocks | place: Antarctica: Victoria Land, Finger Mt nord | collected 2015-12-18 | reverse complement strand
CCGAACAGCTGAAGCAGTTGCTGCCCAGGAAATCGCTGGGGTGAGGGGCAAGTGGAGGCAGGCCTCCCCTTGCAAAACCCCTCCCAGTCGATGCAGGAGGCAAGCTCCTCTCGGAGCCGCACGAGAGTTTTTGAATCCAGCATCTGTCGTCGCCACGGACGTGGTGTACCGGCCGGGATGAACCCGGCCCATCGACCTAGCGATGGGCACGAGACGCTCAACCATCACGGCGCTGCCTGTCGTCATCAGGTCGCTTGTGCCGCTGGCATGAAGCTGACGTTGGGTTGGGCGCAACACCAGCGCCGCAGGTAGACTCAGCCAGTTCCGTGACCGGAGCCGAGATCCGCGCCCGCTTCCTTCGCTACTTCCAGAGCCGCGATCACCTGATCATCCAGAGCGCCTCGCTCGTCCCCGTAGACGACCCGACCACGCTCTTCAACTCGGCTGGGATGCAGCCGCTTCAACCCTATTACAAGGGCCTGCGGCAGCCTCCGCATGGCCGCTTGGTGAGCTGCCAGAAGTGCTTTCGAGTAGTGGACCTCGACGACGTAGGCCGCAGCGACAAGCACTGCACGTTCTTCGAGATGCTGGGCAACTTCGCCCCGGCGGGCGACTACTTCAAGGAGAGTGCCATCGCCTGGGCCTGGGAATTCGCTGTCGATCAGCGCGTGGGATTGGGGCTGGACAGAGAGCGGATCCGCGTCACCACGCATCCCGAGGACCACGTGGCGCGCGAGATCTGGCGCCGGGAAACCGACCTCCGAGCGGACTTCGTCTACGACAACCAAGAGAACTGGTGGGGCCAAGAGCTGGGGCCCTGCGGCTACGACTCGGAGCTGTGGTGGGACCGCGGCCGGGCGGTTGGCTGCGGCCGGGACGACTGCTATCCCGACCACTGCGAGCGCTTCGTGGAGTTCTGGAATCTCGTCTTCCCGCAGTTCGACAAGCAGCCTGACGGCAGCCTGCCCGAACTGCCCAGCGGCGGCGCCATCGACACGGGCATGGGCCTGGATCGGATCAGCAGCATTCTGCAAGGCGTCGAGACAGTCTTCGAGACTGATCTGTTTGCTTTGATCGAGGACCACATCCGCCAGTCGTCCAGCGTCTCCGCCACGGTTTCGGAGCGAGTCGTGGCGGACCACCTGCGGGCGATGACGTTTCTCATCGGCGACGGCGTCCTACCGGCCAAGGAGGGGCGCGGCTACGTACTCCGCCGCGTGATCCGGCGCGCCGCCCTGCACGGCCGACGGCTCGGTCTGCGAGACGGTCTGGCGGCCGGCGTGCCGGCGGTGCTGGAGACTTTTGCGGAGGCTTATCCGCTGCTGGCGCAGCGCCAGGCTGGGATCGAGCAGGCCGTCCGAGCCGAGGAGGAGAGCTTCAACCGGACGCTGGAGCGTGGTATGGAACTCTTCGAGCGCCTCGTCGAGCGGCCTGGCTTGGAGCTCAGCGGGGAGGAGGCGTTCCGGCTCCACGACACTTTCGGCTTCCCCCTCGAGCTCACCCTCGAGCTCGCCCAGGAACGGGGCAGGACTGTCGATCTGGCCGGCTTCCGAGCAGGCATGACTGGTCAGCGCGAGCGGTCGGGGCGCGCTCTGAGCCATCGTTGGAGCGAATTGCAGAGTCTGCCGGAGACCGAGTTCACAGGCTACGGGCGCCTGGAGGAGAGTGCTCGGGTGCTGGCCTTGCGCCGGGCGGGCGAGGATGTGACCGCGGCCACCGAGGGCGAGGAGGTGGAGGTCTACCTGGACCGCAGCTCCTTCTACGCGGAGAGCGGGGGCCAGGTTGGTGACACAGGCCGCATCCAGGGTCCTGGCGGTGAGGTGCTGGTGGAAGACACCCGCCGACCGCGGGCCGGAGTCATAGCGCATCTGGGTCAGGTGCTGGTTGGCCGCCTCAGCACCGGCGATCAGGTGCGGGGGGTGGTGGATGCCGAGCGGCGGCGGCGCATCATGCGGCACCACTCAGCCACGCACCTGTTGAACCGCGCCTTGGAGGAAGCGCTCCAGCGGCCGAACCTGCAGCGAGGCTCCTGGGTAGGCCCTGACCACACCACCTTCGATTTCCCGCTCGACCGGGCACTAACCGCCGACGAGCTGGCCGCGCTGGAACGGCGAATCAACGCCCAGGTCCGCGCCGCCCTGCCCATGACGGCCCGGGTGCTTCCGTACGCCGAAGCTGTGGCGACCGGCGCCACCCACCTCTTCGACGAGAAGTACGGCGACCTGGTGCGCATTGTCTGCTTCGGCGAGTGGAGCTGCGAGTTCTGCGGCGGCACCCACTGCAGCAGCTCAGCGGAGGTGGGGATGGCGATAGTGACCGGCGAGGCCAGCGTGGGGCAGGGGCTGCGCCGCATCGATCTCACTGTCGGCGAGTCAGCCGAAGAACTTGTGCGGCTCAGGCTGAGCCAGCTGCAGCAGGCAGGCCGAGTCCTCGGCGTGGGCCCCGGTGACGTCGCCAGCAAAGCCGAGCAGCTGCGCCGCGAGCAGCGCCGGCTGGAGCGGGAGATGGCTCGGCTGCGGGACGAGCTGCGAACCGTCAGCATCCGAGGCGCTGGCGCCAGTGGCCCCAGCCGGCGCCAAGCCCGGCTGCCGCTGGTCATGGAGCAGGTGAGCGCAGAGGGGATGGAGGACCTGCGCGGTTGGGCTGATCGGTATTTGGAGCAGCTGGGAGGCAGCGGCGTGGTGGTGGTCGCCGACGGCACTAGCTTCGTGATCAAGGTCTCCCGAGACCTGGCCCAGGAGAATCCGGCCAACCAGCTCGCGCAGGTGCTGGGCCGCGGCGGCGGTCAGCCCCAGCTGGCGCAGGGCCGCCTGGCCGGGGACGTGGAAGAGGCCTTCGCGGTACTGGAGGCACGCCTTCGATGAGCCCGCTCTTCCGCCAGAAGCACAAGCCTGACTACTACCAGCACTTCACGGTCCTGGACATCGGCAGCGAGTTCGTCAAAGTCCTGATCCTCACTCGGCAGGGATCCGACGCGATGGTCCTCGGCGTGGCCAAGGAGCCACAGGCACCAGCCTCGATCGAGAACGGTGCAATTGTCGAATTGGACAGGGTCATCGAAGCTTCCAACCGGGCCCTGGAGACCGCCGAGGACATGGCTGGCGTAATTCCCGGGCTGGCGACTGTCGGCCTGGCCGGAGAGCTGGTCAAAGGCTTTTCTTCGTCGGTCGCCTATCCCCGCGAGAGGCCGGATTCACGAGTGAAGGAATCCGAGCTACGAAACATGCTGCAGCTCGTCCAGCGGCGGGCGCTGCACGAAGCCGAGCATCTACTCGAGCTGGAGCGCGCCTACGGCAACCTGGAGGCCAGGCTGATTCAATCCAACATCACAAGGGTGCGGATAGACGGTTACCCGGTGGCCAATCCGATCGGCTACGAGGGCCGGCACATGGACCTGACGGTCTTCAACACCTTTGCCCCGCTCATGCAGGTCGGAGCCGTGGAAACTGTCGCCCGAGATCTGGACCTGGATCTGGTCAGCATGGTCTCCCAGCCCTATGCGGTCGCCCGGGCCTGCGCCGGCGACGACGCCTGGGACGAGGGCGGCATTTTCATCGACATGGGTGGCGCGACCACCAACGTGGCGCTGCTGCGCGAGGGGGCTGTCGAGGGCACGCGCATGTTCAATCTCGGCGGTCAGGCGCTCACCCGCCGGATTGCGGGCGAGTTCGGTCTCTCCTTCCAGGATGCGGAGGCGCGCAAGCTCAGACATTCAGAGGGGGTTCTGAGCCCCGCTGAACGGCAGCGAATCTCGGGTCTCTTGACAGGCGACGTGGAGGTCATGCTCCAGGGGCTGCACCTGAGCCTGGTGGAGCTGGCCCGGGATGAGGTGCTACCCGCCAACCTCTACATCAGCGGGGGGGCCAGCCTGCTGCCGGAGATGGGGCGGGAGCTGGTGAAGCCTGCCTGGCGGGAGGGTCTGAGCTTTATCCGGGAACCAGACGTGCGGCGGCTGGGGCCGGCGGACGTGCGCAACGTGATCGACGCCACAGGCCTGCTGCAGGGCCCGCAGGACGTCACGCCCCTGTCGCTCGCCAACCACTTCCTTCATCAGGGGTCGGAGCAGGACGAGCTGATGAACTCGGTCATGGAGGGGGTGGTGAAGGGCCTGCGGCTCTAGGCTGCCGGCTTCTTTTCGCCTCCCCTCCAGGCCTAGAGTTCCGGCGGATGGCGCGTGGTAGCCTCTAGGCGGACTTGAGGTTTTCACAGCGGCCCCGGGCCGCCGGAAGCCGGGAGTAGGGTGATGGGACTCGAACCGATCTTCGTCGATGGCGAAGAGGAACTCCCGGCAGTGATCGAGCGACTGAAGCAGGTGGGGAGCGAAGAGGTGCCACTGGTCCTGTCCGGCCATTCCCGGGTGGGTCGGAGCACGTTCTCTTTCCAGCTTCTGCGCAGGTACGCCCGCCAGATGGGCAAGCGACTGAGCGTTGTCTCGCCTGATCTCGCCGTGCAGCAGATGGCCCAAGAGGCAGGCTTCCGCTCGGCAGGTTCGCTGGACGGTCTCGGTACGGGAGTGGTCCCGGAGCCGGCAGCGCCGCCTGCGTACCAGGCCGCCGTGCCACCGCCAGAGCCAGCGTTCCTCGACCCCGCCGCGTCTGCGGCTGTTGCTGAGAGCCCCACTCCAACCGTGCTCCCGCAGTCCACTGGCGCGGCGGTTGAGCCACGGATCCGGGCGGCCCCACCGGCGACTGCCGGCCGCCGCCAGCCGCAGCCGTCGCGGGCGATTCTGTACGGTGGGGTGGCCCTGGTTCTGGCGGTTGTTCTCGTCGGCCTCCTGGTTTTCGTGCCCTCGGCCAAGGTCACGCTGGTGGCGCAGGCACAGCCTTTCTCGGCCGACTTGGCTGTCACCGCCGCTCCCAGCGGCACTCCGATCCACGTGCGGACCGCCACCGCCGGCAAGAAAGCTACTCAGAGCTTCAAGGCGACAGCTGTGAAGACGACACCCGGCCAGCCCGCTACCGGCGGCATCGCCTTCGACGGAAGCGGCTGCAACCAGTCCGAAGGGAGCGAGATACGGGTGCCCAACGGAACCCGGCTGCGCTCCTCCACCGGCGTCCAATTCGCGACCAACGGCGGCGACGTGATAATCCGGCCTGACGCCGGAGCCACTACCACTATCATGGCCACCTCGCCAGGCCAGAACGGTAACCTGCCGGCCGACACGGTCTTCGCGTTGGAGAACGCCGGCAACACCGGCGGCTGCCTGGTGGCGCGTGGCGGTCCCACCAGCGGCGGTCAGGACGAGGTGAAGAAGACAGCCGTAGGGCAGTCGGACGTTGACAACGCACGCAGCCAGCTCAACGCCCAACTCCAGGCCCAGCTCAGCAATGACCTCCGCGCCGGCGTGCAGAAGGGAGAGAAGATCAATGACGAAATCCAGTTCAGGGATGCTCAGCTGAGCACCGACCACAAGGTGGGGGATGAGGTGCGCAGCTTCAATGCGACAATGGACCTGCAGGCTGAGGGGGATTACTACCGGCCGGAGGAGGTGACGGCGGCGTTTGTCGGCCTGCTGGCCCAGAAGGTGCCCGCCGGTCGCCAACTCGCCGGTCAGTCCACCGCCAGCTACCAGCCCACAGCGACCGCCGGCGGCCAGCTGACCTTCAACGGAAAGGCGTCAGGCTTCTCCGCACCGAAGATCGATCGCAGCGCAGTGAACGCTCTGGTGACAGGCAAGTCAGTGGCGCAGGCCCAGCAGAACCTGAAGCACCTGCCAGTCCAGTCAGTGGTCATCGAACAGCATCCTTTCCGGCTGCCGTTCATGCCGCTCTCTTCTTCCCGGATCGAGGTGGAGTACGACGTCACGGTGGCGCCGGCCGGCCAGACGCCGAAGTGATGGCGCCGGCAGGCCGCGTCCTGGCCATCGATCCTGGCAGCAAGCGAGTCGGCGTTGCGCTGAGCGACCCGTGCGGTGTGCTGGCGACGCCGCTGCTGACGCTTCCCGCCGAACCCGCCGCCACACTTGTCGACCGACTGCTGGCACTGGCCGCCAGCCACCAGGCGGTCGAGCTGGTAGTGGGCCTGCCGCGCCGGCTGGACGGCAGCTCAGGTCCCGAGGCTCACACGGCGAGCCGGCTGGCGGCTGACCTTCGGGCGCAGAGCGGGCTGCCGGTCCGGCTCGTGGATGAGCGGCTGACCAGCGTCATCGCTGAGCGGGCTCTGCTGGCAAACGGACGCAGGCGGGATCGGCGCAAGGAGCTCTCCGATCGGGTGGCGGCCGCCGTGATCCTGCAGGGACACCTGGACTCCAGGCGAAAGCAGGAGTGAGCCGGCCTGACCACGAACAGCCAGTGGTGCTGATCGATGAGGCGGGGAGGCAACGCTCATTCAGAGTCCACGACGCATTCGACCTGGAGGGCCGCTCGTACTACCTGGTGGAAGCCGCCGATGATCCCGAGCAGGTCATGTTTCTGAAGGAGGCCGACGGCACCCTTGAGACAGTCGATCCAGATGAGCTCCAGAGCCTGCTGGCGTTCCTCGAAACCGATGATTTCCAGGACAGCGAATGAGGAAGCTGCTGGTGGTGCTGGTGCTGCTCACCGCCGTTGGCTACGCCGGCAGCCAGGGGTATGGCTGGTATCAGAGCCAGATCAACGACCCGGTCGGCGGTGACTCGAGGCCTGTCGCCGTCCACGTTGCGAGCGGCGAGACGCCTGACGTCCTGGGCGCCGACCTGGTCGCCAAGGGCCTGGTGCGGAATCGAGATGTGTTCCTCTTCTACCTTCGTTCGCGGGGCAATGGCGCCAACCTTCAAGCCGGCGACTTCGAGCTCAGCCGGAGCATGTCGATGGCAGCCATCGTTGACCATCTCACGTCCGGAAATCCCAACACCCTCCACATCAGACTGGCGGAAGGGCTGACCCTGGCCAAGATGGCGGACGCCGTCCAGGCCTCCGGCTTGGCCACCGCGCAGCAATACACCGACGCCGCTCAGCTTGCCGGCCACCAGGAGAGCTTCCTGCAGGGCCGACCCCAGGGGGCCCCGCCGACGCTGGAGGGCTTCCTGTTTCCCGACACCTACCAACTTGCCCCCGGCGAAGGCGCGCGGGGCTTGGTCCAGCAGCAGCTCGACCGCTTCGGACGGATAGTTGGCGCGGGCCTGAGCCAGGGGATCCAGGCGCCCGCCGCCGGCCGTCCTCAGTTGAGCCTCTACGAGTTGGTCACCGCTGCCTCCATAGTCGAGCGCGAGGTGAACCGGGATCCGGATCGGCGGATAGTCTGCGGCATCATCTTTAACCGGCTGCAGCAGGGGATGCCGCTCCAGATCGACGCCACTGTGCTCTACGGCCTGGGCCGCTTTGGCGGGCAGCTCACGCAGGCTGACCTGGGCCAGGACACGCCTTACAACACCTACCTGCATCAGGGATTGCCGCCAGGACCGATCGCCAACCCGGGTGAGGCTGCGCTCAAGGCCTGCGCCCAACCGCAGCCCTCCAGCTACCTTTTCTATTTCTCGGATCCCGGAGGAGTCACCCACTACGCCACGAGTGGCGACGAATTCGAGCGTCTGAAGCTGCAGTTCGGCGTCGCTGGCGGCTAAGTGGCCACCGGGATAGTGGCCTTGCTCGGGCAGGGCATCTCCTACTCCGCCAGCCCAGCGCTGCAGTCGGCTGCGTTTGCGGCCAGCGACCTGGATTGGCGCTACCAGCTGGTGGACGTTCCGCCCTCTGAGCTTGCCGCTGCTGTCGAACAGCTCCGCCAGGATCCTTGCCGAGGCGCCAACGTCACCATCCCGCACAAGGTGGCCGTGATGCCGATGCTGAACGCTCTGGAGGCGGACGCGCGAGGAGCTGGTGCCGTCAACACGATCCGCCGCGAGGGTGGCCGGCTGATCGGCTCGAACACCGACGTCACTGCACTCAGAGCCGCCTTGGGGGCGGCCGGCGTGGAGGCCACCGGCGCCACAGCCGTGGTGCTGGGCGCCGGTGGGGCAGCGAGAGCCTGTGGCCTGGCATTGAGCGGGGCGGCTGTGACGTTCGTCGCGCGGAAGCCCTCACACGCCGTCGGTCTGCCGGGGACCGTGCTCAGTTGGGGCGACCCCACCTGGCAGGCGCTGGCCCGACGGGCGGACGTGCTGATCAACGCCACGCCACTCGGGCGCCGGGGAGAGATGCCGATCCGGCCCGGCGGTCTGCCCCTGTCGGGAGCGGTGATCGACCTTGTCTACGTGGAGGGGGGCACGCCGCTGGTCCGCAGGTCGCGCCGGCTGGGCTTGCGCTGCGTCGACGGCTGGAGCATCCTGCTGGCCCAGGGCGCGGCTGCCTTCCAGGCCTGGACCGGCCGGGAGGCTCCCCTGGCGGCGATGCGGGCGGCCCTTCCGCCAGGAGCGATTGAGGTGGCCGGCAAGCCCGACCTGCGGTGAGCGTCTCGGCCACAGTGCTGGTCCCGCTCGCCGCCGTGGTCGGCGGCCTGGCGGGAGCCTGCCTCACGCTCGTCTCTGCCCACCTCGCCGCCGGCCAAGGCTTGGCGTCGCGAGCTCCGCATTGGGAGTGGATCGCCACGCCGCTGCTTTCAGCCCTGGTTCTCGCCTCGCTGGCCTGGCGTTTGGGTTCCGGCTGGTCTCTGTTCAGCCGGAGCCTGTGGGCTTTGATCCTGATTCAGATAGCCGTCTTCGATCTTCGCCACGGGCTCATCTTGGATCGGGTGCTGCTGCCGGCAGGCCTGCTGGCGGCACTCCTGAGCTGGCTGACGCCGGGCCTCGGCTGGCGCGAGTCGCTACTCACCGGCGCGCTCACAGGTCTGGCCTTTCTCGCCGTCGCCAGAGCCGGCCAGGCTCTTTTCAAGGCGGAGGCACTGGGTCTGGGTGACGTCAAGCTGAGCGCCTTCATGGGGCTCTGCCTCGGTTTCCCAGGGGTGGTCTGGGCGGTGATCGGCGGGGTGCTGGCCGGGGGCGTGGCGGCCGCCGTGCTGTTGGTGACGGGCCGGGCCGGTCGTCGGGATCACTTCGCCTACGGGCCGTTTTTGGCCGGTGGCTCTTTACTTGCCCTGTTCCTGCTGCCCCCGGGGCGGACCTAGAATCCTCGCGATGCCGCGCCAACTGCTCGAAGGTGAGGATCTCGTCCTGCAGCTGCACAGGCACTGGGTTCTGCTCGGCCGCTGGCTGGGACTTCCGTTGACCCTGGTGGTGCTCTTCTGCTTAGCCCTCTATGCGGCCGGCGGTCGTCTCCCAGGTGATGTGAAGCTGTTCCTGCTCCTGCTGGCGCTGGCGACCCTCGGCCTCTGGACGATAGTCGCCTGGCTGCGCTGGACGGCAGTGAGCCTAACGCTGACCGATCAGCGCGTGATCTTGGAGAGCGGAGTGATCGGCCGCGCCAGCAAGGTCATCGCCTTGGACCGCGTCCAGGACGTCGCCACCCGCCAGTCTCCCTGGGGCCGGCTCTTCGGCTACGGGACCGTGCAGATCGACGCCATGGGCGCGAGTGGTACCGAGCTAGTGCCCTATGTGCCGGGACCCGAGCGCCTGCGGGATGAGGTCTTCGTGCAGTCGGGCGCCAGCCGGCGGGCGGGCCGGACCTGAGCCGGCGGCCGCCCCTGGCCCTGATCGGCTTCATGGGCTGCGGCAAATCGACTATCGGCCGCCGGGTCGCCGAGCTCGCGGCGGCGCCGTATTTTGACCTGGACCAGATGCTCGAAGAGTCCAGTGGCCTGGCCATCGGCCCCTACTTCGCCCGCCACGGCGAGGCGGCTTTCCGGGCGCTCGAAGCACGGCTGCTGCCCGAGGTGCTCCAACCCGGGACCGTCGCCTCGCTGGGGGGTGGCACGCCTGTGCCCGAAGCCAACTGGCGGCTGCTGCAGGAGCGAGCCAGGACTATCTACCTGGCGGCGCCATTCGAGGTGTTACTCGCCCGAGCTGGAGGCCAGGCCACCCGGCCCCTTCTCTTGGGGCGGAGCAGGCTGGAGCTGGAGCAGCTCTGGCGCGCCCGGCTGCCACGCTATGAGGCGGCTCAAGGGCGCGTCGATGCCGGGCGGCCGGTCGAAGAAGTGGCGGAGGAGGTGCTGGCGCTCTGGGACTCGTGAGTGTGCAGCTGGGCGAGCGTGCCTACCCGGTGTTGATAGGTTCCGGCGCCCTGCTGGAGTTACCTCGCCGGCTGCGGGAGAAGGCTGTGTCCAGCGCAGCTGTGGTGACCGACAGCAACGTCGCCGGCGAGTGGGGAGAAGCTGTGGTGGCAGGCCTGACGGGAGCCGGGATCCGCACCCAGCTCTATGCCGTGCAACCTGGCGAACAGGCCAAGTCCTTTTCCGAGTTGAGCCGCGTTTTGGACTTCCTGGAGATGTTCGGGCTGGATCGTTGGGGCGTGGTAGTCGCTCTGGGTGGGGGCACGGTGGGCGATCTGGCGGGGTTCGCCGCCGCCGTCTGGCTGCGGGGCGTTCGCTATGTCCAGGTGCCGACCACGCTGCTCGCGATGGTGGACGCCAGCGTGGGCGGTAAGACCGCGGTCAACAGCGAGCGAAGCAAGAACTCGATAGGCGCCATCTGGCAGCCGCTCGCCGTGTTCTCCGATCTGACCACTTTGCGTACGCTGCCGGAAGCCGAGTATCTGGCCGCCTTCGGCGAGATCGTAAAGTACGCTGTGAGCCTGGATCGGGACCTGGCGGAAACCCTGAGACTGCAGGCGCCGGCGCTCCGAGACCGGGTCCTGACAGCTCTGGAGTCGGTGGTGACGCGCGGCATCGAGCTGAAAGCCCAGGTGGTCGCGGCCGACGAAAGGGAGGCCGGCCCCCGCGAGGTCCTCAATTACGGCCACACTGTCGGGCATGCGCTGGAGCTCGCTTCCAACTTTGCCGTGCCCCACGGTCGCGCCGTCGCCTTGGGCCTGCGGGCGGCTGCTCGCCTGGGCGTTGAGTGCTGTGGCTGTGCCCAATCAGTGGTAGAGGTCCAGGACGAGCTGCTGGCAGCGTTTGGCCTGCCCGGTGACTTGCCGCCCGTGCGGGAGACTGAAGTGCTGGCGGCGCTGCTCCTAGACAAGAAGGCCCGCGAGGGCCGGCTCCGCTGGGTCCTGCCTCGGGAGCTGGGCAAGGTTCAGGTCGGCGTGAGTGTGCCTGCAGCTGCAGTCGAGCGCGTGGTTCACGAGGTCCTCTCATGAAGCGCCTCCTCGTGGTCAACGGCCCCAATCTGAACCTGCTGGGCGCCCGCGAGCCGGAGATCTACGGCTCCCTGACGCTCGCCCAAATCGAGGCCCGGATGCAGGAGCAGGCACGCGCCAGAGACTGCGAGCTGCGCTGTTTCCAGTCCAATTCGGAAGCTGCCATCCTTGACTTCATACAGGTGGAGGCGGCCGCCGCTCAGGGCCTGGTTCTCAATCCCGGCGCCCTGACCCACAGCTCGGTGGCCCTCTACGATTGCCTGAGGGCGCTCGCCCTTCCCACAGTTGAGGTCCACCTCTCCAACATTCACGCTCGAGAGGAGTTTCGGTCTCGCAGCGTCACGGCGGCAGCCGCGCTGGGCGTCGTGGCAGGGCTGGGTGCGAGCGGCTACATCTACGCCATGGAGTACCTGATTGATCGAGACGAATAACTTCCGAAATGGCACAGCCTTCGAGATGGACGGCAAGCTGCTGACAGTGGTCAGTGTGGAGCACATCAAGATGGCTCGAGCCGGCGCAGTCATCAAAGCCAAGCTGAAAAACATCCGCGACGGCTCCATCTACGAGCAGAGCTTTCGCAGCGGAGACAAGTACAGGACTGTCCGAATCGAGAAGTTGGAAGCCACCTACCTCTACGGGGACGGCGACAACCACCACTTCATGGACGCCCAGAACTACGAGCAGTTGGCCCTGGCCAAGGACAAGCTGGCGGACGTCCTGCCCTTCCTGAAGGAGGGCAACTCGGTCAGCCTCCTGCGCTATGAGGACGAGGTGATAGGAGTTGAGCTGCCGATCACTCTGGAGCTGATCGTGGCGGAGACGGAGCCCGGCGTGCGCGGGGATACTGTCTCCGGCACCAGCAAGCCGGCAACTCTCGAGACCGGCGCCCAGCTGAGCGTCCCGCTGTTCGTCAACCGTGGCGACCGAATCCGCGTGGACACGCGCACAGGCCACTACCTCGAACGTGCCTAGCCATCTGAAGCAGGCTGCGCCAGGGAAAGCCTAACCTGCGGGACATGGCGGAGCCGACCATCAGCCTCTCCGCCAGCCGGCTGGCGAATATCGTCGCCAACGCAGTCTTCAGCGCGTTCGTCAATTACGCCGGCGCCTTCGAGCAGATCACCCGCCGCGCCCAGAAGAGATTCGTCGAGCGGGATTGGCCCGGCGCTGCTTCCGACGCGTCCGAGCGGCTCGATCTGTACACAGGGGCGGTGGACGGTGCCCAGACGCAGGTGGAAACCATGCTTGCCGAGCGGTCGGCTGAGCGCCTGATCTGGGCAGGGCTGAAGGCCGTCTACTCAGGTCTCATCGCGGGCCGGCCGGATTGGGAGCTGGCCGAAACGTTCTTCAACTCGGTGACCAGACGAGTCTTCGCCACCGAGGGCGTGGACGCCAACATCGAGTTCGTCGACTCCGACTTCGCGGTCCCCGACGAGGCGCGCGGGGCGGAGCTTTGGCGGATATACGAGGGTGATGAATGCCCGGCAATCTTGGGTTCCCTGCTGACGGACCCGTGGTTCAACTGCGCGCTTGCCGTTCCAGAGCGGGACGCCCGTCGTGGCGGCGCCCTGCTGCTCGAACAGGTGCGGTCGGCCGGCTTTGAGGATCCGGTCCGACGGGCGGAGGTGATCAGGGCACCCTTCTTCCGGCGCAAGGGCGCCTATCTGATCGGCCGGCTCACCGTCGGAGACCGCTGCCTGCCGTTCGGCCTCGCCTTTCTCAATTCAGCGGCCGGCGTCACCTTGGACGCCGTCCTGACCGGGGAGGACGACATCAGCATCGTCTTCAGTTTCACCCGCTCACACTTCTTCATCGACCTGGGGCCGCCTCACCAGCTGGTCACGCTCCTGAAGGAGCTGATGCCGAAGAAGCCGGTCGCTGAGCTCTACATCGCCCTGGGTCATCACAAGCACGGCAAGACCGAGCTGTACAGGGACCTGCTGCGGCATCTGGCTACCTCTGATCGCCGCTTCGAGCCGGC
>JAABUQ010009555.1_pt1 | contig 13067 bp, 15 predicted proteins | sample 5560001 | NCBI WGS metagenome assembly JAABUQ01 (sample SAMN10711888, study PRJNA513371) | rock metagenome | isolation source: Antarctica rocks | place: Antarctica: Victoria Land, Finger Mt nord | collected 2015-12-18 | reverse complement strand
GACCCGCTGGATCTACAGCGGAGAATCGCAACTCCCCTTGGGCAATTTGGGCAGAGGAGGATCGAACCATAATGGTCACCAGCAGCATTAGCAGGATGGGGCGCATAGGCATCGCGAATCGGATACGACTGAACTCACTTATTTTAGAAATCGAAAATTACGAGGCGATGAAGAAATGACCTCTGGAACCAGATCCGCACGCTTGCTGAGCCATCGACTTCTGCGGATCGCCTTCATCTCGCGTACTGCGCTTCGCGAGAACCAGCAAAATAGCTTAGCGGCGGGAGATGTCGCTGTGAGCGTTGGCGCGATTGCGCCAGCTAGGGATCCATTGATTGGGCAGCGAACAGGATGGCTCGCCACCGTGCTTAATCCGTGATAGTCGACCCCGTTTTCGAGGTAGGGAACCCGAACCGTTTCTTTCCGTCGTCCGGAGGCGCTTCGATCAAGTGCTGAATAGTCTCGAAGACATACTGTACCCGGCCGTCTTGCTCCGCTTGCCGCCATTCCAGTTGGTCGAGCCGGTGAGCCAATTCCTCATGAGTCGCCAGCAGTTGACGAAGCTTGACAAATGTTCGCATGATGACGATGTTGACCTCGACGGCGCGCTTGCTTGTCAAAACTCCGCTCAGCATCGCAATGCCCTGCTCAGTGAAGACGTAAGGCCGGTACCGCCGGCCGCCCCTTCCTTTGTTTGAGGTACCAATTTGGAACCTCAAAGCTTCCTCCGCTTCTTCAGCCGTCAGTTGAAACATGAAGTCTTCCGGGAACCGATCCTCATTCCGCTTCACGGCCCGGTTGAGAGCCTTAGTTTCCACTTGGTAGAGCACTGCGAGATCGGAGTCCAGCAAGACTTTGTGACCCCGGACGAGCAAGATGCGGCTTTCAATGAGAGGGACCGGGGAGGATTCGGGGCTAGACATCGTTTCTGGCTAAAAACAGTGTACGGCTGTCAGAAGCGACGAAAAGAAGAATCGCGATGCCTAAGATGCGGGAGGACTCCTGCCATGCGACCGAGGCCTGGGTTCCATCTAAAAGATTAAGAAGGAGGAAGGGCAAGGCGTTCTCCGCGGAGTGTAACGCCACGCCTGGTCGCGCCCACAACAACTCGCGGCCGAAACGGCCCGAACACAATGTGGTGCGCTGCCGACACCTTGGCAGCGGTCCATCTCTGAAGGCCCCGGCTTCCGGGGTTCCAGAGCCCGACGAACGCCATTTCTTTCGTCGCATTCGCATCGGGCGACCCCTCGTCAACACTTTCTTTTGAATTCCCCTCGCCAACCCCGCTCGGCAAAACAAAGTGTATGACTTCCGGGTTCCCCGCCCGGTGCCTACCCCAATGCTCGAAAGGCGTTCGTCGCGTCTTTCACCCCTCCGCCGCGGGCGGCATTTGTTGAGAGCCACAAAAACACAATGAGCACACAAAACACCACTTCGGAAATCGCTTCGAATGCACTCGCTACGCTCGCCGCAGCGCTCGAAGCAGGAAACAGCGCAACACTCACGGCCTTTTTGAGCGTAACGGCCCGGTTCCATAAGTATTCCTGGACGAACTGCCTCCTGATCGCAATGCAAAGGCCGAACGCGACCCACGTTGCCGGTTTTCGGGCTTGGCTTGACTTAGGCCGGCACGTACGCAAAGGAGAGAAAGGAATTGCGATTTTCGCTCCGATCATCCGCAAACGTACAACAGAAAATCAGGAGCCGCAGCCAGACGACAACAGAAGTACGGCCGAGACGTCTCGCCATATTGTCGGATTCCGCAGCGCGTATGTGTTCGATATTGCGCAGACAGACGGCCAAGATCTGCCCGAGTTCGCCACAGTAAAGGGCGATCCGCAGCAGCACCTGGGACGCCTGAAAGAGTTGGTTGTTTCTCACGCCATCACCCTGGACTACGACGAGTCCATTGCACCCGCGAAAGGAGTCTCACGCGGCGGACGCATCACCGTCCTACCGAACCAGCCAGCGCCCGAGGAGTTCTCGGTTCTAGTTCACGAACTCGCCCACGAAAGACTACATAGAACAGATCGCCGGGCGGAGACCACGAAAACCGTTCGCGAGACCGAGGCGGAAGCCGTCGCTTTTGTCGTTTGCCACGCCATCGGACTCGACACCAACACCGCTGCCGCCGATTACATCAAGCTCTACAACGGCGACCGCGCCACGCTCTCCGCTTCTCTTCAACTCATTCAATCCACAGCTGCCGACATACTCACTGCCCTTGAACCCAGTGCCGAACCCGTGCAGTAAACCGCAACTACTTAGATCTCAATCTCAAGGACAAAGGAACAAACACATGATCATCGACGAATTACAGACACTGGACATTCCGCTAAACAAATTGCTGGCCTGGAATGACAACGTGCGCACGACTGGAGTAGAAGAAGGAATCGGTGAACTGGCCGATTCCATCGCTTCGGTCGGCTTGCTGCAAGGCCTAGTTGTGAAGAAAGAGCCACGCGGCAAGTATGCCGTCATCGCTGGACGGCGGCGACTGATGGCCTTGTCCCAGTTGGCCCAGGAGGGCAAGGTCAAAGCAACGATGCAGGTTCCTTGCCGCATCGCTCCGAAGGATGCCGACCTGCCAGAGATCAGCCTTACGGAAAATGTCATGCGCGTGCCGATGCACCCCGCCGACGAGTTCGAGGCATTTCAGCGTCTCATCAGTGCCGGCAAATCAGTTATCGATGTTGCTGCCCGCTTCGGAGTGACCGAAGCTGTTGTTCTTCGGCGGATTGCGCTAGCTCGTGTCAGTTCGGTGTTGGTTACAGCCTACCGCGAAGGTGGAATGAACCTGGAACTGTTGCAAGCCTTCACTCTGACCGACAACCACAGCGTACAAGAGGAAATCTGGCGTGGATTGCACCCGTGGGACCGCAAACCCCAGACCGTCCGGGAAATGCTTGCCAGCAATGACATTCCCGCTACTGACAAACGAGTGAGGTTTGTCGGTTTGAACACCTATGAGGCGGCGGGCGGAACGGTTCGCCGTGATCTATTCGCCGAAGGTGAGGCTGGCGCGTACATCGCCGATCCTGCCCAACTCACCCGACTGGTCAGCGAAAAGTTGCAGACCCTTGCGGAAACGGTCCAAGCAGAGGGCTGGAAATGGGTCCAGGTACAGCCGGAGACCGACAATCAAGCGATCAGTCGGCACAAGCGGGTGCATGCCCCAGAACTCCCGTTGTCAGCGGAGGCGAAAGCTGAAATTGAGGATCTGGAAGCGCAACGCGATGCTTTCGTGAATCAACTGGAAGAGCAAGGCACGGACGAAGAAGACGAGGAGGCCCAAGCTGTTTACGAGCAGATTGATGACATCGACCGCCGCATTCAAACCATTCGACGGAATCAGAAAGCCGCCTACTCGGATCAGGTGAAGGCATCGTGCGGTGTGGTGGTCAGCATCGGGCATACCGGTGAACCGACATTCGTGTATGGTCTCCTGCGGAAAGAGGATGAAATAGAGATGCGCAAGCCCGAAGCGATGGGAGATGATGTTCCTCGAACCGCCCCTGATTCGGAGCCGGAACAGGAGTCATCGGTTTATTCAGCAGCGTTGCTTGAAGCGCTCACGCAACATAAGACCGCCGCCATCGCCGCTGAGTTGTTCCAGCAACCAGCTATTGCACTGGCGGCCCTCGTTCACTCATTGGTCTTGAACGAATTCGGGCTGGACCTCCATCTCTATCAATCCCATAGCTGTGTTCAAGTTTCCGCCCGTTACCCTCACTTGGAGGGAGCCAATCCGTCCCCTGCGGTCGCACTACTGGAAGAACAGAAACGCTCTTGGCTGGAAAGGCTTGCAGCGGCACCGGAGGGTCTCTGGCCTTGGTGCCTGGAACAAGACCAGGAAACCTTGCTGCAATTGCTGGCCTACTGTGTGTCCCGAACTGTCAACGGCGTGAAGTCAAAGTCAGAAGAGGGACACGACGGGAGTCGCCTCCAGCAAGCCGATGAACTGGCCGCAGCCCTTCAGCTCGATATGACGAAGTGGTTTACCCCAACAGCCGATAACTTCTTCAGCAGGGTTCCCAAATCGCGTATTACCCAAGCGCTTAGCGAATCCGGCAAACCGTCCAGCGCCGATGTGCTCAGACTCAAGAAAGCGGAACTGGTCACCCTCGCCGAAAACGAAGTGAAGGGCACCGGCTGGTTGCCGGAACCTGTTCGAATCTCGAGAGTCAAGACTCTGGACACGCGGAGCATGCGGTAAACCAGTAACGCTCGCCGCGAGAAAGAGGGCGGGACTCCTCGCCCTCTTGCGTCAGGCCTTCCATCTCCGAAAGACATTGCCGTTACTTGACGATTTCTTCCCGTGTTCAAGGTCTCAGCCAGATAGGGGGACAGAATGCCCGGTGCAAGAAGCAGATGAGGAACTTCGATATGCCACAACACTCCGTTTCTATCGCTGACTGCCTTTGGGGTCGCCAATCCGAGACCCCCGTCGCGAGTACGTGTACCCATCGAGAGGCCAGGGCGTGATGCGCATTCCCTCAGAACTGCTCGAATACAAGCAATGGGTTCTATGGCGCAGAGCCGAAGTGAACGGCCGCACCACAAAGATGCCCATTTCGCCGTGGAGCGGGAAAGTAGCATCATGCGACAAGCCGCAGACCTGGAGCACCTACCGGCATGTCAGTTATGCAAGCCGCCGTTACGCCTGCGACGGCGTCGGATTTGTTTTCACCGACTCCGATCCGTTCTGCGGGATTGATCTGGATCAATGCCGAACGATCAATGGGGTAATCACGCCGAAAGCCCTGGAGTTGATCGAGACGTTCGGCAGTTACACTGAGCTTTCTCCCTCTGCCACAGGGGCACACATTCTGATCAAAGCGAAGCTGCGCGGGAACGGACGGCGGACGGGGCAGGTTGAGATCTACGACTCTGGCCGGTATTTCACAGTGACCGGGAAGCACCTGGCCGGAACGCCGCTGGTAATTCATAGCCGCCAACAAGAGCTGGATACATTGATGAACCAACTCTTCGCGCCAGTAGTCTCGATGCCAATGGAGACGCTTCCAGTCGCTGCGAACATCTCAGACGAAGAACTGATTGAACGCGCCAAGAATGCACGTGACGGGCAACGCTTCAGGCGTTTGTGGAGTGGCGACGCTTCGGAATATGGGAACGACCATAGCCGGGCCGACCTCGCCTTATGCCGCACACTGGCTTTCTGGTGTGGCGGCAACTCCGAACGTATTGACAGACTCTTTCGACGCTCCGGTTTGATGCGAGAGAAGTGGGACCGACGCACCGGCGCCACCGCATACGGAGCCTTGACAATTAGGGCCGCGCTTTGTTCAGCGCTACCGAACGGCTGCTAATGATGGGAGACACGGCGAACCCCGCGAACGGGGCGATGAAGAGGGCTAAGAATTGCTGCAGGGCAGGAACGCGTGATGACTACGCTGCTACCGTCCTTAGGTCTGAACCAGTCGTAAGAATTCGGCCGGCTTCACAATCCGCGCACCCGCATACTGCTTCAGTTCGAGCAAATGGTTGTCGCCGGTGACAACGTAATCCGAGCGCGAGGCTTGCGAGCATTCCAGGATGAAGTTATCCTTTGGATCGCGTCTTACGACATCAAGCTGAATATGGGTAATAACGCGATGGCTGATGGAGGTCAGCGTATCGCGGGCTTCGATCAGATCGGTAAGCGACCAGTGGAATTTGGCGCGTAGGATGCGGGTAGTTTCTTCGAGGATGGGAGGTGAAAGCTGAAGATGAAACGCCTCCTCTGCGGCAAGCAGTAAAACGGTCTCAGGCACACCCCCGAAGTTGAGGGCGCTCACATAGACGTTGGAATCGAGGGTGACGCGCAAGCTCCGGCTTACCCGGCTAGCGTTCCTGGTGAATCAGGTCCACCACCTCATCCTCCCGGATGCCGCTCTTCGCGCCGTATTGCTTCCCCTTCGCGATGATGGCCTGGACGCGAGTGAGCCTACTGGATCCACCTGAGCTGTCGTGATTTCAGACAACTTCTCCGGGCGGGTATCGCGCACCAGCCGGGCGATCTCGTTGTTCGAAGGCAACCGGCCATTCTGATCAAAAAACTCCCCAATGGCTTTCTCGCGCTGTGCACTGCGCTGGCTGTACTTCTCGAGGGTCGATTCCTTGATACCCGAGATAGTGAAGCCCAGGTCTTTGCCGTGCTCGAAACGATCTTTGATCGAATACCCGAGCGTCGTTACCTCTCGCGCCAAAGCGTTCCGGTAGACCTCGCTGAGGTATTCCCGCTGCTGATAGATATCAGAGGCCTGCAGCGCCTTCCACTTCCCCTCTACCCCGTCGTAAGTAATGTTCCCCGCGACAAGATGCGTATGTAGCTGTGGATCGAGTTCGCGCGATGTGTCGTGGTCGTACCGGGCAATCACCAAATTCGAGGTCTGCCGGTTATCATTTGCGCCCAAGCGCCGAATGCGGGACGCCGCCAGATGCTCCATTTCGACTGCCGCTTCAGTAACCGCCGTTTTGTGCGCCTCCACTAGGCGCGGGTCCTCCAGTGCTTGCACTGACACCGCTTTCGGGGCGCTAATCGTGAAATCGTACAGATTACGGGCAGTGGCGATTCTCTCGCCTTCCTTCCCGAATCGGTTGGCGCTCTGCCTGGGGCGCAAGTACTCTCCGGTAGTCGGATGCTCCCCGAGTCGTACTGCCTCGAATTGCTCCATTGTGACGGCGCCCTTAAGCCCCAGCAACTCAGCGCCATGCCCCATCCATTGACCCTGGATTGTCTCGCCGACCGAGTAGTAGTCGTTATTACTCAGATGGTGCGCGGCGTACGTTTCGCCGCCGGTCATCGCTTTGATGGTGAGCATGGCTAGTTAAGCCCGAACAGCAGCATTGGAACGCTTGGCTCTACCGGCGGCATTGCCAATGGCGTGCTTGGCAGCGCCGATACATCCGGAGGAAGCCGAAAGTCGCGTTGCGGAACCACTCGCGCCACACACGGTGGATGCTTCTCGGGCAAGTCAATGTAAGGGATCTCCACCGGAACGACCACCATCTTGCCGTTCTTGAACCCGCGCTGCACGAAATACGCATGCAGATCGCTCATGCCTTTGATCTGCGTAGAGCTAATGGCGGGCTCGACCACTTCCACAACGCGAGAACTGTTCCGGTCGCGCTCGTAGAACGTGCCGTGGCTATGAGTCTGCTCCAGCCGCAGGAGCTTCCGCTTACCGCCGATGCGCTCCAGGATGTCTGCCGAATCCGGGTCGCTTGTCGCAAAGATCCATTTCGTATACGCCTGGCTCAGGATCGTCCGCGTCTGATCGCCGTACAAGTGCTTCAGCTGCTCCTGGTTCTGCACACTGGCAATGATCTGGTGTCCGGCGGAACGCAGCATCGTGATCCCGTCGTGTAGGCGAGTGAGGGTCTGCAGCGTATGCAACTCGTCGTAAATCAGCTTTGTTCGCTTGCTGGTCTTGCTGGAGAGAAGCCCGAGGATGAACAGATCCATCCACATGGAGATCAGGGGCTTCAGCGCGGGGCGAGTATCTGCGTCAGAAGAAATAAACACCCATCCCTCTGGATTCCGCGTCCAGTCGCGAATACAGAACTCTCCGCGCCCTTCGCTAATCGAGGGCATCATCCACAATGGATCGCCAGCCAGCGCGAGGGTGCCAAGAACGCCCGCCCGCTGCTGGGACGCATTCGCCGGTAGCGTGTACTGATGAATTGTCCCCTTGACGCGCCGTTCGATCTCTGGATAGTTCGCGATCCACGACCCAAAGGTTTCAGTCGATGGCCGGAACTGATCGAGAAGATAAGCGCCCAAGCTTACTGTCCATTGATTGAATATGTCGGAGTTTGGATCACGCACAGTCGGCGGCGGGAATAGCGATGCCATCACCGTTTTGTACGTCGCGAGGTCATATCCTTCGCTCGATATGTTCCAGTAAGCGCACCGGTCGTCGGTGGGATTCAGAATCACATCGCCACGATCAGGGCGGTAGAACCGGGCTAGCGCCTCGCCGCCCTTGGCGTCATTCACGACACAGGCAATTCCATTGGCCTCGGCGTCGAGCAGGTCTTGATATGTCAAGCTCGTCTTGCCGACGCCCGTATCGCCCATTCGGAACTGATGCGAAGACTCCTTCGCTTCTGGAATCTGAATGTAATCCCACATCAGCGATCCCTCCAAGCCCTGACGCGATACTTCATTCCGTCGCCATCGATTTCCTGCTTGTACTGACTGACTGTCGCGATGACAGAGCCGTCCAACGGAATGCCCGCAATGACCGACGCACGATAGCGATAGTCTGCCGACAGGCCCCAAATCACAGCACCGACAAACATCAGCAGTGAGAGCGTCATCGGCCACTTGAAGACCATCAGAGGCGATTCGGAATACATCGCCCTCACCGCGCCATGCTCATAAACCCAGGGGGCTGGACGCGCACCTTTTGGATACCACCCGTGCCGAAGAATCTCCGCGTCAAATCGATGATCTTCATTCCCATACCGCATCAATGAGTAACGAAGTTCATCGGCATTCATGCCGCGCTCGGGCTTCGGTCTAACACCTAACAACGAGAGGGACATTCCATGCGTCCGCGTTTTGATAGCTGACGCCGCATACTCCGGGTAACGGCGAACCTGCTCTTGATGTAGCAAGGCCCAGCCGCTAAACCACAGCCCGGCACAAACCACGCCGCTAAGAACCCCAAACGTGAGGCCAGTGTGTTTCACCGGCACAGTTTCCCGACGGATTTGATCGGGTGTCTTTTCCTTGCGCCACGTCATCATTTTCGCGACCTACCGGCTGAATCCGATTTCGGCTTCGTGTGCCCGATCACGGTTGACTTCTTGGTTTACTTCCTGAGTCGCGCGGCCCGCATACGCCTCACGCAGCGAGTTCTCGCGCTCGACAACTGGTTTCATTTCTCCCCTAAGCTGTTCGCGCTCCGAAGCGGGCGCGCTGTTATATCGCTCTGATAGCTGCTCGAATTGAGCGTGAAGCCCATGGACCTCGGACACAATCTCCGCGTTGCTCAACTGGTTTGCGGGTGCCTGCGTGCGCTCAGTCGTTCGCTCCCGCATGTCGGCATCGACTCCGACACCCCTCGATGCAAGCTCTGCTTCCACCGCCGACTTGTGCGCCGCTACTTCGGCACCGAGCTGCCGAAGATACTCTGCTCGTTCCGGCATATTGCTCTGGAAGCGAGCGGTGCTTTCTACAATTCGCGCCATCGCCCGGTCAGAATCCAGAGACCCCTGGAGACTCTCTATCGAGCGTTGAGACAACTCTTCTCTCAGGGCATCATTCCCCTGTGATGTAATTGCCATTGCTGCTTATCCTTTCGTGGTTAAGGGGTTGGCGGTTGAGAGTACGGAGCCAAGTAACGGGTGCAACCGTCTTGGCTCCTCTCGTTTAGCACCGACTCAGTGCGTTACGCAGCGGGCTTGCGCCGCCTGACGGCGTATATAGATCTCCGTAGCTCTCCCTACGCGCTGAACGCTATTCCGACATCCTGCGCTGGTACCATCTCTTGGCGCGGTCCCTGGTCCGCTCGTACTGTATATTCCTCCCGTAACTCATGCTCACGGCTTACAAGCGGCTCCATCTGCTCTCGGATGTGCGGACGTTGGGCGGTCGGTGCATTGTTGTACTCTTCTGATAACTGTTCAAATTGCGAATGAAGATCCCGCACTTCCGTGATAATGCCCTTTTTACTCAACGCCTGAGCTGGCGTCACCGAACTGGCGGAACGGCTTTGTTCCAGTTGCGCTCGTACCTCGTTTGACGCAACCTCCCAGGATGCTTCGGGATTCATGCCATTTGCTAAGAGTTCCTGGCGTCTGGAATCAACTGAAGCACTGATCTGCTGGTGCTCACTAACTGGGTATGCAGCCGGGTCGAGATACCCAGCAGTAAAAGCATATCGATGCTCAGTCGAGTGCATCGCCTCAAAGCTGCTCTCCAGACGGGCCTTGACTTCATGCGCGGCCACATCATAAGCCGCAATCGGGTCCATGCCCTTGTCCTTCAACTCACTGCGTTTCCAGTCGAGCATGTTATCGATCCGCTCGTGCATTTCCTCGGGGTATTTCTCATAGCCGATGATGACTGCGGCCCGTTCGGAAGCCACGCGATGTTGCTCCAAGAATTGCCCATATTCTGGTGGGTGAAGAACCTCCACTTGAGGCTCTAAAGCTTTGCTTGTTTCGGCATAGACCGCCTTCTGAAACTCGATGGGGTCGAGTTTTGCGGTGATCGCTGGATTGACGTCGGAAATATGCCCCAGCGCCGTATTCAAACCCTCCATGCGTTTGCGATAGTCCGCGCTGATCCCTTCGAACGCGTTGGGGTCGTGGAAGGCAATCAACTCCCTTTGCCAGTCCTGTTTCAACTGCAAAGCGGATCCTAGTACGGCGTCCCGAATCTGCTCGGTAGCCTGCTCAACAGCGGCCTGCTTGTCCCGCTCCTGGTGATCGTCCCAGAGATTGCGCACGCGCTCGAATAGATCCGGCATTCTTACCTTCCCTAAGCCGCAATACGGCGATACACTTCTCTTGTTTCAAACCGGCGGCTGCGCTCGTCGTAGTCGCCGACTTCCAACACACAACTCACACCTCGCCAACCTTCCAAGCGCCTTACCTCAACCACAAGATCGATGGCGGCGGCCGTTTCTTGACGCGCGAGGTCTAAGCTGCCGAAACCGGGCATTGCTAGGCTGGCTAGCCGGTTCAAAGCCGATAGCGCCGTGTTCGCGTGAATAGTGGACAGCGTTCCGTCATGGCCTGTGTTCATCGCCTGAAGCAGTCCATACGCCGCTTCTGAATCCTTCACCTCGCCGACGATGATGCGGTCCGGGCGGTGCCGCAACGTCAGAGAAAGCAACTGGGATACCGTCACTTCCGGCCTGTCTCCGACCTTTGGGTATGCTTCGAGGCGAGGGCTGTTCCGATGATCGAGTTTCATTTCAACCGGCTTCTCGATCACGACGATTCGCTCGCTCGCCGGGATATGGCGCACGAACGCATTGGTCATGGTGGTCTTGCCCGTACTCGTTCCACCAGAGACCAAGATGTTCTTGCGTGCGCCCACCGCCGCGAGAATCACCGTCAGAACCTCTGAAGTGAGTGCCCCCCGTTCAAGTAGCTCGTCCGTGGTGAAGTGTCGCAGGAACTTTCGAATCGTCAACATCACGCCCTGGGGCGAGATGGGCGGGTAGGTGGCCGCCACGCGGGACCCATCTGGCAGACGGGAGTCAAGCCACGGCTTGTAATACTCATCGATCTCGTCCCCAATCGAACGCCCGATGATTTCTACGCCGGCGCGCAGCTTCCGCTCATCGATCTGAACTCCTTCCGCTTCCGTTACCTTCCCGGCATACTCGACGAACACCAGGCCATTGGTGATCATGAGCTCGGAGACTTCGGGATCAAGCAAATACTTGTCCAGCCCCATCGAGCGGAAGAACGGCAGAATCAGTTCGTCGGTCATTCTTTGCGCGCCGCCTCCACGTTGGCCCGGTTCGGAATGAACTCAACGATAGTGAGCCCCAGTGGATTGATCGTTTGATAGTCCGGATTATCCGCACTCTGTGACTCCACCTGATCGGGATTGAGAAAGAAGCGCACGGCAACGATCCATGTCTGGGTGTGAGATGTCCCATCCCGGACAAAGGTCTTCAACAGCGCGATATCAGCCGTGCCGGCTGCTACAACCGAATTCCCCACGCTCTGCTTTCCGAAGGAGGTCAAATTGGTCGACAGGATCGTGACGTCATTCTCCGGCTCATGACCCGCCAGAATATTCGCCACCACGTTGTCCTTCTGATCCCGGTCCTTGATCTGTTGGCCGTATCTAGACTCCAGGAATAAATAGTTCTTGGGAAACGTCTTTAGGACGGTGGCGCGTAAACGACCGAAGCGGAACTGTGCCCAGTCGGCGAGGTAGCTTTTGGCAACCGCCGCGTCCGGTGTGTAGTGTTCCAGGTCTGTGTACTTCACCGGCGTGGCGCGCCCGAGCTGATCGAGCTTGATATAAATTCGCCGCGCGGGGCGCATTGCAAGCCCATAGATGCACAGCCCAAACAGCACCAGTAAGATGCCCTGACTGATCACAACCGTGCGCGTCAGTCTCTTCGCGTACAGGCGCGCGGCGAAGACTTCCTCCGCAATCTCATCCTGCTTGATCGGGTGCAACTCGTCGGTCTCTTGTTCGTCGATGGGAAGGATCTCGTTGTGCATACTGCTACCCATCACGCCATTGCCTTGGCCACGAGGCCCACTGCCAGTGACTGCAATCCGTTTACGAACCCCTGCGCCACACTTCCGATTCCCCCGAAGAGGATGTGGGTGATCTCGGGTACCTTGAACATGGTCCAGAGAAACACCACGGTGATCAGCACCATGTAGGGCAGGCTGACGATCCATTGCCCCACCGTAAAGCCGTGTAGATTCGAGAAAAAGTCCAGGTACGAGTGGCAGAAGATGTAGATGAACCCGCTGCCGACAAACACGTACATCGAATACGCGCACATGTTGTCAAACCAGGCCCAGAATTTTTTATCGTGACCGGGCAGGACATAGAACGGGATCAAAAGCGGCCCACACAGCGTGAGCATCCCGACGATGGCGTACGACCCCGCCGTGATGATGGTCATCCCCACCTGTGCCAGCCCGATCAACAGCAACACCACGATGGTCAGAAGCGCGGGTAAGACCTGCAACATACCCACCGGCGGCATATACTGCTGCACGTTCGCAAAGTCACTCAGCACCTGCTTCAGGAGATCCGTCGTAATAGACTTCGCTAAAGCGTTCGCCAGCACTGGGAAGATCTGATGGAAGTTGAATGACAATCCGGGGATCTTCACTAAATAGAAGCTCATCATCGTCGTCGCGATCACAATGCGGAACAGGACCGCCACATAGGCCACGAGGATAGCCAGCGGATGGTAGTGATACGACGCGAACTGCCGCAGCGTATAAACGGCGGAGCAATAATAGACCACAAAGCGCCGCGTGAGCGGCGGTTTGTGGCGGACTAAGAGTAGACCACCACACTTTCAAACCCAGAACAAAACCGAGTGATTGTGTTTTGTGAG
>JAABUQ010009554.1_pt1 | contig 13068 bp, 14 predicted proteins | sample 5560001 | NCBI WGS metagenome assembly JAABUQ01 (sample SAMN10711888, study PRJNA513371) | rock metagenome | isolation source: Antarctica rocks | place: Antarctica: Victoria Land, Finger Mt nord | collected 2015-12-18 | reverse complement strand
GTGAACTTCAGCTTGTTGAGGCGGAAGTAGTCGGCGATGGCAAGCTCGGTGCTGGTGCCGGGCTGCACGCAGATGGTGGCGCCGTCCAGGTCCTTCACGGACTTCACGCCGGCCGCGGACTTCACCAAGAAGCCGGTGCCGTCATAGAAATTCACCCCGGCGAACAGCAGGCCGAGGTTGCCCTCGCGGCCCAGGGTCCAGGTGGTCGAACGCACCAGCAGGTCAAGCTCGCCCGACTGCAGCGCGGTGAAGCGGTTGGTGGTGGTGGTCGGCACGAAGCGTACCTTGTTCGCGTCGCCCAGGATGGCGGCGGCGACGGCGCGGCAGGTGTCGGCGTCGATACCCTGGATCACGCCCTTGCTGTCCGCCAGCGAGAACCCGGCGACGCCGGTGGACACGCCGCACACCAACTGGCCGCGGGACTTGATGGTGTCGATGGTCGCCGACCCGCTGCCCTGCGCCCTGGCCGGCGGCGACAGCGCCAGGCCTGCGCCGAGCAGCAGGGCGCCCAACATGGTAATTCTCTTCATGCAATGAAACTCCAAAAAGTTCACAAGGACGCGCCCCCATGCGGGGCAGGATCGTGCATGGAGGCCAACCAATGGGCGGTCAATTGGTGCGCGGTCAACACAAGCGGTGGCTGAGGCTTCGCGTCCCGTGCCGGCAAGGCGGGCGGACCCGGCAGGTCCGCCCCCGTGGTGCGTCCGCTAATTGGCGGTGATCTGGCCGGCGCTGCTGACGCTGACGCGCTGAGTGTTGCCGGCCTTGGTGCACTGGCCATACCAGCCGCCGTCTGCGCCCATGGTCAGCGTCGACAAGGCGTTGCAGCCGTAGTCGGTGAGCATGGAGCGGGCGGCAGGCTCGGTGAGGTGCGTGGCCTTCGTGGCGCTCGCGACGCCCTTGGTGTCCACCGTGACGGGGGTGGTGGCGCCGGCCTTGGTGCACTGGCCATGCCAGGCGCCGCCGGGGCCGGTGCCCAGGGAGGAGATGTTGGTGCAGCCGAACTCCATCATCGCGTAGCGGGCGCGGCCTTCGGTCACGTGCTGGACGCCCGTGGTCTGGGACACGGTGCCGTCCTTGTCCATCTTGACGGTGATCGGGCTGCCGCCCTTGGTGCAATTTCCGTGATATGCGCCGTCCGGCGCGATGTGGACGGAGTGGACGTTGGTGCAGCCGAATTCCGTCATGGCGTAACGCGCGTGGCTGGCGGTCAAGGTCCGGGCGCCTGCTTGGGCGGGCGGGTCACTGTCCGTTTGGGCGAAAGCGAGGCCCGGGGCTGCGGCCCCGAGCAGCAACATGGCGATGAACGTCCTCATAATCTGCTCCTCCTTGACTGCCCAGCGGGTCTGCTACGGCTGCAGGGGAGCAATGCAGTCTAAGTAGGCCAAGTCAAGCGAATGTAAGACGTTTCTCGCGATGGTGGAGCCAAATTAATGAGAAAAGGAGCCAGGGCTTAAACCGCCAGTTGGGCCGCGCCGGGTTGAGGCGCGGGCTGGCGGCGTAAGCCCTGACGTGGACCCGTCTGATGGACGGACTACTCGGCGGCCGAGGCGAACGGCATGCCGGTCTCGATCGGCAGGCTCGCGTCGCGGCTCCACTCGTTCCATGACCCGAAGTACATCCGCACGTCCTGCACCCCGGCTTCGCGCAGCGCCACCAGCGTGTTGGAGGCGCGGGCGCCCTTGAAGCAGTAGAGGTAAACGGGGGTGGACGGGGTGACGCCGACGGTGTGGGCCTCCGCCTTGATCTCGTCCGGCGACTTGAACATCGGCCCGGCGGCGGTGGGCTTCATCAGGCGGTACCATTCCAGCCAGCGCGCGCCGGGAATGCGGCCCTTGCGCGGGCAGAAGTCCGGGCCGTAGGGGGAGGAGCTGGTGCCGATCCACTCGTCCACGTCGCGCACGTCGAGCTTCACGATGGCGTCGTTGCCGACCGCGGCCAGCATGGCGTCGCGGTCGATCATCATGCCGCTGCCCGCCTCGCTCAGCGGGAAGGCCTTGGCCGCCGGCTGGGCCGGGTCGGTGCTGACGGGCAGGCCGGCAGCCTTCCAGGCCTGCATCCCGCCGTGCAGCACGCGGGCCTTCTCGTAGCCGAGCCAGCTCAGCAGGAAGTAGCCGCGGCAGGACTGGCCGAAGCCGGAGTTCATGCTTTCCTCGTAGCACACCGCCGTTTCCGCGCCGGACAGCCCGGCGGCGCCGAAGGCGTCGGCGAACTTCTGCCGCAGGGTCGCCATGCCCTCCGGCGTCGAGGTCGCGAGATAGGTGAAGATCTCATGCACGTTGACCGCGCCCGGGATATGCCCGGCGGCGTAGGCGTCGGGCGAGCGCGTGTCGATCACGACCACGTCCGGACCCATCATCCCCTGCAACTCGGCCGGGGTCAGCAACACTTTGTCGGTCATGCTCGATCTCCTGTGATGAGGGCGGTCAAGGCAGGCGGGCGCGGAGGCCGTCCAGGGCCTCCGACAAACGAAGCTGGCAGCTCAGGCGTGAGGTCGGCGAAAGGTCGAACACGGTGTCGAGCATCGCCTCTTCTTCGTCCGACACCGGCGGCAGGCGGTCGGTCCAGGCGGGGTCCACGACCACATGGCAGGTGGCGCAGGCGAGCGAGCCGTTGCACTCGCCCAGCACCGGCAGCCCGGCGGTGCGGGCGAGCTGCATGACGCTGTCGCCGGGCTGGCCTTGCAGCACGGTTTCGCCGCCGGGTCCGTCGATGACGGCGTGCAGCATCAGTGCAGGCTCTCGGGCGCCAGGCGAAGCTCGGGGCGGCTCAGTTCCTGGCGCAGGTGGCGGATGGAGGGGGTGATGATCGCGACGAAGTGGCCCTCGCGGATGCGGCGGTTGACCGGCGACCCTTCGAGGTAGCCACGGGCGCCGGCGTGCATCAGCGCGGCCTGCCCGGCCTCCAGCGTCAGCTCGCTGACTTGGAGGCGGGCGGTGAGCACGGCGCGGAGGTATTCCGGGGCCTGCTCCATCGGCGTCGCGGCGAGACGGGTGATCTCCTGGCGCAGCGCCAAGAGCTCGACCGCGAAGTCGTCGGCGCGGCGGGGCAGATGCTGGTTGGTGTGACCGTGCGTCACGTCGGCGTCCCGCATCAGGGCGATGCAGGCCTCCGTCACGCCGATGCCCATGCCGGTCTGCAGCAGGATGAAGCCTGCCTTGATGCGGCGGATCATGTCGCCCAGCGGGTCGGCCAGCAGCATCTCGTCGGCGATGAAGGCGCGGCGGAACAGGACGCTGTAGGTGCCGGTGCCCTCCAGCGCCACGAAATGCGCGTTCTGCTTGAGGTCGACGCCGGGCTGGCCGCAGCGGATCATCGCCATGACGCGGTGGTCCGGCTGGTCCGCGTCCACGAACACCGTGCCGAACAGGTGGCCCGGTCCGAGGTTGCTGACCCAAGGCAGCACGCCGGACACTTCGTAGCCGCCGGGCACGCGCCGGCCGCGCAGCTTGAACGTCTCGATGCCGGACAGCGACTTCATCGGGTTGGACAGGCCGGTGCCGCCCATGGCGGCGCCCTGCGCCAGGCCGGGCTGCAATTCGTCGCGCAACGCGGCGTTGTCCGATTGCTCCAAGTACCATCCGGCGGCGTCCTGGCACCAGGTGCAGAAGGCGGTGGACATGCAGGTCTCGCCTACGGCCGCCATGGCGTCGATGGCGGCGGCGATGCTTGGCCGGGCGGCATGGGCGGCGAGGTGGTGGGCGAACAGCCCGGCGCCGCCCAGGGCGAGCATCGCCCCGGCGGGATACAGGCCGTCATGGTCGATCTGCTTCACCAGCGGCGCCAGCTCCGTGTCGATGGCGGCGCGCAGCGCGGCGTCGGACGGGAGCGCTGCCTGGGCGCCGGCACGGATTGCGGTTTCGCTCATGGCAACGCTCCCTTGGCCGCTCAGACGGACTTGACGTCGAGGCCGACCGGCTTGGTGAAGGTGTTGGCGACCGGGGACCACTTGGTGGCGTGGGCGATCAGGCCGTCGAGTTCCTCCTGTGGCGCATCGGCTTCCAGGTGGACCTTGGCGCGCACCGCATCGAAGCCGACCGGCTTCGGCGAGGTGTCGCCGGTGCCCCAGACGGCGGTGATGTTGATGTCGGCCTCAAGCTCGATCTCCAGCTTGCGCACGGTGATGCCGCGGGACACCGCGTTGGCGTGGATGCCAACGGCGAGGCAGGAGCCGAGGGCGGCCAGCGACGCTTCCGACGGGTTCGGCGCGGTGTCGTCGCCGAGCAGGCCCGGCGGCTCGTCCACGATGTAGGGCGGCAGGTCGCGGATCATGTTGAGATGGCGGAACCGGCCTTCGGCGACCGTGTGGCACTTGAGGGTCTTGATGGCGGTGGGATCGGCGCGGCCCTTGGCGATCAGGTTGTCGAGGCCGCCCTTGTCGATGGGGGCGAGGCAGCCGGTCATGGCGGTGGGGGGCGCGGCGGGGGCCTTCGTGGTGGCACTCATCCCTAAACTCCTTTATTGTTTACCGGAACAGACCGGTCAGTCTTAGCTACCACCAAGCAGGATGCGTGCCAAGCATGCGCAGCGTGCGCGCCAAGCACGGTTTGACCGGCACGGGCTTTGCGCTGACACTCCCACACGCTTTGAGAGTTGTGGAACTCAAGCGCAATGGTCGATATCAAGGCACTGGGTGCACGGCCAATAGGCATTTGAAGGGTTCGCGATGGGAGACGGAGTGACTGCCATGGATGGAAGCACGGCCGCGGCGTCCAGTCCGCGCCGAGCGCCCCCGCACGAGCGGATCATCGAGGTGGCGCGCGACCTGTTCTGCCGCGACGGCATCCATGCGACCGGAATCGACCGCATCCTGACCGAGGCCGGGGCGTCGAAGATGACGCTATATGGCCGGTTCGGCTCCAAGGAGGCGCTGGTCCGGGAAGTGCTGGCGCGGGAGGGCGCCGCGTGGCGGGAGACGTTCTTCGCACTGGTGGAGGATGCCGGGCCTGATCCGGCCGACCAACTCCGGGCGACGATCCCAGCGCTGCGCACCTGGTTCGAGGGGGCGCGGTTCTACGGCTGTCCCTTCATGAACGCCGCAGCGGAGCACACCAAGGGCAGCGGCGGCGGCGAGCCTTGGCTCCGGGAGATGACGGCGCAGCACCATGCCGCAATCATCGCGTTCCTGGCCGGGCTGGCGGAGGCGGCCGGGTACGCCGAGCCGCGGATGGTGGCCCGGCAGATCCTGCTGGTGCTGGACGGCGCCATCGCCGCCCTGATGGTGAGCGGCGACGAGAGCGTGCTGGACGTGGCGGCGCGCAATTTGCGCGCGGTGCTTCTGGCGGGCTGACGCCGGCCAAGGCGGCGCAGCGTGCTGACGCGGATTAGGCCCGGCGCAGCAGGAACAGCGCTTGCTCGCCGAACAGGTTGGCGAGGCCGGGGAAGCGGCGCCAAGGCGCCTGATGACCCTCGTTGTCCACGGCAAGCCAGCGTTCGACGGCGTAGCCCTCCTGCGTGCATAGAGCGAAGAAGTCGTGGATGGTGCAGGGATGGATGTTCGGCGTCTCGTACCAGGGGCGGTCCCAGGTCGACGTCATCGGCATGCGGCCGGAGCGGACGAGTTGCCAGCGCACCTGCCAGTGGCCGAAGTTCGGGAAGCTGACCAGCGCGCGGGTGCTGATGCGCAGCATCTGGCGCAACACTTCCTGCGGACGCTCCACGGCTTGCAGCGTGCGAGACAGCACGACGTAGTCGAACAGCCCATCCGGGTAGTGGGCGAGGTCGGTGTCGGCGTCCCCGTGCATCACCGGCAGGCCGTGCGCCACGGCGCGGGTGACTTCGGCCATGTCGATCTCGATGCCGCGGGCGTCGCAGCCGCGGGTGCGGAACAGGTACTCGATCAACGTCCCGTCGCCGCTGCCGATGTCGAGCACGCGGGAGCCTGGCTCGATCATCTCCGACATCAGCCGCAGGTCGAACCGCATCTTGGGCCGCCCGGCGGGAGGCGGGTGCGGACTCACAACCCGGCGTGCTCGGCGCAGCCGGACAGGAAGCCGGACAGGGTGCGGTGGAAGTCCGGCTCGTCCAGCAGGAAGGCGTCGTGGCCCTTGTCGCTGGCGATCTCGACGAAGCTGACGTTGGCGCCGGCGCGGTTCAGCGCGCGGGCAATGGCGCGGGACTGCGCGGTGGGGAACAGCCAGTCGCTGTCGAAGCTGACGATGCAGAACCGGGTGGCGGTGCCGCGGAACGCCCGGGCGAGATCGCCGTCATGGTCAGCTGCGAGGTCGAAGTAGTCCATCGCCCGGGTGATGGTCAGGTAGCTGTTGGCGTCGAAGCGGTTGACGAAGGTGCTGCCCTGGTGGCGTAGGTAGCTTTCGACCTGGAACATGTCGCCGAACAGCGAGGACGTGCCGGCGATGGGCGTTTGCAGGCGGCGGCCGAACTTGCGGGTCAGCGCTTGCTCGCTGAGATAGGTGATATGGGCGGCCATGCGCGCCACCGCCAGGCCGCGGGCGGGGATCGTGTCGTGGCGCCAATACTCGCCGCTTGCCCAATCCGGGTCGGCGAAGATGGCCTGGCGCCCGACCTCGTGGAAGGCGATGTTCTGCGCGGAGTGGAAGGCGGCGGTGGCGACCGGGACGGCGGCGAACACCTGGTCGGGGAAGGTCGCGGCCCATTCGAGCACCTGCATCCCGCCCATTGACCCGCCCACCGCCGCGAACAGCCGGGCAATGCCCAGGCGGTCGATCAGCAGGCGTTGGGCGCGGACCATGTCGCGGATGGTGATGGGCGGGAAGTCCGTGCCCCAGGGCGGCGCATCATGCAGCGCATCCGGCCCGTCGTCGCGTAGGCTACGCGGCCCGGTGCTGCCCATGCAGCCGCCCAATACGTTGGTGCAGATGACGAAGAACCGGTTGGTATCGATGGGACGGCCCGGTCCCACGACCTGGCTCCACCAGCCGGGCTTGCCGGTCCCGGGATGCGGTTCCGCCAAGTATTGGTCGCCGGTCAGCGCGTGGCAGACCAGGATGGCGTTCGAGCGGGCGGCGTTCAGCGTGCCGTAGGTGCGGTAGGCGACGGTGACGGACGGCAGCGCCGCGCCGCAGTCAAGCATGAAGCGGCCGTGAAAGGTCGCGGATTGACGGGTGTCGCGGGACGGGATGTCCAGATGATCCATGATCGGGGCTGCATAGGCCGCATGGGCTTGTCGGGCAACCTCGGCCTGCATGTTTGTGAGGCATGGCCTTGCCAGGAACGGCTTGCAGGATGTAACGCTTCCGCCATTTGTTTTTATCATCCCAGAAAGACCAGCGACTGCAATGTCCAGTCCGTCCCAAATGCAGCCGGCCGCGCCGGCCAAGGTGCCCGACCTCGCGTCGTTGCGGGCGGAGCTGGACCGGCTGGACGACGCGCTCCACAACACGCTGATGCGCCGGGCGGAGGTGGTGAAGCAGGTGGCGGCGCTCAGGGTGAAAGGCCCGGTGCCGCTGCGGCCGGGGCGGGAGGCCGCGATCATCCGGCGCCTGCTGGCCCGGCATGACGGCGGGCTGCCGGCGTTCGGGATCGTGCGGATCTGGCGCGAGCTGCTCGGCACCACGACGGCGCAGCAGCACCCCTTGGTGGTGAGCGTGTGCGAGGCCGGGGGCGATGCGGCCTACCTGGCCCTGGCGCGGGAGCATTTCGGGGCGCTGACCCCGATGCGCCTGCACCGCAGCCCGGCCGAGGCAATGGACGAGGTGCGTGCCGGGCGCGCGACCGTGGCCGTGCTACCGATGCCAATAGAGGACGAAGCCTCGTCCGATGCGTGGTGGACCGCGTTGCTGCGTCCCGGCGATCCGCAGATGCATGTCGTTGCCCGCCTGCCGTTCTGGGCGCCGCGTCCGGAGGGAACGCCCATCGTACAGGGATTGGTGGTCAGCGCCGCGGCGCCGGACCCGAGCGGCCAAGATCGCTCGTTGCTGGGTTTGGAGCTGGCGGGTGCTGACCGTGTGTGGTTGGGTGCTGCCCTGGGCGCCGCCGGGTTCCGCGCTGGGCCTGTGATCATACGGCAGGACGCTGACACTGCGACTGTCCGCGTGCTGGCAGAGGTTGATGGGTTCGTCAGCGATGACGACGCGCGGTTGCCGGCGCTTCGGGAGGCAGGGTGCTCGACCACGGTGCTGGGCGCCTGCGCCGTGCCGGTGGGAGGAGAAGCTTAATGGGTCCGCAGCCACGCGAAGGCATTCTCGGCATCGCGCCGTATGTCGGCGGCGAGAGCAAGGCAGCCGGGCAGAACCGGACGATCAATCTTGCATTCAATGAGGGGACGTTCGGAGCGCCACCCGGTGCCCGTGCGGCCTATGCCGCATCAGCGAAAGAGCTGCACCGCTATCCCGACGGCAACGCGCAGGAGCTGCGCCATGCCATCGGCAAGCGGTTTGCGCTTGATCCCGCACAGATCGTCTGCGGCGCCGGGTCGGACGACCTGATCTATCAGATCTGCCTGGCTTACGGCGGCCTGGGCACCGAGTTGATCATGAGCCGCCATGGGTTCAGCGTTTATGAGATCGCCGGGGCCTATGCCGGCTGCCGGGTCATCAAGACGCCGGAGCGGCAGTTGACGGCCGACGTGGATGCCATGCTTGCGGCGGTGTCGGTGGCCACGCGGCTGGTGTTCCTGGCCAACCCGAACAACCCGACCGGGAGCTTGCTGCCGCAATCCGAGGTCGAGCGGCTGCGGGCCGGGCTGCCGCCTGACGTGCTGCTGGTATTGGACGCCGCCTACGCCGAATACGTGGACCGACCGGATTTCGATGCGGGCGCGCGTTTGGTGGATTCGGGCCGCAACACGGTGATGACACGCACCTTCAGCAAGATCTTCGGCTTGGGCGGCTTGCGCCTGGGCTGGTGCTACGCGCCGCCTGGGATCGCCGATGTGCTGAACCGGGTGCGCAGCCCGTTCAACGTGAGCCTGGCGGCGCAGGCGGCGGGGATCGCGGCGCTCGCTGAACCCAGTTGGATCGAGGCGGGCCGCGCCCACAACACGCGCTACCGCGGCTGGCTCTCGGCGGAGTTGGAGCGCGCCGGCATCCGGGTTTGGCCGAGCGAGGGCAATTTTGTCTTGGCTGACTTTGGCGCTCCCGAGAAAGCCGGCGCCGCCCATGCCGCGTTGAAGTCGCGCGGAGTGATCGTGCGGATGGTGGCGGGTTACGGCCTGCCGCATTGCCTTCGTATCACCATCGGCACGGCCGAGGAATGCGCCATGGTGGCCGATATCTTGTCTGCGTTCATGGCGGCGCAGACGGCGCATGTCTGAGCGCGATGCGATGCGGCAAAGCCCGGTATTTCAGCGCCTGACGCTAATCGGTGCTGGCCTGATCGGGAGTTCCGTCGCGCGGGTGGCACGGGAACGGCGGGATCTGGCGGCGGAGGTGGTTGTGACGGACCGCAGCGCCGGGGTGCTGGAGCGGGTTGCGGCACTGGGCTTTGCCGACCGGATTGAGGCTGATGCGGCGCGGGCGGTTGCTGGGGCAGACTGCGTGATGCTGTGCGCACCGGTTGGCGCTTATGCGGCGATCACCGCCGCCGTCGCGCCGCATCTGGCGCCGAGCGCCATCGTGACGGACGTGGGAAGCACCAAGGTGTCGGTGATCCGCGACGTGGGGCCACTGTTGTCGCCGGGCGTGCACTTCGTGCCGGCGCATCCTTTGGCAGGAACCGAGTATTCGGGTCCGGATGCGGGGTTCAGCACGTTGTTCGGGGGCCGGTGGTGCCTGCTCACGCCGCCCAGCGGCACCAGCCCGGCGGCAACCGAGCAGATGGCGGAGTTCTGGCGCCGGGCCGGCAGCATGGTCGAGGTGATGGAGCCGGTGCACCACGACCGCGTGCTGGCTATCGTGAGCCACCTGCCGCACCTGATCGCCTTCACCATCTGCAGCACCGCCGATGACCTGGCGACCGAGGGGGAGAGCGTGGCGGCCAGCCGGTCGGAGGTGCTGAAGTTTGCGGCATCCGGCTTTCGCGATTTCACCCGCATCGCATCGAGCGATCCAGTGATGTGGCGCGACGTGTTCCTGAACAATCGGGAGGCGCTGCTCGAAATGCTGGCGCGTTTCACCGAGGACACGCAGGCGATGGCCCGGGCCGTCCGTTGGGGTGACGCCGCTTACATCGAGGATCGCATTGGCCGTGGCCGCCAGATCCGGCGAGGTCTCATCGAAGCGAAGCAGGCGTGACTGCTGCGGGGTTCGAGCCGCTTTGGGATTGGCGCCGCCGGGTCGCTGGGCTTTATGCAGACATTCGGGCCGAGCGGGATCCGCAGCGCGCTTGGATACATTCGCGGACTGTGCGCGATGCGATGTTCCGGGACCACCTGCAAAGCCCTATCGAGCCGGGGTCCGGGTTCGAGGGCCTCGACGTGTTTCCGTATGATCCCGCCTTGGTGTTTCACGTGAAACACTCGGCTATTACGGATGCGCCCATAGAGACGTTCCAAGCTGGTGCTGATGGGCTGATCACCATGCAGCCATTCGCGCGCAGTCAGGGCCTGAAAGCGACGCTGGGCGGCGAACTCACACTCTACTGGCTGCTGGGTTATGGCGGCGGAGTGTTTCTGCCCTTCACGGATGCGACCAGTGGCAGGGACACCTACGGCGCCGGACGCTATCTGCTCGACACCATCAAGGGAGCCGACTTGGGCACCACGCCCGGTGGGTTGACGGTCCTGGACTTCAACTTTGCCTACAACCCGTCCTGTGCCTACTCGTCGCGCTACGTGTGTCCGCTGGCGCCGCCGGCAAACCGGCTGCCGATGCCCGTCACGGCTGGAGAACGCACTCCGGCGTAAAGCGCGTGCGCCGCAGAAAACGCCTGGTCAGCAATGTCGCCCCAGCGATCAGGCCCGCGGCCAAGCCCCACCAGGCCCCTTCCACGCCCCAACCGGCGCGCAATGTCAGGAACCAGGCGGCGGGAAAGCCGACGCCCCAATACGCCACGGCTGCGAGGATGAACGGCACGCGCGTGTCCCCCATTCCGCGCAGCGCGCCGCCAGCGACGGACTGCACGCCGTCCGCCACCTGAAACACGACCACGACGTTCAACAGTGCGGTCGCGATGGCAAACGCCTCGGCTGTTCCCGGCAACGCCGGGTCAAGATATAAACCGACTACGGCATCCGGAGCCGTGAGCAGCAGCATTGCCGCAACAATCTCGAAGACGGCACCCAAGCTGATGGCGACCAGCCCAGCCCGGCGCGCGCCCGGCCTGTCGCCTGCGCCGATGCAGTGGCCAACCCGGACATTGGCTGCCTGGGCAATCGCGAGCGGCACCATGAAAGCGACGGACAGGGTATTCAAAGCAACCTGCTGCGCCGCTAACGGCACCGGGCCCAGTCGCCCGATCAGCAGCGCAATGGCAAGGAACAGCCCAGTCTCGACGGCGAAGGTCGCGCTGACCGGAAGGCCAAGCCGCAGCATGGCGCCAAGCAGAGTCAACCGTGGACGCCGCCACGCCACGAAGCGCCGCAGCCCCGGGCGGCCGTGCAGCAAGAGCAGCAAAGCGACGGCTCCCGCCGTCAACGACAGCACTGTGGCCAGCGCCGGCCCGCGCAGGCCCAGCATCGGCAGGCCCCATGCTCCATGGACAAACCCGTAGCAAAGCGCGCCGTTCCCCGCGGCAGACACGAGGGATACCCACAACACCATCCCACCCCGGTCGATGGCCGGCAGAAAGGCGCGCATCAGGCCCATTCCCAGCAACGCGCCGGGCGTCGCCCAGCGAAGGACGCCCACGAAGCGGCCAGCATCATGCGCCAGCGCCGCCGGTTCCCCCGCCGCCAGCAACAGCGGCTCAGCGGCGCTGAACAACCCAAAGCCTGGCACGACGAGCAACAGTGCCAGCAGCATGCCCGTCCAGTATAGAACAGGCACCTGCGCATCCCGCCCGGCGCCCCGCGCTTGGGCGACCAAAACGGCAAGCGCCGTCATCACGCCCTGCAGCACGACGCACACTGTGATGAACAGGCTCTCGCCGAGACCGCCCGCGGCCAGCGCGTCCCCTCCCAAGCTGCCCAGCATCACCGTGTCGGTGATACCCATCGCCATCTGCACTAACTGCGCAATGGCCAGCGGGCTGGCGAGGCGCATCGTCTCAGCCACGTGATGGGCGAGGCTGCCGACGCCCACGCGCGGCAGGAGGCCGGTGCCGTCCAAAACAAATTTCCTCTCACAGGGTCGGCCCCGCGCAAAAAAAGCAGGGCTTTATACGAACATCGCCGAGGTTTTACCAGAACAGCGTGCCCGGCCCACCCTTAAATGGTCCCACCAACTCCGACGTGATCCAGCCGCCGTAGAAGCCGCCCTCCTGCGGGATCACGCGCTCATCATCGACGAAGCAGGCATCCATGGCGCCGGCATACACGGCGACATGGTCGCGGATCGGCAGGAAAGCCGGCGAAGGGTCCGAGTAGCCCCAAGCGGCATCCACGGTGATCCGCCCGCCGGCCGTGATGCTGTAGTAGTGCGCGGTCCCCTTCCATTCGCAGAAGCTGGTCCGGGCCGTCTTTGTCAGCACGCCTGGGGTAAACGCGCTGATCGGCACGTAGAATCCTGGAGGGTGATAAGTCTCCAGCACGCGCCATGCCGCGTTCGTGTCGAGGACAGTCTGCCCGGCGAACACGATCCGCACCCGGCGGTGCGCAGGCTCCGACCGCGGTGGGCGTGGGTAGTCGGCGACGATCTCCTGGGCGTGCTGCAACATCTGTCTCTCACCTATTGGACACGGGATATCGCATCGGTGCCGGCGCTTGCTAAGGGCGGCGTCAAATCAAGCAGGACGACCGGTCATCAAGGGAGCGTAACGCCCTCCGGCACCCGATCCCGCAGCATCGCGGCGAACTCAAGGAACTCCGCGCCGCGCGGGTCGGTGCGCCGCCAAGTTAAGGCCACCGTGCGCCCGGCCGTCGGGTCGGCCAACGGCCGCGCCGCGACCAGCCCAGCCAACCCCTCCCGTGGCCGTGCTCAGTACCTGTCAGTGGCGCCTGCATTCTCCCTGGATCGGGCGTTTGAAAATTCCCCAGTTTGGCGTGGCGGCTCGTTCCTGAGCCCGGCGCCGTGGGGCAGCTCCCGACAGTAGATCACCATGCCCCCGGCG
>JAABUQ010009553.1_pt1 | contig 13068 bp, 7 predicted proteins | sample 5560001 | NCBI WGS metagenome assembly JAABUQ01 (sample SAMN10711888, study PRJNA513371) | rock metagenome | isolation source: Antarctica rocks | place: Antarctica: Victoria Land, Finger Mt nord | collected 2015-12-18 | reverse complement strand
CACCTTCCAGCGCGTGTCGGCGTCGGGCGGCTGCCTGGAGGTGTCCGTTCGCCACGTCTTCTTCCCCGCCCAGGCCGACAACCTGAAGGACAGCGCGTCAGCGAAGGCCATCGACGAGCGGCAGAAGGCGTGGGCGGCGGACCTGCCGCTCGGGGACGACCAGGCGCTCTGGGATTGGCTCGACGTCCTCGACGAGGCGAGCCGGTCGGCGCTTCTGGCCCATTGCGTCAGCTTCGGGGTGAACGCGCTCATCGAGAAGGTCGACCGCTACGGCGGCGCCGGGCTGTCGCAGCATGCGCTGGAGCGGCGCATTGGCCAGGCCGACCGGCTGGCCGTGGCGGTCGGCCTCGACATGGCCGACGCCGGCTGGACGCCCACGGTCGGCAACTACCTCGGCCGCGTCACCAAGGGCCGGATCCTCGAAGCGGTGCGGGAGGCCAAGGGCGCGCAGGCGGCTCAGCTCATCGACCATCTGAAAAAGGGCGACATGGCCAAGGAAGCCGAACGGCTCCTGGCCGACACCGGCTGGGTGCCCGAGCCGCTACGCACGCCGGGTCACGACGATAGCCAGGGCGACGCCGCGCCGGCGACCGAGGGCGGAGAGCCCGAGGCGCTCCCGGCCTTCCTGGCCGACGAGGACAAGACGCACGACGCCGACCTCGACCCCGAGCCGCACGCCATCGCGGCTGAGTGATCCGGGCGCGCCGTTCGCGTCCCGACCCGACCGCGCATCGTCCAGGGCTCGGCGCTGACGCGCCGGGCCCTTTTCTGTTGGCGCGCAGCAGAGAGGGAGAGGGCCGCCGCGAAGGGGCGAGCCGGGCGGGCTTGAAAGAGAGCGCCGGTCGGTTCGGTCCCCTCGCTTCACAGGAGCTTCATCCCATGGCGACCTTTTCCGCCGGGCTCGCGCCCGTTCCCTCCGTTGCGCCTTCCGTTCCCGCCGCGTCGGCGCTGATCGCCGCCGCCCAGGTGCTGCTGCCGACGCTCGCCCAGGGTGAGGCCGTCGACGCCCGCGCGCTACGCGAGGCGATGACGATCACCTTCGGCGGCTCCGATGCCGAGGGCCTCTGGGTGTGGAAGGACGCCTATGACGCCTGCGAGATCGCGCAGTTGCTGTTCCTCCGCCGGTTCGGGCCGGCCATGCGCGCCAAGCCCGTCGCGGCGCAGCTCGCGATGCTGGGCAAGGTCGCCGCGCTCCTGCCCACCCACACGCGTCGTTCGGAGGAGAGTCAGGCGCTCCAGCAGTTCTCGACGCCGGTCCCGCTCGGCTTCGTCGCCGCGACCGCAGCCGCCCTGACCTCGGCCGATGTCGTGCTGGAACCGTCGGCGGGGACCGGGCTGCTTGCGGTTTTCGCCGAGCTGGCCGGCGGGTCGCTGGCGCTGAACGAGCTCGGCGGCACCCGCGCCAATCTGCTCGTCACTCTCTTTCCGGCCAGCCCCGTCACCCGCTTCGACGCGGCCAACATCGACGACCACCTCGACCCGCGGCTGCGGCCGAGCGTGGTGCTGATGAACCCGCCGTTCTCGGCCGGCGCGCACGTCGAAGGCCGCGTCGCCGACGCCACCTACCGGCACCTCGCCTCGGCGCTGGTGCGCCTGGCCGATGGCGGGCGCCTCGTCGCCATTACCGGCGCATCCTTCTCGCCGGAGAACCCCACCTGGGCCGCCGCCTTCGCTCGATTGCACGAGCGCGGGCGCGTCGTGTTCACCGCCGCCATCGACGGCCGGGCCTATGCACGCCACGGCACCATGACGGAGACGCGACTGACCGTCATCGACCGCGTGACGTCCGGCGGCGCTGCTGCGACAGCTTCGCTCGGCATGGCGCCCGACGCGGCGACGCTGCTCGACTGGGTGGCCCGTTACGTGCCGCCACGTCCCGCCTGTGCGCCGAGCCGCCTTTCCGGCTGCACGGATCGGCGTAGAGCCGCTTCTGCGCCAACCCGGTTTCGCACGGAGCCGCGCTCGCTCGCACCCCTTACGGCGGACTCTATCGAACTGGTCTACGAAGCCGTGGATGCCCCGCCGCAGGAGGGCACACGCCTCAGCGAGGCGCTCTATGAGCCCTTCGCGCTGCAGGCCATCCGCATCCCCAGCGCGCGGCCACACCCGACGCCACTGGTGCAGTCGTCCGCGATGGCGAGCGTGCGCCCTCCATTGCCGACCTACCGGCCGCACCTGCCCTTGGGTCTTGTCGAGCAGGGCCTGCTCTCCGACGCCCAGCTCGAGACCGTGGTCCTCGCGGGCGAAGCGCACTCGGCCCAGCTCGCGGGCGCTTGGTGCGTGGACGCCATCTTCGACGTGGTCTTGGCCGCGCCCGAGCATTTCGAGGCGGCCGTCCGCTTCCGTCGCGGCTTCATGCTGGGCGACGGGACCGGCGCTGGCAAGGGCCGCCAGGTCGCGGGCATCATCCTCGACAACTGGCTGAAGGGGCGCAAGCGGGCGCTCTGGGTGTCGAAGTCCGACACGCTGATCGAGGACGCCCAGCGCGACTGGTCGGCGCTCGGCCAGGAGCGTCTGCTGATCCAGCCACTGTCGCGCTTCCGGCAGGGCGCGCCGATCCGGCTCGACGAGGGCATCCTGTTCGCCACCTACGCCACGCTGCGCTCCGACGCCCGAGAGGAACGTGTTTCGCGCGTCCAGCAGATCGTAGATTGGCTTGGAACAGATTTCGACGGAGTGATCGTCTTCGACGAGAGCCACGCCATGCAGAACGCCGCCGGCGGCAAGGGCGAACGCGGCGAAGCCGCGCCCTCGCAGCAGGGTCGTGCGGGCCTTCGCCTCCAGCACGCGCTCCCCGACGCACGCGTACTCTGCGTCTCGGCCACGGGCGCTACCACCGTTCAGAACCTCGCCTACGCGCAGCGGCTTGGTCTCTGGGGCGGCGAAGACTTTCCCTTCGCCAACCGTGCCGAGTTCGTCACCGCCATCGAGACCGGCGGTGTGGCGGCCATGGAGGTGCTGGCCCGCGACCTGAAGGCGCTCGGACTCTACACCGCCCGCTCGCTCTCCTACGACGGCGTCGAATACGAGTTGGTCGAGCACCAGCTCACGCCCGAGCAGACCCGTATCTACGACGCCTATGCGGGCGCGTTCCAGGTCATCCACTCCAACCTCGACGCGGCGCTGCAAGCGGCCGGCATTACCGGGACGGCCAAGGACGGCGGAACGAAGACGCTGAATACCCAGGCCAAGTCCGCCGCGCGCTCGGCCTTCGAGAGTTCCAAGCAGCGCTTCTTCAACCACCTGATCACGGCGATGAAGACGCCGACCCTGATCGCCTCGGTCGAGGCGGACCTCGCCGCGGGTCACGCCTGCGTGGTGCAGATCGTCTCGACCGGCGAGGCGCTAATGGAGCGTCGCATCGCCGAGATCCCGGCCGAGGAATGGGGCGACGTCCAGGTCGACATCACACCGCGCGAGTACGTGTTATGCCGAGCTCCGCATAAGACATAATATCCCAAGTCCCCGTTATGCCGAGTGCGCGTGCTCAAGGCATTGATCTGGCGCGCCATTTTCCGTCTCCGCTTGGCATGATCATGGTCCTCCCGCTCTCTCTCCAGCCGGAAGGATCCGATGACCATCTCCCCGCCCTCGAACTCTCGCCCGGGCGAGACGCCCGCCACTCCCGATCTGGCCCACAGTTTGGTCGGCAGGTTCCTGACGGAGCGCGTGTCGGCGCGCTCCGTCGGCTCGCCTGCGCTGGCCGGCAGCGCAGCCCGGCATTTCCTGCGATGGGTTAGCGACCAGCGCATTCGGCTCGAAGCCATCGACGACGGCGTCGTGGAGCGCTTCGGTCGGCATCGCTGCAGGTGCCCCCGTTACAGTCCTCGCCAGCTCCGGGACCCGGCCTACCTCGGCCGTGTTCGCGGCTTCGTCCGTTTCCTTGAGGATGAGGGCCTGATCGTCGCCTCAGCCGGTTCGGCGGACGTCGAGGCGCACGTCGACGCGTTTGCGCGGCACCTGGATGACCTCGGCTACAGCCGCAGCATTCGGCTCGGTTACGTCTCGCAAGGGCGGCACTTCGCGACGTGGCTCCGCCTGTCACGCACGTCTTGGTCGGACGTCGACGACCGCGTGATCGACCGGTTCGCCCATCACGATTGCCGCTGCCCAATCATGGCAAAGCGCGGCGTTCGTGTGCCGATCACCGGTCCAGCGCACCGTCGTCGAGGTGCCCAGCGGTTCATCGCTCACCTACGTGATCAGGGCGTGGTTCCGCCCGGCTCGCCGTCTATGGGTTGCGCACCGGAGGACGCGCGGCTCACCGCGTACCAGATCTGGCTGGAGCGGGACCACGGCGCGACCGACGCGACCACTCGTCGGTACGTCGGAGAAGCGTTGCGCTGGCTGCCGACGCTCGGCGCAGATCCGGCGGGCTACACTGCGGCGACCATACGATCGATCGTACTCGAACAGGAGCCCGCTCGCTCGCGCGCGTCGGTGCGCATGACCGCAACGGTGTTGCGTTCGTTCCTGCGCTTCACGGCGAGCACGGGCGGATGTCCAGCAACGCTTGCCCGGGCCGTGCCGCCCGCCATACGGCGGCGCCTGGCGACGCTGCCTCGCTATACCGCACCGACGACGATCGAGGCGATTGTCGCATCGTGCGGCACGGCCACGCCGGTCGGCGTTCGCGACCGCGCGATCATCTTGCTGCTCGCCCGCCTCGGGTTGCGCGCCGCCGACGTGTGGCGCCTACGCCTCGCCGACGTCGATTGGCACAATGGCCGCCTCCGGCTGCACGGGAAGCAACGGCGCTCGGTCGCCATGCCGCTTCCGCAGGATGTCGGCGACGCGCTGCTCGCCTACGTCGAAGGGAGCCGCCCGGTCATCGCCGAGGAGCGCGTGTTCCTGCGAGCCCAGGCCCCGTTCACTCCGTTCCGCTCGGCATCCGAGATCGCGGGCATCGTCGCCCGCGTGCTGAAGCGGGGCGGCTTCACCGACCTGCCGACCGGCTCGCACATGTTCCGGCACTCGCTGGCGACTGGCCTGCTGCGGGCCGGCTCGAACCTCGACGCGATCGGCGCGGTCTTGAGGCACCGCTCGCCCGAGAGCACCGCGATCTACGCCAAGGTCGACGTCGCCATGCTCATGGGCGTCGCCCAGCCCTGGCCGGGAGACGCCTCATGCTGATGGCCCATGTTGAACGCTATGTCGCCCTGCAGCGTAGCCTCGGGCTGCGCTTCGACGAGCAGGAGCGGCTTCTCACCCGCTATGCCCGGTTCGCCTCGGCGGCCGGCGATGGCTTCGTCACGACGCAGCGCGTCCGCGCGTGGTCGAGCGAGGCGACCTCGTCGGGGCAGGCCCGCGTCCGCTACGACACGGTTCGGCGCTTCGCAGCCTTCCTGGGAGCCGAGGAGGGCCGCCATGAAGTGCCGCCCCCTGGGGCGTTCGGGCGCGGCAGGCGGCCCCGCCCCGCGCCCTACCTGCTGGCGCCCGCCGACATCGCGGCAATCATGGCCGCCGCCCTCGCCCTTACGCCGCAGGGGACCATCAGCCCGCTGACCTACCATCACCTGTTCGGGCTCTTGGCCGCCACCGGTCTGCGCATCTCCGAAGCGCTTGCGCTGAAGCGCGACGACCTAACTGACGAAGGCCTCATCGTGCGCGTCGGCAAGTTCGGCAAGAGCCGTCTCGTGCCCCTGCACCCGACCACGCGCGCGGCGCTCGGCCGCTACCTCGCCGCTCGCGATCACCTCGGCGCGGACGGGGACGACCTGTTCGTGGTCAGGCATGGCCGGGCCCCGACCCAGACGCGCGTGTATTGCGTCTTCGTGCGCCTCGCCCGTGCGCTCGGCATCCGCGGCGCGCCCGGCGCACGAGGACCGCGCCTGCACGATCTTCGGCATTCCTTCGCGGTCAGGTCCCTCGAAGCCTGTCCGCCCGACCGCCCGGCCGTGACGCGGCACATGCTGGCGCTCAGCACCTACATGGGCCATGCCGATGTGGCCGCCACCTACTGGTATCTCCAGGCGACACCGGTTCTGCTGAACGGCATCGCTGCGGCGGCCGAGCAGGCGTTCGCGGGAGGCGCCGAATGACGCCTCTTGCGCCCTACCTCACCGCCTTCCTCAGAGACCACCTGCCACGCGAGCGCGGCGCAAGCCCGCACACGGTCGCGTCCTACGCGGACAGCTTCGCCCTGCTCCTGCACTTTGCCGCAGCCCGGCTGAAGCGTGGCCCGAGCGATCTTCAGATCGAGGATCTCGACGTGGCGCTCGTGCGCGCCTTCCTCGACCATCTGGAGAGCGACCGCGGCAACGGTGCGCGCTCGCGCAACGCCCGCTTCTCGGCCATCCGGACCTTCTTCCGCTACATCGAGTACCGGGCGCCGGCCTGCCTTCAGCAAGCGATGAGCATCCGCGCGCTGCCGATCAAGAGCACCGATACGAGGCTGATCGACTATCTCACTCGCGACGAGATGAAGACGCTGCTCGACGCCCCTGATCCGCGCACCGTCGGAGGCTTGCGTGATCGCGCCATGCTGCATCTCGCCTATGCTGGAGGACTGCGCGCATCCGAGCTGCTGTCGCTTCGGCTCGAGGACTTTCCCGACCGCTCGCTCGCGACCGTGAGGGTTATCGGCAAGGGGCGGCGCGAGCGCGTGTTGCCCCTGTGGCGTGAGACGCAAGCCGCCCTGCGCGCCTGGCTCGCCGCCCGGCCGGCCAGTCGAGGGCCGGAGCTGTTCCTCAACCGCGACGGCGAGCCGATGACCCGGGACGGCTTCGCGCATCGACTGGCCGGGCACGTCGAGACGGCGGCGCGCAAAACTCCCTCGCTCGCGTCCAAGCGCGTCACGCCGCACGTCCTGCGCCACAGCTGCGCTATGCACACGCTGGCCGCGACCGGCGACATCCGCAAGGTGGCGCTGTGGCTCGGCCACGCCAGCATCCAGAGCACCGAACACTATCTGCGCGCCGATCCGGCCGAGAAGCTTGCTGTGCTCGCCGCGCACGGGCCGCCCGCGATCAAGGCCGGTCGCTTCCGGCCTCCCTCCGACCGGCTGATGGCGGTGTTGGCGGCCGCCCGCGATCCACGCGCGCCGAGGAGCTGATCACGCCGCGTCGCGCGCCTGGGATCGCGGTGTCCTGCCCGGGCGAGAGTTCGAGGGCGGGGAGATGGTCATCGGATCCTTCCGGCTGGAGAGAGAGCGGGAGGACCATGATCATGCCAAGCGGAGACGGAAAATGGCGCGCCAGATCAATGCCTTGAGCACGCGCACTCGGCATAACGGGGACTTGGGATATTACGTGTTATGCCGAGCTCCGCATAAGACATACTCGCGCGGTGTGATGTCGACCTGGACGTCGCCCCACTCCTCGGCCGGAACTTGCGCGATGCGGCGCTCCATCAACGCTTCGCCGGTCGAGACGATCTGCACCACGCAGGCGTGGCCGGCCATGAGGTCGGCCTCGACCGAGGCGATCAGCGTCGGCGTCTTCATCGCCGTGATGAGGTGGTTGAAGAAGCGCTGCTTGGAACTCTCGAAGGCCGAGCGCGCCGCCGACTTGGCCTGGGCGTTCAGGGTCTTCGTTCCGCCGTCCTTGGCCGTCCCGGTAATGCCGGTCGCTTCGAGCGCGGCCTCAAGGTTGGCATGGATAACCTGGAAGGCGCCCGCATAGGCATCGTAAATGCGAGTCTGCTCGGGCGTGAGCGGGTGCTCGACCAGCTCGTATTCTACGCCATCGTAAGAGAGCGAGCGAGCCGTGTAGAGGCCGAGCGCCTTCAGGTCGCGGGCCAGCACCTCCATGGCGGCAACCCCGCCGGTCTCGATGGCGGCGACGAATTCTGCCCGATTGGCGAAGGGGAAATCCTCGCCGCCCCAGAGGCCGAGTCGCTGGGCATAGGCGAGGTTCTGAACGGTGGTGGCGCCGGTGGCCGAGACGTAGAGCACGCGGGCGTCGGACAGGGCGTGCTGGAGCCGCAGGCCGGCGCGACCCTGCTGCGAGGGAGAGGCCTCACCACGCGGACCGGTCCCACCCGCGGCGTTCTGCATGGCGTGGCTCTCGTCGAAGACGATCACGCCGTCGAAATCTCGGCCGAGCCAGTCGACGATCTGCTGGACCCGCGAGACACGTTTCCCTCGGGCATCGGAGCGTAGCGTGGCGTAGGTGGCGAACAGGACGCCCTCATCCAGCCGGATTGGCGCGCCCTGGCGGAAGCGCGACAGCGGCTGGACGAGCAGGCGCTCCTGCCCGAGGGCCGACCAGTCGCGCTGGGCGTCCTCGATCAAGGTGTCGGACTTCGACACCCACAGCGCCCGACGGCGGCCCTTCAGCCAGTTGTCGAGGATGACGCCCGCGACCTGGCGGCCTTTGCCCGCGCCGGTGCCGTCGCCCAGCATGAACCCGCGCCGGAAGCGGACCGCCGCTTCGGCCTCCTCCGGTGCGGCCGAGACCAGGTCGAAGGTGGCGTCCACGCACCAAGCGCCGGCGAGCAGGGCGGAATGCGCCTCGCCCGCGAGGACCACGCTCTCGAGCTGGGCGTCCGATAGCAGGCCCTGCTCGGCAAGACCCAAGGGCAGGTGCGGCCGATACGTGGGAAGCGGCGGGCGCACGCTGGCCATGGCGGCCGACTGCACGAGCGGCGTCGGATGCGGCCGCGCGCTCGGGATGCGGATGGTCTGCAGCGCGAAGGGCTCGTAAAGCGCGTCGCTGAGGCGGGTAGCTCCGATCGGCGGAGCATTCACAGCCTCGTAGGCCAGTTCGGCCGCGTTCGCCGCGACGGGTGCGAGCGAGCGCGCGGCATTCATCGCACGGATGGGCTGGGAAGCGGCTCTGCGCCGACCCGCAATGTCGGAACATCGGCTCGGGGTACAAGCGGGCCGGGGCGGGATATGCCGCATGACCCAGTCGAGCAGGGTCGCCGCATCCGGCGCCATGCCGAGGGAGGTGATCTCCGTAGTCTGACTGCAGGCCGTCACGCGGTCGATCACGGTCAGGCGCGTCTCGGTCGTGGTGCCGTGGCGCGCAAAGAGGCAGCCATCGACCGCAGCGGTGAACACCACGCGCCCGCGCTCCCGCAGACGAGCGAAGGCGTCGGCCCAGGTCGGGGTCTCCGGCGAGAAGGACGTGCCGGTGATGGCCACCAGGCGTCCGCCTTCGGCGAGCCGGGCCAGCGCCGAGGCGATGTGCCGGTAGGCGGCATCGGCGACGCGGCCGTCAACGTGCGCGCCCACGGAGAAGGGTGGGTTGATGAGTACGACGCTCGGCCGCAGCTGCGGATCGAGGTGGTCGTCGATGTGGGCCGCGTCGAAGCGGGTCACGGACGCGGCCGGGAAGAGGGACGTAAGGAGATCGGCGCGGGTCTCGCCGAGCTCGTTGAGCGCCAGCGACGCCCCTCCGCAGGCATCCCCTGTCCGCTTCGCGTAAGGGGGCCCCATACCTGCTCCGCCCGCCAGCTCGGCGAAGACGGCCAGGAGCCCGGTGCCGGCCGAGGGCTCGAGCACCACATCATCCGCGGTGACGGCGGCCGCCGTCGCGGCCACGAAACCTAGCGGGAGCGGCGTCGAGAATTGTTGAAGTGCTTGGCTCTCCTCCGAGCGGCGCGTGTGGGTGGGCAGCAGGGCGGCGACCTTGCCCAGCATGGCGAGCTGAGCGGGGGCGGACCTGGCGCGCATGGCCGGGCCGAACCGGCGCAGGAACAGCAGCTGTGCGACCTCGCAGGCCTCGTAGGCGTCCTTCCACGCCCAGAAGCCCTCGGCGTCGGAGCCGCCGAAGGCCGAGGTCATCGCCTCGCGCAAGGTACGGGCATCGACGGCGTGGCCGCGCGCGAGCATCGGCAGAAGCACCCGGGCGGCGGTGATCAGGGCCGAAGCGGTAGGAACGGTCGGCAGGGCGGAGGGAACGGGCGCAAGCCCACTTGCGGCGGCGGTTGGCATGGCATGAAGCTCCGGGAACGAGTGAGACCGAACCCGGCGGCGCTCTCTCTTGAGATCCGCCCGGCTCACCTCTTCCCTCTCTGCCCCGACCATGAGAAAAGGGCTCGACGCGTCAGCGCCGAGCCCTTCGGGAGCGAATGGCCCGAGCTACGGGCCATGGCAAAGATGACGAAGTGCGGGAGGGCCGAAGCCTTCCCGCTGGGCGGAGCCTGCCAAGGTTCCGGCGGTGCGAAGCACCGTTGGAAGGCAGGCGGAGGGAGCTATTCGGCCGCGATCGCGGTCGCGGGCACCACGGGATCGGATCCGTCGAGATCGGGGTCCCCATCGGCCTGGCCTTCATCGTCGCCGGCCAGGAAGGCCGGCAGGCTCTCGGTCGCGCTGACGTGGTCGACCTCCGGCCCGACCTCACCTTTGTTCGCCTGCGCGCCTGGCGTGCGCAGGGGCTCGGGCAGCCAGCTGGTGCCCGCCAGCAGCCGCTCGGCCTCCTTGGCCATCTCCGGCTTTCTCAGGTGGTCGATGAGCTGCGCCGCCTGCTCGCCCTTGGCCTCACGCACCGCCTGCAGAATACGCGCCTTCGTCACGCGGCCGAGATAGTTCTCGGCCGTCGGTGCCCAGCCTGCAGCGGCCATGTCGAGCCCGACCGCTTCGGCCAGCCGATCGGCAGGAGCAAGCCGCCCTGGCGACCGGTTCCACGGCTCGTGCGTGGCGTTGACGGTCGTCGCGGCGCAATGCGCGAACAGGGCCTGGCGGCTGTCGCCATCGAAGCCCTGCAGCACTCCCCAGAGCTCGCCCGGCTCACGGGGGAGCTGGTCACCCCAGGCCTGATGACGCGCATCGATCGCCTTCGCCGATGCGGTGTCGTTGAGCCCCGGCGCCTGCGTGCCGAGGGTCGCGCTCTTGGCCTCGATCTCAAGGCAGCTGTGGACCCCGAAGCGATAGAACGCCTTCAGCGCCAGTGCATGCAGCACGGCGAGGAAAGCCGCCTCGGGATCGTTCGCCAGCGCCTCCCGCAACGCCAGGGTACGGTGGGCGGTGAGTTCGGTCAGCAACCGCTCGGGCAGGGGCTTGATGCCGTCGTCCTCCTCCGGTTCCGGCTCACGACCGATGGTGACGACGGCCCGCTGGACCGCCGCATTGGCCGGACCGGAACCGGCAACGGTCGCCGTAGCAACGTCGTCGCCGCCCTCCGGCGAGACCTCCGGTTCCGGCGCGGGTTCGTCCTCCGGCCGCACGTAGCCCCGCTCGATGCGGAGCGCGCCCGAGCCGTCCAGGCTGACGAACGCGCCCGCACGCGCGACCTCGGCCGGGTCATAGCGCATCGGTCGGTTCTGGAAGGCTTCCAGAACCGTCTCGATCTCGCCCAAACGGGCATCGGCGTCCTCGGGTAAATCTTCGCCCTCATGCTCGGCGTAGAGGCGGTCCATCTCCTCCCTGAGAGCGTCGCAGGTGGCCTGCTCGTCGTCTGTGAGTGCGGGCGTGTCGCCGCTGATGCGCCGCAGGCCGTTGCTGTGGCCGTACGGGAAGTCGGGGGCCACCTCGACCCATCTCCAGCCCTCGGCCACGATCGGCTCCGCCTCCCGCGCGAGCTTTTCGGCAACGAGCCGATCCAGGAGTGCCGGATCCTGCAACCAGCCGCCATCGTCCTGCTGGAACAGGTCGCGCAGAACCACGCCGCCGGCCTGCTCATAGGCCTCCACGCCGACGAACTGCGCCCGCTTGTCGGACGCCCGAACGGCGCCTTCGGTCAGCATGCGGCGGATCTGGTAGGGCTCCTTGCCGTAGCTGCGGGCCAGGCTTTCCCAGACCTGCTCCTGTCGCGCATGGTCGGACGTGACGCTGAACGCCATGAGCTGCTCCAGCGTCATGCCATCCTCGGCGTAGACGTCGTGCAGTTTGGGGCTCACCGCGGCAAGCCTGAGCCGCTGGCGCACGACCCCGACGGGGACGAAGAACCGTGCCGCGATCTCCTCCTCACCTGCGCCCTGCTCGCGCAGGGTCTGGAAGGCACGGAACTGATCGAGCGGGTGCAGCGCCACACGTTGGACGTTCTCGGCAAGGCTGTCTTCCTCCGCCGAGACGTCGTCGGTCGAGCGGACCACGCAGGGTACCGGCGCGGTCTTGGCCAGGCGCTTCTGCTTGACGAGCAGCTCGAGCGCCCGGAACCGGCGCCCGCCGGCCGGTACCTCGAACATGCCGGTCGCCTGGCCGTCGGCGCCCACGACGGCGCGGACGCTCAGGCTCTGCAGCAAGGTGCGCCGGGCGATGTCCTCGGCGAGTTCCTCGATCGAGACGCCCGCCTTGATGCGGCGGACGTTGCACTGGCTCAGCACCAGCTTGTTGAACGGGATGTCCCGGGACGAACTCAGGACGATCTTGGCAGCTTGGGTCACGGCAATTCTCCGCGACGGGCGACCGAGAGCCTCTCTCTCGTTGCTTCACCCGACATGAAAAATCCCACCCTCCTCTGCCTCTTGTGTTGGGGCAGAGCAGGACGGGAAAGGCCGGTAACAATGGTGAGGCAGGGCAGGGGATCAGGCCGCGACCTGGTCCATCAGGCGCTTGGCGCGCAGCTCGAGGTCGAGGCGGGCGTCCTGCCGCGGCTCGCCCCGTGCCACCGCCGTGATGCCCTGCACGAAATCAAATACACTTGTCGCTGGGTGGCCTTCCTCGGCGAGTACCGTGTCGATCACCTGCGTCGTGTCGCCCTTGGAAAAGCCGCGCCGGCGCAGGAACTCGGTCCGGTCCTCGTCCGAGCGCGCCACGATCTTCTCCCGCGCGGCCCGGATGCCGCTGATGAACGAACCCGCGCTCGAGTCGGCGAAACTGTTCAGGGCCGGCGCGGCCTCGCCCGCAAAGCGCGTTGCGGCGTATTTCGAATGGCGGATCGTGATCTCCTCGAAGGACTCGGTGCCCCAGAGATTGCGGTTCTGGCACACGGCCCGGAGATAGAAGCTCGCGATGCCGAGCGTGCGCGAGCCCACCTCCGAGTTCCAACAGTGTGGAGAGTAGGCGACGAGCGCCGTACCGCCTTTCGGCAGCCGGTTTCTCGTCGCCCCTCACCGGTAGGGTCGAGGACAGGCGCGCCGGTTTAGGTCGAAGTTTGAGTTTCCTGTTGGCTCGCCCTTTCGTCTGCGAGTGTCTCACCATCTCGACCGTGCCACGTTTCCTGTCCCCTCCACGTCGAACGC
>JAABUQ010009552.1_pt1 | contig 13069 bp, 9 predicted proteins | sample 5560001 | NCBI WGS metagenome assembly JAABUQ01 (sample SAMN10711888, study PRJNA513371) | rock metagenome | isolation source: Antarctica rocks | place: Antarctica: Victoria Land, Finger Mt nord | collected 2015-12-18 | reverse complement strand
CGCAAGTACCCAGGCTGCGACCAGCGCTCCTGTCGAGCAGAGGAGTGTACAGTCTACCAGAAATGGTGTCTTTGTGTCTCCGTTGGCACGACGCATGGCTGAAGAACACGACATCGACCTCCAGCAGATCAAAGGGACCGGCCCTAATGGACGTATTGTGCGCGACGATATCGTGGATATGATCGAGCAACGCACAAAAACTCCGGCAGCGACAGCCCCCGCCGCGCGTGTAAGCGAGGCGCAGCCGGCCGCTGTGAATGTCGCGCCCGCTGGCGCTCCCCAGGTCTCGCTTGAGGACGCCGAGATTGTGACGCTCTCGTCGATGCAGAAGACTATCGCGCGCCGCCTGACCGAATCGAAGCAGAGCGTGCCGCACTTCTATATCGGCAGTGAGATCGACATGACAGACGCCCTGGCGCTGCGCCAGAAGCTCAACGCCAGCCTGGCCGAAGATGGCGTCAAGATCAGCGTCAACGACCTGATCATCAAAGCCTGTGCGCTGGCCCTGGAGAAATTCCCCGAGGTCAATGGCTCCTATAAAGATGGTCAGTTTGTGCTGCATAAGCGTGTCAACATCGGTATCGCCGTCGATATTCCTTCGGGCCTGGTCGTGCCGGTGCTGCGCGACGCCAATAGCAAAGGCTTGCGCACGATCGCGCGCGAAGCGAAGGCTCTGGGCGCGAAGGCGCAGGCGGGCAAGCTGACCGCCGCTGATCTCGATGGCGGCACGTTCTCGATCTCGAACCTGGGCATGATGGATGTGAGCGATTTTGTCGCGGTAATCAACCCGCCACAGTCGGCGATCCTCGCCGTCGCGGCCACGCGCAAGACGTTTGTGCCTATCGATGATCAACCAGTCGTTCGTGATATAATGCACGTCACGCTCTCGGCCGACCACCGCATCCTCTACGGGGCGACGGTCGCGCGCTTCCTCAAAGAAGTCAAACGCCTGTTGCAGGACGTCTATCTGCTATTGGCGTAAGATAGCAGGCCATAGATTTTTATATGCACGCGCTCCATTTCCTGTGGCCTTCGGACACAGGAAATGGAGCGCGTGCATATTTTCAGGCTGCGCCGCAAGCGCGAGGGGCGGTTGAAGCGTTACGCTAGAAGGCCCGGCTGGCACCTAGCAGCCGCTTGGTGAGCTCGCCGCCTTCGAGTACGAGCTCTTTCAATGCCTCTTCGAGATGCTTGTCTTCGACGACGATCCCCGCCTGGTCCTGCTGCTCGTCTGCCGCGTAGAGGGCAGCTTTGCGCAGCAGTTCACGAATGAAGGTCGCGCTCACACCGCTTGTCTGGTCAATAATCTGTGATAGGTGCCCGCTGTTGAGGGTCAGGCCATGCCCGTAGAGCTCGAAGAGGCGCTGGCGACAACTGTGATCGGGCAGCGGGATCTCTATAGCCTGGTCGATACGGCCGGGTCGCGCGGCCAGGGCTGGCTCCAGAATATCCGGTCGGTTGGTAGTGAGCAGGAAGAGGATATCAGCATCCTCCGCCAGGCCGTCCATCTGGTTGAGTAGTTCGAAAAGGAGTACATTGCAGTTCGTGCTCTGCTGGGTGCGTTCCTCGGCGATGAGATCGACATCTTCCAGAATGACCGTCGCCGGTTGTAGCAGACGTGCCATTTTGCAGGACTGCTCGATCAGGCCCACGCTGCGTCCTGTAATCAAAATGACTGTGCGCTCTGGCATCTGGCCGGCGATATACATAGCGGTCAGGGTCTTGCCTGTTCCTGGAGGACCATAGAGCAGAATGCCGCGTTTGATGTGACGGCCAGCGGCGCGCAGTTTGTCGCTCAGGCGAGAGAAACCGACTGTCTGCCGCTCAATGCGCTCCAGTACACCCTGTGGCAAGATGATATCATCCCGTCCCACCTGCACTAAACGATGGAACTGGACGTTTATGCCATGATTAGAGGAAGGTTGCAGGGAGACGATGTGGCTGCGATAGACATTGTGGGCGCGCATAGCTGTACGCAGGTCGCCCAGAAAGGTTTCGGCCTGGCTTTGTTCCGGGGCCATGACTTCAACATCTACCCCGTTGCGCATAAATGTCTCTTTGGGGCCGCGCACCAGCAGGGCCAGGCGCTGCTCGCCATGCTCTATCAGGTAGAGGCCAGATTGCATGCAGGCCAGCACGCGGCCATCATCGAGCGTGATGTTGACGTACTCCACCGGCCCTTCTGTAATCTGCTGGCCACGCTGATTGCTGAGCAGGTGCGCCATTTTCACGCCCATATGATCATTGACCGTCGCGACGCCGATGACGCGTGCAGCCCAGCCTTCACGTGCCAGGAGCGTCGTGATGGCGATATGCAGATTGGGATGCTCAGACTTTTCAAATTGTTCGGCGACGACCGGGAGGTGGAACGGGTCAGCTGCGAAGTGCGCGCGTAGATGGCCGGCGAAGACCGGCTCCTGGGCGGGCGCCTGCGCGACCGCCTGGTCCATAAAACCTTTGAACGATGTGAGGAACTGCTTTGTGTTGACCGGCTCCTGTGATGACATAGATCCTCTCCTTATCAGGCGTATTTCTTAACAATGCGCTACGGGTAAATATGACCTATAGGCTATTATATGGTGTGAGATGCCATAAATGACAGGGTACAATGCTATCCTTATAGATAGGGTTGCGCAAATGCGCCCCATAAGATAGATGTGGTTGAAAATGGTAGAGAGCGTAGGGAAAGAAGGGTATGAACGAGTGTTTACGTTGTGGTAAGTCGTGTGGGAATGCAATATTTTGTGATCTTTGTCAATCATCATTGCTTCACCGTTCGCAGGATGAGGAGCAAGAGTCCGGTACTAATCCTCCTCTTCCTTTGCCTGACTCTCCTCTCGGGCTACCATCCATACAGCCGATAGGCGAAAGCCAGGCGTTGCAGGCGGTCCCGTTGCCATCTCCGCGCCGGGGTGTGCCTACCAGGCAACTGTATAGAGTGCGCTCAGATCTGCGTCAAAACACGCTGCAGGTACATAGCCCGATCGTGGTAGAGAGTGGGGAGATACCGCTCAGAGACCGTACCGCCACCGCCCGTCGCCATGCGCTGGTACGTTTGCGGCGGGCGTTTATCATCCTGGTCGTTATGGCGCTGCTGGCACTGCTGGTGGATGGCGCTCTTGTCTCGCTCATCTTCAAGCGTAATCATATGAATGTAGATAGACCGGCTGTGCTGCCAGTATTGACCTGCTCACCCGGTACAGTCTATCCCGGGCAGGTAGCGCTGCTGCGGCTGGACCATTTTTCCGCGTTCGCGCATGTCCTGTTGAGCCGCGATATCGAGGAGCAGATTCGCCTGGATGTTTCCTCGCCATTGCTTCAAGTTGGCGCAGCGGGTGATGCCAGCGTGCATGTGCTGGTGGAGGATAGCTGGGGGCCAGGGCTTCATTTTATACAGGCCGAGGATATAGAGACGCACTATATCGCGAGCGCCCCCGTCCAGGTCATCGGCAGCGTCTCCGCCCTGCCACCTCATTTCGACGTCAATCAGAAGACGCTGGATATTGGGGGCGACTTACAGGGGACGAATTCGCTGCAACCCCTCGTCCTCCACAATACCGGTGGCGGCACCATCTCGTGGAGTGCGGTGAGCAATCAATCGTGGTTACTACTGACACCAAATCAGGGAACGTTTAGCGCGAGTGAGCGTATTATGATCGCGGTAAGTCGTGCCCATCTTAAAGCAGGAAGCTATCGGGGGACGATTACGTTCACAGCGGATACCGGTGTTGTAATTGCTGTGGAGGTCAAAATGTCTGTCTTGCCATTGCCCTCTACCACAGGTGCGGTGCTAACAGTCACCCCTCCCGCGCTCTCCTTTGTTGCTGTTGATGGCGGGGTCGATCCGGCAGAGCAGCTTCTTACGGTACGCAATCCTGGTGCGCGCCCGTTATACTGGTCTATGAGGAGCAGCGTCGCGACTACCGCCAGCGATGGGCAGAGGGCATTTATGACGGATATGAACTGGTTGACGGTGCAGCCAGGCTCCGGGGTTGTCGCACCCCATGGGATGGCAACCGTTCATGTCGTAGTCCATAGCCACGCCCTCTTACCAGGGATATATGGCGGTGTACTGCTGTTTAACGCCGGGCAAAACGCGTTGAATAATCCCCAACCTGTCGCTGTTTCGTTAGACATTCAACCACGTTGTGGGATCGCGACAAGTACTGGGACGCTGTCCTTTACCACCAGCGCTGGACAGTCCAGGTGGGCAGGCCAGACGCTCACGCTGCATCTGACCGCGCACTGCTCAGAGAATATCCCCTGGCAGGCTACCTCTATGGCAACGTGGCTCTCTATAACCCCGGCGGGAGGACAGATGCGTGAACACGCAACTACCCTTACAACTGTAGCTGTGAATAATGCTCAGTTGTCTCCAGGTACGTATACTGGCTTTATTGTGTTCTTCACCGCGCAGCGTACACAGACAGTCTCTATACAGGTGACTGTGCTTGCCTCATCCCCTACCGCCGAGAAACAGGTCGCCGTATCCACTCCCCCAGCTTCAGGTGGAGCGACTGTACCAGGAGGCAATGCTCCTCCTGGCAAGAAAGATACGACGAATCAAGCAGCGCCTCCGACTCCAGGTGTGGGGGCAGGTCCAGATACAGGTCCAACGACAGACGCAACAACAGCAGGTGCAACGATAGCAGGTGGTTCTGCTGCTACTGTAGGACCTGCCCTGGGAGTTTCGCCAGTTCCTATCTCCTTTAATCTGACACCAGGCCATAGCCAGGTCCAGAGTATTGATATCGCCAATACCGGAGGGGGCACGCTCTACTGGCAAGCCAGCAGTGACTCATCCTGGCTTACTATTGCCAGTGCGACGGGGACGATCTCCGGTGGCCAGGCGAGCCAGGTGAGCCTGAGCGCCGCTGCCGGTGGACTTCCCGCCGGTACGTACAGGGCGAATGTCTATATAACGGCGACGGATAGCGCCGGGGCACAGGTGGCGGGAGGCTCGCAGATGCTCTCGGTGACGTTAACGATCGTGCAGCCCTGTACATTGCAGGTTACTCCTACCAACCTCCAGTTCTCGGTAACGCGCCTGCAATTAAACGCACCGACACAAAACCTGACTATCAGTGAGGTTGGCACGTGCGCCCAGCCTGTATCCTGGGCCATAGCAGTATCCTCCGCTGGCAGCTCGTGGCTGCTCCCTTCCTCGACCTCTGGCAGTGATAGCGGGAGTGGGAGTACGATAAGTGTACATATAAATGCCGTTGGTTTGCTGCTGGGAGCCCATAATGGACAGATGACTGTTTCGGCTACCGATAACAATGGTAATTCGTTACAAAATAGCGGGCAAACTATAACAGTGACTCTTACGGTGCTTTGATAGCATAGAAGCGCATATGGGGAAAGGATACCAACGTCTTATGTCTTATGATGCACAACAATTTGAGCAGATCATGACGACTGTTTTCACCTGTCGCAGCGTGGTTAAGTACAATCTTGTCCTGAATGAAGAGCAAAAAAGCGACTTGCTGGCCGATATTGATTCTGCTCTGGAGATGTTGCGCTCCTACTTGATTACCGGCCCGGCGCCAGAGACCAGTACAGCCCGGCCATCGTTACCACAGGCAGGCCCTCCCACAACACCCACCAGTAGTTTGCTCGCTGTCTCCATACCCAAAAATGAACCTGCGCATGGTGAACGCGAGGCTCAAACGCTCCAGGCACTTTATAAGATGTATTATGCCTATCTGGATATGAAACAAAATCCAAATATCAATACCTTTGTCACCCGTTTCAACGATGTTATGTCTGCTATTAATGATATGCAGCAGACTGTCGAGAACAGTTATGGCAGGTACGATGCCTACGCGCGCGATGCCTCTCTAGAAGAGTCTCTCCAGCATATCAAAATGTTTATCACCGATCTCTATACGATGTTCATGGAGTTCATACGCGTTTTGTCCGAAGTATTACAGCAAAACAATGTGCAGCTTGATACGGAAAAGCTTTCTTCTATGCAGAACGAGGCGCTGCACGTTGAGAAGCGCTTAACACAGCGTGACCTGCTGCCGCTTTTGCATATCTACGAAGCACAGCGCCAGTTAAATGCGCGTAGAGGCTATATCGTCAATCGTGTCAATGATGCTACTGCGCTGCTGGAGTTTCTTAAGGAGAGCCTGCACCCGGCTACGCATAAGCGAGAAGAAATCGTTATGCAGGTCTATAATGTAACGAAGCTGCTGCATGAGCTATCGCGTTTTTTGACGGATTATGAACGGGCCATCTCCTCTCTGCTTACACAGATGTAGCTCTAGGGATACGAGATGTTCCCCTTCTTGAAGCGGAAAGTACTCGTAAACCCTATTACCATCATAGGTGTGAACTTTGCTAACTCCTCCTGTGCCGAAGGCACAGGAAACATAGAATTATATGCCGGTGTTGCACTTTACGCGGCTGAAAGCCGCGAAAAGTGCAACACCGGCATATAATTCTAAAAAAGATTGTTGCCGCCCCTGGTGGGCGAGTCATTGGAACTAGATCAGGTACAAATTTTTTTGCTACAGAGAGGATTTTTCGTCAGGAACCCCCGGCTCAAGCCGAAGGCTTGCGCAAGTAAGCCTGTCCTGACCAGACTCAGTTCGCAAGAACTCCATTCAAGAAGAAATTAGGTACCCTGGGGTGCTTTGCCAGCCCCAGGCTCTACGGCGCACGGTTAAACAGGTTGCAGGGGACAAACCAGTGCCGTGCGCGTCAAACCTTCTTGAACAGTGTCGAGGCACACATCACCTACGAAAGTAGAGGCTCATTATGAGCAAGGTTTTTGTGATTGACACCAACCATCAGCCCCTTGATCCGGTCCATCCTGGTCGGGCACGCCTGCTTCTCAAAGAGGGCAAGGCCGCCGTGTATAGACGCTACCCATTCACGATTGTTTTGAAGAGAGACGTACCGGAGCCACAGGTGCAACCACTCCGCATCAAATTGGACCCCGGCAGTAAAACGACCGGCATCGCCCTGCTCAACGATGCATCTGGTGAGGTGGTCTTTGCCGCCGAACTAAGCCACCGAGGGCACGCGATTAAAGAGAGCCTGGACAGTCGCCGCGCCTCACGACGCTCGCGGAGAGCACGCAAGACACGCTATAGAGCGCCACGTTTCCAGAACCGACGCCGCAAGGCGGGGTGGCTGGCCCCCTCGCTTGAGAGCCGGATCGCCAACGTGCTGACCTGGGTGGCCCGCCTCGCACGCTACGCACCCGTGACCGCGATCAGCATGGAACTGGTGCGCTTTGACCTGCAACAGATCGACAATCCCGAAGTCGCGGGCCTTGAGTATCAGCAGGGCACCCTACAGGGCTATGAAGTACGCGAGTACTTGCTGGAAGTGCGCCAAGAAGCGCGATGATTGAAAGGCGAAAGTCAGAAGGGAGTGCAGTTCCTTCTTCCCTAAGCGGCACGCGGTAGATAACTACCACATCTACGGTGTGAAGCCCGCTGACAAAGGCGTGAAAGGGTGTAGCCCGAAACGCCCCGCTAGCGTCGAGGGAGAGAGTCTCTAAGATGAGTGCAAACGAACCGCTGATGAGGCATCTAGAACGTATAACCTGAGCGAAACGGGATGATACGACAGGGACAGAGAGAGGTAACGCCTACTGCTAGAAGGCGCGAACGAGTTCTTCTAGACCCTATCTGACTGAAGGCTGCACGTCCCTCAGTCACTCTCTCTAGCGTCGTCGGGGAGACGGCGTTAAGGTGTATAGGCGGCATCTACGGAGAACTTGTATTGAAACAATCATCGTGAACTTGGGAACCTTCTCTATCGGCCCGGCAACGGGATGGGTAGGTAGGCTGAAGTGATAGGGAAGGGGCGGAATGCTCGTAGTAGTCGGAGGGAGTCACGACCCTCTCACGGAGCGCGGAATAAGCCGCGTACAGGGCGAAGGAGCATAGTCATATCGTTTGTGAGACCAGGCAACGCTGGCCTCGTCCAGGGATTTGTAATGGAAATAGCCAGAGTTCAGAAAAGTCTTGCAACAAAGGCTTTGTACCAGCCGATGCATCGGTTCGATGATCTGTATCGGTACGTGCGAGATGTCAACTGGATGGAGAGCGCACGCAGCGCCATCATGTCCAACAATGGGGCGAAAACCCCAGGAGTAGATGGCGTCAACGGGCAGGAATTACCTGTCTCTGAGTGGCTTACCAAGCTCAACCAAACCATTGAAGAGTTACGAGAAGGAACGTATTGTCCCATGCCTGCCAGGAGAATCTACATACCAAAAGCCAACGGAAAACTGAGGCCGCTTGGTATACCTACCATTCGAGATAGGATGGTACAAGAAGCTCTGAGAATGGTCATGGAGCCAATTTACGAGAGTCATTTTCTGCCGTGTTCCAACGGTTTCCGGCCCGGACGCTCAACAATGACTGCCATCAATCATCTACAACGGCTCTGCAACGAGAAGGGAAAATACTTCTGGATCGTCGAAGGAGACATAAAAGGATGTTTTGATAATATTTCGCACGAAAAGTTGATACATATCCTCAGGAAACGAATTGCAGATGAACGTCTGTTATCCCTGATTTGGACCTTTCTCAAAGCGGGATACATGGAAGACGGAGGTCTTCACACTCCCAACGTCGGAACACCACAAGGCGGGATAGCGTCGCCTCTGCTGGCAAACGTCTATCTTCATGAGATGGACCTCCACTGGCAGGAACGATACAACTCGATGTCCATCCGACAAAGAGAACGCCGGAGGAAAGAAGGCAAAGGAAATGTCCAACTGGTGAGATACGCCGATGATTTTCTCGTGCTCACGAATGGCCCAAAGGCCGAAGCGGAAGCGCTCAAGGAGGAATTTGGAGACTTTCTCCAACATCTCGAATTAACGCTCTCGCCAGAGAAAACAGTGATCACCCATGTCAACGATGGTTTCGACTTTCTTGGCTTCCACATTCAGCGACGACCAAAGCTCTCTGAGCCGGAACGGAAAGTGCTTTATGTGACGCCAACGGAAAAGAGTGTCGAGCGATACAAGGAGAAAATCCGCGATCTGCTCGCAGAACCAAATATTAACGTGGTAAACAAACTGCAAGCGGTCAATAGGGTCATACGGGGATGGGCACGCTACTACCAGTATGTGCAATCATCTTGGGTCAGGCAGAAGCTCGATCACTGGACGTATGAAGCATTCTGGAAATGGCTCTATCGGAAGAAACATGGGGGATATGTGGGAAAGAAGGAGTTATACGACAAATATCTCACACAGAGAAATCATAGAGGGATGAAAACGCTGGGATATGGGCAGGTCTTCCTGGCCCGAATGAATGATATCGCGTTCAAGCAATATTACTCACCAAAGGGTGGAATACCCAACCCATACTTAACGGACGAGGTTGATCTGACAATTGCAGAAGAAAACCCGATTGCACAGGTAACGTGGAATGGCACCTCGGCACAAAACAAGTATGCCATTGTAAGACAAGACTTGCTGGTACGTCCTGGGCCGATCTGTCAGATGTGCAAGCAAACGTTCCTGCCGGAACAGTTACAGGCACATCATATCCAATCTCAGAAGGAAGGAGGCAAACATGGAACGAGTAATTTACGGCTCCTCTGCCATGACTGTCACACCACAACAGAGAACTATGGGACAAGCCGGAAGATATGAGGGAGAGCTGGATGCTCGGAAACGGGCATGTCCAGTTCGGTGGAGGGGGAAAGCCCTGTCATCTACTGATGATATGCTAATTCCCCTATCCTTCAAGTGGGACCGGACGTGCTCCTACTGTGGGAAGAAGGATGTGCCACTCCAGGTTGAGCACATTCAGCCTCGTGCCAGAGGGGGAACGGATCGCATCAGCAATCTCTGTCTGGCCTGTGAACCCTGCAACATGGACAAGGGGACCCAGGATATTGCAGTGTTCCTCAAGAAGAAACCGGAGGTGTTGAAGTGCATCCAGGCCCAGGCAAAGCGTCCACTCAAGGATGCGGCGGCAGTCAACACAACCCGCTGGGCGCTTTTTGAGCGGCTCAAAGCAACGGGCTTGCCGGTTGAGTGCGGATCGGGCGGCCTGACAAAGTTCAATCGAACGACGCGAGGGTTGCCCAAAGCGCATTGGTGCGATGCGGCCAATGTGGGCAAGAGCACACCCGACGTGTTGCATATTGAGGGAATTGTTCCCTTGCTCATCAAGGCGCAGGGACATGGCAGACGACAATGCTGTTTGATGGATCGGTTCGGGTTTCCACGCACAAAAGGCAAAGGAGCAAAGGTTGTCAAGGGTTTCAAGACCGGCGATATCGTGAAAGCAACCGTCGTCGCTGGCAAGAAGACCGGTACGTACACGGGGCGGGTCGCGGTACGCACGACAGGTTTTTTTACTGTGACCACAGCCGTCCAGACGGTCCAGGGGATCAGTTATTGCCACTGTAGCACCTTGCATCACGCGGACGGCTATAGTTATGCGAAAGGAGAGCGGCATTCCTCCCACCCCTAAACGGGCGGGTATCCTGCCGCGAAGATCATGAAGGCAACAGCGATCGGACATGCCGAACTTTACATCTACCCTGAGAAGGTGACATCGCATGATGCTATCGTCTCGCCGCAAAGGATAGATGTTGCTGATATACAGGAAATGGTCGAAGTCCTGCTCATGATGCCAGCCGAGACGAGCTTTAGCGTCCTGTTAATTATCAATGAATGCGTTGTCGGGAATGGCAAGTATTTTATGACCCATGAAACGATCTCGGTCCTGCACGAGTATGGCGCATGCGTTGGCTTTCTGCTCAAACCCCTGGCGCTGTTACGAGAGGCCCGCTTTCAACAGCAGCAGCAGTAAACAAAGCTGATAGTGCACCTGTTTCGGCCGCAGGCCGAAACAGGTGCACTATCAGCTTTAAAATGTAGATATGGTGATGCACTTTTTCGGCCACAGGCCGAAAAAGTGCATCACCATATCTAAAAGAGGGAGGCCGCCTCTGGCGGCAGGTTTGCATCTTTTTATAAACCTCTAGAGTATAGAAAACATGTAAGGCAAGAATTTTGACGCTTTTGAAGGGAGTTATGCTATGGCTATGGCTGACAACAAGGTTGTGGTAGGGGTCTTCGCCGAGCGCGCGCTTGCTCAGCAAGCGCTGCAAGAGCTGCGGCAGGCCGGGTTTACCGATGATCATATCGGCTTTGTGGAGCGTGACCAGGGCGCAAAAACGGAGGCGTTGTCTGAACGTGAAACACGTGAGCCAGGAGAAGATGAGGTCGCGGAGCGCGCAAATACCGCCGCGGGCATGGTAACTGGTGGTGTCGTCGGTGGTGTCGTTGGGGCCGTCGCCGCCCTGTTACTCCCCGGTATAGGACCAGCAGTTGCTGGTGGCATTCTGATCACCACGCTGGGCGGTGCGGCCCTGGGCGCCGCGGCCGGTGGTCTCATCGGCACACTCGTCCATATCGGCGTGCCCGAAGAGGAGGCACACTACTACGAGCGCGAATTCCAATCAGGCCGCACCATTGTTATCGTCCAGGCTGACGAGCGTCCCTTAGATGCCTTTCATATCCTGGAACGCAATCAGGCTTATAATGCCAGTACACCTACGCGTGTTGACGACTCGCAGGCTACAGTTGAGTTAAAGCCGCTGGACCCACAGGCCACGGTTGAGCTGAAGCCGCTGGATCAGCAACCTTAGCCTGTTATCCCATCATTGCTGGCCCTACAATCGCTGGCAGCTTGCGTGGTGATGGTGCAGCTTCGAAGGCGGTGAGCCGGGCCGAGACAGTAACCGCTGCTTTGGCACGCGTGACGAACCAGATTGGTTTGGGAAAACCACGGAAGGGCGCGCGAATGACACTTTTTTGTGGTCGCGAGAACAGCAACGAGTTGTGCACAAAGCCTGTACCCGATTGGATGTCGTAAAGCTCGTGACCTGGGTACGCCCCCCATGGCGTTACTGTAAGTACAAAGCCTATGCCTGCCCAATAGTTTAAACCGATTGTGCCGTAGCGCAAATTCTCAAGCGCCCGTTCGATCGCCTGGCGCACCGCCGGGTCTTTCAATGATCGGGGATGCACAAGGATCGTCGCGTTGAGCGTACCCCATAGCTGCTCGTTGGCAAAGGCTACCGCGCGGTCGATATACGCGGGGATCGTTGCGGCCGCCAGCGTCGTTTCGGCGAAGAGGCCGCAAAAGGCTTCCGTCGTAAAGCAGATATCATCGACGCGCGCGGGATCGACGCCGCTAATCATGGCCCAGGGGAGTTGTTGCCCGCTGGAAGTGCCGAACTGTTCAGCTTCAGGATGGGCTGCGATAAATGCCTGGTGGCGCTGTCGTGCCCCCGGATAATACGCGTGACGCGGCGGAATATGCGCCAGCAAACGATGCACGTGCCCTAGAAGTTGATCACGCTGGTTCCACTGGCTATGCTGAATAACGACGCGCGTGGCATTGCAATTGAAGCCCGCGTTATTTGTGAGCATGGAGACGATATGTTCCGCCTGGTAGGCAAGGTCGCTTGCGCTCCAGGGACCGGGCACCACAATGACCGGGCTCACATTTCCCAACTCGCCTGTAATGCGTTTGTGCAGCAAGGGCTGGCGCGCCGCTTTCCGCGCCGCGCCCTGCGGCCCAGCGCCAAAGACAATAGCGTCAAACGTTTTGTCGGACCCTGTAATATGGATCTCTTCAATGCCCTGGTGATTGCAGAGATAGGCCCCTTCCTCCGCGCCTCCGTAAACGATGCGCAGGTAGCCCGCTTCGACCAGCGCGTGGAAGCTCTCCGCGATGAGGGGACCAAGATAGGCATTGACCGGGTTCGCTTTAAACAGCACAACCTGGTCTTCCACAAACAGTTTGTAAAGGATGTCCATCGGACCGATGCTGGCCTGATTGCCTGCTCCAAGCACAAGCGAGACCTTCCCCGCGTGTTGTTTGTCCTGGTAGATCAGTCCCTGCGTTCGTGGAAGTCCCTCAACGGTCACGCCGGGCTCCATCCATGTTTCGGCTGTGACGCCAGCAAGGAAAAGCCGATCATAGCCCGTGAGTGGAAAGACCTGCGCGACGACCTGCCCGTTCGCTCGCGTTGTAACCGGGCCAGGGATTCTGGGATGGCCCTGTGC
>JAABUQ010009551.1_pt1 | contig 13071 bp, 12 predicted proteins | sample 5560001 | NCBI WGS metagenome assembly JAABUQ01 (sample SAMN10711888, study PRJNA513371) | rock metagenome | isolation source: Antarctica rocks | place: Antarctica: Victoria Land, Finger Mt nord | collected 2015-12-18 | reverse complement strand
GCCGCAACTTGGCGACGATCTCCTCCGGCTTGTGATGCTTGCGCGCCATCCCAGTCCCTTCCGTGTTGCCACCGAAGTCTCACCTCCGGCGGAACACTTCTAGGGGGGCAGGTCAACGCGACGCCGGCCGCCGGAGAGCCGCGAGAGAGATTTCCCACTCCACATCCGCTTCGCCCAGCCGCCCGCTGTCATGCGCGGTTTGCAGGAGGTGATTGAAGATGGCCCGGTCCGACGCCTCAAGGGCATGGGTTCCGGTGATCTCGATCAGCTCTGCCGCCTTGGGGAAGCCGACAACATTGGTGAGCTGTGAAGTGGTCAAACTCATAAGGTTACCAGGACTAATACGACCTGACTCTTAACGCAAGTCGCTTCGTCAAGTCCGCCCGTTTGGTCGCAATTGCCTCTAAGGCGAGCAGCCCCTTCAAACCATTAAACGGGTGCGAGAGCCGCCCGTTTGGTCGCAATTGCCCCCTAATAAGCTCTGGACCCCAAGATTTTGAGGCGCATCGAGCCGGTGAGGCAGCGGATGCGACAAGGTTATCCACAGCCGCCCGTTTGGTCGCATCTCAACATGCCGCCCGTTTGGTCGCAACTGGCCGCCCGTTTGGTCGCAACTGGCCGCCCGTTTGGTCGCAACAATCCGCCCGTTTGGTCGTATTTGCATCACCTAACACACTGATTTTTCTTGGAAATTTCAGCCGTAACTTGAACTTAAGAAGAAGTTGAACTTACGATGTGGATAGATTGCACCTGTGGATGACCTTGGAAGAAGGGAGCATCTGTCCAAAGTTAAGGGACGTGTTGAAGGAAGCTGTCCAAGCAAGTGGCGCTGACACGCCGCCGAACAGAATGCGCCCGATGGACGCATCAGTATATTGGGCAGACCTCCAACCCGATCATACCACAGCATGCCGCCGTGCTCACTACAGGGCCCAGTGACGGCAAGCGTATGCGAACTGGCCATCTGGACAGCGGCGAGTTGACCTTGCAGCTCTTGCATCAACAGCCCGATTAGTCGTCGCTTCGAGTGGGTTCTGGACTGTCGTCAGCGCCAGCCTCCAAGAACGCCGTGCTCGGAATGCCGAGCACGGCGGCCATGCGCTCCAGCACGACGACGGTCGGGTTACGCAGGCCGCGCTCGATGCCGCTGATGTAGGTGCGGTCCAGCCCGCACAGGTCGGCGAACTCCTCCTGCGATAGCCCCTTGGCCAGCCGATGCCGGCGCAAGGCCCGGCCCACCCGCACGCGCACGTTCATGCCGCAGCAGGACGGCGTTGCAGATTATGGAACAACGGACTATAATCCACATGAGGCGATGCTCCTGGTTGTGGAGCTTATCGCAGGCTCAGGAGGGCTGGGCATGGCCGCTACGGGTGGAGGTTCGACGCCATGAGCGACAGCGAGGGCAAGGCACCCGTCATTACCCGGGGCGCCATCGTGGGCACCGGCATGGTGGGCTGCCCGGTGTATGCGGTGTGGCGGGCACAAAAGGCCGGCGAGGCCGAGTTGGCGCAGGCCGACCAGAACCGGCAGATCGCGGTGGCCCAGGCCCGGGCCAAGGCGGAGAGCGCGCACTTCGAGGCCGATGCCGAGGTGACGCGCGCCACAGGCGTGGCCAAGGCCAACGAGATCATCGGCCGCAGCCTGCAAGGGAACGAGGCCTACCTGAAGTATCTCTGGATCAACGGGCTGGAGCTGAACAAGAACGCGGTGATCTACGTGCCGACGGAGGCCAACCTGCCGATCCTCGAAGCCGGCCGGCTGGGACAGCTGCCAGCGCCGCAGTGATCCTGCCATAGCTGCTGCCCACGCACGTAAGGGCCAGGTGCCGGACCCCCGAAGCTGATGCCGAAGTTGTGGGTCATGTCCGACCTGCACTTGGAGGCGGTGCGCCATCCGGACGCCTACCAGCCGCGGTGCGCCGGCTTCGACGTGCTGGTGGTGGCCGGCGACGTGCGGCACGGGGGTGCGCAAGCCGTCACCACCGTCGCGCGCCTGGCCGGGGGCAAGCCGTGCGTGTTCGTGCTGGGCAACCACGAGGCGTGGCACCGCGAGCTGGGCGCGGAGCGGACCGCGGCCCGGCGCGCGGCAGCCCGGCACGGGGTGACGTTGCTGGACGACGCGGAGGCCACGCTGGCGGGGGTGCGCTTCATAGGTGGCACCCTGTGGGCCGATGGCCGGCTGGGCGGCCAGGACGAGGCGCCGGGGCAGGCCACGGGTGAGATGGTGCGGGTGGCGGGCGAGGGGGGCGGCACGCGGCTAATCACGAACGGCGACGAGGCCATATTGCACGCCCGCACGCGCGGGGTGATCGAGGCGGCGCTGTCCGGTCCCGACGACGGCGGCGGCTGCGGCTGCCCCGTGGTGGTGGTGACGCACCACGCGCCGCATCCGCTGTGCGTGCCGGCGGCCCACCGTGCCACCTGGGGCGCTGGCAACTCGGCGTCGGACCTGTCCCCTCTCACCGACTCCGGACGAGCCGCCTTGTGGGTGCATGGGCACATGCACGAGTCGGTGGACCTGGTGCGGCCTGGGGGCACGCGCATCCTGTGCAACCCGGCGGGTCCGCGGTTCGGCAACGCGGCGTTCCGCGACGACCTGGTGGTCGAGGTCTGACGGCAGCGCTGGCGCTGGCAGTGCCGGTGCCGCGGAGGTGTCCACCGATCCATCCCCGGAGTTGTCCACGGTTCGCTGTATGTCTCTGGCCCAAGACGGTGGACCATGCCGGACGTGCGAGGGCAGGACGGGTGGTGTCTTGCCGTGCCTCGTAACTACAACGACCGCGCGAGTCTGGACCACACCCGAAGAAAGATGTTCCATATATTAAGAAATAGCTTATATTATTTCTAAACGCGATGGCACGGGCCACCGCACCTGAAGGTTCATGGGATCGTGCCCGTCATGTCACTCAAGAGCGTGCTGCTGGTCGAGGATGATGCGCTGCTGCGGGAGTGCCTGGCCGAGACGCTGGGCGACGCCGGCTGGCGGGTCGCCGAGGCAGCCAACGCCGCTGAGGCCCTGGACCGGCTGACAGCGGACGGGATGCCGGACGCGCTCGTGACCGACCTGCGGCTTGGTCGCGGGATGGACGGCCTCGCGCTGATCGCCGAAGCCCGGCACCGGTGGCCGCGGCTGCGCGCCGTGCTGACCAGCGGCGCCGACGGGGCCAGGCTCGACATGCACCCGGCCGACCGGTTCCTGGGCAAGCCGTTCGGCATGGGCGCCCTGATCCAGGTCGTCACGGAGCTGGCCATGAACCCGGCCAGCGCACGCCACTGCCCAGTCCTCCAGCCATGACGCCCAGATCACGGCCGGCGCTGCTTGCTGCCGGGCCTGGGTCATCGTGTGTGCCTCCCAGCTTGCGCGCCGCTACAACTATCGCGGCACCTTGATGATGCTGTCCTGGATGCCTCGGGTGACGCCGATGAGCAGGGTGGCGTAATGCCGCAGGTCCGGCAGCCGCCCGGCGAGGGCGTCCATGCCGTCCGGCCCGGCAGCGTCCATGAGCGCCTTGAAGTCGGGCATGCGGTCGGCCATGGCAGCGAACAGGGCGATGCCGTCGAGGCCGGTCAGGCGCAGGTAGCGGACGCGGATGTCCAGCTCCCGGGCAAGGCGCCCCTGCTTGGCCGCGGTCATCGGATGCGGCCGGTTGCCAGGTCAGGCGTCGTCATCGTCATCCCCGTCCGGATCGTCCATATCGTCGCCGTCCCCGTCGAGGCTGTCGGGGCGCAGGGCCGTGAGGGTGCTGAGGGTGTCGTGGAGCCTGGTCACGGCTTCCAACAGGTCGGCGGTCTCGTCCTCCAGCTCCAGGGCGAGGTCGAACATCTCCGCTGCCCGGTGCTGCGATTCATCGTTGACCACGGCCATCGCCAGCCCGTGCAGCTTGAGCAGGCGGGTGCGGAACTCGGGCGGCTGCAGGCCGTCGTCGGCTAGTATGCTGCGCAGGGTGTCCACATCGTCCACGGCGTCGAGGAGCTGGCGCGTGTCGAAGCCGTCCTGCAGCGCCTGCCACTCATCGTCGGTCATCGCAGCCGCGCCCGCATCCTGGCCTCCGTTATCGTAGGCGTCATGCCGTGCCGCGCCTCAGTTCGGGTTGTAGAGGCGCAGGATGGTGGCGATCACGACGGCCTCCTCGCGGGACCCTGCGGTGCCGAGCAGGTGGTGGCCGTCCCCGCCCCTGGGGACGCCAACGATCCTGGTGCCGGCGGCCTCGACGGTTTGCAGGGTGCCGGCCTCGAACACCTCCCGTGCCGCCCTGTCCAGGCCCAGGCTCAGCCAGTACTCGGCCTTCATTCCTGCATCGCACCCTGTCCCATCCAGAACGAGCCTACATGCTCCCGCCTGCCCGTCCTATGTGGCACCGGCATTCCCACCGTTGCCGGCGCCGGGCATGGTCCCGGCGCCGGCTGGCGGTGGCTGGCCTACCCTAACGGCATCGGCGCCTCCCCGTTTGTTCTCGCCTCCTGGTTGCCCCCTTTGCCTTCCGCCTTAGCTGCGGCGTCGGCATCGAAGGCCCGCAGCCCCCGCCGGCGCCAGCGCAGCTTAAGGTCGGCGGGCATGTCGGTGTCGGCGCCGTCGAGCAGGTCGCGGAGCATGAGCAGGGCGCCGTAGAAGGTGGCGCGGTCGTCCGCCAGCCGGTCGGCGAGGCCGGCCTTGGCGACGAGGCCGCCATACTCGATCAGCCAGCGGGTGCGCGCCTTGCGGTCGCGCGCCCCGTCCCTGTGCCCGGTCAAGGCGCGCGCCTTGCCGAGCCGGGCCAGGTGCTGCTCAACCCGCCTCAGGGCGCGCCAGGAGGTCAGGATGGCGCGGGCGGCCGGGCTCAGGCTCCGCGTGCCCGCCTGCCTTGGCCGCGGCCTTCGCCGGAAACGTGGCGCCGGCCGCGCCGTGCCCGTCCTTCCCTGCCTGGTCCTGCCCGGTCCTGTCCGCGGCGAGCGCCTTGTCGCGGGCGTCCACCAGCAGGGTGCGGAGCTGGTCGGCGTCGAGCACCTTGTGGGCGCCGGTCTCGACGAGGAGTTCGCCGAGCCGGAGTAGGTGGTCGCGCCGGAGCTTGTCCGCCTTGGCCTGCAGGGCCTGGAGTTCGGCGTCGATGTCGAGGGTCTTGCGTGCGCTCATGTGTGGTCTCCTGCGCGGGAGGGTTCCCGCCCGGCCAGGGTCAGGGCAGGTGGCGCGAACGGCGTCAGGGATGCGCAAACGGCGGCGGCGGCCTGCCCCCTTGCACGAGGCAAGGGTGGTCCGGCCCTGTCCGGTGCCGCGGCTTGGCGGGTGGTGCGGATGGTCGGGATCATGTGTGGTCCTCTGGCGGGGGAAGTCCCGCGAGGCCCAGCGTCCGGCCCGCCGTTGCGAACGGGCGCGTCAATGTGCGGGGTCGCCCAACTTTTTTCCGGCCGTGGATGCGCTGGTCCCACCAGGTCGGCGGCGCCAGCACCTGCAACCGCGGGCCGCCTGGCGCGATGACCAGGTGGCTGCGTTCCCTCCCCGGCTGCCCGGTCGCCCGGCCGTTCGCCGCCGCGCCCGATGCCCACCGCGGGTGCCGTGCGTCCCCCCGTTCGCCCAAGGCGGTCCGCTGGCGCGGGGACGCCGGTTCTGGCCTTGCCTGACGGCTGACGTGGGAACCGCGTCAGTGGGGACCGGAGCGCAGCGGAGGTCATGTTCGGTGCGCGCATATGCAAAAGCTGCGCTTTTGCTTGCGGGCGCCCGGCGGGGGCTGGTACGGTGCCGGCAGGCAGCGCGGGGCAGCTCCGGGTGGTGATCTACCACTTCCAGGCCAAGGTCATCAGCCGCCAGCAGGGGCGCGGCATCGTCGCGGCGGCCGCCTACCGCGCGGGCGAGTGCCTGTTCGACGAGGAGCTGGGCCGCAGCCAGAACTTCCTGGCCAAGGAAGGCGTGATCCATCGCGAGATCATCCTGCCCGAGGGCGCACCTAGCCGGTGGCTGGACCGGGAGACGCTGTGGAACGAGGTGGCCGCCGGCGAGGTGCGGCGGGACGGCGAGCAGCGCCGGAGCCAGCTGGCCCGCGAGGTCGAGATCGCCCTGCCGCGCGAGCTGAGCCAGGCCGAGGCGGTGCGGCTGGCGCAGGACTTCGTGCGCGAGCAGTTCGTCGCGCGCGGCATGGTGGCCGACCTGAGCGTGCACTGGGGCACGGCCGGCGACGGCGAGGCGCAGCCGCACGCCCATGTGCTGCTGACCATGCGGGGGATCGATCCGGCCGGGCGGCGGCGGCCGGAAAAAGTGGCGGAGAGGGCCCATGACAGACGAGCCCACCGAGGCCGCGATCCTGAGCGAGGCGCAGGGCGCGCACCGCACGTCGCGGGAGATCCTGACGCTGATGCAGGCGCCGGCGGACGACCCGATTGCGGTCGTCATCGCGGCGCTGGCGGCGATCCAGGCGACGCAGCGGGAGATGCTGACTCGGCTGGACATCATCGAGAGGCGGCTCGCCTCGCGCGGCTGATCGCCGCCGCGCGCCTGCGGTCCGGGCTGGGGCGCCTGGCCGGGATGGCGCCCGCGTCGGAGCAGGCGGGCTTCGGCCTGAAGCAGCGCGCCTGGAACGACCGGGCGCTGGTCGGGCTGTGGCGCGAGCGCTGGGCGGAGATGGCCAACGCGCGATTGTGCGAGCTGGGCCACGACGTGCGGATCGACCACCGCTCCCACGTCGCCCGCGGCCTGGAGCTTGCGCCGCAGAACAAGGTCGGCCCGGCGGCGGCGCGGCGCGCCCGGGACGGCAAGGAGGGCGACCGGACAGAGGAGCACCGCGCCATCGCACGGCGCAACGGCGAGCGGCTGCTGGCCGAGCCGGCGCTGGCGCTGCAGGCACTCACTGAGGGGCAGAGCACCTTCACGCGGGCGGACCTGGCGCGGCTGGTCCACCGGCAGAGCGACGGCGCCGCACAATTCGCCGCCGTCATGGCGGCGGTCGAGGCCGCGCCCGGGCTGATGCGGGTCGGCGAGGACGGGCGCGCCCGCGCCCGGTTCTCGACGGCGGAGATGGTGGGGGTCGAGCAGCGCATGGTCGCGGCGGCGGTGGCGCTCAACGCGCGCACGACGCACCGGGTGCAGGACAAGCGGCGGCTGTCGGCCCTGGACGGCGGCGGGCTCGGCGAGGAGCAGCGCCTGGCCTACCTGCACGTCACGCGGTCGCGCGACCTTGCGGTGGTGGTGGGCATCGCCGGCGGCGGCAAGAGCACCCTGCTGGGTGCGGCGCGGGCGGCCTGGGAGGGCCAGGGCTACCAGGTGCGCGGGGCCGCACTGTCCGGCATCGCGGCCGAGGGCCTGGAGGGCAGCGCCGGGATCGCCAGCCGCACCATCGCCAGCTGGAAGCACGCCTGGGACGCGGGCAAGGAGGGGCTGACCGCGCGGGACGTGCTGGTGGTGGACGAGGCCGGGATGGTCGGCTCGCGCCAGCTCGGCCGGCTGCTGCGGCAGGTGCAGGAGGCTGGGGCGAAGCTGGTGCTAGTGGGCGATGCCGAGCAGCTGCAGGCCATCGAGGCGGGCGCGGCCTTCCGGGCGGTGGCGGAGCGGGTGGGCGCGTTTGCGATCACCGAGCCGCGGCGGCAGCGGGAGGGCTGGCAGCGCGAGGCGACCAAGGAGCTGGCAACGGCGCGCACCGACCTGGCGCTGAGCCGCTACGCCCAAGCCGGCATGGTGCATCGGCACGACACGCGGGAGGCCGCGCAGGCCGCCGCCGTCGCGGGCTGGGACCGGGCGCGGCGGGAGAGTCCCGGGCACAGCCAGATCCTGTTCGCGCATGAGCGGGCGGACGTGCGGGCGCTGAACGAGGCGGCGCGGGCGGTGCGCCGGGCCGCTGGCGAGCTGGGGCCGGACCACCAGTTGTAGACCGAGCTTGGGCTGCGCGCCCTGGCCGAGGGCGACCGGGTTTACTTCCTGCGCAACGAGCGCGGGCTTGGGGTCAAGAACGGCACCTTGGGCACGGTGGAGCGGATCGGGCGCACCGGGCCGGGGCCGGGCGACGCGCGGCTGGCCGTGCGGCTGGATGGGGCGGACGGGCCGGGGCAGGGGCGGTCAGTGACGGTGGACCTGGCCGCCTATGCCGACCTGGACTGGGGCTATGCCGCGACGGTCCACAAGAACCAGGGTGCCACCGTGGACCAGGCGCACGTGCTGGCCACGCCCGGCATGGACCGGCACCTCACGTATGTCGCGCTGAGCCGGCACCGCCACGCCGTCCACCTGCACTGGGGCGGGGACGACTTCGGCAAGCGGCTGCCGGCGGTGCTGGGCCGCGAGCGGGCCAAGGACACCACGCTGGACTATGGCGCGGCCGAGCCGGACCCCGTGGCGGCCTATGCCGAGCGACGGGCGCTGGCGCCGCGCATGCCGGACAGCGCCATCGTCGTGCCACCTGCCCTGGCTGCCGTGCAGGCGCCAGTCGCGGAGGGCGCCGACCTTGCCGCCATCCGGGAGGTGCTGCGGGACGCCACGCCTGTCCGCCGCCAGCCGCATGACGGCATCGCCAGCAGCCCGGCAGACCCGGCACCGGTCGCCGATGCGCCGACGCCACTGCCCGAGGCGCCTCCCGCCCCGCCGGCAGCGCCGCGCCCCGACCGCCTGGTCAGCGACGTGCTGGCCATGCTGGGCCAGCCCCGTCCGGAAACCCCGGCGGGTGCCGACCCGCTGTGGCCGGACGACATGGCCGGGCGCCTCCGGCGCTTCGAGGAGCGGCTTGCGAAGGAGCGGGCGGCAGCGCGCGCGCAACCCGCCCCATGGCCGTGGGACCAGGTGCCGGCCGAGGCCGGCCCGCCGGCGCCGATGCTGCCGGCCATCCCCTACCAGCCGGTCACAGCCGCGGAGGTCGCAGCCGCGGTCGATGCCGACGTGGCCGTTAGGGGAAGCCGCGACAACCTCGACGACACGCTCCAGCGGGCTTACCGCGACCCGGCCCAGGCCAAGGTGCAGCTAGCCGCCCTTGAACAGGCGGCCGGCACCGCGGCGGTTGCCGGGCGCTTGGCGGAGAAGCCCGGCCTGCTCGGCAAGCTGCGCGGCAGGGGGTGGCTGGCCAGCGTTGACACCGAGATCGAGTGGATACTGGCGAAGCAGGCTGTCCCCCGCATCGGCGAGCAGCTGGCGAAGCAGCGCGAGGCCGAGCGGAACGCCGCTGACGCCTTCTGGCGACCGCTGGAGGAGCGCCGGCGGCGGGAGGCGGTCGAGGTGCCGGGGCTGTCCGGCAGGGCGCTCGCAGCACTTGAGGCGGTGTCGCAGGCCGAGGCGGCGCCGGGCCGGAACGGCCTCATGCCCTGGGACGACCGTGCGCCCCGGCCGGACGAGACCGCGTGGGCGGCACAGGTTGCCCCGGTCTGGACTGCCATCCAGGCCGACACGGAGCTGCACGGCGAGTTGCAGCACTTCAGCGAGGCCGCCGGGCAGCGCCTGCCCATCCGCCGCGCCGTCGGGCCCGACGAGATCCTCAGCGGGCTGGCCGCGGCGGCGCGAACCTATGCCGACACCCTTTGGTCCGCCGAGAGCCTTTGCGCCCAGCATCCGGGGTTCCAGGCCTACGTCGCAGCGGAACCCGAGCGGCAGGCCCGGGCGGCGCGGGAGGCCGAGGAGCGGCGGCGCCACGCCGAGCACGAGGCGCTGGCGCCGGCCCGCGACCGGGTGCTGCGGGAGCGCATGCGGGTGTGGCGGAAGGCGAACCACCCCTATGCCCAACTTTCCGACTACGGTTTCCACGCCCTCTGGACCAAGGCAGAGGCCGTCCTGCGCGCCGAGGTCGAGGGGATGCCCGTGGCCGAGCTGCGGCAGGCCGCGGCCAAGCTGGAGCAGGCCAACCGGATCGCGGCAGCCCGGAAGCCACCACCACGGCCAGGACCAGCGCCCAGCCCGTTCTGACTAGCTTCTTGGCCAGAACTAGGGTCTAGGAACAAAGTTGGTCGAGATAGCAACGATCCCGCATGGCCTACTTAAGATAGCCCTATGCGACAAGGATTTCACCGTGTTCACCACCGCTACCTCGATGCACAGCTACCTGAATGAAACATAGCAATCTCAATAACATAGAGACTTCGTCCCTAGACTCTAGCATGCAAAGGCTTTGGCCAGCATTCCTGAGCGGTATTGCGTATGCGCTCTACCACGCCGTCAAATGGGCAAGGTGCGCTGAGGCTGTTGATTAGAGTGCAGGAACCATGGCACATTCAGCGACTGCGCATCCATATCGGACCATCGCAGAATCGCAACTGTCATTGTGAATAGCCGACATGCCTCTGACCTTCCTAGCACGTGTTGCACTGCTGTCTCTGAGCCTAGTTCCGTGGCCGGCGGCACTGGCCGAGGTAGCAAGCGCACCAGTGCCAGGAATGGCTGCCGTGCCAGCTATCTCATCTCGGCCCACTCCACTTCGGATCGTGATTGTTCATTGGAAAATCAAACCGGGCAGAGAAGCCGAGTTCCTGAACTATTGGAGCACTCGTTCCGTTGTTGAAGACCGCTCTGGCCTGGTCAGCGAGTATCTTAGTTCCATTGAGAGTCGTGATCTTGCACCTTGGATCAATTGGCAGACGCTAAACCCAGCGTACATATCCTATTTCAACGTAGGTATATGGCATGATCTCAATGCTTTTCAGGATCAGATCGGCCAGTATATTGACAATAACAGGCCTCCACTTCCATTTGAGGCTGAGCGGCGAGAGCGCGTCCTCTTAGCGCCGGAAGCCTGGCGCATTGGCCGCAGCACTCTGCCGATGGCCGATGCTCCCGGTGTGAAGTAGAATCGCTCGTTTAGTGGCTTGGCAGCATAGAGCTGGCTGATGGCTCTTGAAGCTGCTTTGTGGGGTGCGACATGGCCCAGTCTCTGTCTGACTACTTGACTACGGTCCAGGGACAAGGTCTCTATGTTGTCGAAATTGCTGTATTTCGTTCAGGTAGCTATGCATCGAGGTAGCGGTGGTGAACACGATGAAGTCCTTGTCGCATAGAGCTATCGTAGGTGGGCCATGCAGGATCGTTGCTACCTCGACCAACTTTGTTCCTAGACCCTAGCACTACTCTGCCAGGAGCAAGGCAGCGTCCCTAGTCCATCAATGGGTTGCTGTTTAGGATTTCCAAGCCTTCACGCAATGCCCTGATCTCTGGGTACTTTCCTGAAGCTGGCAGAGTAGTGGTAGAGATGCTCTAGGAATGGAGCGCAACAGCCAGTTGTCCGGTTTGGCCATCAAGCGTTCTGCTCCAGGTCGCTCCGGGCAGGAACCAGTGCCGAATGTCTGCGGCCGGACGCGGACGGTCGAAAAGGAAGCCTTGCACCTCAGTGCATGCAGTCTGCCGCAACTGCTCAAGCTGTTCTTCCGTTTCCACGCCCTCTGCGGTCGTAGTCATACCCAATTTGTGCGCCAGGTTAAAAACGGAGGTGACGATTGCACAGCAGTCGGCTCGCTGGACCATGTCGAGCACAAACGATTGGTCAATCTTGAGTTTGTCGAATGGAAAGCGGCGGAGGTAGCTGAGGGAGGAGTAGCCGGTCCCGAAGTCGTCGAGTGCGATGCGGGAGCCAAGCGCGCGTAGCTCGTGCAAGGTCTCCAGCACCGTTTCACTGTCTTGCAGCAGGGCCGACTCCGTAATTTCCAACTCCAGCCTGCGTGCAGGCAGGCCGGAGCTTTCCAGCGCGCGCCGCACTGCGTTTAGCAGCCCGATGCTGCGAAACTGAATTGGTGACAAGTTGACCGCGACCTTAACGCTCTCGGGCCAGGTTGCCGCATCGGCGCAGGCCCGGGCCATCACCCACTCTCCTATTGTCACAATGAGGCCCAACTCCTCGGCAAGAGGAATGAACTCGCTTGGAGAGACCAAGCCCCGCTCGGGATGAGACCAGCGCAGCAATCCCTCAAACCCGCTGATACGTTGGCTTTCCAGATGGAATAAAGGTTGGTAGACCATCTCGAACTCGTCACGTGCCAAAGCTTTACGCAGATCGAGTTCCAGCGCCCGCCGTGCCTGCACCTGATCATCCATAACGCTCTTAAAAAAACGGAAGGTCCCGCGTCCGTTTGCCTTCGCTTGATAAAGTGCTAAGTCTGCGTTCCTCAACAGCGTATCGGCCGTGAACAGATAAGAAGTGGCGACTGCGATCCCTACACTTGCCCCAACGACGGCGTGGTCTCCATTCAGGTTGTAAGAGCCGCCAAGCGTGCTGACGATCCGCTGTGCTAGGTCTTCGGCTTGCTCAAGCTGGTTGGAGCCGCACTGCAATACGGCGAACTCGTCACCACCCAACCGCGCCACGGTGTCGCCGTCGCGCACGCATCCACGCAACCGTTCTGCAACCTCCTTCAGCAGCATGTCGCCTGCTGGATGCCCGAGGGTGTCGTTCACCTGCTTGAAGCGGTCGAGGTCGAGGCAGAGCAGGGCGACGCCATCGCCCCGCCGCTTCTGCTGCTCCAGCGCTTTTTCCAGCCGCTCATGGAACAGCAGTCGGTTCGGCAAGGCGGTCAGGGCATCGTGGTTCGCCATATGAAAGATGCGGGCATTCTGCGCCATCGCCTCGTGGTCACGCCGTTTCAGGGCTTGGTTCTGCTGCTCGACTTTTTCCGATGCTTGGGTGAGCAGGCGGTTGTGCCAGGTCAGCGCGCCGATCAGGCCGAATGCACATAGCGTGAGTGCGCCTAGAACTGCGGCGAACAGCCAGTGCAGCCTGCTGAGCTGTTGTTGATCTTGATCCACGAGCCTTCCGCTGAAGGCGTTCGCGGCGGCCCCGAGGCGCGCCATCGGCGCGTTCAGCGCATCGGCCAATGCAGATACCTGACGCAGTTGGTCCGGCGACGCCGGACCTTGCATGGCTGCCTGCCCGGCTTGCACATTATGGCGGAATGCAGCCACGATCGCATCGAGCTTCGGCGAAGTGGCGACGAATGCTGCGATATCGCCGCCATCGAACAATCTCACGCGGTTGGCGACGATATCGAGCCTAAGCTGGACATCATCCTTGTCAACCCCGCTGCCTGGCGCCAAGGCGGCGGCGGCCGTGCCTTGCAGGCGTGAGACCTCCAGCCCTGCCTGGCTGACCAGCCAGGTGAGGTTGTAACGGGACACCTCGCTCAATGCTCGCTGACGTTGCATGATCAG
>JAABUQ010009550.1_pt1 | contig 13071 bp, 10 predicted proteins | sample 5560001 | NCBI WGS metagenome assembly JAABUQ01 (sample SAMN10711888, study PRJNA513371) | rock metagenome | isolation source: Antarctica rocks | place: Antarctica: Victoria Land, Finger Mt nord | collected 2015-12-18 | reverse complement strand
ACCAGCAGGTCGGAGTCTTCATAGACGATATTGAGGGGAATATCTTCCGGCGCGGCGTTCTCCAAAGGGCGCGCATCCGGCACATCCACAGACACCTGGTCGCCTGTCCGGGTGCGGTAATTGGGCTTGACAGGCTGGCCGTTAATCACGACCGAGTGCGTGCCAATCAGCCGCTGTATCCGGGCGCGGGACAGGGACGGCAAGCGAGACACTAAAAACACGTCCAGGCGAATGTTTTCATCGCCATCGGCAACCAGCAAGTTTTCCTGCATAGATATAGAGGGGGACAGCGTTAGGAAACGGAAACGGCACGGGGCGGCAAGGAGGCAACGGCGCGCAGAGCGGGAAGGCGGCGGCAGATAGCAAGGCCTGCTGTGCCCAGAGCAATAAACGCGAGGCACAAAATCTGCACATCGGTCATGCCCAAAGCCACAACGGTAGAGGTCACATTCGCGCGCCAGATTTCCATAATAAAGCGCTCCGTGCCCGCAAGGATAAAGAACCAGCAGGACAACTGCCCGCGAAACGCCTGCCGCTTTTGCAAGTGCAAGAGGAACGCGAGCCACACCAGGCTCAGCGCAATAGAGTAAAGCTGCGTAGGATGCGAAGGCGGGGTCAGCACGCCGTCGTCATGGAAGCGTATGCCCCACGGCATTTTGGTCGGAGCGCCATAGCAGCAGCCGTTCAGGAAGCACCCTACCCGCCCAACAGCATAGCCGAGCATGCAGCCGGGCGCATACAAGTCCGCCATCGTGAGTACCGGGATTTTGTTGCGCACGCAGAAGATTGCCACGCAAATCAAGCCGCCGAAGAAGCCTCCATGGAACGACAGCCCACCCTGCCAAACCCGAAACACGTCGGCGGGGTGCGATGAGTACATTTCCCAGTCCAGGGCAACAAACATAATACGTGCCCCAAGCAGTCCAGCAACGACCAGCCAGATGCCTAAATCCAAGACATTCTCAGGCGTGATCGGCCAGGCGGGGTCCTGCGCCACGCGCCGCTGGGCAGTGCGGTAAGCGATGTAAATAGACACCATAAACGCCAGCATCAAGACAATGCCGTAGGTGTGAACCGCAAACGAGCCAATGTGAAACAAAACAGGAAACATAGGTCAATGCTCCAGTGGAAACGAAGGGGGAACAGTGGGAGCAGGAGCCAGCGGCTGCCGCCAAAAGTAAAACGCCAGCAAGGCGACACCGACACAAATCGCGCTGTCGGCAACATTAAACACCGGCCATTGATGAAAGCCAACATGCACGTCAAAGAAATCTACCACGTAGCGCAGGCGCACGCGATCAACGAAGTTGCCCAGCGCGCCGCCCAGCGGCAAGGCCAAGGCGATTGCCAGCAGCGGCGGCAGCGGCGCTTTCAGGCGCGACACATAGGCCACAATTGCGCCCGCCGCGAGCAGCGCCGCCCCGGCCAGAGCCAAAGTGCCCGCAGGCAGGATGCCGAACGCCCCGCCTGTATTGCGCACATAGGTCAGGGAAAAAAAGCCGGGCACTAGGTCGCGGCTGTCGCCCGGCTGGAACAGCCCAGAAACCCAGCGCTTGGAAAGCTGATCCGTAATCAGCACCAGCAAAGCCAGACTGTAAAACAACGACCGGCTCAAACGGAGTCTTCCTGGTCAACTGTCGTCAGGGCGTAGGGCAGGGCTTCCAGGCGCTCCAGTGGGATTGGCGTGCCGTCAATATCAGACTGACCGTAAGTGCCCTCATCCACCTTCTCCAGAGCACGGTTGACCTTGCCCAAGATGCGTTCCATGTTGCCAATCGCCGCGCGGTCGCGCTCGCGGTCAAACAAGTTGGTAGCTTCATCGGCGGGGTCATTCACATCGCTGTGGGAAAGCTCGCCGGCGGCGTCTTCTTCGCTATCGGTGCGGTCGTCGCCAGCATACACGGCACGCTCGGCTTCCAAACGCGCTTTTTCATCCAGCAGAGCCTGCTTGAATTGACTGAGTTGTTCCGTTGTCATCATGTTCTTTCTTGCGGCAGAAGGCGGCAGACCGTTTGCGTTTGCGCAATGGTGCGCCACGCGCGCGTACACCCCAGTGCGCAGTCGGCGGCAGGCAGTTCGCCATCAGAAACCTGCACCCAGCAGCGGGTGCATTTGACGCCCTCGGCTGTTCCTTCATTAACCACTTGCAGGCCCGGTTCGGTTCCCTGCACAAGCGTCACGCGCGAAACCATCAGCAGGGCGGGCAGTTGGTTCAGATACGGATGGAGCGCGGCAAACGTCTCAGCGCCCGCTGTCAGTGTCAGGGCGAGCTGCTGGCGGCCCTTCGTGCCCTCCAGGGCTTTGTTGACAGTCTCCCGCGCGGCGACAAGGGGACGCCACCGGGCCGCGAGGGCGGCGTTGCGCAGTTCTACACGGTCGGTGGGCAGCGCGGCGAGCAGAACAGAAACAGGCTTGCCCGGCATTTGCAGCTTCTGCCACACTTCCTCCGCCGTGAACGAGAGGATAGGGGCAAGCAGGCGCGCGAGGCAGGAGACAATCTCAAACAAGGCTGTCTGAGCGGCACGGCGGTTCTGCGAGCGTGCGCCATAGGTGTACAGCCGGTCTTTGAGCGGGTCAAAGTAAAACGCGCTCAGGTCGGACGCGCAGAAGCTGAGGGCAAGCTGGACGACGCGGGGAAACTCATACGCCTCATACGCTATGTTAGCCGCCCGGACCGTCTCGTTAAGACGCTGCAAAGCCCATTGATCCATCTCTTCTAAATTATCGTAGCTGACAGAGTGCGCGGCGGGGTCATAGTCATACAGGTTGCTTAGAGCAAACCGCAATGTGTTGCGCAATGTCCGGTAGCTGGTAGCGACTTGCTCTAAGATCGGGTCTCCGACCTTGACATCGCTGAAGTAGTCCGTGGAGCAGACCCATAGGCGCAGCACATCCGCCCCGTACTTGTCGCAGACGGCCCCAGGGGCGACCCCGTTCATCTGCGACTTGGACATCTTCTCGCCCTTTTCGTTGAGTGTCCAGCCATTGGTGACCACTTGCCGGAACGGCGCTTCCCCTTTGGTCGCGATGCCCAGCATTAGCGCGGAGTTGAACCATCCCCGGTGCTGGTCGCCGCCTTCCAAATACACGTCGGCAGGATAGGACAGGCCGGGCCATTGTTCCAGCACCGTCCGGCAGGTCGCGCCGCTGTCAAACCACACGTCAAAGATGTCCGTTTCTTTGGTCCACTCTGTCTCGCCCGTCTCGGGATGGGCGTAGCCGGTGGGCAGCAGGTCTTTGGCGTCATGCTCGAACCAGGCATCTGTGCCGTGCAGGCGGACGATGCTTGCCACATGACGCACCACTTCCGCCGACAGCAGCGGCGTGCCCGAAGGCTGTGCGTAAAACACGGGGATAGGAACGCCCCACGCGCGCTGACGCGAAAGGCACCAGTCGGGACGCCCCTCCACCATGGCCGTGATGCGGTTGACCGAGTCCTGCGGGAACCACTGCACGTCACCAATGGCTTTGAGGCACTTCGCCCGATGCCCGTTGTGGTCTATGTTCATGAACCACTGCACCGTGGCCCGGTATACAAGGGGGTCGTGCGAGCGCCAGCCATGCGGATACGAATGGAACAAGTCTTGCCGCGCCAGCAGTGCGCCTACTTCCTCCAGGCGCTCCATGATGCGCTGCTGGCCCGCGCCTAGCTTCAAGCCCGCGAACGGCCCGGCTTCGTCGTTGAAGTAGCCATCGCCGGTCAGGACTTGGATTGTCGGCAGGCGGTACTTTTGCCCGGTCAGGAAATCGTCTTTGCCATGCCCCGGCGCGGTATGCACCACGCCGGTTCCATCGGTAGTCGTGACATAGTCGGCAAGTACCAGCACAGATGCCCGGTCTATTTCGGGCAATGGGTGCTGGAACAGCAAGTTCTGCAAGTCATAGCCCTTGAACGTATTGACCACTGTCCAGCCAATCAGTCCCCCGGCCTCCATGGTGGCGTTGAGACGGTCTGCGGCCACCAGGTAGCGCTGCCCCTGGTGTTCGGCCACGACATAGTCAATCGCGACACCCACCGCCACCGCGACATTGGCGGGGATTGTCCAGGGCGTCGTTGTCCAGATGACGGTGCAGCACCGGCTCAGATCGGCATCTGCGCCGAACACGCCGTCGGGGTCGGTGCGTGCGGGAAAGCGCACATAGATAGATGGGTCGGTGCGGTCGGCGTATTCCACTTCATGCTCCGCCAGCGCGGTTTGGTCTACCAGTGACCAGAAAACAGGCTTTAACCCACGGTAGATAAAGCCCCGCTCCACCAACTCCGCGAACACTTCCAGTTCTTTGGCCGCCATGCCCTGCGACATGGTGAGATAGGGATTGTCCCACTCGCCCTGAATGCCCAGGCGCTCAAACTGCTCGCGCTGCACATGCCACCAGTGATCGGCGACTTCGCGGCAGCGCGCACGGGTCTGCATCGGCGTGGGAACTACCTTTTGCTCGGCAAACTCTTTGGCAACCAGGACTTCAATCGGCAGGCCGTTGTTGTCCCAGCCCGGCACGTAGGGCGCTTTGTAGCCCTGCATCGCCCGGTACTTGACTGTCACGTCTTTCAGTATCTTGTTGAACGCGTGCCCAATATGAATGTTGCCATTAGAGAACGGCGGGCCGTCGTGCAGGATAAATGTGCCCAGGTCGGTGGTGGGCTTGAGTCGCTCCTGGTAGACGTTCTGCGCCTGCCAGAAGTTTAGGGTCTGCGGCTCGCGCCGGGGCAGGCCCGCGCGCTGCGGAATGCTGTCTGGGTTGGTGTCTAGGCCATCGGCGTTCTTGACATCGGGCTTGGGGACATTCAGCGTCTTGCTGAAGTCGCTTTGGTCAGATGTTATTGTGTCCGGCGAGCCGGGAATTGTGTTCGTCATGCAGCCTCCTCAACTCGCCTGGCTTGAACTGAAATCGCTTGGCTTGAATGTGTGCCGGTTATTATACCCGGAAAACTGGTTCGCCGTGTGCATAAGCTGGGCGAAGTTTGCCGATGCGCGTGTAGGGAACAGACGCACGAAAAAGCGGCACGGGAGAATAATCCCGTGCCGCCTCGGCTTTTGTCCAGTGTGTCTGTTTGCCGTTTGGCAGATAAGCTAAAGATATTGCCCGGCGGTAGGCGCGTGGCCCTTGCAGGTATGTCGCTGTCGCCTGAAGCTGCCCCTGCGCGTTTTTCTGCATCTCCCGCACCATCATTGTGCCGTCGTACACGTAGTATGTGGTCACGCCGTTGACGGTGCTGGTGCGGCGCAGTCCGTCGGCCCCGTAGGTGTAGGTAGACGTTGTTCCATTGGCTGTACAGCTTACCAGCCGGTTCTGGCTGTCCCACACGTTGGTGCGCCCGCTGGCGTCGGTGAGGGTGTTGCCGTCCGCATCGCTGGTGACCGCTTGCCCGTTTGTGCTGGTGAGCCGGTTGGCCGCATCGTAGGCGTAGCTGGTTGTGCCCGCCGCGCTGTCGGTCTTCTGCGCCCGGTTGCCCATCGCGTCAAAGCTGTACCCCTGCGTCTGACCGTCCCCGTAGTCCACGCTCCTCAGCCGGTTCAAGGCATCGTAGCCGTAGCTTTCCTGGCGGCTGGTAAGGATTGGGTTCTGGTTGCCGTCCACCTGCGGGTTGCCCGTCGCCGGGTCAATGGGCTGCGTGCTGACCGTGTTGGTGAGCCGCTGGCTGTCGTCATCGTAGGTGTAGGCACTCTGGGATAGGCAACGCGTGACCGGACGGGGCTGACCGCTGACTATTCCCACCCCCGGCCCACTCCAAGTCGTGGCGAGCGCGGCAAGTTGGCCCATCGGTGCCCAGGAACGGATGTTGCTGTTGTTCCAGTTGTTGTTGCTCCAAGTGCGCGCGTAGGCGTATTGTGTCAGGGACGTACTGACCGCAGAGTAGCTGCTGCTGTTGAACACCTGGTTTGCCAGCGCCCCGGTGATCTTGCCTGCGTCGGTGTAGGCGTAGTCCACCCGGCGCCCCTGGTCGTCGGTGATGCGCGTACACGTTCGGCGCAACTGTGGTAATTTATAAATGCCGTTTCAAGTGCTCAGCTTTTGTAGAAAGTTCCTTTATCCTTTTTGCGCTTTCCTCTTGCTGGATTTGGAGCCGCTTATGCAAAGGTCTTAATAGCAAAGTTAGGAAGCGGAAGGAGAGCGTAATTATAGTTAAACTAATCACTATCGCTAACAAAATACCGCAATAGAAAAAGCTCGTTCCTTCCAAACCATGCCATACACTGCGTAAGACAGTTGACATTTGACACCTAGTTTTCTACACACATCTTTTCATCCACTACATGTAGTAGATGAACTCTCCAACACTTTGCAGTGTTAGCCCCGCAGCAAACTCTGCGATGCCCCCAATTCCTTGCATTGTGCCCTTTGCCATCTGTCCAGCAACTTCTAAGTCACCGAATTGATTTGATGCGTCCATGATGCCTGCGACAGTCATAGTCATAGAACCTTCCTCAAATAGACTTTCTCCGGCTCCCATCATGGTGTTTCCTATGTTCATTAGCATCTCTCCCAACGCGCATTTGGCTTCGGGGGCATCGTTGATAAGATAGTCAACGTATTTATCAAGCAGTTTAATGCCAATAGCGCCAAGAATGGCTCCAACCCAGTCAATACCATCTTTCCCCGTAAAGTCGGTTAAATTCGTGGGATTGTCACTACAGTACACAAACCAATTGGAGCCGCTTTGTTTAGGGTCTTGGCTAATAAACCTCCCCACATTAGGATCATAGTACCTGGCCCTCATGTAGACCAGCCCGGTCTCGCTGTCGCTGACATGCCCCAGCGCCCCCACGAACCCCTGCCGCGAAGTCGCCGCTCCTGTCCCGCCTTGCCGCTTGGCCCCGTACACGTCAAACGTGCCGGTGCTGGTGAGGTTGCCGCTGGGGTCCGCTTCCCCTATCACGCCGTCGTAGACATACGAAGAAGTTCTGTCCTAAATAGGCCTTCATACAGAACCTGTCTAGATTTTAGGCAACAAGCGAGCATTGTCGACTTTCACGCCTACGATTGCTGAATAGTATCCATAAAGACGCGACGGCCCTGCCATAGCATCAACCTGCTCCTGCGTGACAGCACGTTCCCGAGTAACCTCGACATTGAAGAACCAGTCTCCATATAGGAAGTCACGGTGACTTCCCAAAATGCGCCAATGCTGCACCTGTCCGTACTTTTGTTCAATCGCTTCCCATTCCCGATGCTCCGGCAGGTCACTTATTGCTCCCGTACTCGCTGTTCGATACGCCGCTTCCACCAATCCACGGGCTACTTGTGCGTCCCGCGAGTGGGGGCCAGGCAAGAGGCGCGTAACAAGTAACAGGAGAAGAACGACAACAGGAACCCAAGCAACAAAAGAGAATTGTCTCCTACTCATTGGCAACCTCTACCTCCTTAACTGCCGCTCAGTCCGCTTAGCTGAAGCATCCAAAGTTTGCCGTCACGATGAAGACTGTTGAATGTCGCTTTTTGTAAGCAGCCAGCCCTGCGGGCCTTTAACCCAAGTCTCCTTGTCAAGATGGTCCTGCGCCCGCGTTATCGGCCTACCGGTCAGCGGGTTAGAAATTGGCAGTGTTGCTTCGACATGATTTTTCACCGTTACGATAGCTGTAGCTCCCATTAGATGTATGTCCTGGATGACGTTTGTTTCTTTCATGTTGCTGGTTGTCTGAAAGAGATCAATCATGCTCTGGCGGGCCTGTGCATAGTTTTCTGTTCGCCCACCTGGCTCTGTTGTAACGTAGTTTGGGGAGCATGATGCCATCGCGCCGTCGATGTCCTTTTGCGAGACAGCCGCTTCCTCTTGCGCGTGAGCGGCGCTGATCGCATTATAACACTCCTGTTCGGGTCTTGTGAATGGGTGGTGAGCATAATGGGCGCAAGAAACACTGGCGGTAGCCCCCAGACAGATAGCCGTGGCAAGAGCGCAACGATGCCAATTAGCCTGGAATGGGTGCATGTTTATTACTTCTCTTAGTCGCAATGGTCGACATACCAGTCAACCCGCACTTTGTATCCGTAAATATCCAGAGCGGTCATCATTATTTCCTTGTGGTACATTCGTTATCGCATGTTCGCTTTGGTTTGCTAGAATAAAGCTAGCTCATATTTTGCTTGTCCTGTTGTGGCATATGTTTGACGGCAAAGTCGTCCTGGCAATTCACACGGCATGGCGCGGCGTCCTAGTCTGCGGGCCATTCTACCAAGGCGTAGACATCAGAGAGGGCAAGCGTGACACCGACCGAGGGCAGCCCAATGCCCGCCGCGAGGCCCCGCACCGTTTGGAACCGCCAGCCGTCGCCGTCGCGCGCGTACAGCCAGGCTTCGGGCTGCTCCTGAGACAGCAGAAGATACTCTTGCAACGACGGCACGCTTTGGTACTCCGTCCACTTCTCGCCCCGGTCGGCATCCTGCGTGGAGGGCGACAGCACTTCCACAACAATCAAGGGATTGGTGATAATGCTGGTGCGCCCTTTGTAGAAGTCGCGCGGGCCGCAGACGACACTGGCATCGGGGTAGACATTCGCGCCGCTATTGGTGTGAACCTTCATGTCCGAGCCATACACCCGGCAGCCTTTGGGGATGAGTAGGTTGCCTAAGACGCGCACAGCGTTGGCGGCAATCAGGTTGTGGCTTTCCGAGCCGCCGGCCATCGCGCGTATCTCGCTGCCAATCCACTCGGACTTGTGACGGGCGGCGTCTTCCAGGGCGAGGTATTCGTCTTCGGTGTAGAGGCTTGCGTCAACATATTGGCGTGCGAGGGCCATGTGTTTGTTCTCCGGGGCGGGAGCATTGTTTGCAGAGCGCGGGGGGATTAACCGAGCTTGCCGTGCGCGCGGGCTTCCGCCAGAAACGCATCTAAAGCCTCGGGCCAGGGGCGCAGCGTGTCCAGGCCCTGAAGCTCTAGGGCGTAATGGCGCATGACACTGTAAGGCGGACGCTGGGTGGGCGTGCCGCGCATGGCGGCATCCTGCGCGGATGAAACAGCTTGGACGGGCACGTTTGCCACGCCCATTTTGTCCAGCACCGCCTGCGCGAAGCCGTGCCACGTACACTCGCCCGCGTTGGACACGTGGTAGACGCCATGCAGCCCGGTTTGGATAATCGCCAGCACTGCGCCGATTAAATCCAGGGTGTAAGTCGGGGTGCCGTACTGGTCGGCGACAACACTCAGCGCGGGCTTGGTCTTTGCCAGAGCGAGCATGGTAAACGGAAAGTTCTTGCCATGCACGCCGTACAGCCAGGACGTGCGCACGACATAGGTTTTGCGGCACGACTGACGCGCCAGGTTCTCCCCCGCCAGCTTGGACGCCCCGTAGTGGCTGATGGGGTTTGGGGCGTCAAACTCGGTGTAGGCGCTGCCTTTTGCGCCGTCAAAGACGAAGTCGGTGGAGATTGCCACCAGCGCGGCCCCCACTTCTTCCGCCGCGCTCGCCACTGTCCACGACCCCAAAGCGTTGACTTTATACGCTAGGTCGGGGTCGCGCTCGCACCCATCCACATTGGTATACGCCGCGCCGTGAAACACCAGTTCGGGCCGCACTTCCTGCATCATCGCCCGCACCGCAGAGGTGTTTGTGATGTCCAGGGCGCGAATGCCACTGGCATCATCGGCATTGACATCGGTGGCAACGACTTCATGGCCCTGCTCGGCAAACACGCGCCGCGCATCCGTCCCCAGCATCCCCGCCGCGCCTGTCATCAATATTCGCATAGTGGCGTTCAGTATACAGGAAAACCTGCCCTTAGGTCAACCGTGGCACGCGCGCTGCCCCGGCATTGCGCCCTGGTTGCTTGGGCATTGCGAGCCTGTACCAACGACGGAACAGTTTAGGCCGTCGTTGGTACGCGCTTGGGAAGCTATAGCAACCCGGCAGCAATGCCGGAACAGCCAGGGCAAATGCCTGTCAGCACCGCGTTTCTAGGAGAACAAACACCCCCGGCAGGGCCGTGTTACTTGGCAGCCGCGGTGCCTGACGGGTAGCCGCGCATAACGCCCGCCTTGCGCAATGTCTCCACCGATTGATAGGCCCAATGGTTCTTGGGCACATCGGGAAACGGGCCGTCGTGTACCGCCGTGGGGGCGGCAGGCGGCACCGCGACGGTCACTGCCACTTGAGGCTTCGGTGTCCGGTGCCTGGCAGGGACAGCGGCGGCATGGCGGGCGTGCTTGGCGAGGACAGAGGATTGCTGGGCATGTGCCGCTGTTCCTGCCAGCAGGCACAGGGCGGCCATGTTGAGTGCAAGTTTCATTGCGTGTCTTTCTAGGCCCCCTCCCGCGAGGAGAGGGGGCAGTGTGATGTTGTAGTGGGTGGGAGAGTTATTTGCCCGGCGCAGCGCCCGCGATAATCAAGGTCGCTTTGTCCGGGTGCAGGTACTTCTTAACGGCGGCGTTCACCTGGTCAAGAGTGACTGCGCGGAAGTAGTTGGAGCGTTGCTGGATATAATCCAGGCCCAGGCCATAGTCTTGCGCCGTCAGCAATTGCCCGGCCACGCCCGCATTGGTTTCCAAACGCAGGGGATAAGAACCCGTGAGATAGGCTTTGGCCTCGGTCAGCTCTTCGGGCGTGATGCCGTTCTGCCGCAGGTTGGTGACAATGCGATTGAGTTCATAAATAGCACGATTGGCATTGTTCGGGTTGGTGCCCAGGAAGATGGAAAACGCGCCTGCCCCATGCTGCGCCGCAAAGCCCGAATAAACCGTGTAAGTCAGCCCCTCCTGGTCGCGGATGGTCTTGCCCAAACGCGACCCGAACGCGCCGCCGCCTAAGATGTAGTTCATGGTGTAGGCGGCGTAAAAGTCCGGGGCGTTGCGGTTGAGTTGTCCGGGGTAGCCCCACAAAACGCTGGTCTGCGATGTGTCGGGGATGGCAATCAGCTGCGGCGCAGGGGCCGTGGCAGGCAGCGGCACATTGGGAATGCTCACGACAGGCGCGGGCGTGGTCGGTTTGGCCCAGCCGCCAAACGCGGCTTTAATCTGCGCGATGGCATCGTCGGCATTCACATCACCCACCACAACCAGGGTTGTCGTATCAGGACGATAATAGGTCTTGTAGAAGGACAAAAGGTCAGCACGGCTCAATGCTTTGACGCTGGCCTCGCTCTGATCCAGGGTCGGCGCCCAGTACGGGTGGCCTTTCGGGTACAGCGCATCGGCGAAGGCAATCGCCGCCTGCGTGCCTGCCCCGCCTGTGCCGCCCGTGTCCTGGCGCGCCTGCTCTAGGCCCGAAAGGGTCTGCCCGCGCACTTTATCCAGTTCGCCTTGAGGAAACACAGACCGCTGCAACTCGTCCGCCAGCGTGCCCAGCGTGAGAGTAAAGTCTTTGGAAAGACAATGGCCGCTGAAGCTCGCCGCCTCATCCCCGGCCCCGATGCCGACACTCGCTCCCACCGACTCCAGGCCCAAGGCCAATTGCAGGGCAGTCTTGGTGGTCGTGCCCCGCGCCAGCATCTCCGCTGTCAGGCCCGCTGTGTCGTACCTGCCGTCGGGGTCAAACATAGACCCGGCCTTGACCAAGCCCGTAAGCGCGACTGTCTTGTTGGCGTGGTTCTCTTCCACAATCACAGTCATGCCGCTGGGCAGCACCACGCGCTTCGGACTGGGCCTCTTGGCCTGCACCGTCGCCGCCGACTGCAAGTGGAACTTCTTGTCCAGCGCAGCCAGCACCGCCTTCTGCTTGGGATCGGTGACAGGGGTAGCCGCGCCGAAGTTCTTTTCGCCAGGAGGCGGCGGCAAAGTCTGGCCGGGCGGCAAGGGCTGCGGCTCAAACGTCGCCACCGTCCGGTTGTCAGGCGTGAAGTAGGCCTTGACAACATTTTGCACATCCTGCGGCGTCACCTTGCGGATGTTGTTTAAGTAGGTGTCTAAATACGTGAAGCTGCCGATGGCGGCGTATGTCCCAAGCTGGTTCGCCTGCTCGGACACGCTGTCATTGTTAAAGATAAACGAGGCTTCAATCTGACGCACGGCCCGGTTAATCTCGTCCTGCGTGGGCGGGCTGGTCGCCAGCCGCGCAGCTTCGGCCTCTAATCCCTGCTCCAAACGGGCGTTGCCGACACCCGTGCGCGGCGTGCCATCCAGGATAAACAGATATGGGTCGCGCTGATCCTGCCCGAAGCCGCCCGCACTCTCCGCCACGCCTGTCTCTACCAAAGACTGGTACAAACGCGCGCTGCGCCCGCCCGAGAGTATCTGGCTGACCACGTCCAGGGTGTAGTGGTCTTTGGTTCCCAGGCCCGGCACATGGTAGCCCACCAGCACCTGCCCAGTCGTGCCCGGACGCTTCAAGACCACGCGGCGCTCCCCCCGCTGCGGCGGCTCCGGGGTGATGTTGTGCTCAGACAGTGTGCCCTGCGGGTAGACGCCGAAGTACTTCTGGCACAGGCCCACCGCTTTCTTGGTGTCAAAGTCGCCCACCATCACCACAACCGCGTTGTTCGGCATATAATGCTGCCTATAGTAGTCATAGATCACATCGCGCTTACCCGCCACGGCCTCCACATCCTCCGTCCACCCGATGACCGGCCAGTGGTACGGGTGCGCGACAAAGGCGGTGGGAAGAAACGTGAACGCATACAGTTGGTAGCCTGGATCGTTGGAGTCGCCCTCTAGCTCGGAGCGCACCACCACCATCTCATGCGCCAGCTCTTTGGGGTCAAAAACCGAGTTTTCCATGCGGTCGGCCTCCACGCGCACGGCGAGTTCCAGCCGGTCGGCGGCAATCAGCTCATGGTATTCGGTGCGGTCTTCGCTGGTAGACGCATTAATCTGCCCGCCATTGGACGTGAACAGATGGTCAATAGAACCCGGCGGCAGGTCGTGCGTCCCCTTGAACATCATATGCTCTAAGATATGCGACAGGCCCGTCCGCCCAGTAATCTCGTTGCGCGACCCGACTTTGTACCACACGCTAAAGTACGCCACCGGCGCGGCATGCACTTCTTTGGACAGGATCGTCAGCCCATTCGCCAGGTGCGTCTCGGTCACCATCTGCGTCTTGTCATAAGTCTGCGAGACAATCTTGCCGTAGTACGCCGGTGCCGTAATACGAGGCGGCTTGGGTTCATTCGGGGCGGTCATCTTGGGAGCCGCGTTCGCTG
>JAABUQ010009549.1_pt1 | contig 13072 bp, 11 predicted proteins | sample 5560001 | NCBI WGS metagenome assembly JAABUQ01 (sample SAMN10711888, study PRJNA513371) | rock metagenome | isolation source: Antarctica rocks | place: Antarctica: Victoria Land, Finger Mt nord | collected 2015-12-18 | reverse complement strand
CGATGCCCAAGGTGCCGGCATCTCCACACGTCCGGACACCCTACGCCAAGATGCTGCCACATCATTGGCAGCCATTGATCAGGCAAAAGACGCGCCGTTTATGCGCGGTTTCTCGCCGCCGCTAACATCGAAGGGCCTGGAACTCTACGCCTACGCAGAGCGGATGCTGTCACTGCGTTCTGAGCTTGTCTCCCGTCTCGCAGACTCGGCCGGCCTCTCTGGGATTGTCCGGCTCGGGACGGCGGAGACGCTTGTGCATACACTGCTCGGCAGCTTGGTCCGCCAGCTGCACGAACTCCATCCCCGGGTCACACCCGAGATCACGGTGGATATCTCGCCCAACCTGCAATCTTCTCTGCTGACCGGCGAGCTTGACTTGGCGTTGCTGCTGGGACCGCTCAACGAGCCGCGCATACGCAACGTGATGCTGTGTGACTACGCGCTGGCCTGGGTGGCCAGTCCGGAAATCGGGATAGGCACGGGCCGATTGGAACTTCCGGAACTGGCAAGCTGGCCGATCCTGTCCTACGCCCGCGGCACCCAGCCGCACACGCAGATCGCAGGGCTGTTCAGCAGGCCGGACCTGCCGCCCGTGCGCATATTCGCCAACAGCAGCCTCGCCTCCATCGTGCGTATGGCGGTGGACGGCATAGGCATCGGCATCGTGCCCCGTGCCGTAGCGGAAAGGGAGCTGACGGAAGGCAGCCTGCGGCTGCTGACGGTCGAGCCAAAGCTGCCACCCTTGCGGTTCACAGCAAGCTACATTGCCACGCCGGGAAGCGGATTGGCCCAAACCGTTGCGGAGCTGGCCGGCCAGATTGCCCATGGCCCATAAACCCCGCTTATCGCCGGTCATCAGGAGATACAAATACCAAGCCTTGTGGATCTCGCGTAGCTGTCATGTGCCGAATGCAAGAACAAGCCAGTGACACGGAGCGACGTCGCCGCATGACCATGATGGAACAGAACTTCAGCCTCTCTGTCGCAGACGGGCGGGCAGCGCGTCTGAGCATCAGGGCTGGCAGTTTCACCCGCAACACGGCGGGACTGGCACCCGGCTACGTGCAAGGCAACGTCGTCATATTGCCGGCGGCGCGAGCCGAGGCATTCGCGGAGTTTTGCCGCGCCAACCGGCAATCCTGCCCGCTGCTGGCGACGTCGCGGCCCGGAGACCCAGCGCTTCCGATGCTGGGCGCCGACATCGACATGCGCCATGACCTGCCGGGCTACCGCGTGTTCCGCGACGGGGCGCTCGCGGAGGAGGTGACCGACATAGCCGCACTCTGGCGCGACGACCTCGTGACCTGCGTCATCGGTTGCTCCTTCACCTTCGAAGCCGCACTGACTGCTGCCGGCATTCCGCTGCGCCACGTGGCCCAAGGCCGCAATGTCGCGATGTACCGCACCAATCGGCCGACGCAAACCGTCGGCCCATTCGGCGGACCGCTTGTGGTGTCCATGCGCCCGATGAAGGCCAGCGACGCCTACCGTGCCGCCGAGATCACGGCGCGGTTTCCCGACATGCACGGCGCGCCCGTGCATCGCGGCGACCCGGCAGCTCTTGGCATCGCCGACGTGATGCAGCCCGACTACGGCGATGCCGTTTCGATCGAGTTGGGCGAGATCCCGGTGTTCTGGGCATGCGGCGTCACCAGCCAAGTCGCGGCGGAAGCGGCGCGGCTGCCGTTCTTCATCGCCCATGCGCCAGGCAAGATGCTGATCACCGATCAGCGTCACCCCGCGGCGTACTGACGAAGCAAGCAAACAAAACAGTGCCTGCGGCGACCCTGCCGTGGGAGGGGAGGATTGTCTATGTTCGACTGGTTCCGCAGCCTGGACCGCGATGGACGACGCACGTTCTGGGCCTGCTTCGGCGGCTACGCGCTCGATGCCATGGACGTGCAGATCTATTCCTTCGTCGTCCCGGTGTTGATAGGGCTGTGGGGCCTGACAAACACCCAGGCGGGCCTCCTGGCAACCGTGACACTGGTGTTGTCCGCAGTGGGCGGCTGGGCGGCCGGACTGCTCTCGGACCGTTTCGGGCGTGTCCGCACGTTGCAGATCACCGTCGCGTGGTTTGCGCTGTTCACCTTTCTGTCCGGGTTCACCAGCAGTTTTGGTGAGCTGCTGGTAACGCGCGGCCTGCAAGGCCTGGGCTTCGGCGGCGAGTGGGCGGCAGGCTCCGTGCTGATGGGCGAGGTAATCGCAGCCCGGCACCGCGGCAAGGCGGTCGGCGTGGTCCAAAGCTCCTGGTCGGTAGGTTGGGGTTTGGCGGCAATCCTGGCCACGGTGTTCTTTTCGGTGCTGCCGCCCGCCTACGCTTGGCGCGCGCTGTTCCTTGTGGGGCTGCTGCCGGCTTTCATGGTGTTCGTCGTGCGCCGCGTGGTGCCGGAGCCGCAGGTGTTCGTGCAGGCGACGGCGCGGCCGTCCATGTGGGCGATCTTCTCGCCCCGGTTCCTGAGCGTCACCTTGCGCGGCTGCCTGCTCGCCCTGGGTGCCCAGGGCGGCTATTACGCCATCACCACTTGGCTGCCGACGTTCCTGCGCACGGAGCGGCACCTTTCGGTGCTGGGCACCGGCAGCTATTTGGGCGTCATCATCGTGGGCTCGTTCTGCGGCTACATCGTCAGCGCCTACCTGAATGACGGGCTGGGGCGGCGCAAGACCTTCCTGCTGTTCGCCGTCGGATCGATGGCGATCGTGCTGGGCTACACGCAATTGCCGATCTCCGACGGGCTGATGCTGGTGCTTGGCTTCCCGCTTGGCTTCTTCGCGTCCGGCATCTTCAGCGGCATGGGCGCGCTGTTCACCGAGCTGTTCCCGACGGAGCTGCGCGGGTCCGGCCAGGGCTTCTGCTACAATTCCGGGCGCGGGCTGGCCGCGCTGTTCCCCGCGCTGGTCGGCCTGGCATCGGCCAGCATGCCGCTTGGCCAGGCGGTCGGGCTGTTCGCGGGCGGCGCCTATGGCTTGGTCATCCTAGCAGCGCTCACGCTGCCGGAAACGCGCGGGCGCGAGCTGGAAAGCCTCGCTCCGGCATCTGCTGAGGTGATCCAGTGACCCGGCCGGTCGCGCAAAGCGGCTGGCAGTTCTGGATCGACCGCGGCGGCACTTTCACCGACATCGTCGCACGTCACCCGAACGGGCATGTCACCACGCACAAGCTGCTCAGCGAGAACCCGGAGCGCTACCATGACGCCGCGATCGCCGGCATCAAGGGCGTGCTCGGCATCCCGCTCGATGAGACGATTCCGGCTGGCCTGATCGAGGCGGTGAAGATGGGCACCACGGTTGCCACCAATGCCCTGCTGGAACGTCGCGGCGAGCGTACCCTGCTGTTGGTCAATCCGGGTTTTGGCGACGCATTGCGCATCGGAAACCAGGCACGCCCGCGCCTGTTCGACTTGGCGATCACCCTGCCGCATCTGCTATACGAGCGCGTGGCGGAGATCCCCGGGCGCACCGGTGCCGATGGCAGCGAGGTGGCACCGCTGGACGAGGATGCCGCTCAAGCCGTGCTGCACGGCGCTGCGGAACTCGGCATCCGCGCCTGCGCCATTGCCCTGATGCATGCCTGGAAATACCCGGAACACGAGCGCCGCCTGGCTGAGCTGGCGCGGGCGGCAGGCTTCACCCAGGTTTCCACCAGCCACGAGGTCAGCCCGCTGCTGCGGCTGATCCCCCGCGCAGATACGACTGTGGTGGACGCCTACCTGTCTCCCATCCTGCGGCGCTACGTCGGCCAAGTGGCTGCCGAGCTGGGCGGCACGCGCCTGTACTTCATGCAAAGCCATGGCGGATTGACAGAGGCGGGAGCTTTCCAGGGCAAGGACGCCATCCTGTCCGGTCCGGCTGGCGGCATCGTCGGTGCGGCGCGCACGGCTGGCATGGCGGGGCTGGACCAGGTGATCGGCTTCGACATGGGGGGCACCTCCACCGACGTGGCCCTCTATGCTGGCACCTTCGAGCGCAGCTTCGAGACGGAAGTGGCAGGCGTGCGGATACGTGCGCCGATGATGGCGATCAACACGGTGGCGGCCGGCGGGGGGTCGGTGCTGCACTTCGACGGGGCGCGCTTCCGCGTGGGACCGGACAGTGCCGGCGCCAATCCGGGTCCCGCCGGCTACCGCCGCGGCGGACCGTTGACGGTGACCGATGCCAATATCTGCGTGGGCAAAATCCAGCCCCGGCACTTCCCTGCCATCTTTGGCCCGGACGGCGGCCAGCATCTGGATGCCGACGCTGTCCGCGTCGGCTTTGCCGCGCTCGCGGCAGAGATCGTTCGCGCGACCGGGCAGCGGACGGACGTGCGCGATGTTGCAGAAGGCTTCCTGCGCGTCGCCGTCGCGAACATGGCCAATGCGATCAAGCAGGTCTCGGTGCAGAAGGGACACGACGTCAGCCGCTTCGCCCTGCAATGCTTTGGCGGCGCCGGTGGTCAGCATGCCTGCCTGGTGGCCGATGAACTCGGCATGGACACGGTTTTCATCCATCCCTTCGCCGGCGTCCTTTCGGCTTACGGCATGGGCCTCGCCGACCAGACGGTAATGCGCGAACAAGCCGTGGAAGAAGGCCTGGAACCTGCTCTTCTGATGTCGCTGGACGAGGCAGCCGATGTCCTGGCCGCGGAAGGACGGGCCGCGCTGCTGGCGCAAGGGGCTGATGCGGACCGCATCCAGACACGGCGCCTGCTGCACCTGCGCTACCAAGGCACCGAAGCCGCGCTGATCGTGCCTCTCGGGCCGCTCGACACGATGGTCGCGGCTTTCACCGCGGCACATCACGCCCGCTTCGGCTTTTCCACTCCGGAACGGCCGATCACTGTCGAGGCTGTCGCGGTGGAGGTGACCCAACCCGGCGAGCCGGTGGCCGAGATGCGGCTCCCCGCGCGCGTCGGCGGTGAGCCGCAACCCATCGACCAGGTCGAGATTTGGAGTGGCGGCCGCAGCCATCTGACGCCCGTGTTCGACCGTGCCGCCTTGCGCGCCGGCGACCGCCTGCCTGGACCGGCCCTGGTGCGCGAAGCCATCGCTACAACCGTTGTAGAGCCCGGCTGGACCGCCGAGGTGACTGCACTCGATCACATGCTGCTGCGCCGCGCCGCGCCGCGCCGGACCCGCACCGTCATCGGCACCGAACGAGCCGACCCCGTGCTGCTTGAGTTGTTCAACAACCTGTTCATGAACGTCGCCGAGCAAACCGGCGCCGTCCTGCAGAACACCTCCATGAGCGTGAACATCAAGGAGCGGCTCGACTTCTCGTGCGCGATCTTCGACGCCGCCGGCAGCCTGGTCGCCAACGCGCCGCATGTGCCCGTGCACCTGGGGGCCATGGGCGAAAGCGTGAAGGCCGTGCTGCGCCGACGAGGACCGACGCTGAAGCCCAATGACGTCGTGGCGCTGAACGATCCCGCCAATGGCGGCACCCACCTGCCGGACATCACCGTCGTCACCCCCGTGTTCGACCCCGCGGCCCGCGAGATCCAGTTCTTCGTGGCCTGCCGAGGCCACCACGCCGATGTCGGCGGCATCACGCCGGGTTCGACCCCGCCTGCCTCGCGCACGCTGGAGGAGGAGGCCGTGGTGATCGACAACTTCCTCCTCGTCGATGGCGGACGGTTCCGTGAGGCGGAGTTCCGTGCGCTGCTGGCCGGAGCACGCTACCCGGCGCGCAGCCCGGACGTGAACGTGGCGGACATCAAGGCGCAGGTCGCGGCGAACGAGAAGGGCGTGCAGGAGCTGCGCCGCGTGGTCGGGCAGCATGGCTGGGAGACGGTCCGCGCCTACATGCGCCATGTCATGGACAACGCCGAGGAAAGCGTGCGCCGGGTGATCGACCGGCTGCGCGACGGCAGCTTCGACTACACCATGGACGATGGCTCGAAGCTGCGCGTCTCCGTACGGGTCGACAAGGCGGCGCGCGCGGCCACCGTGGACTTCACCGGCACGGGACCGCAGCGCGGCGACAACTTCAACGCCCCGCCCGCCGTGACCCGCGCGGCCGTGCTCTACGTGTTCCGCTGCCTGGTGGGCGACGACATCCCGCTCAACGACGGCTGCCTGAAGCCGGTGAGCCTTTATATCCCGCCTGGCACTTTCCTGTCGCCAGGGCCTGGTGCCGCCGTGGTGGCCGGGAACACCGAGGTGAGCCAAGCCATCTGCAACGCCCTGTTTGGAGCGGTTGGCGCGATCGCCTGCAGCCAGGCGACGATGAACAACTTCCTGTTCGGCGATGTGACCCGGCAGTACTACGAAACCATATGCGGCGGCACCGGCGCGGGTCCCGGCTTCGACGGCCAGTCGGCCGTGCAAAGCCATATGACCAATACCCGCATGACCGACCCCGAGGTGCTGGAGCTGCGCTACCCCGTGCGGCTTGAGACGTTCGCCATTCGCCGCTCCTCGGGTGGGGCAGGGCGCTGGCAGGGCGGTGACGGCGCGGTGCGCCGCCTCCGTTTCCTGGAGCCGATGACGGCGGTGATCGTGGCATCGCGCCGGCAAGTGGCTCCGTTCGGCCTGGCAGGCGGCATGGAAGGCGCAACCGGGCAGCAATGGGTGGAGCGTGCGGACGGCAGCCGCACCGAGCTTGGCGGCACCGCTCGCGCGGAACTGGCGCCAGGCGACGTGTTCACGATCCATGCGCCAGGCGGGGGCGGCTACGCGACGCCAATGCCAGCTTCGGCGCACCTCGAAGAGCAGAAAGGACCATAGTATGAGCATCTATACAGGACCCGTCTTCGAGATGGCGCGGCGGCAGTTCCAGGTCATCGCCGACCACATCGACATGCCCGAGGACGAGCGGGACAGGCTGCTCTACCCGAAACGCGCCATCACCGTGTCTTGTCCGATCCATCGTGACGACGGCACCACGGCGGTGTTCCAGGGCTATCGGGTGCAGCACCATCTCTCGCTCGGCCCGACCAAAGGCGGGACTCGCTTCTCCAAATCCGTCGACATCGGCGAGGTGGCGGCGCTGGCAATCTGGATGAGCTGGAAATGCGCGCTTGCTGGCCTGCCTTATGGCGGCGCCAAGGGAGGGATCACCGTTGATCCGGCTGCGCTCTCGCCGCGGGAGCTGGAAGCCTTGTCGCGCCGCTACATGCAGGAGATGATCCCCTTCGTCGGACCGCACACCGACGTCATGGCTCCGGACATGGGCACCAATGAACAGGTGATGGCCTGGTTCATGGATACCTATTCCGTCTATCAGGGCAAAACTGTCACCGAGATCGTCACTGGGAAGCCGGTGGCGACTGGCGGAACCGTGGGTCGGCGGGAAGCCACAGGACGCGGCGTGGTGCATCTGGCCATGCGTGCGGCCGAAAGAATAGGCCTGAACCCTTCGGGTGCCACCGCCATCGTGCAAGGCTTCGGCAACGTGGGCTTGGTCAGCGCAATGGAGCTGGCGGCGCGCGGCGTGACGGTGATCGGCGTCAGCGACCACACCGCATGCTTCTACGACCCTCTCGGGCTGCCGATTGACGCCCTGAACCGCCATGTGGAGACTCACCGCGTGCTGGCCGGCTTTTCGACACAAGTTGCTGCCGACCCGGCGACCTTGCTGACGCAGCCTTGCGACATTCTGGTGCCGGCGGCCATGGAGCGGGTGATCGATGCTGTCACTGCCCGCAAGCTGCGCTGCCGCATCCTGGCTGAAGGCGCAAATGGCCCGACCACTCCGGAAGCCGACGAGGTGCTGGACGACCGTCGTGACGAGATCTTCGTCATCCCGGACATCCTCTGCAACGCGGGCGGTGTGGTCGTCAGCTATTTCGAGTGGGTGCAGGACCTCCAGCAGCTGTTCTGGGAGGAAGACGAGGTCAATCGTCGGCTCACCCAGGTACTCGACCGCGCCTTCGGGCAAGTCACAGCGCGTGCCAGGCGTGACGACGTGGCCTATCGCACCGCAGCCATGGCGATCGGAGTGGAGAAGGTGCAAGCCGCAAAGCGGACGCGCGGTCTGTTCCCTTGATCACCACTGACGTGTCAATCCTGTCTCCGCGTCTCTGCCGCCGAGTGTCCGTCTGACAAGCTGTGACTGGATGGGCCGCCCTGTCCGTCAAACGAACCCTGCCGGACAGTTGGCCGCCAGCTTCTTTTGTTGAACGCTGCACCCAGCATATCCGGACACAATCCTAGCTGAAGGTGAGCACCCAGAGCGTCAGGGTGTTCGATGCCGGCACCACAGGACCTTACGGCGACAGAGGGTATGCGTAAGCTCCGGCTATGACAGGATTCTTTCATTGCGGCGAGACGTTGGCGTTGGAACCGGCCGGCGCCGGGTGGGCCTACTGGCGCCCGGCGGTGGACGGCATCGTCGAACTGGGCACCTTGCGGGGCCGTGAGGTTGCGCTTCCGGCGCACTTCCACGGCGAGGACCAGATCACCTTCGTCGTCTCCGGACGGCGCAGGTTCCTCGTCGGGAGCGAACTGGTCGCCCTCGCGGCCGGCCAGGGTGCCCTGATCCCCGCGGGCGTCGCGCACCGGTCCCTGGCAGAGCCGTCCGGCGTCACCTGCTTGAACGCCTACGTGCCCGCGGGCGGATATGTCGTGTCCGAGATGCTGGGGGACGTCGAGCGTCTGTGGCGCAAGGCGGGCCAGCTCAGCCCGACAGAGCTGGCGGCGGTGGTCCGCGAGCACCGGCGCGATGCGGGAGGAAGCATCCCGGCAGACAGCGCCATCTTGGCCTGTGCGAACCGCCGCGAGCCCGTGAGCCAATCGGCCGCGCGGGCCAGGATGAGCCGCGAGGGCTTCTCCCGCAGCTTCGCCAAGCGCCACGGCATGCCGCCCCACGCCTTCCGGCTCATGGCCAGGCTGAACCGCGCGCGCGAGTTGCTCAGGGCCGGCGAGGGCATCGCCGCCGTCGCTGCCGACACCGGCTTCGCCGACCAGAGCCATCTCGGCCGATGGTTCCGGCAGGCCTTCGGCGTCACCCCGGGCCGATACCGCTCGGGCTGGCCGCGGTCACAAACCTTCCAGACGCGGCCGTGACCCGCCCCTAAGTTCGGCTTGAGAGGGGCGGATGCCGCGCCGCCCAGCTCCGGCGCCCGCCGGCCGTGGTCGCCGCCCTGCAGCCTTGGACAGGATGGTGCCGTGCCGGGATCATACATCAACGTCGTCTCCTACCTGCTGGTCGTCGGCGCCGGGGCCAGCGTCGCGCTGCAGCAGGTCCTCAACGCCAGGCTGCGGACGGAGCTGGGCTCGCCGTGGTGGGCGGGGTTCGCCAGCTACTTCGTCGGCGCGCTGGCGATGCTGGCGGTCATCCTCGCGTCCGGCGAGCCGCGGCTGTCGGGCGCCATGGCCGCGCGCGCGTCCTGGCCCTCGTGGACGGGCGGCATCTTCGGCGCGATCTTCATCGGGACGGCGATCCTCATGGTGCCGCGCCTCGGCGCGGCGACGGTCCTGGCGCTGATCGTCGTCGGCCAGATGCTCGGGTCGCTGGCGTTCGACCACTTCGGCCTGCTCGGCGTGCTGCAGCACCCGGCGGATCTGACGCGGCTGGCCGGCGCCGCCTTGCTGATCCTTGGCGTCGTCCTGATCCGCTTCTGACCGGCAGGCATACTTGGAACAAGAGGCGACATGAGCCGGACAAGAAAAAGAGTGTCCGGCAAGCGACCCGTGACCGATGACGCCCATTTTGTCCGGAAACTATCGGCTGCGCACGGCAAAGCGAACGTCTTGATTGCCGGACGGGACAACGGACGGTTTGCCAAGCTTGTGACCTTCAGCGGTAAAGGGAACATGATCGTCCAAGCTTGCCTGAACGGCGCCCGCCTCGCCGCCTACCACCCCGCGCTGCCGCTGGCCGTGGCGGCGGTGGCGGCGGACGCGGTGGCCTGCGTCGCCGCGGGCGCGGCCGAGCTGCACTTGCACCCGCGCGGGCCGGATGGGCGCGAGAGCCTGGCGCCCGCGGCCATGGACGCGACAGTGCTGGCCGTGCGCCGCGCCTGCCCCGGCACGCTGGCCGGCGTGTCCACGGGCGCCTGGATCGAGGGCGATGCGGACCGCACCCTCGCCTGCATCGAGAACTGGCGCGAGCTGCCCGACTACGCTTCGGTCAATCTTTCCGAGCCGGGTGCGCCCGCGGTGATGGAGCGGCTGTGGCGGCGCGGCATCGGCGTCGAGGCCGGGCTTGCGAGCGCGGCCGACGCCGAGCGCCTGGTCGCCCTGGGCCTGGGCGCGCGTGCGTTGCGCATCCTGATCGAGATTGAGGCGCAAGACGAGGGCGAGGCCCTGGCTGTTGCCGAGGGGATCGAGGCGGTGCTGGCACGCGCCGGGCTGCGCCGGCCTGTGCTGCTGCACGGCCTGGACGCGACGGTGTGGCGCTTCGTGGCGCGTGCGGCCGAGCGTCGCTTCTCGACCCGGGTGGGATTGGAGGACGGCTGCCTGCTGCCGGACGGCGCCGTGTCGCCGGGCAACGCCGCCCTGGTTGCGGCTGCGACCGGGTTGTTCGCCGGCTCACCGCATCCTTGACCCGGGTTTCCGGGCGGATGTGGCCATGTCCCGATCAAGGCTTTGTAGGCCGACTGGCCAGGGAGGACTGATTGGGACAGCGCCAAGCCGCACCGACCGGCCCGGCAGCGGCCGTCGAGCTTGTCGAGCCGAGCCTGGACCGGTTGCCCGGCTACGTGGCAGCCCTGGAAACCGGTTGGTCGCCCTCCGCGATCCGCGACCTGAGCGGGACGCACCTCGACGCCATCCGCGCGGACGCGGAGGCGTTCCTGAGCGATCTGACCCGGCCCGAGGGCGGCACCGTGACCCTTGCGGACGGCACGTCGGTGCCGCGCCTGCCCGGCCGGGTGTTCTGGATCTGGGACGGCGCGTTCTGCGGCTCCATCAACCTTCGCCACCTCCCGGGCACGCTCGACCTGCCGCCGCACGTTTCCGGCCATCTCGGCTACGCGGTCGTGCCGTGGAAGCAGGGACGCGGCTACGCCTCGCAGGCGCTCGCCCTGCTGCTGCCCGTCGCACGGGAGCTGGGACTGCCGCGCGTGCTGGTCACGTGCGACACGGGCAACGTCGCCTCGCGCCGGGTCATCGAGGCGAACGGCGGCGTCGCGGTGGGCGAGAGGACGGCCCCGGACCACCCAAGCGGACGCACGCTGCTGTTCTGGATAAACGTCGCGGCCTGATCTCGCTTCCAGTCCGTGCCGCAAGGCGTGCTGCGTCCGCTTCGCGATCACTCGTTCGAGGGCGAGGGCGCGGTGCTTCTTCTCTGTGCTCGCCAAGCGTCGAACACCGTCCGCCCCTCATCAGCCAGGAGCTGTGATGCAGGTATCGCGCGGTCCTGTGCGGGGGCAGCCAGCTCGCGGTATAGGCGGCTGTCATCGAAGCCGGCTTCCGCAGCGGCTGCCACATCGTTCGCGTAGTAGATCTTCTTGATGCCGGCCCAGTAGATCGCGGACAGGCACATTGGGCATGGCTCCGAACTGGAGTAGATCGTGCAGCTGTCCAGCCTGTGGTGACCTATGCTCGCGCAGGCCAAGCGGATTGCGACGATCTCGGCATGCGCCGTCGGGTCCTTGGTCGAGAAGCTGTTGTTGAAACCTTCTGCAAGGACATGGTCGCCGCTGACGATGACGGCGCCGAATGGCGGGCCGGCGCCCTCGGTCATCGCCGTTTCAGAAAGCTGGATAGCGCGGCGCATAAAGGCTTTGTTCGCTCCAGCATCGTCCATGAGCACCGTCCCTCCCTGTTTCCTTGGCCTGAAGCACCGACGTTTGCTGTCCGTCACCCGCAGTCCTGCATCATGCCGAACCGACCTGTCCAGGGTTCGGCGGCGTTGCACGGAACGCACCGGTCCATGACTTGGCAATGATGTCGGCGGCGGGTCCGGCCGATGCTCTCGCTTCTCGAAACTCATCCCGATGGCCCACCACCGCCGGGTGGCGCCCGGGGCTGATCAGCAGCGGACGGCCCTTATGGGCGCCATCGCCAATCCTATCCGGTCGAAGTTTGGATTGGCCGATCCGGATCACCGTCGGCCCCTGCCGCTCACCGTAGCGGAGATGCTGGAAGCCGTGCAGCATCTTGGCATGAGCGAGGAGCCGCCATGAAGGAGGGTACGAGCATCGAGGTGCGCCGCATCAGGCCCAAGGACCGTGCGGAATGGCTGCCGCTCTGGAATGCGTTCTTCGCCTTCCACGGTCGGGAGCTGCCGGCTGCGATTACGGCTTCGGCCTTTGAGCGCCTGTGCGACCCGGCCCAGGCCGTGCATGGCCTGGTCGCGGCCGACTGTGACGGGGGCCTCGTGGGCTTCGCCGCCTACATCTTTCACGAGGAAACCGTGACGATCGGGCCAGCCTGCTATCTCAAGCACTTGTTCACGCGTGAGGATGCGCGCGGGCGTGGGGTCGGGCGCGCCCTGATCCTTGCCGTCTATGCCGCGGCCGAGCAGGCTGGGGCGGAGCGCGTCACCTGGCTGGTGCGCGAGGACAACGCAGCGGCGATGCGGCTCTACGATATTCTGGCGACGCGGACGGGCCTCGTGCAATACCGGAAGGACCTGACCGGGTTCACGCGCTAGACGGCCTGGGACACAGCGGGAAGCACGCATCGCCGCAGAACCATGGCACAGGAGGCAAGCTTGACTGTCGGACCGTTCCCCAAGACGCGCCTCCGCCGCAACCGGGCGGACGGGTGGACCCGCCGCTTGGTGGCCGAGGCGAAGCTGTCGGTGGACGACCTGATCTGGCCGGTGTTCGTGCGCCCGGGCACCGGGGAAACGGAGGAGGTCGCCTCCATGCCCGGGGCGGAGCGGGTCACGCTCGACCGGCTGGCCGCACACGTCGAGCAGGCGGCGGAGTTGGGCATCCCGGTGGTGGCGCTGTTTCCGGCGACGCCGGCCGAGTTGAAGGACGCGGATGGGACCGAGGCGACCAACCCGGACAACTTGATCTGCCAGGCTGCGCGGTTGCTCAAGCGGGAGTTTCCCGAGGTGGGGTTGCTTGGGGCTACGGCATTCACACAATCTACTTGCGGCGGTGAAGACGCTTTGATTCCCTCTGGCCTATGTGGATTTGGGGGAATGTGTTGGTCATTCGAGAAGGCGCGCTGGGTGATTTTGGCGATGTCCG
>JAABUQ010009547.1_pt1 | contig 13072 bp, 9 predicted proteins | sample 5560001 | NCBI WGS metagenome assembly JAABUQ01 (sample SAMN10711888, study PRJNA513371) | rock metagenome | isolation source: Antarctica rocks | place: Antarctica: Victoria Land, Finger Mt nord | collected 2015-12-18 | reverse complement strand
GCACCCGCCGCCTCGCGCGCCAGCCCGCGGCCGCGGGTCTCCGGCCGGAACGCGAACCGGAGCGCCACGCCGCGTCCGTCGCTCCGTTCGTGCAGCCCGGTCAGCCCGTCCGCCTTGCCCTCGAGATCGCGCACCAGCCACATGCCGACGCCGTTGGCGGCCCAGAACTGCGCGTCCTCGGCCATCTCGGCCGCCACCTGCACCCGGCTGCGCACGCCGCCCAACATGGTCGCGTAGACCAGCGGATCGCCCTTCAGCAGGCAGAGGTCTTCGAAATCCTGGAAGCCGACCGGTGTCAGCACCAGACGCCCGGTGCGGATCGTCCAGGGAGGGATGAAGAACTCGGACATTACCCTGCCGTATGAAGCCCTCTCCCGCTGGCGGGAGAGGGAGATCGACGGATCAGCGGGCGAGGGGGCGGTATTTGATGCGGTGCGGCTCGGTGCTGTCGGCGCCGAGTCGGCGTCGCTTGTCCGCTTCGTAGGCCTGGAAGTTGCCCTCGAACCACTCGACGTGGCTGTCGCCCTCGAAGGCCAGGATGTGCGTCGCCAGCCGGTCGAGGAACCAGCGATCGTGGCTGATCACCACGACGCAGCCGGCGAACTCCGCCAGCGCCTCCTCGAGTGCCCGCAGCGTATCGACGTCGAGGTCGTTGGTCGGCTCGTCGAGCAGGATCACGTTGCTCTCGGATTTCAGCATCTTGGCCAGGTGCACCCGGTTGCGCTCGCCGCCGGACAAGATGCCGACCTTCTTCTGCTGGTCGGAACCCTTGAAGTTGAACGCGCCCACGTAGGCCCGCGACTGCACCGCGCGCTTGCCGAGATAGATCACGTCGGTGCCGCCGCTAATCTCCTCCCAGACGTTCTTGGTGGCATCGAGGCTCTGCCGGCTCTGGTCGACATAGCCGAGCTTGACCGTGTCGCCGACCCGCAGCTCGCCCCCGTCCGGCCCTTCCTGGCCGGTGATCATGCGGAACAGCGTCGTCTTGCCGGCGCCGTTCGGGCCGATCACGCCGACGATGCCACCGGGAGGCAGTTTGAAGTCGAGCCCGTCGATCAGCATGTGGTTGCCGTAGCCCTTGCGCAGCCGCTCGGCCTCGATCACCGTCCCGCCCAGCCGCGGACCCGGCGGAATGACGATCTCGGCCACGCCGCCAACCTTATCCTGGCTCTGCTGCAGCATCTCCTCGTATTTCTGGATCCGCGCGCGGCTCTTGGTCTGGCGCGCCCGCGGGCTGCTCTGGATCCACTCCTCCTCGGCGGCCAACGCGCGCTGCCGCGAGCTCTCCTCCTTCTCCTCCTGCTGCAGCCGCTTGCGCTTCTGCGCCAGCCAGGACGAGTAGTTGCCCTCGAACGGGTAGCCGCGGCCGCGCTCGATCTCGAGGATCCAGTTGGTCACGTTGTCCAGGAAGTAGCGGTCATGGGTGATTACCATCACCGTGCCGGCGAAGTCGCGCAGCGTGCGCTCGAGCCAGGCCACGCTCTCGGCGTCCAGATGGTTGGTCGGCTCGTCGAGCAGCAATAGGTCCGGCTTCTCCAGCAGCAGCCGGCACAGCGCGACCCGGCGCCGCTCGCCGCCCGACAGCCGCTCCACGCTCTGGTCCGGCGCCGGGCAGCGCAGCGCGTCGAGCGCGATCTCGATCCGCCGGTCCAGCTCCCAGCCGTCCTCGGCGTCGATCTTCTCCTGCAAGGTGGCCTGCTCGGACAGCAGCGCGGTCATCTTGTCGTCGTCCATCGGCTCGGCGAATTCTTCGCTGATCGCGTTGAACCGGTCGATCGCCGCCTTCAGGCCGGAGAACGCCAGCATGACGTTCTCGGCCACTGTCATGCGCTCCTCGAGCTGCGGCTCCTGCTCGAGATAGCCGATCCGCACGCCCTCGGCGGCCCACGCTTCGCCGCCGAATTCCTTCTCGATCCCGGCCATGATCTTGAGCAGCGTCGACTTGCCCGCGCCGTTGACGCCGAGCACGCCGATCTTGACCCCCGGCAGGAACGATAGCGTGATGCCCTTGAACACCTCGCGCCCGCCCGGATAGGCCTTGGTGACATCCTTCATGACGTAAACATACTGGTAGGCGGCCATGTCGGGGGCTCCGGCGGGGGTAACGATAGGGGGCGAAACCCGTACGTCGCCGGGCCGGATGGGTCAACTGGGAAGCGAGTATTTGACCCCGCCGGATCGTGGGGGGTTCACACCTGCTTGGTGCGGGCGCGCTCCACCGCCTGGAGGATCATTCGCTTGGCCTCGTCGGCGCCGCCCCAGCCGATCACCTTGACCCATTTGCCGGGCTCGAGGTCCTTGTAGTGCTCGAAGAAGTGCTTGATCTGCTCGAGCGTGATCTGCGGCAGATCGTCGACTTGGAAGACGTTCTCGTAGCGCTTGGTGAGCTTCGGTGAGGGCACCGCGATGATCTTCTCGTCGCCGCCGCCCTCGTCTTCCATCTTCAGGACGCCGATCGGGCGCACGTTGATGATCGCGCCGGGAATGATCGGGCGGGTATTGGCGACCAGCACGTCGATCGGGTCGCCGTCGTCGGACAGCGTGTGCGGGACGAAGCCGTAATTACCGGGGTAGCGCATCGGGGTATGGAGGAAGCGGTCGACGAACAGCGCGCCGGCGTCCTTGTCCATCTCGTACTTGATCGGCTCGCCACCGATCGGAACCTCGATGATGACATTGACGTCGTCGGGCGGATTCTTGCCGACGGGGATGGCTTCAAGGCGCATGGCGGCTCCAGTTCGTCGGACGCACGGCTCTAGTCACGAAGCTGGGCATCGTCAACGTTACCCTGGTTAGCCAGATCGATTTCCGAGTAGATTTGTGGCTATCATGGGCAGGCGACCTTTGTGACACATGGAGAACCATTGTTCCATCGCAGATATAGCGTCTTGCCCCACAGTATCCAAATTTCCGCAAAAAACGAACGGGCGACCTGCGTGGCCTCAAGCATAACATCTTCAATGGTCGAGTTCTCTGCCGCAAAGAACTCCCATTGATTTAGGTATATAATCAACCCCCATGTAGGATTATATTTACTCGACGACTTATTCTTCGCTGCCTTTGCTAGCATGTTGAAGACCTGTTTTGGTTCTGCCCAACTATCGCTGGGAATACCGCTGATATCTGGCCCTACTGTTGCCAATGCTTCCCTAATTTCGTCGCCGCGCCTTCGACCATCCGAGTCGGCTTCGGTTACTTCAAACGCTAAGGTTTCGCGTGATGATCTAATCTCGAAGTCGGGCCGATCATCAGCTAACAGGCGGACTTCTGTAGCGTGCAACGCGCGGCTAAACCGGCTTGCGACGTAAGCATCTCTGTAGAATCCAGCTCGAGCATCAATAAGTAAATCTCCCAATCGATCGCTTCGAATAACGTGCAGATAACTTTCGAATGCCAAAGGCGTCTGCCACGCTTGAAGGTTGGATCGAAATGTAAGAGCTTCTGCCTTCGTTAGCCTCATGTCGACACTCCTCGTGTGATGGTGCGCCCGGCAGGACTTGAACCCGCGACCAAGCCGTTATGAGCGGCCCGCTCTAACCAACTGAGCTACGGGCGCAACCGGGTCGTCATTAACCCCGACGCACGTTCAACGGAAGCGGGATGCCGCGGCGGATGTCGACCAGGCCCTTCTGATAGGCGGAATCGGTGAAATACTGGCCGAGCGGGATGTAGGGGACGTCCTGGAACGCCTGCAGCTGGATCTCGCGGGCGATGCGCTTCTGCTCGGCGAGGTCCGGCGCGTCGAACCAACTGTCGCGCAGCGTCTCGAGCGTGGGCGAGGACGGCCAGCCGAACCAGGCGTCGGCGCCGTTGCCGCGGAGCAGCAGGTGGCCGGCGGGCGTCATCAGCTCGGTGCCGCTCAGCAGCACCACCAGCGCGTCCCAACCGCCCTCGGTCGGCGGTTTGCGGTTGGCGCGGCGCTGCAGCAGCGTGCCCCAGTCGCTGGTCGCGTCCTCGACCGCGAAGCCGGCGCGCTGCAGCATGTCGACGCCGACCGTCATCAGCGCCTTCTGGTTGCTGACGTCGGTCGCGTGCAGCGCCACCACCTTGGTGCCGCCCAGCCCGGCCGCCGCGATCGCCGCCTTGGCGCGCGCCGGGTCGCGCGGGCCGGTCAGGGCGGCCATTCCGGCGTCGGAGGCGAGCGGGCTGGCTTGGGGGAAATAGCCGATGCCGGCCGTCCACATGTCCCGGACGTCGCCGGCCACGGCCTGCATGAAGTCGGCCTGGTCGAGGATGGCGTAGAGCGCGCGGCGGATTGCGGCGTCGGCGAAGGGCGGGTGCAGCTGGTTGAATCGCAAGCTGGCGTAGGTGCCGCCGGCGTCGATCCGGTCGACGGTGACGTTCTTGGCCCGGCGCACGAGCCGGTTCAGGTCGGGATCGACGACCTCCCACCAATCCATCTCGCCGGCCTGCATGGCGGCGGCCGCGGTGGCCGGGTCGGGGATGACCTTCCATTCGACGCGCTCGAACTGCGCCAACTTCGGCCCGGCGACCATGTCGGGCGTGCCGACCGGCGTCGGCCGGTAGGCGTCGAACTTGCGATACACGACCTGGGCGCCGGAGACGCGCTCGTCGGCGACGAACCGGTAGGGGCCGGATCCGACGACCTCGGTGAACGGCTTGGCCGGGTCTTGGCGGGCGAAGCGCTCGGGATAGACGAAGCACGGGTAGGACGAGGCCTTGCCGAGCGCGTCCAGCAGCAGCCCGAACGGCCGCTTGAGCCGGATCTCGAAGCGCCGGTCGTCGAGGGCGCGGATTTGGTCGAGGCGGGCGCGGAGCGTCTGGCCGTGGGTGTCCTTCGGCATCCAGCGCTCGATGCTGGCAACCGCGTCCTGGGCGCGCACTTTCTCGCCGTCGTGGAAGGTGGGGCCGTCGCGCAGGGTAAAGGTCCAGCGCTTGCCGTCGTCCTCGACGAGATGACCCTCGGCGAGTTGCGGCTGCGGGCGGAACTGGCTGTCGATGCCGTAGAGCGTGTCCCAGCACATGTAGCCGTGGTTGCGCGTGGGGTAGGCGGTGGTGGCGAGCGGGTCGAGGATGGTGACGTCGGCTTGCGGAATGAAGCGCAGGACCCGGTCACGCGGATCGGCCGCCAGGGCCGGCGCAGCGAGGGCGGCTGTGGCGGCGAGGAGCGTGCGGCGCGCGATGGGCATGGCCGCCAGAGTGGGCGCGTCGGGTGCCGAGCGTCAACGACGCTCGGCACCCGACCATCGGTTAGACCGAGGCGCTGAGCAGGTTCTCCAGGCGGATCGGCAGCTTGCGGACGCGAACGCCGGTCGCATGATAGACCGCATTGGCGACGGCCGCGTTGAGCCCGACATTGCCAAGCTCGCCGATACCCTTGATGCCGAGATCGTTGATCTGGCGATCCTCCTCCGGCAGCATGATCGTCGTCACGGTGCCGACGTCCGCGCTGACCGGGATGTAGTATTCGCCCAGTTCGTCGTTCATGTAGCGGGCGGTGCGGCCATCCATCTCGGTCTCTTCGTGCAAGGCCGAGCTGACGCCCCAGATCTGGCCGCCCATGAACTGGTTCTTGGCCGCCTTCATGTTGACGATCTTGCCGGCCGCGTAGGCACCGACGAGGCGCGGCGCCCGGATCTCGCGGGTGAGCGCATTGACCCGCACTTCGACGAATTGGGCGCCGAACGAGAACTGGATCCGGTCCGGGAGCTTGGCGCCGCCCGCGGGCTGCGAGTGACCCTGGTAGAGCGCTCCGATCGCTTCGGGCTTGACGCCGTGCGGCACGTTCTCGGCGTAAGCCTCGATCGCACCCTGCGTCGTGCGCTGCATCGCGGTCTTCAGGTCCTCGTTGGCATTGCCGGGTCCGCGCAGCGCGCCCGCTTCGAGCCGCAGGGAGGACGGATCGGCGCCGGCAAAAACGCCCTCCTTGGCCGACGTCGCCGCGCGCGCGATCCGCTCGACGATCTCGCGGCAGGCCTTGTCGACCACGGTGCAGATGCTGGCCGTGCTGTTGGATCCGCCAGCGACCGGGGCGGGCGGCAGGGCGGAGTCGCCCAATTCAACACGCACGTGCGTCAACTCGACGCCGAGACGGCCGACCGCGGTCAGGGCGAGGGCGGTGGTGACCCCGGTTCCGATCTCGTGGGCGGCGGTCTCGATCTTGACCGCGCCGTCCGGCGTCATGCGCACCCGCGCGGCGGCGGGGGCCATGTTGGTGGGGTAGAACGTCGTCGCGCAGCCCCAGCCGACGAGCCAATCGCCCTCCCGCATCGAGCCCGGCCGTGGATCGCGCTGCGACCAGCCGAACGCGCGCGACGCCTCGTCGAAGCAGGCCATCAGCTTGCGCGAGGTATACGGCAATCCCTTGACCGGCTCGGTGCCGGTGTCGTTGATCCGGCGCAGCTCGACCGGGTCCATGTTGAGCTTGACCGCCAACTCGTCCATCGCGCTTTCGAGGGCGAACAGGTACGGCACTTCGGGCGGCGAGCGCATGAAGCCGGGCGTGTTGCGGTCGGCATGCACGATCTGCACGGAGCTGGCGATGTTCGGGCAGGCGTAGAGCCGCGTGCTCGCCTCGGTGCCGCCGACTTTGTAGTCGTCCGGACGCGACGTGACTTCGAGCCCGTCATGGATCAGCGCCTGCAGCTTGCCGTCCTTGTCTGCGCCGAGGCGGATGCGGTGGCGGGTCTCGGCGCGATAGGTGCCGATGGTGAAGCCTTGCGCACGCGTCGTCTCGAGCCGCACAGGCCGGCCGACGCGATGGGCGGCGAGCACGACCAGGGCGGTGCGCTGGGTCAGCGAGCCCCGGGCGCCGAACGCGCCGCCGACGAAGGGCGAGATCACGCGGACGTTGGCGGGGTCGAGGCCGAGCTGGTCGGCGATGCCGAACCGGAAGCCATACATGTTCTGCGACGGCTCCCATACCGTCAGCCGGTCGCCATCCCAGGCGGCGGCCGTGGTGAACAGCTCGATCGCGTTGTGGTGTTGCGTCGGCGTCTCGTATTCGGCGTCGATCGAGACGGCGGCCTGGGCCAGCGCGGCCGTGGCGTCGCCCACCGTCGGCGTGGTGTCCTCTTTCTGGGCGGCCTTGACCGCGTCGACCCGGTCCGCGCCGGGGCTGTCGAACGTCGCCGTGGGCGCCTCGGCGGCATAGTCGATCCGCAGCTTGAACGCGGCCTCGCGCGCGGCTTCGAACGTGTCGGCAACGACCAGGGCGACGATCTGGCCGTGATGCCAGACCTGGCCGGAGGCGAGCGGGGCGATGGTCGAGCCCATATAGCCCTTGTCGGCGAACGTCTTGCCGGTCTTCACCCGGTCGCCGACGTTGCGGTAGGTCAGGATGTCGAGCACGCCGGGCACCTGTCGCGCGGCCGTCTCGTCGATGGCGGTGATGCGGCCCTTGGCGATCGCGCTCGTGCGCAGATAGGCGTGGGTCGTGCTCGGGCCATGCAGGTCGGACGCGTAGCGGGCGCCGCCGGTGACCTTGAGGCGGCCGTCGAGGCGGGACGCGGCGTCGCCGAAGCCCGGCTGCTTGGCGCTGGCGGGGGCGGCGTTGCCGTAGGTCTCAATCGTGTCGGCCACGGTCAGCCCTCCATCCGGTTTGCTTGCAACAGGGCGCGCACCAGCGTGCGTTGCCCGAGGTCGACCTTGAACGCGTTGGCGCCGCGCGGCTTGGCGCCCGCGAACGCGATCCGCGCGGCCGCCGACGCGGTGCCCTCATCGAGCGTCTTGCCGCGCAGGCTCTGCTCGGCCTCGTGGGCGCGCCAGGGCCGATAGGCGACGCCGCCGAGGCCGATGCGGGCCTCGCGCACCATGCCGCCTTCGACGTGGAGCGCCACCGCCGCGGTGGCCAACCCGTAGGCATAGCTCTCGCGGTCGCGCACCTTCACGTAGACAGAACGGCGGGTCCACGGGCCGGCGGGGATGGCGAAGGCGGTGATCAGCTCGCCGGGCGCGAGGACGGTTTCCTTGTGCGGGTCGTCGGGGCCGGTGTGGAGTTGCTCGAACGCAATGCGGCGCTGGCCGTCGGGCCCGGTCGTGTGCAAGTCGGCACCGAGGGCGACGAGCGCCTGGGCGAAATCGCCGGGGTAGGTCGCAATGCAGCGGTCGCTCGCGCCGAGGATGGCGTGCTTGCGATTGACGCCCTCGAGGGCCGCGCAGCCGGATCCGGCGATGCGCTTGTTGCACTGCATGTTGTCCGCATCGCGGAAATAAGCGCACCGGGTCCGCTGCAGCACGTTGCCGGCGAGGCTCGCCATGTTGCGGATCTGCTGGCTGGCCGCGAGCGACATGGTCGCGGCGATCACCGGGTAGTCGCTGAGGATGCCGGCGTGGCGCTCGACGTCGCTCATGCGGGCCAGGGCGCCGAGAATGAGACCGTCCTTACCAATCTCGATCTGGCGCAGGGCAAGATCGTTGATGTCGACGAGACGGTCGGGCGCGATGGTGCCGAGCTTCATCAGGTCGAGCAATTGGGTGCCGCCGGCGATGAAGGTGCCGCCGGCGCGGAGGGCGGCGGTTTCGGCTTCGGGTCGGCTATAGGCGAATGGCAGCATGGCTCAGCCCTCCATGGCCGGGGCGGCCTGCTGGATCGCGGCCACGATGTGCGGGTAGGCGGCGCAGCGGCAGAGATTGCCGCTCATGAACTCGCGGATCTGCGCCTCGTCCTTGTGGTGCCCGCCCTCGACGCAGGCGACCGAGGAGAGGATCTGGCCCGGCGTGCAATAGCCACACTGGAACGCGTCCTGGTCGATGAAGGCCTGCTGCATCGGGTGCAGCGTGCCATCGGGCTTGGCGAGGCCCTCGATGGTGGTGACCTTGCCGCGGGCCATGCTGGCCAGCGTCAGGCAGGCGAGTTGGGTGCGACCGTCCATCAGCACGGTACAGGCGCCGCATTGGCCGTGGTCGCAGCCCTTCTTGGAGCCGGTCAGGCCGAGATGCATCCGCAGCGCGTCGAGGAGCGTGGTGCGGCCGTCGATCGAGAGGCGGTGGGTTTGGCCGTTGACTTCGAGCGTGACGAGCACCGGGCCACGCGGGGAGGCGACCGGCGGGGTGGACTGGGCTGAGCCTTGGGCTCGGGCGACGGCGGGCAACAGGGTTGCCGCGGTCGCGCCGCTGGCGAGCAGCGAACGGCGGTTTATGGGGTGGTCGGACAAGCAGACTGCTCCGAAAAAGGACAACCTGCATAAGTGGGCGTTGACCGATTTGGCTTCGTGCGCTCCTGGATGTGTGAACGCGGCTGGACGTCAGCGCAGCGCCGCGCCGGTCTTCTTGGCCACCGCGTCGACGATGCGGGCCGCGATCGCCTCGATCTCGGCGTCGGTGAGCGTCCGCTCGCGCGGCTGTAGGACGATCTCGACGCCGATCGACTTCTGGCCCGGCGGCACGTTCTCGCCCTGGTAGACGTCGAACACCGTCGCGCCGGCCGTCAGTTGGCGTTCGGCACCGCGAGCGGCCCGCAGAACGGCGTCCGCGGTCACCGACTCCGGCACCAGGAAGGCGAAATCGCGCCGGACCGGCTGGAACGCCGGGAGGTCCGGGGTGGGGCGCTTGCGGCGCTTCGGCTCGGCGATGCGGTCGAGGAATACTTCGGCCGCGACCATCGGGCCGGCCAGATCCAGGGCGGCCAGCGCCGTGGGATGCAGCTCGCCGAACGTCGCCAGCGCCAGCTTCGGGCCTTGCCGCACCACGCCCGAGCGGCCCGGGTGATACCAGGCCGGCGCATCGGCGGTGACGGTCAGGCTCTCCATTGGCAGGCCGAGCGCCTCCAACACCTCGAGTGCGGCCGCCTTGGCCGCCATCGCGCCGACCGGGCGGGACGGGGCCAGGGGATGACGCTCGGTGTGCCCGGCCAGCAGGCAGGCGGCCACGCTCTCCTGGCCACCGTCGGCGAACGCGGGCCCGACCTCGAACAACGCGACGTCGGGCCAGCCCCGCGCCGCGTTGCGCCCGGCGGCCAGCGCGAGCGTGGCTACCGGGGAGGGGCGCATCTGGTCGAGATCGGAGGCGATCGGGTTCTGCACCCGCAGCGCCGGTTCGGCAGGCCCGAACGCCGCCGCCTCGCGCCCGGAGATGAAGCTGAACGTCACGCATTCCAGCAGCCCGGCCGCCGCCAAGGTCCGCCTCGCCACCGCCGCCCGCACCTGGCGCGGGGTCAAGGTCGCCTCCGGCACCGGGGCCGCGCGCGGCAGCGACACCGGCGGCACGGCGTCAAGGCCGCGGATGCGCAGTACCTCCTCAAGCAGGTCCACCTCCGGCTCGATCTCGGCACAGCCCTCGGCCGCGGCTTGGGCGCGGGCTGGGTCGAGGCCGGGGGCCTGGTCGAGGGTGATGGGGGCGGCGATGTCGTTGCGCCAGGACGGGACCGCGACGGTGACCGCGTCGGCAGTGCGGTGCTCGACCGTGAAGCCGAGGCGCTCGAGCGTGCCGACCGCCTCATCGGCCGGCACGTCCTTGCCGCCGAGGCCTTGCAGCCGTTCGAAGCGCATCGTGGCCTGGCGCTGCCAGTGCGGCTCGGCGCCGGCGGAGACGACCTCGCTCGCTTCGCCGCCGCAGAGTTGCTGGATCAGCGCCGTCGCGGCCTCGAGCGCGGCCGGGAGCAGCGCCGGGTCGATGCCGCGCTCGAAGCGCTGGCGGGCGTCGGAGACGATCTGGTGGCGGCGGCCGGTAAGGGCAACGCGCACCGGGTCGAACAGGGCGCATTCGATGAAGACCGAGGTCGTGTTCGCGTCGCTGCCGGTCGCTTCGGCGCCGATCACGCCGGCCAGCGACTGCACGCCGTTCGCGTCGGCGATGACGCAGTCTTCGGGGTCGACGGTGTATTCCTTCCCGTTGAGCGCGAGGAAGGTCTCGCCGGCGCCGGGACGCAGGCCGAGCACGCTTCCGTCGATGCGGTCGGCGTCGAACACGTGCAGTGGGCGGCCGAGGTCGATGGTGAAGAAGTTGGTGACGTCGACGAGAGCGTTGATCGAGCGCAGGCCGATGCTGAGCAGGCGGCGTTGCAGCCATTCCGGGCTGGGCCCGTTGCGGACGCCGCGAACGGTGCGGCCGAGGATCCAGGGGCAGGCGTCGGGCGCGTCGTTGGCCCAGGTGATCTGGCTCGGGAAGCTCGGCGCGATCGGCGGGGCCGCCCACGGGCGCAGCCGGCCCAGCCCGGCCGCGGCCAGGTCGCGCGCCACGCCACGAACGGAGAGCGCGTCGCCGCGGTTGGGGGTGACGGAGATATCGATGATCGGGTCGTCGAGACCGGCGTAGTCGGGGTAGGGCGTGCCGATCGGGGCGTCCGCGGGCAGTTCGACGATGCCGTCGTGGTCCTCGCCGAGCCCCATCTCGCGGCGGGAGAGCAGCATGCCGGCGCTGGTGACGCCGCGGATCTCGCCGATCTTGAGCGTGACGCCGGTGCCGGGGATGGTGGCGCCGGGCAGGGCCAAGACGGCCTTCATGCCGGTCCGCGCGTTCGGCGCGCCGCAGACCACGGAGACGATGCCGTCGCCGGCGTCCACCTTGCAGGCGCGGAGGCGGTCGGCGTTGGGGTGCTGCACCGCCTCGATCACGTAGGCGACGCGGAAGTCTCGCAGTGCCTCGCCGGGGTCGACGACGGCTTCGAGTTCAAGGCCGATTCCGGTCAGGCGGTCGGTGATCTGCTGCAGCGAGGCGTCGGTCTCGAGGTGGGTCTTGAGCCAGGAGAGCGCGAACTTCATGCACCGACGTTTTCATGCAGGATGGCCGGCGCCAGCGGGTTGAAGCCGTAATGGCGCAGCCAGCGGACGTCGCTTTCGTAGAACGGGCGCAGGTCGGGCATGCCGTATTTCAGCATCGCGACGCGCTCGACGCCCATGCCGAAGGCGAAGCCTTGCCACTCGCGCGGGTCGAGGCCGCAATTGGCCAGCACCCGCGGGTGCACCATGCCGCTGCCGAGGATCTCGAGCCAATCTTGCGAGGAGTTGGCACCGCCGCCGCCCAATTCGCCGGTCTTGCGGTTCCAGCCGATGTCGACCTCCATCGAGGGCTCGGTGAACGGAAAATAAGACGAGCGGAACCGCACCGGCAGGGTCGCGATGCCGAAGAAGACGCGCAGGAAATCGATCAGGCAGCCCTTCAGATGGCCGAGGGTGATGCCGCGGTCGATGACGATGCCCTCGCATTGGTGGAACATCGGCGAATGCGTCGCGTCGTGGTCGGCGCGATAGGTGCGGCCCGGTGCGATGACGCGCAGCGGCGGTGGCTGCTCGAGCATGGAGATGATCTGCACGTCCGACGTCTGGGTGCGAAGCAGCAGCGGACGGCCGTCGCGCCGGCCAGGCATGTAGAAGGTGTCGTGGTCGGCGCGGGCGGGGTGATGGGCGGGGATGTTGAGGGCGCCGAAATTATACCAGTCGGTCTCGATGTCGAGCCCTTCGCCGACGCGGAAGCCCATGGCGCCGAAGATGGCGGCCATCTCCTCCATCGTGCGGCTGATCGGATGGATCAGGCCGTGCGGGCGGGGCGGCGGGGCCAAGGTGACGTCGATGCGTTCGCGGGCGAGGCGGGCGTCGATCTCGGCCTTGTCGAGGTCGGCGCGGCGGGCCTCGATGGCGTGGGCGAGGACGTCTTTCAGCGCGTTGAGCTGCGCGCCGCGCTCGCGCCGCTGGTCGGCTTGGGCGGCGCCGAGGGCTTTGAGCAGTTGCGTGAGCTTGCCGGACTTGCCGAGCGTGGCGACGCGGATGGCGTCCCATTCGCGCAGGTCGGACGCGGCTGCCAGCGCGCTCTCGGTGTCGGCGCGGAGGGCGGCGAGATCGTCGGTCATGGAGCGCAGCCTTTGAATCCCTCTCCCGCCAGCGGGAGAGGGAACGAGAAGCTAGAGTGCTTCGGCTGTGGGGTGGTCGGTCAGCGCAGCCAGCTGGGCGACGGTGGCGTCTTCGGCCTGGTGGTGCATGACCTCCTTGACCTGCTCGACGACGACGGCGAAGGCGGCCGGGTCGTCATAGGCGATGGCGGCCAGGACCTTGCGGTCGAGCTCGATGCCGGAGCGCTTCATCGCGCCCATGAACTTGCTGTAGGTGATGCCGTGCTCACGGACGGCGGCGTTGATGCGCTGGATCCACAGGCCGCGGAAATCGCGCTTCTTCTGGCG
>JAABUQ010009546.1_pt1 | contig 13072 bp, 11 predicted proteins | sample 5560001 | NCBI WGS metagenome assembly JAABUQ01 (sample SAMN10711888, study PRJNA513371) | rock metagenome | isolation source: Antarctica rocks | place: Antarctica: Victoria Land, Finger Mt nord | collected 2015-12-18 | reverse complement strand
GCGCGGGCAGCGCGACTTGGTGGCCGTGGTGGGGCACGCGGCAACCATCAACGCCGGCGAGTTCATCAGCGCCACGGGATGGTGGACCACCGACCGGGACCACGGCCTGCAGTTCAAGGCAGCCAGCATCACCACGACGCAGCCGACCACGCTGGAGGGGATCGAGAAGTACTTGGGCTCCGGCATGATCCGCGGCATCGGCCCGGTATATGCCCGCGCGCTGGTGGGCGCGTTCGGCGAGGCGGTGTTCGATCTGATCGAGCAGGAGCCGAAGCGCCTGCGCGAGGTGACCGGCATCGGCCAGAAGCGGGCGGCGCGCATCGTCGCCGGCTGGGCCGACCAGAAGGCGATCCGCGAGATCATGCTGTTCCTGCATGCCCATGGCGTCGGCACGTCGCGGGCAGTGCGCATCTACAAGACGTATGGCCAAGATGCGATCGCACTCATCACCGAGAACCCCTACCGCCTGGCGCGCGACATCCGCGGCATCGGTTTCCGCACTGCCGACCAGGTCGCGGCCAAGCTGGGCATTGAGAAGGAGGCAATGATCCGGGTGCGCGCCGGCCTGTCGTTCGGGTTGGCCGAAGCCACTGGCCAGGGCCACTGCGGGCTACCCGTGGCCGAGCTGACCCGGGCGACGTCGGAGCTGATCGAGGTCGGGGCCGGGCTGATTGGGGCGGCGCTCGGGCTTGAGCTGCAAGACGGCGAGCTTGTGGCCGACACGGTGGACGGCGAGCCTTGCGTGTTCCTGGCCGGGCTGTACCGCTCGGAGCAGGCCATCGCCGAGCGGCTGCGCCTGCTGTCCCGGGGCCGCCCGCCCTGGCCGGTGATCGACGCGGCGCGTGCGATCCCTTGGGTGGAAGGCAAGACAGGGCTGGCCCTTGCGCCGAGCCAGAGGCAGGCGTTGACCCTGGCGGTGGAGGCCAAGGTGCTGGTGATCACCGGCGGCCCCGGCGTGGGCAAGACCACGCTGGTGAACTCGGTCCTGAAGGTTCTCGGCGCCAAGGGCGTCCGGGTGGAGCTGTGTGCGCCCACGGGCCGGGCCGCTAAGCGGCTGAGCGAGAGCACTGGGCTCGAGGCCCGCACCATCCACCGCCTGCTCGAAGCTGATCCAAAGTCCGGCGGGTTCAAGCGCGGCGAGGCGCACCCGCTCGATGCGACCTGCTGGTGGTGGACGAGGCCATGCGTTGATCCAGAAGTGCGGCTCTGAGGCGATGTAGTCGAGAGCTGCGCCGAGCGGCATGGTTGCGATGCCGAACGGCCCTGGAGCGGCCCAGCGTTGGCCGTTCCACCAGAGCACCTGCACCGTGTCGGCGTCCCCGGTCGGCTTGAGCCTGGCCAACGGCGCACCGGTGCGCTCGCTCGTGAGCGTGTAGCCGCGCCCTGCCTTATGCACCGCGACGCCGCCGCGCGCCTGGTTGAACGCCTCGATGCGCTCCCGCATAGGGTCACTGGCCGGCAGGGTTGATCCTCCTGGCGTGTGCGGAGTTGTCAGGCGGCAACGACACCACCGCGAGGCCACCATGGCAAGCCAAGCCGACCCCGAAACCCACCCTGGCCTCCTCGCCGCCTGGACCGAAGCCGCCGTTTCGGCCGGGATGGCGCCGTTCGCCGGGTGCTTCACCCGCCCGACCTGGGCCAACATGCTGGTGCTCGTCGCAGGCGCCCTCCTGTCCCCGGGGCGGCGCACCGTCGCTTCGGCGCTGAGCAGCGTGGGCCTGCGCGGAGCGGCGAGCTTCACCAACTATCATCGCGTGCTGAACCGCAGCCGCTGGTCGGGCCGGGCTGCGTCGCGCTGCCTGCTCGGCCTGCTGGTCGCCGCCTTCGTGCCAAGCGGGCCGGTCGTGGTCGGCATCGACGAGACCATCGAGCGCCGCTGGGGCGCAAGGATCAAGGCGCGCGGCATTTACCGCGATCCCGTGCGGTCGTCGCAGGGCCACTTCGTCAAAGCATCTGGCCTGCGCTGGATCAGCCTGATGCTGCTCGCGCCCGTGCCGTTCGCCGGCATGTGACCGTGATCACCCGGCTGCAACTCGACGCGCGCCTGTTCAACCCGCCCCCGCCGCGCCTACCTGGCGTCAAGGGACGCCCGCGCGTCTCCGGCGCGCGCCAGCCGACGCTGCTTCAGCGCCTGGCCGACCCGAACACAGCGTGGCAGCGCGTCACGGTGACAGGCTGGTATGGGCAGGGCGAACGCCGGCTCGACGTCGTCTCGGGCACGGCGCTCTGGTATCACCCCGGCAAGCAGGTGCCGATCCGATACGTGCTGGTCCGTGATCCGGCCAGCAAGTTCGAGCCGCAAGCGTTCCTCTGCACGGACCAGGCCGCCGATCCCATCGCCACCCTGCAGCTGTTCGTGCGCCGCTGGTCGGTCGAGGTCACCTTCGCCGAGGTGCGTCGTCACCTCGGCGTCGAGACCCAGCGCCAGTGGTCGGACCTCGCCATCGCCCGCACCACCCCGTGCCTGCTCGCCTTGTTCTCGCTCGTGACGCTCTGGGCCAGCACCCTCGCCGCACGCGGCCTCGTCCTGCCCAGGCGCGCGGCCTGGTATGCCAAGCCGGCCGTCACCTTCTCCGACGCGCTCGCCGCCGTCCGCCGCCAGCTCTGGATCGCGCAGGCTTTCTCAACGTCCCCGAACACCCGGAACATGGCGACAATCCCAAGCACCCTCCTCGACAGCCTCACCGAAGCCGCGTGCTACCCAGCCTGAAATGGCCAAAGTCGAGCTAAGTAGCACGCTTTGTGCGGGAGAATCTCTACCTGGCACACAGGTGACATCTGCATATTGCGTCTACACCCAGTGTGTAGACGCGGTGCGTTCTATCCTGAACTGCTGCATCCCTTTCTGCTCGGGAGCTTGGCAGAAGGAAGGCAACCACGGCGCTCAGCGGATCTTCCTCATGCCTGCCAGTTGTAGGTCATGTGTTGTCGTCATTGCTTCCTTCCCCGCCCAACTCGGCGGCAAGTTGCCCGGCGGCGCGTTCCAGGGCAGCCGAGGACCGCTGTCCCTTGCGTCCGCCCCCACGGACCAGCCGGCGCCGTAACTGCCGCGTCGCAGCCAGAACCAGGCTTGCCAGCGCTTCGTCGGACAGCGCAGCCGCAAGCTCGTCCAACTCGGCTGGGGACAGCCGTGCCGCTATACGCGTGATGTCTCCCTCATCCGGTGCTGGACCATCTGGCGCGGCTAGCGTCGTCTTGACCAATCCCTTCCGATCTGGACGGGCAGCACGGGCCTTCTGCGCCATGGACTTGGGGACGGTGCCGAACAGGTCGGGCTGTTTCCCATCGACGACTGGTCCTCGTGTCACGAGCGGACCTTCCGGCGCTCTACCATGCTCACGTCAATGGCCAGAAATTGAAGCTTGGCAACGGCGCTGTTTGTCGAGCTGAAATGAATGTCGACGATAAAATTTCGGACGACATTGGTCGGCAGGTCATGCGGACTGCCACCTGCCGGGTCAAGCCCCTTGGATCAGGCTGGCAGCCGCCCAGTTCGGGACGATGTACTTACCGATTAGGCCCATGCGGAGCACAGCCCCACGTTCGACTAACCCAAAATGACTCTTTCCAACTGCAGTTCGATCGTCCGAGATTGGCCGCAAGCGGAGTCGCAGTTCATGAGCGGCCAGTACGAGAAAGCTGCCGTTCATTGAAGCGTTGCGGAAAAGTGAGAGCTGAGGCTGTTCCATAATAGCCGATGTAGCGAATACGCCTGATCTGTGGCGTCAGTGCCGGGTAGAGGGAGGCACGCCGCTCGTCTTGTCGAGAAACGCGCTCATGCCTTCCTCTTCCACGGCAGACTGGAATGCGGCATAAGCAGCACTGTCCGTGTCGAACAGCTCGTCCCAGACCGTTGAGGTCCCGTTCTCGTTGACCACTTCGAGCAGCCATTGCAGATCGCTCTCCAGGCGATAGATCTCCAGCCGCACAGTGACACCTTGTCGGGTCACTGGTCCCGCGTAGCTCGAACGAACCAACTTAGGGTCTATTCTCATCAACCTCTCCTCTCATCCGATGGGAGCTATGCTAGAACCTGGGTGACGCCGTGATCAGGCGGCGCTCTGTGCTGGCATGTCGGTGACCTCGACGCCTTTGCGGAATGTGACGCCCTGGACGACTTTGGGCAACTGGTTCTCCCCCTTCAGCCGCGCGTTGGCGATGGCGGCCTGGCCGTGCAGGCGGGCCACGTCCGCCCCAAGGTCCTGCCCGTCGCCACGCGCCGTGAGGTCGGCAAGCCGCCGGTCAACCTCGGTGTCCACCCGGCTGACGAAGAACGACGCCACGCTCTCGATGCCCAGCAGGTCGCCTCCAGCCGCCATCCGCCGCTCCAGCCCGGCAAGGTAGGCGTCCAGCACTGCCTCATAGCGCTCCACCGAGAAGATCAGCGTGACGTTGACGCTGATGCCGTCGGCCAGCGTCGCCGGGATCTTGATGAACAGGTTGGGCCGGTCCACCAGCCACCACAGGCCGCGCGCCTCCGCCGCCGTGCGTTCGGCGTCGCCGGAGATGCATGGGTCCACCTCGATGGACACCCGCCCGTCCTGCCCGCCCGTGCGGTCGTAGACGGGCCGCAGCACGTCGCAGGCGGCGCGCACGTCAGGCGGTCAGGAGCCGCAGCGTCTCGCCGATGGCGGTGCCGCGCAGCGCCAGCTCGCGCAGCTGCTCCTCATAGCCGGAGCTGGCGCTGATGAGGATAAGCGCGAAACTCACCCACAAGCCGCAGCAGCGTCCCAGCTCGATGGTGTCCATGAAGGTCTACCTTGCTGGACAGCAAAACCTCGCCCGTATCTCATTGGAAAGATGCTGTTCTCTTTGGGTAATCGGCAGAGCCATTTGTGGACAGCATGGTGAACCTGCTGACAGCGGAGCTATCGCCGAGTCTCATTAGTCAACGGCTCCAAGTGCCAAACCGTTGTTTTTACACACTCTTTCTTGCCTGAATCCTCTTGTGGGCGATTTCCGTCCATATCCTCAACCTACCCCAAGCGGTGCGATGGCGGTCCTGTGTCCAGTTTGTGACGCGGCACGGTACCCGCTGACCCAGATTGGTTTCGCGAACAAGTCCTTAACTTGGACGCGCCATCGAGATGCCTGTGCAACAAGCGGAGTTCCTTGTCCGTCGGCTCGACCGATCATCAGCTCCAGCAGTGCATCGCATGCTTCTCCCGTCTGCCCTACTTGCTGTCTACTCCAAAACCGTCCCGTCCGATAATTATCAGTTCCCGAACGGGATGTGAGCAGGATCCTTGGCTGATGGGACCGGAGGAGCGGCTGGATAATGGAGGATCTGGACCGACCATCCAGGCATAGGTCGCGTTGTCTCACCTGCCCGAACACGGCTCGGTGCTGATTCAGCATAAGCATGCTCGACGACCAGCCTTCAAAGGGTGACACGGTTCACGCTGAATCACCCACCTCTGTGCAGTATAGGAAAGTGGTAACAGACTTAGTATAGGAATGGGTGGGTCCTTCAGCGTGGATAGATGGCTCGCAGGTGGGTGATTCAGCGCACTTCGTGGATCCCAAGGTGGGCGATTCAGCGAGGTTAGCCCTGCCGAATATTGTTCCGGTGGGTAATTCAGCGTGGACAAGTGTGCAGGTGGGCGATTCAGCGTGGATGGTTGCCTGTTGGCCCCGGGCGGACCAGTTGCGGCAGCACCTCTGCGGCACCAAGCCTCAATCGCGCCCCCAACGCAGTCGTGCCCAAGCGGCTACGATGCCGTAAGGTGGGCGATTCAGCGTGGATATTGCCTGTGAGGTGGGTAATTCAGCGTGACGATGCTGCGCTGGATGGTTAGCGTCGTGCTTTGAGGAGATTGCCTTGAGCGACATCGGCACGCAGCTGCACCTTATTGGACTTGAGGAAACCCGCAGATGGGCCGCGGCTGGATCTGCTTCGCCCAAGGAGCGTCGTCGTAAGCTCGACGAGGTTGAGATCACTCATGAACTGCTTTCCTCACTGCCTTCGCACGAAGACCTATCGTTCCTGCACAGCGGCCTGTGCCAGACCTGCCTGCCGCACAAGCGGCCGTCCAAGAACACCTCGATCTGGAGGCGTCACAGCGGACGTTTTACCCTCATTGTTACTCCCGGCTTGATTGACAACACTGAGATTGAGACTCGGTCCCGGCAGCCCACTGAAGCCGAGTCCGATGCCATGTACGTCGGCGTCCCCTATGGCACAAAGGCGCGGCTAATCCTGATACATCTTCAAACGGAGGGCCTGAAGAACAGGGTCGTTCCGCTGGGGAAGTCCCTGACCGCCTTCATGCGGACCTTAGGGATCTCCAGCCAGGGCGGCCAACGAGGCAGCATTACGCCATTTCGCGAGCAGTGCCTCCGGATCGCTTGCGCCAATTTCAAGCTGCAGTGGTCGGAAGGGTCAAGGCTGATCGTGTCCGACACCAAGATCGTTGACGGCTTAGATCTCTGGGGAGCGAAGGGCGAGTCAAACTGGACAGGTGCGATAGAACTCTCTGCCAAGTTTCATGAACACCTCCGCGAGCATGCTGTTCCGCTGGATAAGCGCGCTGTCGCTGAGCTGGCCCACAATAGCCTTGCCCTTGATCTCTATGCGCTGTTCGCCTACCGCCTGCCCCGCTTGTCGTCACCGCTCCACCTGCGCTGGTCGCATCTTGCGTCACAGTTCGGTGCCGAGGACACCACCAAAGAACTCGGACGGCGCATCCGTAATATCCTGCCTAAAGTCCTCAATGCCTATCCCTGGGCTAATGTCGAAGTTGTCCCCTCGGGGTTGACAATGCACCCCTCAAAACCAGCGGTGCCCAAAGCGCTGGTCCAGGGCTTCCGGCTGCTCGAAGGTGGCCCGGCAACCACTTAAGCTGCTTCTAGCCTGGCGGCAATGCTAGGCTCTTTAGGACAAAGGTGACCGGACCGCGACCTCCCATCTCGGCATCAACAGCGAGGTTAGGGGCCGTCATAAAGTAAACGCGCTGCGAAGAAAAACAATGCGCCAAGTTATCAAGGGATTATGTTTCTCGGAAAGCGCGTTTACTTTATGACAGGCCTTCAGTGTAGATTTTTGTCTTCCCTGTCCCACCTTTCTGGGCCGCCAGCATTAAGACGTCCATGGTACCTAAAGGCTTACGCAAATACGCACTTGCGTACTCATATGTTATAAGACCATGCCTTCGTCAGTAGAGCAAGCTTCCTGGAGAGCAAGGCTAAGTGCGACCCTGCTGTGCCTGTTGCACCACCTGCAAGCTCTGTAGAGACGGCAAAGTTTGATCATCGCCACCCAAACAGAAGGCGGCCATCTGGCTGCATCTGGACAACACATGGGCCACGCAAATCGCCTGGCTCTCCAATAATTGTTTCAGTAACTTCGACCCATCCTCTAACCCTTTTTCCAGTTATCATGGGCACAAACCCGTTCAGTTCTTCGCCAGTAACCGCAATAAAGTTTTGCGTTCGCCCAAGTTTCCTTGAAGAAAGGGATGGCCGTTCATACACCGCCGCCACACTTATAGTGCGGCATGATAAACCGGGAGAGTTTGAGAAGGTAGCTCCAACTCTGTAAAAATCTCCGCTCACCAAGACTGAACTTGAAGCACCCAAAATCGCTATAATGATAGTGAAAAGTGCCATGTATCTTTCCTCATGTTAGCAATATAGCAACCGTTCAAGCACTGCACCTCACGTGATGCATTAGCCACCTGGATGAGTAACGGCGACACCATACCATCATACGATCCAGATGGGACGTGTACTGCACCTTTCAGCAACGTGTGACGCTCCTTGATCCCGTTCGCATCCACCACTGTCATTGTCTAAGCGTCCAAGGGAGAACTTCATGCACCGCGCACTTCTCGTCACCTCGCTGCTCCTTCTATCTTCATTGGCATCGGCCAAGTCACAATGCACGGTGCAGCCCTCCGATCTGGACGATAACGTCCACTCTGTCCAGAAACCAGCTGCTCCCTTATGGCCGTCGACTCTCCAGCCTCCGACGGCAGCATCTACAGCACACGTCATCTCTGCTGGTGAGATCAGCCGGGTGCCAGCACTGCAGCGGATTGCTTCGGCCGGAGCGCAACTGACCGATCTAGGCACCGAGCACGGGTTGCGCACCATATTCGCCCGCAACGGCCAGAGCTTCCAAGTGTTCTACTTGACCCCGGATGGGCAGGGGGCGGTCGGAGGCGTCATGTGGGACGCTGCCGGCCGCAACGTCACTCGTCAGCAGGTGTCCTCAATAGACGGGGCCATCCCGACCGTGACCATCGGCGCAGCCCCAACTGCGCCTCCCCGGACGCCCCAGACGACTGCTACATCCGCCCTCCAGGCAGCCGCATCTACGACGTATGGCATGACTGGCGTAGCTTCCGCGCCGCGGCTGTGGGTGTTCATCGACCCGCTCTGCTCCTTCTCAGTGCGCGCAATGGAGCAGCTTCGACCCTTCATCACCAGCGGCAAGGTCCAGGTGGCGGTCGTCCCGCTATCCCTTCTCGATTACGAGGACCACGGCCGCAGCACGATCGCCGCCAGAGTGATGCTCAGTAAGGGTACGGAGCGCATGGTTGATGCCTGGACCAGCAACGCGCTATCCGGAGAACCTGATGCCACATCGGCGGCAACATTGCAGGCGAACATGGCCGTATCCGAGGCCCTGGCCCTACATGGCACGCCAACCTTCTACTGGCGCAAGGCCGACGGTTCGGAAGGGCGCCAAGAGGGCCTGCCGACCGATATCGGGGCCATGATCGCGTCCATCGCTCCGTCCGGGGGCTGAGGTCGTGGCCAAGAACACCAAAGACGCCCCGGACAAGCCAAAGCGGCGGACCCTGTGGCGAGGTGTGCGCCTCGTCATGAGCGCGCCCGCCGCCTGCTTTGACGGCAAGCAGATCCGTGAGAACGCGGGATACATAGGCGACCTGGTGCAGCTGATCCGGACTGGACCTGTGACGGACCCACGGGTCCGTTTGTCCAAGGATCGGAACCTTGATGTCCTGTCCATGGCCTGGGACGCGCAGGTGCCACCATCTGAGATCGAACGCCAGCTCGACAACCGGCGGAAGCAATCGGCACGTTTGACGCTGTGCTATCTCACAGGAGCCGTGTTGTTCCTGGTAGTGGGGTTCTACCACGCTGCGGCGGCGTTGCCGGCTTCGCCCAGCCTGTCCTATGTGGTGGGCATGGGTGCCATCTGCTCCTGCTTTTTCCTGTTGGCCTTCTACCATGCTCTGGTGAACTGGCAGATCCGCACCCGGCGGCTCGGCACCGCGCGCGAGTTCCTGTACGCCGACGAGAGCTGGTGGCCGAGTTGATGGCTGCGCTGGTCAAGCCGGTCCGGGCGCGTAAGCCCAGGCCGGCCCCTCTCCCGCCGCTGACGGAGCGCGTGGACGATGCTGCAGGCGAAATGTTCCTTCAGTCGGTCGCTTTGGTTCGCAAACGGGTCAAGGAGATGCGGACCAAGCCCCGGCGAGTGGACGCACCTGCTTGGGTGTCTCATCCCTGCACGGCCGGAGACAAGGCCGTGCGGGAGGAGAGCGCCGAGACGCCGGGCACGCAGTGGTTTGCCTACCTGCTGACCCTGGTAGAGTTGAGCGATGACTTCCTGGCCACCCAGCCCCTTGAGGTGCCAAAGCACAGCTGGATGCTGTCCGTCAGTAGGGAAGGGCGGACGCTGGCCATCACCAAGGGAGCGGCCCGGACCCACGAGGAGGCGCGCGCCCGGGTTGAGGCTTGCTGGCGCACTGAGATGGGCGCAGGAGCAGATGGATAGGGTACAACTCCTATCCTCCGTACGTCGTGTCAGAACGTGCCTGGCGGTCCGCCGAACGGGGACCGTCCTGCCCCGGTCGCCCATGGCGTTCCCTCATAGTCCGGCCGGCCCCACTCCGTGGCTGGCTCGCGCGGGCGGACGATCCCTCCGTTGCGGTCCACCACGGGAGGGCGCCACGTCGCGCGGGCGTCGCCATAGGCGGCCGTGGGATCGTAGAAGGGGTGCCTGATCGGTGGCGTGGCTGGTGCCGTATAGTCGGACACCGACCGGAGATTGCCGCCACTGCCACAAGCGGCAAGGGTCAGAAGCAGTGCCGCGACAATTGGCGTAAAGACGTTCCGCATGATGCTTCTCCAAAGTTGGAGAGCACCATGCGTCAGGGTGATGCGAATGGCGTCAGCCGCCTTGAAGCCGAACAAGACATCTGCGCACGTCTTCGCAAAGGGCTTGGTGCTCCGCGATCCGCTGAGCTTCGGCCAGCCGATCCTTCAAGCCTTCGCCCCAGGTTATTAGGTCAGCCACATGCTGCCGGAGGTTCGCGCCGTCCTGTCTCAGGCCGGCATTCTCCGCGATCAGCGCGTCAGCATATACGGCGACCTGGTTGAGCTGCTCCCACAGGCGCTGCCGGTCCTCGTTGGCATCGTGCAGCGCGGCCTCGGCGCGGTGCTGCCGTGCGACGGCCACCCGCCTGGCCGTGTCATCCTTCGGCCGTCCTGCTGCGATGTAACCCCATGCGAAACCGCTGACATACAGCTCAGTCACTGCGCGCCCCTCCCTTGCCCGCGGCTGGGGGCGTCACCTCGGACGCCGCCTGCAGCGTGCTGTCGTTGCCCAAAAGCTTGGGTCCCCCGTTCTCCGCCGACTTGCTGCCGTCGGCAAGAGCGCGCATCCCGCCGCCGTCGCCGCCTTCCCCGGATCGGCCGGCCTTCGTGGCACTCTCCAACATCGCACCTGTGCCGCCCTGGATGCCGCGCAAGGACGCATTCATGCCCACCATGCCGGCATCCGCGGCGAAGCGGTCCATATCGACCCGGTTGGCCGGCTGCAGCCCGATCATCTTGACGACCTGATGGGGAAGCTGGGAGATCAGCCGGAAGGACATCAACGCAACTGTCATCTGTAGCAGCACGAACATGCAGAGCAGGACGACGACACCGAGCAGGTTGCTGACGAACCATCCGTTCTGCAGCACGAAGCCGGCTGCCACGCCGAAGCCTTGCAGCGTAAGCCAGCTGATCGCGGTGTAGATAAAATAGCCCAGGAACAGGCCGAACAGCATCAGCACCGGACGGAACAGGATGTTGAACAGCAGGCCGTAGCCTTCGATGCCGCGCCCATGCAGGCCGTCCCCCTGCCAGGTCAGGTGCGCGAACGCCCAGAGGGGCACTGCGACCACGGCCTCGCACACCAGGATGAGCCAGCCGGCGACGCCGGCGATCCACATGATGTAAGGGATCATCGGCAGCACGAAGGCGAGGATCATCCCCGGGATCAGCATGGCCATGCAGCCGTAGAAGATCGGCGTGGCCAGGAAAGTCATCAGGAGGTGGCCGGTGGCCGTCGCGGCAGCGCCGGCCCAGTTGAAGGTTATGATCTGCACCGCGGTCAGTCCGGTGCTGGCGACGGTTGAGGAGAGAAGCCCCGCGAGGCCAAGCGCCGTCAGGGCGGTGTTGATCATCAGGTGGCCGAGCGAGATCATGGCGAGGATGGGATCGGTCCACTGGCTTTTGCCCATCTGGCTGAGGGTCATCAGCTTGCGCAGGAACCCCTCGTTGAAGCCGATCTTGCGCGCGACCTGCTCGATCGCGCCGGCGCCGTCCTCGCCGGGCGTGGCGCCGGAGAACAGTGTGGCGTTACCGGCCGGTGTGTCCCGGGTGTCAGTGGTCTGCACGTAGGTGTCCAGCTTGGCCTGGAATGCCCGCACCGGGTTCAGGATTGGCAGCAGATCGGCCAGCAGCTCCTCGCCGAGGCCCTGGTAGCTGGGCGTGTTTACCGTGGGGGTGGCGGCCAGCAACGATAGTGTCTGACCGTTCAGGCGGGAGATCTCCAGGTAGTAGGCTGCGGCCTGTGTCCAGCCCAGTGCCGCGAGCTTGTTCTGGCCTGCTTGCAGGCCGATGCCGCCGTCGCGGGCAAGGCTGGCATCCTTCATGGCCGCGTTCAGCGCGCTGGTGATGGTGGTGGCGGCCGTCGTGAGCTGCTGCGTGTAGTCGTTCGTCGCCTGGACATAGATGCTCATGAGATCGTTGAGCGCCGAGGTCTGCCGGGTTCTCCAGATATTGGCCGCGACCTTCTCTGCGTCGGTGCGGATCTCGCTTAGCACGTAGCTCAGGGTCGCTTGCTGGGTGCCGGTCATGTCCACGTTGACGCCGGCCAGGGTGTTGCCGGTGCCGGGCACCCGCACGGTGACGGTGCCACAAACTGGGGAAGCCGTCTCGTTCCCGGCCGCGAGGGAGTAGGACCAGGTGACGTAGCCGCCTTGCCCCGCTTGCCCGCCTTTGGTGGCCTTCGGCAGCGGCACCATGTTGGGGTTTCCGGACGCCTGGTTGATGATGGCGCGGCAGAACTCCGTTTGAATCAGCCCGGCGACGATGGCCCTGGTGCCGGGGATCATGGGTTGCGCTATCGGCATGGCGTCGGGGCCGACCGCCTTGACGGCGTTGGCATACACTGCCCGTCCCATGCCGATGCCCCACTTGGCGACCTGCACCACTGCGCTCTGGCCCAGGCTGAAGCCGCTGTTCACCGGCAGCATGAGGATGATGGCGAAGAACAGCCGGACCGGTGCCCACGAGCTGGTCGTGTTGCTCAGCACGCGCCCGGTTTCGCCGGCGCGGACGATCTGGATGATGGTGGTGTAGGCCACGAAGGCAGCGGCGAGCGGCATGACGTAGCCTGTGAGCTGGCCCAACATGACGCCGATCACCGTCTGCTCGGCGCCGATCGAGGTCGCTCCCGTCGCCGCCGTGGTCGGGAACACGCTTGCCAGCATCTGCGCAGACCAGTCGTCGGCAGGCTGCAGGGATGACCAGGTGGCGGCAGAACCGGGCGACGCGTTGTCGGCATAGGCGGACTGGGCGAGGCCGCACACCAGCATCAGCAGGAACAGGGGGGACCAGAAACGGCGCATCGCATCCTCGCAGGGCATGTTCCCTGCGAGGATGCGCGGCCAGGACGCGAACGGCGCCGCTGGTTCTGCTACATCGAGGCGCTTGGCGAAGGGCTTGGCCGAGCCGTCGCCTGCGCCTCGACGCCGGCCGCCTTGCCGAATGCCTGCTCGACCTTCGCCACGGCCTTGCGCAGCAGGTCGGCCAGCTTCTGTGCCATCTC
>JAABUQ010009544.1_pt1 | contig 13074 bp, 11 predicted proteins | sample 5560001 | NCBI WGS metagenome assembly JAABUQ01 (sample SAMN10711888, study PRJNA513371) | rock metagenome | isolation source: Antarctica rocks | place: Antarctica: Victoria Land, Finger Mt nord | collected 2015-12-18 | reverse complement strand
GTTCTTCGGGCCGGTCCCCAACAGTCGGAAAATGGCGCGCATCAACGCCCATCGCACGTAGCGAAGCGGCAACCGCATAGCGGTTGGAATCCCGGATTTTGCCCGGGAGGGGCTTTTCGCCAGGATCGATGAGTTCATCGCCGCTGGAAAGCACTCCAAAGATCGGTCGGCGATAAACCGGTACTTCCGTAATGCCAAGCGTTGCCAGCACGCCGACCTCCGCAGCGCCAAGCACGCGGCCGCGAGATAGTACCTCCTCGCCGCTTTTCATGTCTGCGCCTACCGGCGTGAGGCAATCGCCAGGCCTGACCGCCTTGCGAATCTCAATGCGCTCACCGTCCTGCATGACGTCTTCAACGGGAATTACGGCATCGGCATCGGGCGGTAAGGCTCCGCCGGTAGGAATGCGCAGGGCTCCATGAGCCGGCAGCGCCTGCGTGGGAAGCTGTCCCATGGCCACTTCACCGACGACGCGTAAGGCGCCCGGCACGTCGCAAGAATGAATCGCGAATCCGTCCATGGCCGAACGAGCTACCGAAGGATAATCGCAATCCGCACGCACGCTCTCAGCGAGAATTCTTCCGGCTGCGTCGTGCAACGTAACGCCCTGCACTCCCAGCGGAGCAAGTGGGACACGCGCAAGATATGCGGTGCATGCTTGTTGCGGCGCAAGCAATTGTTCGACGAGAAAGCCTTGGGTGGGTAGGAGAGCGCGCGAAGCTCGCATAAAGCGGCGTTCGTCTTCACCTCATGTTAAACATTGCAGAACTACGGCGTGATCCTGAGCGCTTCCGGCGATCGGCACGGCGCCGCGGTATCGGCGCGCAATTTGTGGACCAAGTGTTGGAGCTTGACAACGACTATCGTGCCACATTGCAAACCGCGCAGGCACTCAAGGCGGAGAAAAATTTACTAACCGGCTCGATCGGCCGCGCGGCGGATAAAGCCGCTCAAGCCGCCCGTTTGCGGCCACAAATCGCAGCACTGGATGAACAAATGGGCGGTGCAGATGCGCGCGCGCTGCAGCTTGAAGAACGAGTCAAAGAATTGCTCGCCGAAGTTCCCAACTTGCTCGACGACTCCGTCCCCGACGGCAGCGATGAAGCCGCTAACGTCGTGGTGCGTGCATCGGAAAGGCCCCAACCATTCTCGTTTGCGCGCAAGGCCCACTGGGAAATCGGAGAAGCGCTCGGTATCCTCGATTTCGAGCGCGCTGCAGGTCTGTCCGGCAGCCGCTTCAGCCTGCTGCTTGGCGAGGGAGCGCGGCTTTCTCGCGCGATCGTCTCCTATTTCCTCGATCGTGCGGCGGGCGCCGGCTACAAGGAAGTCGCTCCACCGTTTCTCGTTTCCCGCTCGACCATGTGGTCCACGGGACAACTAACAAAGTTCTCAGATGCAATGTTTCTGGATCAAGAAGCTGATTTGTTTATGATCCCTACGTCGGAAGTTCCGCTCACGGCGTTGCATAGCGACGAGATCCTCGACGCCGCGGAATTGCCCCTGCGTTATACCGCGTACTCGCCGTGTTTCCGCAAGGAAGCCGGCGCCGCTGGGAAGGACACACGTGGATTGATTCGTCAACACCAGTTTGAAAAAGTCGAATTGGTCTGGTTGAGCGCACCGGAAGTTTCCCTTGATGCACTGGAACGTCTAACGGCAGACGCCGAAAGTTTGCTCGCGGAACTAAAACTTCCATACCGGGTGGTTGCTCTATGCGCCGGCGATGTTGGATTCAACGCGGCTAAAACCTACGATCTAGAAGTGTGGTTTCCCAGCCAAGAGGTGTTCCGCGAAATCAGCTCGTGTTCGAACTGCACGGACTTTCAAGCACGCCGCGCCAATATTCGTTTTCGCCGGACAGCCCAAGCCAAGCCCGAACTGGTGCACACCCTCAACGGATCAGGTTTGGCCGTAGGACGAACGCTGGCCGCAATCCTAGAGAACTACCAACAAGCAGATGGCGGCGTTGAAATTCCGGCGGTTCTGCAGCCTTATATGCAGTGTGATCGCATCAGCGTTTCAAGGACGCAGAATGTACTCAGCAACGGCAGCGATGTGCGTTGAAGGGGGCGGTAATTGCGCTCCCGCGATGCGGCGACTTTCAACGGTGACGCGTGTCGCGTGCGGTGCAATCGGCTCGAGCGTAAAACAAATTCGTTCTGAAAACATCAAGCCGGGACTCGACTCGAGATAACCCCGCGGCCGGTCCTCTTCCCGCACCGCCGCTCCCAAGAGGTTCTGCACTGCGCTCTTGCAGCGCTCGAACGCAATGTCATACGCGACCGGAACTTCCAAGGTGCGCGAAGGGCGCACCGCAATACTGCCACGCGGGTGCGCCAGCCCAAACAACTTCGAGAAAAGCTTCACCACGAATAATGATCTCGCGGTAGCCCACAGCGTGTGATCCTGATCTCAGCTGTGCTGAGCTTGATGAAGCGTTGAAGGATGAGCCTATACCCCGATGTCATCCTGAGCCTGCCGAAGGATGAGCCTGCCGAAGGACGAGCCTGTACCCCGGTGTCATCCTGAGCCTGCCGAAGGATGAGCCTGTCGAAGGACGAGCCTGTCGAAGGACCTGGACCGCGCAATCGAATACTTGCGCAGCAGCGAACCGTAGTGTCTAGCATAACCCACAAATTGCATTCCCAGCTTATCGATGATCCGCAGCGAGGCGTGGTTACGTTCATCTGCAACGGCTACAATCTCGTCGAATTGTAAGGATGTGAATGCATGATGAAGCGTGGCTCGTGCCGCTTCGGTCGCCAGTCCACGACCCCAGTACGCCGGCATGAGCATCCAGCCAATTTCGACATCGCCCGTATCTTCCAAGAACTTCAAGCCACACTCACCGATAATTTCCTTACAACCGCGCAGGCGCATGGCTAATTTCGCCAAAACCATGACGGTAGTGAGCAATTGTGTCGCGAAGAGCTCCATCAATCGCTTCGGGCGCCATTGGTTTACGCTCGCCGACGTAACGCATCACGTGCGCATTGGTACAAAGTGTTTCCATGGCGGGTCGATCGGCAACTTCCCATTGAGAAAGCTCCAACCGCGGCGTCCTAATTTTCATGTGCGTGGTGAATGCGGGTTGTTGAATTACGGTGATACCAGGGCTGCCCATGAATGCGACGCATGGCGTCGAGACTTCACCGCTGCAAGCGAAACGCGGCGTATGATACACTCGCTGATCGTACTCTTGCGGCCGTCGGGCAAAAAGGTGACGGCTTGAACGTCGGCGCGCTGGCCCGGCGCAAGCGTAAGCCTGAGGGGGCCGCTATATGCCTGCGCCGATGCTGCCGGGCTTGATCCATCTGTGGTGAACCGAATCACCGCATCGGACAGCGGCGCACTGAGCGTCAGCGTGACGTTCTGCGCATCGGTTTGCGCGTCGACCGACTGCACGTTGCCCTGCACTGAAGCAAAATTCATCGTGCCGCCGGACACCGCAAATGACGGATTGGGAACGCGGAACGGATAGTGCTGCGCTTCCAGCCATACAAATTGTTCCGGTAACCGAGCGAGGAATGAGTTCCAGCTCTTCATCTCGCGTGGGACCCAATCGATTTCGGCCAGTGCCAGTTCTCGGGGCAGTGCCATGTAAAAAAGGTAGTCTGGCGTGTCGATGTATTCGGTCCAGAGATTTGCTTGTGCGCCCAAAATGTGCGCCGCCTCGAGGGGGCCGACAGCGTCGGGAGTGGGATCATAGTCGTAAACTTGCTCCAGCGTCGACATGTTGCCGATGGCGCGCGGCTCCTGCAAACGATCGCCTTGATAGGCATCGAAATACAGCGGCCCGTCTGGCGTCATAACCGCGTCGTGCCCAAGCTTCACCGCGCGTATGCCGGGCTTTTCGCCACGCCACGACATGATCGCCGCATCTTTGGAGACACCGCCGTCGAGAACTTCGTCCCAAGCCACCATGCGGCGTCCCCGCGACTCCAAATACTGTTCCATCCGCCGCATCATATAAGCTTGAACGCCGGAATAGTCTGCCAGTCTTTCCCGCCGCATCAGTGCCTGCACGAGGGGAACGCTTTGCCAGGCTTGCGTTGACACTTCGTCTCCCCCGAGATGCACGTACCGGCTCGGAAATAAAGCGATCACTTCGGAAAGCACGTTTTCCAGGAACGCGAAGGTACGTTCGCTCGGACAGTAGACGTCCGTCTCGCCCGTACCCCAAATCTCGCGAACCTGGTAAGGCCCCGGCTTGCACGCGAGTTCCGGATACGATGCCAATGCTGCCGCTGAATGCCCAGGGACCTCAATCTCGGGAACGATCGTGACGTTGCGGCGCTTCGCGTATTCAACCACGTCACGGATCTGGGATTGCGTGTAAAAGCCGCAATAGCGCTTGCCATCGATGTCCGTGGGATTGCGTCCCACCTCTGTGCCGGCGCGGCACGATCCGATTTGAGTCAGCCGCGGATACCGCTTGATTTCAACGCGCCAGCCCTGATCGTCGGTCAAATGCCAGTGAAACGTATTGAGCTTGTAATGCGCTGCCACGTCGATATAGCGCTTCACGACCGGCACAGAATAGAAGTGACGGCTAACGTCCAGGTGAATGCCACGCCAGCGGTACGCCGGCCAATCTTCAATGGTGGCGGCCTGCGTGCTCAATGCACGCTGCGGGCGACCCCTCGTCATTTGCTCCAGAGTCTGCAGTCCGTAGAACAGCCCGGCACCGGAGTTCGCGGCGATGCTAATGCCGGCGGGTAAGACCTCTAACCGATACCCTTCCACCCCAATGCGTGCGTCCGCGTTTGTTGAGGCGACGAGACGAACCTGGGCAGCCGCAGTCCCTGGCGCAGCAATGTGCGCGTGCACCCCGCCTTCACGTAAAAATTCAATCAAAAACGCTGCGACGTCACGCTCCTGAGCACCGGGGGCGACGATGCTCACCTCTGCGGGCCAACGGTACACGCCAGACATTTCTTGAATGTGCCGCGGGCGCGGAACGACGGAAACGTTAGGCCTCTCCAGCATCGCTGCTTTGAGCACCAGGCGCGACGTGTGCCCAAACGGTGCCGCCGCAACGAAAAAAAAGCTCGTGGTGCAGATGAACACAATGAGCAGCACGAAAAGCGCGCGCTGGATGGAGATACTGCGTTCGCCGTTTGGCATGATGCAGGTAGTTTGGCAGGTGGGCCTCACAGCCTGTTATCGGCGAACGCCAATGCCTCGCTCAAGATCCCGCAAACTCCACGCTGCGTACCTTGAACTGGAATAGCGGTCCAGCACCAGCGCAAGCATCCGGATCGCACGTGAGCGCGCATCCTCACCGGGCAGCAATTGGTACAATGCTCCCAATTCCCAAGCAGCCGCGTCATAGTTCGCCACGGTTCCATCCCGGGAGAGCCGCCGAAATGTCTCCTCAAGACCCGTGGCCTCTTTGTACGCCGGGTCACCGCTTTGACGCTTGGCCCGCAAATCAGATTCCAGAGCGCTAATCGAGGAGAGTAAGCTCGGCGCGTCGGTGACGCGCGCCGCAACCTTCGGTGAGGGCGCCGCCTTTGGTGCCGACGCAACTCGCGGGCGGGAAGGCGCCGCCGGCGCGGACGCCCAGCGCGGCCAAGGTCGAACGCCGATTCCCCGCGCAAGTTCTTTGACGCTCGCGCTCCCGAAAGAGCTGTCACCGTAATGATCGCGCACGAAACTCAACAAGGCAACCGCATGATCCCGCGCGACCGCCCCAGGCAACTCCTCGTATAGGGTAGCCAGCTCCCATCCGGTACGCGGCACCCATCGATCTTTCGGAAAGCGATGCGCCCAATCGTAGTAGGCTTCGCTGATGTCATCGGCCTCGTGTGAAATCGTCGCGATACGCGCACGACGATGATGCAGATCATCCCGTAACGCAAAAACCTGATGGTGCATGCGCACGACGCTGAGTCGCATCTTGCCAAAATACTCGTCGGCCGGCGCAAGGTCTGAAAGGACAGCATGACCGGACGGCACCGGTGCGCGCGAAGTTGAAATCGGTGATGGCGAGGGCCGCGGCAAGGACGATGGCGATGTAGACGGTCGCGGCAAGGACGACGGTGATGGCGGTGCGTTCGCTTCGAGGAGAATAAGGGAAGCGATGGCTACCGCAGGCATCCAGGCGAATCGTATAATCCGTCGCACTGGAACGTCATTGTTCGTTGCGGTAAGAGAATGTCTTTCATTGACCTTACCTCCCAGGAATCGCGCCCGTCATATACAACGACGCGCGCATGTGGGCAGATACAATCGTGCGTTTTATAGAAGAGCAAGAAGTTTTCGGTGCGGTTGCGCAGCGACTGCAGCCGCGCGTCAGCGGGTTATTCAAGACCGGCCAAAGTGGGCAACGCCTAAAAAATTATCTCAACGGAACGTGGTTAGGACATCCGCTTCACCCGGTACTCACCGATATCCCGATCGGCGCGTGGACGATCGCCCTGCTGTTTGATTGCATCTCCATGGACGCCGCGGCGGATACGGCCATTGCGCTCGGAATTACCGCTGCTCTGGCCTCAGCCATAACGGGAATCGTGGATTGGTCGGACACCTATGGACGCGCGCAACGCATCGGCGTCGCCCATGCGGTTTTGAACATTACTGGAACGGCGTTATACGCCGCATCCCTAATTTCACGTAAAAAAAGACGCGGTTTCGGAAAGCTTTTGTCATTTATGGGATACGGCGTTCTGAACGGCGGCGCTTTTTTGGGCGGCGAGCTGGTCTACGGGCAACAGATCGGCGTGAACCATGTAGCGGCACAAGAATTGCCTTCCGACTTCATCGCCGTCTTACCGGAGGCGCAGCTTTCAAGAGATACGCTGACCCGCGTGGACGCATCGGGCGTCGCAGTATTGCTGGTTCGTGGCAACGAGGGCATCCGCGCTCTGCTGGAAACCTGCTCGCATTTAGGCGGTCCCTTAGCGGAAGGAACCCTCGAAGAGGGGACGGTCCGGTGTCCGTGGCACGGCTCGCGCTTCTGCCTGGAAACTGGGGCGGTAGTCGACGGTCCTGCAACGTATTCCCAACCGCGTTTTGAAACGCGGGTGAAAGATGGCCAAATCGAGGTGCGGGCGGTACGCTAGCCCCTCAGCGCATTCTCCTCTCCTTTTCCGACCAGTTGCGCATCCAGCGAAAAACGACCGGGTCCGGTGATGATCAGAGTGAGTCCGACGGCGATGGCGTAAATGAAATATTCCATGCCCTCGCCCTTTTGCTGGCCGCTCCAATTCATGAAAAACCCATTGTGCACGTGAATTGTGGAAACAGCCACGAGCATGTTGGTGGTAATCGCCAACGCCGCCAAACGAGTGAGCACGCCAAGAATAAGGAAAATCGAGCCCAAGAATTCCGCAAGAATCGCGAGCACGGCAAAAAAGGCCGGAATGTGCGCCATGCCGGTGAAAAAATGCATGGTCCCGCTAAACCCAGGGCCGCCAAACCAGCCCAGCATTTTTTGGGCCCCGTGCGGGAACATGACAATCCCCATCGCGAGACGCAAGATGAGCAACAGGCCGTCCAGAGCATTCCGGTTCGTCCTAAACAATGTTGCAGCTGTCATCAGCGAGTGCACTACCTTTTCAAAAGATCAAAGGGCCATACCGGCGTACCATTCTCATTCGGGTTTCGGGCAACGAAGCCCTCAAGACGACAGGAGTGAGCTGTAGGGCGCTTTGAGCAATTTTTTCATTACCAGGCCGGTCTTTGCGACGGTCTGCTCGGCAATAATTCTCTTGATCGGGCTGGTCTCGATTCCGACCCTTCCCATTGCGGAGTTTCCCAAAATTGCGCCCCCGGTGGTTTCGGTCAGTGCGCATTACACCGGCGCTAGTGCCCAAGCAGTAGAATCGTCGGTGACGACTCCGCTGGAACAAGCCATTAACGGCGTCCAAGGGTTGCGGTACCTCAGTTCGACTAGCGGCAACGACGGCTCCAGTAACATTACGTGCACTTTCAATCTCGGCGTGGACCTCAACCAAGCTGCGAACGACGTTCAAAATGCCGTCAATGCCGCACTTGGGCGGCTCCCAAACGAAATCAAGCAAACGGGAATAGCAGTAAACAAAAATTCCGGTGCGTTTATCATGGCGATCGCGTTGACGTCCACCAATCCCAAGTACGATTCCCTTTTTCTAAGCAACTATGCCGATTTGCAGATGGTCAACTCGCTCAAGCGCATTCCCGGGGTCGGCTCGGTACAAATTTTCGGAGAGCGCAAGTACGCGATGCGGGTGTGGCTGGAACCACGTAAACTGGCGCAAAACCGGCTCGCCGCAAGTGACGTGGTGCAGGCCTTAAGCGAACAGAACGTACAAGTTGCCGCAGGTGCGATCGGGTTGCCGCCGGCACCCGCGAACCAGCCGTATCAGATCAGCGTTCGGGCCGTCGGACGTCTGAGTACTCCGCAGGACTTTCGCAATATCATCTTGCGAGCGGATCCCGACGGCGGTTACGTCCGGTTAAGCGATGTCGGACGCGTAGAGCTTGGAGCTGAAAATTACTCGAGCCGCCTCGCGTTCAACGGAAAGACGGCGGTTGGTTTAGGAATTCAACAACTGTCGTCGGCGAATGCACTCACGGTCTCTAAGGGCGTTCGCGATGCGATGCAAACGCTCTCCAAAAAATTTCCGCCCGGCGTCAATTACAGCGTTGCCTTTGATACGACCGAGTTCGTCAGCGAATCCATTCGCGAGGTGCTGGTGACCTTGAGCATCGCAATCACCTTGGTCGTGCTGGTCATTTTTGTCTTCCTACAAAACTGGCGGACGACGCTCATACCTGCCATTACGATCCCGGTCTCGCTGCTCGGAACCTTCGGGTTGATGAAAATCTTTGGCTTTTCGATCAACACCTTGACGCTTTTCGGATTGACACTTGCTACGGGTCTTGTAGTCGACGACGCCATCGTCGTTATTGAGAACATTTCGCGTTTTCTTCAGGAAAAAAAGATGGGCGCCATGGAAGCGGCTGAAGGCGCCATGGCCGAGATTACCGGGGCCGTGGTGGCAACGTCCTTAGTGCTGCTCGCCGTGTTCGTTCCCGTTGCGTTTTTCCCGGGAACAACCGGGCAGCTATACAAGCAGTTTGCGCTCACGATTGCCTGCGCCATCACCATCTCTGCCTTTAACGCACTGACGCTGACGCCCGCTTTGGCCGGACTGTTGTTGGGGAGCTCGCAACGCCGTCAAGGTCGCTTTTTCCAAGCCTTCAACACCGGTTTGGCGCGCCTGCGACGTGGCTACCACAGCGCGTTACCAAAGCTGATTTCGCGACGCGGGCTTGTTTTAGGTTGCTACCTCGTGGCGCTCCTTATTACGTACCTCATTTTCAGATCGATGCCGACGGCATTCGTGCCTGACGAAGATCAGGGGTATTTCATCGTGCTTATTCAAGCGCCCGAAGGCAGCTCGCTCGATTACACGACGAAGGTCATGCGCACCGTTGAAAAAGACTTGCATGCCGCGCCGCAGGTTTCCGCGGTATTTTCCGTGACCGGATTCAGCTTTACCGGCAGCGGCCCCAATCGGGGAATAATGTTCGCTCGCCTGACGCCCTGGAGTCAGCGACGCGCGGCGGGAGCTTCCTTGGACGCGATTTTAGCGCGGTTGCGTTTCGCTTTTTTCGCTATCCCGCAAGCCCAGGTGTTCGCGTTTAATCCGCCGCCGATTCAAGGTGTCGGATCGGTCGGTGGATTTCAGTTCGAGCTGGAGGACCAGGGCAACGTTGGTCTGCCGACGATGATGGGCACCGCCTTCGGTTTCATGCAGGCGGGCAACCAAGATCCCATGCTACGCAACGTTTTTACCACCTTTCGCCTCAACAGTCCGCAATTGGTCGTGAACGTCGCCCGTAACAAGGCCCTCTCGGTGGGCGTACCTCTCGCCAACATTTTTAATACCATGCAGGTCTATCTTGGCTCTGCGTATGTAAACGATTTCGATTACCTCAACCGATCGTACCGCGTCTACGCTCAAGCCGATGCTCCGTACCGTTCCACAATCGCAGACTTAAACCAAATATACGTACGATCGCTAACGAACAATATCATGCCGCTTACCCAGCTCATCACGACGCAGAAGCAGCAGACGGCGCCGATCATCAGCCACTACAACTTGTTCAGGTCGATTGAGATCGATGGACAACCCAATGCGGGCTACGGTTCCGGCCAGGCCATTAGTCAAATGCAAAACATTGCCGGCAAAGTGATGCCGGCCGGTATTGGCTACGAATGGTCGGGGCTCTCGCTTGACCAGATTCAATCGGGCAGTCAAACGGCAATCATTTTCTTGCTAGGAATCGTATTTGTGTTTTTGGTGCTTGCCGCGCAGTACGAAAGCTTTACCGATCCCCTGATCATTCTGCTAGCGTTCCCCGTCGCTGTGCTCGGTGCACTGCTAGCACTTAAGTTGCGCGGCATCCAAAGCGACGTCTATGCTCAAGTAGGGTTCGTAATGCTAATCGGGCTGGCCAGCAAGAACGCAATTCTGATCGTCGAGTTTGCCAATCAGTTGCGACGAGCGGGCCATGACATTCAAAGTGCCGTTAGAACCGCGGCGGAAACGCGGTTGCGCCCGATACTGATGACATCGTTATCATTCAGCTTAGGGGTTCTTCCGCTGGTGCTATCGTTCGGCGCGGGGAGCGCGAGCCGCCACTCACTGGGGACGACGGTCTTCGGCGGCATGTTGCTTTCGACGGTCCTAAACTTGTTCGTCGTTCCGGTCTTGTACGTGATCATTGAAACCCTCAAGGAACGAAAGAAACCCTTGCGTGTTCCCCTTTTAGATGCGGTGACAACCGACGGTTACCGTCAAACCGTTACCGCCGACGATTAGCGCGGATTTGTGAAGGAGTCCGAGCCTATGATTCCGCTTCCCGCCAAGCTGATTATAGCGATCATGGCATTATTTCTAGTGGCTACAGCGAATGCCGCACGCGCCGCAGGCGCGTGTCCAATTGTTGTGGATCAGCTACTGGCGATGCATGCGCCAGCCGCGGATGCATCCAAAACGTTTGCCGATACTCTTTTCGGACTCAGGTTAGCTGCCCCCGAGGCGCAAAGCCTCTCGGGGCATCTGGTGATTCAGTCAAACCAGGACCAGTATGCGGTCGCTTTGCCGGAGGTTACATTGAAGACCGTACCCAGCCCTGATGACGTCACGTACGCTGCCTCGGAACCTCTTTTCATTACCTTCGACAAACCAACTTCTCTAACGGTTGTTTGGCTCGATGACATGAAGCACGGGGATAAGACATCTTTTTGCCCGCCGCGCCCTATTTTTTACGACCGAACATATTTGAGCGCCGCCGAAAAGAATTCCGTTGCACAGCAACTGCGATTTGAAGAGCGAATCAGGTCCACGGCAAGGTCAACGCAAAACACTCTTAAGGCCTCATTCGTCGGTCCGCTCGCCTCGCTGCCATGTCGGTCACCGAACGCTGAAGGAACTGCGTTTCACGTAGTCGCGCCTGACGGCGGCTTCGCAAGGCTTAGGGGAAGAACAAGCGTTATGGTGAGACTCGGCGCTGATGGTGCCGTTTTGGAAACGAAGATTTATAAGTCGAGCGGCTCGGAGCTTCTCGACAACCTCTCGGCCCAGGCTGCCAGAGAATCGTGGTATACGCCCAGAATCCAGAACTGCCGTCCCGTGAGCGGCGATTATCTGTTCGTCGTTGAGTTCCGATAGCAGTTGCCCTAGCGCACGCCTGTTGCGGGAGTGATGCTGACAACCGGCGGCTCAGGCTCAATTCCGGTTAGCTCCGGCGGACGAAAATTCAAGATTAGTACTCGGATTATACCCGCGATGGGCACCGCCAGCAGCAGTCCTGCAACGCCCAAAAGTTCCGCGCCGGTAAGAAGTGCAATGACCACGGCCAGCGGCGTTAGCTCAACGCTGCGGCTCACGACGTTAGGCGCGATAACGTTGCCTTCCAGCTGGTTAATGACAATAATCCCGACCGTCACCCAAACCGCGTTTAGCCAACCGTTGGTGAACATTGCGATGATGAAGGCAGGCAGCCATCCCGCCACCGCGCCCACGTAAGGGAAAACATCGAGCACGCCGGCGATCACACCGATGAGCACCGCATACCGAACGTGCAGAATAAGCAAGAGCGCGGTCACGAGAGCGCCCACGATAAGCGCCACCAAGATCTGACCCCGAATAAAACCACCGATTACCGCATCGAGTTCCCGGAGGATTTTCAAGGTTTTGGGCCTTGCGCGAACCGGCAGCATCCCGATCAGCGTGCGCTTGAGCGTTGCAGCTTCCATCAACATGTAGGCCGCTAGGACCGGTATAACGATGAAGAGCGCGGCAAAGGAAACTGTCGATAAAAGAATTCCCAAAGTCTTGGAAGCGGTGCCGGCGCCGTACTGCGTCAGAAGCGCCGCAATGTTCGCGGGCAGTTGCGCGATGTAGTCGCGTGCTGCAGGCGGTAGGCGACGAACGACAGGGTTGCGCGGATCGGCAAGACTTTGTTGCGCGCTCTTCACGATGGCGGGAGCGCCTGCGCCGAATTCCTTGATGTTTGCACTGAGCGCCGGAACGATCACCGAGCCGGCAAAGGCCACAATGAGGGCGAGTGCGCAATAAACCACCGCGATGCTCGCTCCCAGAGGTAGCCTCTCGTTCAGACGTCTGACCGCGGGATAAATCAGGTATGCAAAAATAATGGAGCCAATAAGGATTGTCACGACAGTCGGGACGTGGCCGAGAAAACTCAAAGCGGCCAGGGCAAGGATGCCGGCGAGTACGATAATTGCGAGCGCTTTAAGCACGCGAGTCATCCGTTCATTATTCACGCCTAGCGGCTTCGTTGTCCGGTTTCATTTCAACTTGTGAAGCAACCACTAACAGAGGATGCCCAGCGGTGCACGGGGCGGAGAGAGTGAGATTCGAACTCACGGAACCCGTTAAGGATCAACGGTTGCAAGCACCGGGTCGTAGATGGGGACGATGCTTTTTGTGAAAAAAAGTCAGCGGAGCACGATCGCGCGGGTACGTGCTCCGACAATCGGTGGGGTGGTCTCGAGGTCGTTAATCGGGTGTGGTAAGTTCAGGTCACAGTCGTTTCAGAATTTTTTGCACA
>JAABUQ010009543.1_pt1 | contig 13075 bp, 10 predicted proteins | sample 5560001 | NCBI WGS metagenome assembly JAABUQ01 (sample SAMN10711888, study PRJNA513371) | rock metagenome | isolation source: Antarctica rocks | place: Antarctica: Victoria Land, Finger Mt nord | collected 2015-12-18 | reverse complement strand
TGCGGGGGGAAGCGGCATCCATATTCAGCATGCCTCGATTTCAATGATTAGTAAAGATACTTCAGATACATAAGACTAGAACCCCCGCAACCGCAGTGCTCTCGACGCGCTTGCCCGCGAAATCCTTTTTCTGGAACCGCCACCACACCAATCCGCTGAAATCGCCACCGATAGGGGTACTGGTGGTGACAGACGACCGCGGGTATGCATCCGGCTGGAAAACGACAGGTCCCGAAACGGCAAGCTTGAGGTTTTGGGTAAGGCCGTAGGTCAACTCCGCTTCCAGATTTGAAGCCGTCCCGCTGCGTCCGTTAACCCCGAAATCGACACTCCATCCCCCTTTTGGATTGGTCGGAGTTGCGAGTCCGAACACCGGCCCATGGTCAGCCGCGCGTAGATACGTCGCCGTGAAAGGGCCGCCAAAGCCAATGTCCAGGGACGCGGATGGAACTGCATACATGTTCTCCTTTCTCCCATTCGCCTGTAAATGGAGCTCAGGCCACCGCGTGCAGACGCTCACGTGCTCAACATTCGCGAGATGTAAGAAAGAAAAACTAGATTAGAAAAGTGGAATGGAGAATTTGCAAATCCGGCGGTGAGGGCGCAACGGGAGGCATACCGGATGACACTCTAAGCGGCTCGGCTATGTGCAGCGGCAAACTGGACGCGACCATAGCGATCATCGGCAAATCAAACGTGGAAATCGAGCGACTTCTGATAGTCAAAAGCTATCTGCTGGCATTGGCGTCCGGAGTCTTGCGGCGCAGCGGGTGCCTTGGTTTTGCAATGACCGTTAGGCGCGCAGCAGCTTTTCACTCCCGGCCACATGAAGTACTGTTCGCAGGAGACGCAACCGCCCCAGACGAGGGTTGTGAGAAGCAACAGCGAAAGGAGCGAACTGGCTAATGTTCGACGCACGTCTCGGTTAAAAGGATAGCAGCTTTCGAGATTCTCTTACCGTACTGCTATTCCATACACAGCGGCTGGCAACGTCGCGAAGACTATGCGCGCGGACTCGCGATAAATCTCGCGTCAGGAACTGCGTGAGCAGCACACCACCCTGCCGTTCAAGCGCTGTCCGCCATGGAACCGGTAAGTAGTCAGCCATCGGCTGAGAAGGTTTCGGAGGCGCTGCTGGATACCAGATCAAGGCAAGGAGTTCTCGCCTGGTACCCGGCTGCGGCGCGCGTGAGTCCACCTGCGCGGCATCACTCCAACGGACGTCGAGCGGCCGACGGCGAACGGGCCAGACGGAGCCGGCAGTTCCACAGACGCGTTGTGTTCCATCCAAAGGACAGCGAGCAATGCCAGCAACAAAAGACTAGCGAGAATTCCGATCTTCAGACTTCTCGATAGCCAGAGCTTGATCGTAGGCGCTATACTTTGTATCAACAAGTGCTTTCCAGTATTTTTTGCACGCTCTCGGTCGGTGATTCGTAGAGAAGTGGCGGCAAAGGCATGGGCAAGTTAGGCTACAAGCTTGGGAATAATTCCTCTATGTCTCAGAAATCAGCCTCAACAGCCCGGCTCGAAGCCTTCTCTGATGGTGTGATCGCTGTCATTATCACGATCATGGTCCTGGAATTGAAGGTGCCGCATCAGGACGGCGTCGCAGGTGTCTACGCTGTATTTCCGATTCTCCTGATTTATCTACTCTCCTTTGCCTTCACCGGCATTTATTGGATTAATCACCAGCATCTTCTCGAGCGCATCGAGTCAGCAGACCATGTGATTCTCTATGCAAATCTGGGATTTCTCTTCTGCCTCTCCCTACTGCCTTTTTTCACTTCGTATGTAATCGAAAAGCGGATTGACTCCTTCGCAGTCTCGCTGTACGCCGTGTCGATGCTTGTCACCGGCTTCTCCTTTTTTCTGCTGCGCCTTGCGATTCATCGTAATTTGCGGCTCTCCGGAAATCTCGAACGTAGCGATACTGCAGAACGGGGCAAGCATCTCGCCAGCCTCGCTCTCTATCTCATGGCCGTGCCTCTCGCGTACTTCAATCCTGAAGTCGCCATGTTCGTCATCGCGCTCGTGACCCTCGTTTGGATCATCCCCAGCTTGGCAGTTACCAAAAGACAATAGGCGCTAGCGAGGCATCTCATGCGTATTCACAAAATTGCAGCCATTCCCGGCGACGGCATCGGCAAAGAGGTGATCCCGGCCGGACTCGCGGTCCTCGATTCACTGCAGAAAACATGTGGGGACTTCAAGCTACTCGTAGAGATCTTCGGTTGGGGTTCTGATTACTACCGTGCACATGGCAAGATGATTCCCGAAGATGGCCTCGCGGTGTTTAAACATTTCGACGCGATTTATTTCGGGGCGGCCGGGGATCCGCAGATTCCCAATCATGTCACGCTGTGGGGCCTTCGCCTTTTCATTTGCCAGGGCTTCGATCAATACGCAAACGTCCGGCCCGCTCGCATCCTGCCTGGCATCACCAGCCCGCTTCCCGACGTAACGGCGGGAGATCTCGACTGGGTGATTGTCCGCGAAAACAGCGAAGGCGAGTATGCCGGTCACGGCGGCCGTTCGCACCGGGGTTTGGCGCAAGAGATGGCCACCGATACTTCCGTGTTCACGCGCGCGGGAATCGTAAGAATTATGCGCTTCGCTTTCGAGCTCGCGCGCTCCCGGCCGCGCAAGCTGCTGACGGTTGTCACGAAGTCAAATGCTCAGCGTAACGGCATGGTTTTATGGGACGAAATCGCAGCCGAGGTCGCGCGCGACTATCCCGATATCGCGACCGACAAGATGCTGGTTGACGCGATGACGACGCGCATGATCGCCAAGCCGCAGACGATTGATGTGGTCGTCGCAACGAATCTGCATGCCGACATCCTGAGTGATCTGGCGGCTGCCTTGGCTGGTGGTCTGGGCATTGCGCCAACAGCTAATCTCAATCCGGAGCGCCGTTTTCCTTCGATGTTCGAACCTATTCACGGATCGGCGTTCGACATCATGGGCAAAGGAATTGCGAACCCGATCGGGAGCTTCTGGACGGCCGTTCTAATGCTTGAGCACCTTGGAGAGCACGAGGCTGCAAGGCGTTTGATGAACGCGATTGAGCGGGTGACGGGATCGGGTGTTGCCTTCATCCCCGACCTCGGCGGCCATGCCACGACAAGCCAGGTGACTGAAGCAGTTTGCAACGCACTGCGCTAGCGTGAGCTTGCGGCGATAGGCAGCACGAGGACGGACGGATGCCCGGTGCTGTGCTCGATCGTGTTGGTGGCAGTGACCCAATGTGAATCAACCGCGGCGCTTTGGCCAGTATTGAGATTTCGATCGAAGCGCGGGAAATTGCTGCTGCTCACTTCGAGCCTGAGGCGATGCCCCTGGCGGAACACGTTGGCCGTTGACCAAAGATCAATCGCGAATTTCTAGACTTGTCCAGGGTTCAACAGTTCCGGCTTCTCCTGCGACTCGCGATAACGCGCGCGCACGATACCCTCAGTCAAATTTTGCGCAAAGCCGTGGGGCCAGACATCCACCAGCTTCGCCGTGAAATCCGTATCGACGGCCGACGATTTTGCATAGAGCTCGAGCGTGACCGGTCCTGTCACCTCCAAATCGTTCGCCAGAGGAGCGGTCGAATAAACAAGAACATCTTCGCGGGATTCAGCCGGGCGCTGATCGCGGGGTCCTGCAGGCAGATGCTGCGGGTCGCAACACAACGGACCACCGATTGTCGGCACCGGATTTGCCGGATCGTATACGTAGTGGTCACCTGCTTCGGCGGCCTGCGGAGTATCAGTCGAGAGCAAGCCATCCCCGCGCAGCGAGTTAGCGGCTGTCGTCGAATGCAGGAAATACTTCGTGGGCCGCACATTCCTAGGTGGCCACGCGTCCTCGTCCCGCCACTTGTTAATGCCCATCACGAAAACCCGCACGGGCTTTTCGGCGAAGTGATTTCGTGCGCCTCTAAAGAGGTAGTCGTACCAGTCAAGAGTCACATCGGTCTCCGCGTTCTCCGCCGCCGCAAGGCCGAAATCCACGTCTCCGATCTGCCGTCCGCTTCCGGCGTGGCCTCCGATAGTCACGAGCAGATGTTGTCCGCGTCTGGCCGCTTCGCTACCACCCTGCGTGCGCAGACCTTCGTAGTTCCGGAGTGATCCACCTTCAAAGATGTCGTACCAGGCAGCGGTGTGCAGCGCCGGAACCGTGATGGCGGAATAGTGGTCTTCAATGGACCAGCGTTTCCAATACTCATCGAAGCTCGGGTGAGCAAGCCAGTCGAGGAAGTACGGGGCGAGCGTGCCGGGTGAATTAAGTCGCAGAGAAGCCGTGGCGGTATTGAACAAAGGATACGCGGTGAGCGGCAATTTCCACGCTCCCTCGAGCGCATTGGTCTCGCTCTGCATGCGACGGTTCAGCGTATCCTGCGCAAGACCGGAGGTCCACGACTCGTTGAACCACTGCTCACTTGCGCCGCCCTGGTAAGTCCAGTTACTGTGGTAGTTACTCGCTGTAACTACAGGACAAATGCCGGCAAGATGCGGAGGGTGTGCGATTGCGGCCAGCACCTGCGTGGCTCCCACATAAGATCCGCCCCACATCCCTACCTTGCCGTTCGCATAGGGCAACGCTGCCGCCCACTCGATCGTGTCATAGCCGTCCGCGGATTCATACTTGAACGGATACCATTCGCCTTCCGAAGTAAAACGACCGCGCACATCTTGCACAATCGTTACGAAACCCGCTGCCGCCGCGCGATGCCCGAACTCTGCTGCGCCCGCCTTGTTATACGGTGTGCGCTGCAAGAGAACAGGAAAGCGGCCTTCCTGTTTCGGCCGGTAGATATCCGCTCTGAGAACAATGCCGTCGCGCATCGAGACTTTCACGCCAGTGTCCACCGCCACTTCGACTGGTTGCGCACCGCGCGCGCACTGCACGGCCAGGCCCAATGCCAGAACCATTAGCGAAGATTGTCTCGGTGTCATCAGACGGGTACGATATCACGGGCTCGAACCTCCACACATATAGTTAAGAGTTGACGATGAGAAAACGTTTCCTGCGGGTCGCGGCCGCCGCTTGCTGCTCTTTTTGCATTTCTGCGCTCCAGGCAGACTGGCTTACTTTCGGTCACGACCCGCAGCGCTCCGGGTGGGCATCCGACGAAACAAAGCTCACGCCCGCAAACGTCAAAGATCTCGAGATCAGGTGGTCCGTTCCGCTCGAGAATGTTCCTCTCGCGCTCAACGCACTCACCTCGCCTGTAGTGGCCAGAGATGTCGTGACGCCCGCCGGCATAAAAACACTCGTCTACGTGGCGGGCAGTTCGAATACTCTGTTCGCGGTGGATGCCTCCAATGGCACAGTTGTCTGGCAGCGCGCTTTCCAAAGCTTCGCGTCCGCCAAAGCAGCTCCTTTTTATTTGTGCCCAAACGCAGTTAACGCTACGCCCGTTATTGACCGGCGTCAGAACATGATCTTCGCAATTGGCTACGATGGCCGGCTGTTCGGACTGGATCTGGGGACAGGCAGTATTAAGTTCGGGCCCTTCGCGTTCGTTTCGCCATTTGCCAAACCCTGGAGTCTGAACCTGAGTGATGGCTTCCTCTACACAACGACTTCTCAAGGATGCGGTGGTGATCGTTCCGGCATCTACGCGATGGAGGTGGATAATCCCGCTCATCACGCGACGTATGAGACGGTCGTTCGACGAAACGGATATAGCGCCGGGATGTGGGCCAGAGGCGGTTCCGCGATCGGCAGTAATGGCAGGCTCTACGTCACGACCGGCGACGGCGCTTTCGACCCATCTAACGGCGACTTTGGAAGTACGTTTCTCGCCGCATCGATGCCTGAGCTGAACATTGTCGACTACTTCAGCCCGCTGAACCGGAACGAGGTAAACAAGCGCGATCTCGACTTGCCCTCCGGAGGCCACCTATGGTTTGCCTACGGGAACCATCACCTCATCGTAGGTGGAGGCAAAGAGTCGCTGGTGTATCTGCTCGATGCGGACTCGCTCGGCGACAAGGATCATCAAACGGCACTCGCCACCTCGCCTCGCCTGGGCAACGAATCGAAGGCTCTCGAGGAGAAAGGCATTTGGGGCGCGCCGGCTCTCTGGAAAGATGCCGAAGGGCAGCCCTGGGTGTACGTTCCACTGTGGGGCGAAACGTCTAACTCCATTTCTAAGCTGGCGGGCGCCAACGGCCCAACTCCGCACGGTTCTATTGTTGCCCTCAAAATAGAGCTCGACCCGAAAACTCAAGCGCCTTGTTTGAAGGTCGTCTGGATTTCACCGGACGTGAATCTTCCGGATGCGCCGGTGGTGGCGAATGGAGTCGTATTTGTCGCGGCTACAGGTGAAAACTCCCAGCAAAACCGCAAGTTCGCCAACAACCCGGATTGGACGAAAAACCTGCTCACCACCGAGGAGCGCGAGGCCGGCACTCATCCGCAAGTGCTGATGGCGCTTGACGCGAAGACGGGCAAGCTGCTGTACCAAAGTGGAGATGCGATGAAGACCTGGAACCACTTCGGCGGACTTGCTATCGATGACGGCAAGATCTACACAGTCGATCACAGCTCCCGGCTTTATTGTTTTGGCATTCGAAGCAAAGCGACGCCGGCGCTTCAACCGCGGCCTTGAAACCTTTTTGAGCAGTAAGGCTTCCAACGACGGAGAGGTATCACGTACATGCCAACTGATTCACACAAAAAAGCTGCCGAGCATCACGAGAATGCTGCGAAGGCCCATAAGACCGCCGCAGAGCATCACGAAAAAGGCAATCACGCCGAAGGGGAGAAGCATTCCCAAGCCGCTCATGACCATTCCACAAAGGCGCATGAGAGTTCGAAAGAAGCACACTCGAAGAGCAGCAAGAAGAAGTAACTATATTATGGGGACGAGTAAACCACTCGTCCTCTTTTCCTTTGAATCTCTGCCCTGGTAATAACTTCAATCACGCGTGAGGTGCAGCGTCGTCATAGCCTCATCGCCCTCAAGCGTGCCATAGCGCCGGCGGTAAATTCGCATCCCTGCGTAGATGAGCCCTGCCACCAGACAAAGGCAAGCAAGAATAATGCTCAAGTAAATAATATTCCAAAAAAGCCGATACAGCGGCTTGATGGGACTGGGCGGGGGGGAGTCATTCCAGGTGACCTTAGCCTCGTATTGAATCCGGCTGAGCAGGGTGGCGCTCTCATCCGCTGTTGCAGGTGGTAGCGCGAGCGCTACTAAAACTCCCGACCGTTTTACATGCAAGTTCGACAGCTTCTTCAGCTCGGCTGCGTGCAAGCGTGCCATCTCTGGCGTAGGGTAATAAAAAATTGCGAGACGCACAGGCTTGTCGCTCCCTCGAAGCCGGTAATCCGCAACCTGCGCTTCTGCTCCGCTCTCAAATCCGGGTTCCACTGCTCCCAGCTCGGGAGCAAAGGCCTGCAAGGAAGCTGGTCCCAAGACGTAGCGCGCCGAGTTCGCAACAAGTCCCTGCTGCGGTAGAAACGTCAGAATAGCCGGCAGAGAACTTTCGCGCTTGCCCGGGAGCGCCTCCAGCACGGCACTTGCCTCGGCTTTCGTCGGTTGAGTGCCTTCGAATACCACGACATAGTTGTAGTCGGAAAGGACAGTCCGGCTTCCATCGTGAGTGCAAAATACCGCGAGATTACAAATCTGTCCCTTGGGCGGACGCATCCACTCCCAGGCGGCAAGCGCGCCGGTCGGATCTTTCAGCTGATAAGTTGTCAGGCTGCCCGTGCCATGCTTGGCAGTTTCAGAGTGCACAAGGCCATACTCTTTCCAGAGTGCCTCGTCGTCAGCGAACAGCGCAGATGAGAGAGCTAAAGCCGCAACAATTAAGCGGCTGCACCATGACATTTTTTATATTTCTTCCCACTGCCGCACGGGCAGAGATCATTGCGGCCAACCTTCGGTCCCTTATCGTTAGACACCGTTTCGGCTTTTCCGGTTCCGTTGCTCCCCGTAAGATGAAGATCGGCCAGCTCCCGGTCTTTTTTGCGCTGAATGTTGCGGGTGAGATCGCTCACCGATTTTTGAGCCTCGCGTCGTTGGGCCTCTAAGCGCGCTGCTTCGAGTGCTTCCGCTTCCAGACGCTTCGCATCGGCTGACGCGGGCATCACATCGGCATCGGCCGTCTCCGCTCCTTCGAAGATCTCCTCTTCTTCATCGGGGTCGTCGAGCTCAGGATAAGGCACAGGCGGCGCTCCCATGCCGCTCTCGATCCGCATGAAGAACAGGAACTTGATCGTTTCGTCTTCAATGCGATCCATCATGTCCTGGAACATGGTGAACGATTCTTTCTTGTATTCGATCAGCGGATCTTTTTGCCCGTATCCGCGAAGACCAATTCCCTCTTTGAGGTGGTCCATCGAAAGCAGGTGATCTTTCCACTGATTGTCGACCACGTTCAGCATGATGATGCGCTCGGCCTGGCGCATGTTCTCCGGCCCGATCATCCGCTCTTTCGCGTCGTAGCGCTCGGTCAGCATGTCATTGATCTTCGTCTCGATCTCGCCGCGGCTCAATCCGGTGAGTTCTTCGAGATCGATCTTCGCGCCGAACTCGTTCAGGATTGCCGTCTGCAGTCCGGTCAGATCGTACTGGTCATAACGCACATTTTCCGGACAGAACTGATCGATGAAGCTGCCGGTGATGCCCTGGACGGTCTCCATCATGCGCTTTTTTTGATTCGTGCCCTCGAGCAGTTGACGTCGCATGCTGTAAACCGCCTGGCGCTGTTTGTTCATCACGTCGTCGTACTCAAGGACGTGTTTGCGCGAAGCAAAGTGCTGTGCTTCTACTGCCTTCTGCGCGGCCGCGATGCGTTTCGTGATAATGCCCGACTCGATCGGCACGTCTTCTTCCATGCCAAGCCGCAGCATCAAGTTCTGCATGCGCTCGCCGCCGAAAATCCGCAGAAGATCGTCTTGCAGCGACAAGTAAAAACGTGAGCTTCCCGGATCACCCTGACGTCCGGCGCGCCCACGAAGCTGATTGTCGATGCGGCGCGACTCGTGGCGCTCCGTGCCCAAAATGTGTAGACCGCCTGCGGCGAGTACCTCCTGACGCTCAGTCTCAATCTCGCTTTTAATCTGCGTCCTGATCTGCTCCAGCTCGCTGGACGGCAGCAGTTCGGGAGATTTGCCCAACTTCTTCAGACGATCCTCGAGCAGCACATCCAGGTTGCCGCCCAGCACAATGTCGGTACCGCGGCCGGCCATGTTGGTAGAAACAGTCACAGCGCCTTTGCGGCCTGCCTGGGCGACAATATGCGCTTCGCGCTCGTGATTTTTGGCGTTCAAGACTTCGTGCCTGACGCCCATCTTCTTGAGAATGCCCGACAGCTTCTCCGACTTTTCAACCGAGATCGTGCCAACGAGAACGGGCTGCCCTTTCTCGTTGAGATTCTTGATCTCCTTGGCCGCGTTGCGAAACTTTTCTTCTTCCGTCCGGTACACGACGTCAGGGTTCTCGGCGCGGATCATCGGCCGGTTAGTCGGAACTTGCGTCACGTCGAGGTTATAAATTTTGCTGAACTCGGCCGCTTCCGTATCCGCTGTACCGGTCATGCCAGACAGTTTTTTGTACATGCGGAAAAAGTTTTGGAAGGTGATACTCGCAAGAGTCTGCGTTTCGCGCTCGATCTTCACTCCCTCCTTAGCTTCGACCGCCTGATGCAGCCCGTCGCTCCAGCGGCGGCCCGGCATCAACCGTCCGGTGAACTCGTCGACAATGATGACCTGCCCGTCCTGCACCACGTAATCGCGATCCGGCAGATACAGAATGTGCGCGCGCAACGATTGCTGCACGTGGTGGTTCATCTCGATATTGGCCGGATCGTAAAGGTTGCCGGTGTCGAGCAGTCCTTCGACCTTCAGAACGCCTTCTTCGGTGAGCGCTACGCTGCGATGCTTCTCATCGACTGTGAAGTCGCCGGTAGTAAACGACTGGCCGGGCTCCTTGCCCTCGATTACTTCGCCGCGCTCCAGGTTGGGGATGATGCGATTCACGCGGTAATACTTGTCTGTCGACTCTTCGCTCGGCCCGGCAATAATCAGTGGCGTCCGAGCCTCATCGATCAGAATGGAATCGACTTCGTCTACGATGCCGAAGTTGAACTCACGCTGGACATAATCCTCCAGCCGGAACTTCATGTTGTCGCGTAGATAGTCGAAGCCGAATTCGTTGTTCGTCCCGTAGGTGATATCGGAAAAGTAAGCTGCGTGGCGCTGCTGATCGTCCAGATCGTGAACGATCGTGCCGACAGTGAGGCCGAGCGCGCGGTGGATCCGGCCCATCCATTCCGAATCGCGCCGGGCAAGATAGTCGTTAACCGTGACAATGTGAACGCCTTTCCCTTCAAGCGCGTTCAGGTAGCTGGGCAGCGTAGCAACAAGCGTTTTGCCTTCGCCAGTTTTCATTTCGGCGATCCGGCCGCGATGGAGCGTGACGCCACCGATCAACTGAACATCGAAATGCCGCATGTTCAGAACGCGGCGGCCGGCCTCGCGGCAGACAGCGAAAGCTTCTATCAGAAGATCGTCTAAAGTGGCCCCGTTTGCTAACCGCTGTTTGAATTCCGGTGTCTTAGCGGCAAGTTCAGCGTCAGACAGCTTTTGCAATGCGGGCTCGAGATCGTTGATCGCGGCCACAAGCGGGCGAATTCGCTTGACTTCGCGATCGTGTTTCGTGCCAAAAACTTTGGCGAGCGTACCATCGAGCATATTTTGGAGCGGACAATACCAGTGTAACTGGCGGAGAGGGTCGGGGGCGGTTGGTTCGAACAGTAAGCAGTTGCCGCTTACCACCGGTCGGTTCTGAGGTGGTTCGGCCTCTCGGTGCTACAGAAATCGCTCAGGAGAATTGGCAGCGTCGAGAGCTACTACGGAACTGTCACTGCGCCCATGACAGTTCAGAAGAACCGAATCCCGAAGAACCTATTTCTGATCGCCTTTGCGTGCTCATTACTGTCCTGGGCGCGCCTTTGCTCGCGCAGAACAGCGGCCTCGCCAATGCGGTCGACACGACTGTAAACCTATTCCGAGTCCATTACGCGGGCGCTGACTCGCACGTGCATGAGTTCTACGTCGCTGGCAACGGATGGCACGACTTCGATCTGACGATGGCCGCGCGCAGACCCACGGTCGCGGCTGGCTCTCCACTCGCCAATGCGGTGGACACGACTGTAGACTTGTTCCGAGTCCATTATGTGGAGCCGACTCCCACGTGCACGAGTTCTATGTGGACAATGGCGGATGGCAGAACTTCGATCTTACGGCGGCGACGGGCGGCCCCGCAATCGCGACCGGCTCTTCGCTCGCCAATGCGATGGACACGACGGCAGACTTATTCCGAGTTCACTATGTGGGTGTGGACTCGCACGTCCATGAGTTCTATGTGAATGGCGAAGGATGGCATGAATTCGATATTACGATGGCCGCCGGCGGCCCCGCGGTTGCGGCCGGTTCTGCGCTCGCTAACGCCATGGACACAACTCAAAATTTATTCCGAGTTAATTACGTGGGCGCCGATTCCCACGTAATGAATTCTATGTCGATGGCAATGGATGGCACGACTTTGATTTGACGGGGGCGACAGACGGACCTTTGGCCGCCATAATCGAAGCAAGCCCCGAGATCGGCGCGCCTGTACCGCAACCGCCGCCATCTCCGGCACCCGCGCCAGCGCCGCCGCCCGTCGTATCTGGTTCGGCTGGCAACTGCAGCGACATCAGCGGAACCTGGACGGATGGCAATTACACATACTACCTAACGCAAACTGCGGGTACCGTAACCGGAACCAGCACGCTGATTCTCCCATACGGAAGCGTGACGTGGTAGGAATCCGGCCAAACGACTGATAACGTGACTTATTACATGAAGGCGTATAACCCCAACCCGACCACCACCGATTTTGGCACGCCGGATCAGGAGGATGATTTTACGCTCACCTCGCCCAGTTGTTCTTCCGTTACCGCCACCCCTGAGAAAGCGAGTCACAAGCGGGTCTTCTTTCTTGGGATCTGGAAATGGGTCGAGTACCAACCCGACCACAACCTGGTCGCGCGCGTCAAATCCGGCTGGCATTCAGGTCAAGGTTGATCTGCTCAATGACAAGGTAACCACAACTTTAAGCGGCCAAAGCAAAATCGGGACCCTGTCGCTAATGATCAAAACGGCATCTGGACAGAGCAAGACACTTTCGACTCACAGCAGCGCCCAGACAGGGAACTCGTTTTCCGACAGCCTGCAGCGGATGTCGCTCACGGCTGGCCAATATGGATCGGTTGTGGCGACATGGGACGACGTTAGCGTTACGGTTCCGGTCGGCTTTTACGTGATTGGAAATACCCGGTTTTCGCAGTATAACAACCCCTATGATAGCCAGTGCTCTGCGAATCCCCAGCCCGCCTGGATCGTTTACAAAACGGATTTCCCAACTGGCACTTGCTACTACAAATCCGTCTCGCTCGGCGCTGCGTTCATCAGCCAGACGAATATAAATGGGACGGGGGTATCCTCGACCAACGGGATATTAAAAGCGTATTCGGCAGGCGCTCGAAGTGTTTGCGGTCCCGCGCCCCGAGGCAACGGCCAAAATACTTTCTTTGCGGTAGACTCCGGCGGCGCTACGATCAGTAAGATTAAGGGGACTTGTAATAGCGTCCTCTCTGATGGGACCGGGCTTTCCAACCCGCTGCTCAACAATAATCCCCCGGCGGGAAGCCTTGCCACCTTTCCGGGTAGCAACAACCCGCCGTTCGCGTGCTCCGACCAAGTCCTAATGATCGACCAAAACGATAATCACGATCTGCGGTCACTGCAAGACGCATGCCCCGCCTGCAATGGAGGTTTTGGGTCGCCGGCTTGGGGAAACACGACTGCGCACATCGACACTTTCAACTCCTCCCAAACCTGTAATCCCAAAGCTCTCGGCGACTATGGGAACCGGGTTGCTATAAGGCTCAGGTAATTATGAAAAACCCCGTTGTTGCCTTGCTCTTCTCGATAGTGGTTGCTTTTCCGGCGCTTGGACAAATCAATCAGACATCGCCCGAATTATGCGGAACTCCCGATGCCGCCGTGCCACTCCCGCCCA
>JAABUQ010009542.1_pt1 | contig 13075 bp, 8 predicted proteins | sample 5560001 | NCBI WGS metagenome assembly JAABUQ01 (sample SAMN10711888, study PRJNA513371) | rock metagenome | isolation source: Antarctica rocks | place: Antarctica: Victoria Land, Finger Mt nord | collected 2015-12-18 | reverse complement strand
CGAGTTATGCTGCCGCGCGCGGGCAGCCTGACATACTATAGACTGCCCGGACGATGTTTGCCAAGAAGCCGGATGGTAAGGGAGTGCGCCCCGAGATTATGCCGAGATTATGATGGTGAGCGCCCCCGCCTGTCCGCACTATTTGACAGTATGGGGACAAAAGGTTAATAATATCCCCAGCCGTAGGTAAAGGCGGTTGAGCGACCGCGCCGCCCGCGGAGGACACATGGAGTCAACGTTGACACAACGTTGAGAGCGGAGAAAGAGCAGCAGCGTGGTTGCACAGACACCAGCACTCGTCGAGGTCGGCAAGAAACACCGCGTCCGCATGGGACGGCGCGAGCGCCGCGAGGCGATCGCCTTCTACCTGTTCGCCAGCCCCTGGATCATCGGTTTTATCGTCTTCAGCCTGGGGCCAATCCTGGCCGCGATCTACTTCAGCTTCACCGACCTACAAGTCCTCAACCTCAGGAACGGTCTGCCCAACCTGATCGGCCTGCAGAACTACCGGGATATGTTGAACGACAATACCTTCTGGTACTCCTTGAAGGCAACGGCCATCTTCACCTTCGGCGGTCTGGCTATCAACACTGTCGTGGCCATCCTGCTGGCGCAACTGCTCAACCAGCGTATCCCCGGATTGCGTTTCTTCCGCACCATCTACTACATGCCTACCGTGATCGCCGGCGTGGCTGCCGGCTACATCTGGCTCTTCATGCTGCGCACCAACGACGGATTCTTCAACGGCATCCTGGGCGTCCTGCATATCCAGGGCCCCGACTGGCTGGGCAGCACCACTGCGGCGCCGGCCGCGCTGCTGCTGTACAATGTCTGGTACGTCGGCCAGAGCATGGTGATCTACCTGGCGGCGATCCAGGGCGTGCCAACCTCGCTCTACGAGGCCGCCTCGCTTGACGGCGCCGGCGCGATGCGCCGCATGTTCAACGTCACGCTGCCCATGATCTCGCCAGTGATCCTCTTTAACCTGGTTATCGGGTTGATCGGCCAGTTGCAGTCCTTCATCCCTGCTTTCATCATCTCGCAGGGCGGCCCCCACTACTCGACGTGGCTCTACGGTTTCGGCATCTACCAGGAGGCGTTCAACTACCAGCATGGTGGGACGGCGGCGGCTTGGTCCGTGACGCTGTTTCTGATCTCGATCGTGCTGACCGTCGGCCTGTTCGCGGGGGCGTCTCGCTTCGTGCATTACCAGGAAGGACGCTAGGGGACTAACATGGATGCTACCGCGACCACGAAAACAGCACGGGATATCGCTGCCGCCAAGCCGAGGGCGGGCCTGCGGGCCGGTCACTGGAACAACACCGCGCTGCGCGTCCTCTATTTCGCCATTGCCCTGCTCGGCGCCGCGTTTATGCTGCTGCCGGTGTTCTGGATGCTCTCCACGTCACTCAAGCAGCAGGGTCAGGTTCTCTCCATCCCGCCGGTGCTGTGGCCTGCCGCGCCGTACTGGAAGAGCTTCAGCGAGGCGGTCACCAGCCCCTCGCTGCCCACGGACGTGTTGAACGCGATCAAGAACTCGTTGATCATTACGCTGATCCCCATGTTCGGTGATGTCGCCTCGGCATCCCTGGTGGCCTTTGCCTTCGCGCGCCTGCGCGCGCCGGGCGCCAACCTGCTGTTCTTTATCGTCATCGGGACGATCATGATCCCGTTCCAGGTCACGGTGATCCCGCAATTCATCCTCTTCAACCAGTTGGGCTGGGTCGATAGCTTCCTGCCGCTGCTTGTGCCGCCGTTTTTCGGCAATGCCTTCAACATCTTCCTGTTGCGGCAGTTCTTCCGCGGCGTCCCGCGCGAGTTAGACGAGGCCGCTCAACTCGACGGGCTGGGGTACTTCGGCATTTTCCTACGCATCATGCTGCCCCTGTCCAAACCGGCGCTGGCCGCGGTCGCGGTGTTTTCGTTTGTTTACCACTGGAACGACTTTTTCTACCCGTTGATCTACATCAACTCTCCCGACAAGTATCCCGTGCCCTACCTGATCGAGCAGTTCGCCAACGGAGCGTACGGGTTCGCGGAGTGGAACCATCTCTTTGCGTTAGGGCTGATCAGCGCGGTACCGTCCTTGGCGCTGTTCTTCGTGGCCCAACGCTACTTCATCCAGGGTATCGTGGTCAGCGGCGTCAATGGGTGACGCGACGCATGACACATACAAACGCCGTGCCCAACCTGACCGATCATGGTGAGGTTTGCGCGGCTGGTTGGTGAGGACCGCGCACGGCGGATACCCTCAATACGGGATAATAATGATAGCCCGAGAGGTAGGGAGGTAACAGTAGGGGAATAGTCCGTCATGTCAGGTCGCACTTGTCCATGCATTCGTTCAAGACCACTGCACGTGACACGGCAACGTGTCACGGCAAGAATCCGCGAAAGGATCACGACACAATGAAGTCTCGCTTGCTACGACGCCTGTCTATCGGCGCCACCTCGCTGGCCATGCTGCTCTCGGTGGTGACGCCGGGCGCGCTGGCCGCCAACCGCACGGCCGCCCATCCCAAAGCAGCTGCGGTCAAGCTGATCTGGTTTATGCGCATCGACCCCAAGGAGAACCCCTGGGAGCACGAGCGCGTGGCCGCCTTCGAGAAGCTCAACCCCAACATCCAGGTTCAGTTGATCCTGGCCCCCAACCCCAACGGCCAGTTCGACACCAAGTTCAACACGCTGCTCAACAGCACGCCCGCCGACATCTGGTCGCACCTGGGCCAGGCCGGTTTCGCCGACTACTACCACCGCAACCTGCTCTACAACATGAGCACGCTGATCAAGCAGTACGGTTACGACTTCGGGTCGACGGCCAAGAACCTGATCAACACCTACAACATCGGCGGTAACATCTACGGCATTCCCTCGATCACGCTGGGCAGCTACCTGTTCTACAACAAGGACATCTTCGACGCCTACAACCGGGCGCACCCCGGCGCCAAGCTGGCCTATCCGCCGGTGAGCTGGACCGATAAGTCCTGGACATGGGCCAAGATGGTCAGCGACGCCACCAAGCTGACCGACCCGTCGAAGCATCAGTTCGGCGTCCTGCAGGGCATCTTCCCCTGGATGGGCTACGCCTTCCTGGCGGGTACCGACATGTTCCCCGCCGGCGCCTACCAGACTGGCCTGCCCAAGACCATCAACACCACCAGTCCTGCTATCGAGGACATCTTCCAGCAGATGGCGGACTGGGCCAACAAGTCGCACATCGCCCCCTCGTACTCCGACCAGAAGTCGGCCGGCAACAACGCTATCGACCTGTTCACCACGGGCAAGATCGCCATGGAGTTCACCGGCGGCTGGGGCTTCCGCAACTACAACTCGGTCAGCTTCCACTGGGGAGCGGCGGCCATGCCGACCCTCAAGTCGAACAAGGACGTGCTCTTCACCGACCCGTACATGCTCTACAAGGGCACCGCGCACCCCAAGGAGGCCTTCCAGTTCATCAAATTCCTGACCAACTCAGATTCGATGAACTCGTACGTGCGCGAGGTGTCGTTCACCCCGTCCAACCCCGACTTCCTCGGTCAGTGGTATAAACTGAATGGGCAGCGCACCGGCCAGAGCGTGGCCGATCTGACGACGCTGGTGGCCGGCGCCCGCGCCAATGGCCAGGAGTCGCCCAACCACCTGATCGTCAACTTCAGTGAGCTCGAGAACAAGATGGTCAACGACCTCGACCCCATCTTCTTCGGCCAGAAGACGGCTGCACAGCAGATGCCGGTCGTGCAGGATGATGCTCAGAACGTCCTAAGCCAGACGCACTAAACCCGCGACTGCGGTCGCATGGCAGCGGACGGACACTGCGGTGTCAGGACGGGGGTAGGGGCGTATTGCATACACTCCTACGTTCCCCACCCGACTGCGGTCGGCGTTAGTTTGCCACGCGACACATGCGGACTAGCCCCCTAGGTCTGCGGACCTGCCGGTCTAGCCGGGCAGTCGCAGGCCCCGTTCAGCAGGCCGCCGCTCTCCTGGAGAGCGGCGGCCTGCCCTATGTTGAGGGAAAGACAACTCACTGTGCCATGTCGGTATGCGGCATCACAAGCAGCAGCCCGACGATGGCCACGGCGCAGACAAGGCCGGCGACGAGGAACATGCCGGCGGCGTGCAGGCGCTGGTAGAGCACGCCAAAGATGTCCGTGCCCAGGCACGTACCCAGGCCGAAGGTCGCGCCGTAGAAGAGCGTCTGGCCGGTTGCGCGCAAGTTCGCGGGGACACGGCGGTCGATGAACGTGATCCCCGCCACGTAGAAAGCGGCGAACGAGAGGCCATGGAGCGCCTGGAACACGAGCACCGCGTGGTAGTCGCGCAGCACGGCGTAGGCCAACCAGCGGACCAGCGCGGCGCCCAGGCCGATCAGCAATACCGGCTTGACCCCCAGCCGCCGCATCGCCAGCCCGGCCACGGCCATCACCGGCAGTTCGCTCAGCGAAGCAAGTCCCGCGGCGATGCCGACCACGCCGGTCCCCGCGCCAAGGTCGCGCAGGTAGAGCCCAAAGAAGGTGTTGTACGCGGCGTAGGTGGCGTAGGCCGCGAAGCACAGCGCCAGGAAGAGCACGAGCGCGCGGTCGCGAAGCAGGGAGCCCATGCCGCTGCTCCCGCGTCGTAGCATGCCCGCGTCGCCCTGTCCTGGCGTGGCGAGGCTGACCGCGAACGTGACCCCAAGCAACAGCCCGTAGAGCGGGAACAGGCGCAGGATACCGGTCCCGACGAAGAACGAACCGGTGGCCAGGGCCGTGAGCATGAACCCGAACGATCCATAGATGCGCACCGCTCCGTAGCTGCCACCGTTACGGCGCAGCCACTGCAGCGTAGTGGCGTCGGCCAGCGGGATGGTCGGGCTGAGCGCGACGGCCAGCAGCGCGATGGGCAACAGCAGGAGGGCGAACGAGTGGGCCAGCGCCACCAACGGGGCCGTGAGCGCCGACGCGAGCAGCGCCGTGGTCAGCAGGCGCTTGCGCCACCCGTAGCGGTCGCTCAGCAGGCCCCATAGCGGCTGCAGCAGCACGCCGGCCAGTGGCACGGTCGAAGCAATCAACCCGATCTGTGACCCGCTGAGGCCGATCGCGCCGAGGTAGAGCCCGGCATAGGGAAAGTAGACACCGCTCGCGCCGAAATAGCAGAGGTAGAAGATTTTCATGCTCCAGGGACCGGAGCGCAGCGCGGACGCGGCGGACGTGCGGGTAAGGATCACGGTTCATGATAGCACGCCAGGCCCTCACCCTCGGATGCCCTCATCCCCTGCCCAAGAGTCAGTGAATTGTCGACCTGGGGGTGCGGGCGTCTCGCCCGTCCCTGATTGTGCGTGGGGATGGGCAAGATGCCCGCGCTCCCAGGTGATTCGTCACACGGCCCCAGGACTTCTGCGCGCCTACGACTTTTCACAGATCCTGCGTGCGCGGGCGAGAGGTGAGCGGAACATCCTATCCAACGATGCTAATCAGCCGCACCCCCATACAGGGCAACGTGCACAGGTCGTAGGGATGAGGATACAATTGCAGGCGGTAAGTCGTGGGCTGACCCCAGGGCACGGTCCGCGACGGCGCGGAGATCAAACGGCCGATGACCGGCAGGCGACGCAAAAAGGTCCACGGCCCATTGTCCGGGCGCGCGCGGTCGTTGATGGTGAGCGTGGCGTTGCCGCCTGGAGCGATGCTATCCGCCAGCATCATCCCGCCGCACGATGGGTAGGCCATGGGACAGCTACTCCCGGCGATAGGGACGGCGACCGCCCGCACCAGCACCGTCCGTCCGACCCAGGCGCCGGGACGATGCGCCATGCCGGCCGTCACCCGCGCCACCGTGTACACCGGCTCGCTCGGCGCGGCGGCGCGCCCCACCACTAACGCGGCGCCCAGGGCGAACAGCACGGCGGCAAGCAGGAGCGCCGGTAAAACCAGGCGCAATCTCAACGTAGGCATGGTGCTTGAGTATACACTATGAGCGTGCCGTGAGGAGATGAGTTCGTGGCGCGTGTCGTCAGGAGAGAAGATCGCGGAGATACGAGAGGCCGCGCGAGACGATACGGCAGCTATCGCGCGTATCTATTATAACCAGGGCATCGAGGACCAGTGGCCACGCTCGAATTTAACCAGGGCATCGAGGACCGCGTGGCCACGCTCGAGACGGAGCCGCGCACGCCGGACAAGCGCGCCCGCTAAGTATAAGTTGGGAAGTTCTTGCATGACCCGCACACTTGGCCGAGCATTTTCACAGGCGCTTTGGCATGCATGAACTTAGCGACACCTACTTAGTACTACAACGTGACATTGACCTGCGACTAAAGTCGCATGGCAAAGAACGACGACTAAAGTCGTGTGGGGGTGGCCTGGTGAGACACTTTAGTGTCCGTTGTGTGCCATGCGATTTCAATCGCAGGCTGGTCCTAACGTTGTAGTATTAGGGCGCTATCTCCGGAACACGGCGTTAAGTGAGGCTTTATACCCGTCCCTACAAAACGTCGAGATAGCGTTGCGGAACAGCTTGCAGCGGACGGTTAGTCAGGCGTTGGGCAATCCCTCCTGGCCGACGACAACACCCTCCTTGCTTATAGCCGCCCACCAGGACAAGGTGTCGGACGCAATACACTACTTGAGGACACGTCAGAAGCATCCCGATGTGGGACACGTCGTCGCCGAACTCAACTTTGGGTTCTGGGTCAGCCTGCTGAATAAGGAGTATGAGACAGCGTTGTGGCGGCGGCGGGGATTCATCACGGCGACGTTCCCTGCCATCCCTCGTGACGGGCGCGGACGGCACGGACGCAAGGTCCGCAACCGCCGCGCCCTCTCTGCTCGCTTGAACAGGATACTTGATCTGCGCAACCGTGTGTTCCACCACGAGCCTATCTGGAATTGGCCCCGGCCGACACTCGTCGATTAGCACGCGGAGGTACTCGAGATACTGGGATGGCTCAATCCAGTGCTCCGGGATATGGTTGTTCTTGTCCATCGCTTTCCAACGGTTTATCGTCAAGGCGGCGTATTCTACCGCACGCAACTCGACGCTTTCGTGCCGACGCTTCGGCTACCTTGAACTGATGACTGTCCGCGTCTGTTAGCACATCCCAACGGGTGTAGGGTGGATCAGGGCTTGGCGCGCCCGTACTGGATGGGCCAGGGCACGTCGGCGCCCAGCGCGTCGGCGGCGTGCAGCGGCCAGTAGGGGTCGCGCAACTCGGCGCGCGCGAACGCCACCAGGTCGGCCTGCCCCTCGCGCACGATGGCCTCCGCCTGCTCCGGGGTGGTGATGAGGCCAACGGCCGCCGTGGCGATGCCCGCCTCGCGCCTGACCGTCTCGGCAAAGCGTACCTGGTAGCCGGGGGCCACCGGGATCGAGGCGCGCGGGACGTTGCCGCCCGACGAGCAATCGATCAGATCGACGCCATCCTCGCGTAGCAGACGCGCCAGGGCCACGCTATCCTCCAGCGTCCAGCCGCCCTCGACCCAGTCGGTGCAGGAGAGGCGCGCGAACAGGGGCAACTGCTCCGGCCAGACGGCGCGCACGGCGCGCGCCACCTCGCGCATGAAGCGGGTGCGGCCGGCAAAGTCGCCGCTGTACCCATCGTCTCGCCGGTTGCTGAGAGGGGACAGGAACTCGTGCATCAGATAGCCGTGGGCGCCGTGCAGCTCGATCACCTGGAATCCGGCCTCGAGTGACCGCCGCGCCGCCGCCACAAAAGCCCCGACGAGCGCTTCAATGTCCCGGACGCTGAGCGCGCGCGGCGCGGGGTAGTCCTCGGCAAAGGCCAGCGCGCTGGGGGCGACGGTCTGCCACCCACCGTCCTCGGGGCGTACCTCGCCGCCGCCTGACCACGGGCGGTAAGTGCTGGCCTTGCGGCCGGCGTGGGCAAGCTGGATGGCGGGCACGGCGCCCTGCGCGGAGACAAACGCGGCGATGCGCGCCAGCGCGTCTCGCTGCGTGTCGTTCCACAGGCCCATGTCCTGCGGGCTGATGCGCCCGTCCGGCGTCACCGCCGTGGCCTCGACCATGACCGTGCCCGCGCCGCCCACGGCGCGGCTGCCGAGATGGACCAGGTGCCAGTCCGTCGCCAGGCCATCGGCGCAGGAATACTGGCACATCGGCGAGATAAAGATGCGGTTGCGCATCGTGACGCCGCGCAGCGTGTACGGCGTGAAAAGATGCGCGGCGCCGTCCTCGGACTCGCGCGTCAGACTCGTCTGTTCGGCCTCTTGGATGGTCATTAAAGTCCTCTTTGCGATCGGATACTCGTTGCTCGTGGCCGGTAGCCTACGGGCGGTCACCATGATCCGTGGCCCCACGTCGCCCACTGGCCATCAACTGATACCGCATGTCCTGTTCCATCTCGCTATACAATGTCTAGCAGGATGTCCTCTCTTGATGTACCACATGCGGCGGTACAGGTCACGTCCCGAGATTGTGAGGGGCGGCCTGCGATTGCAATCGCAGGCCCACACGTCGGATAACCCATTGACAAACCTAGAACACTCGTTCTATAATCCCCTCTAGTGCTTGAATGCAACGGATAGCAAGTTTAAGCGGCGGAAGGGAAAGACGATCATGGCTGTGATGCGGCGCGAGGCGCCGAGTGGGCTCGTGCGGGCGTACCCCGATGGGCGGCGTCCCGATCGGCGGCGCCCTGACCGCGATTATGAGCGCGACTCGTGGTGGTCGCGCCCCCTGACCACGGCCATCCTGGCCGCGCTGGCCGTGCTCGTGGCCTATCAGTTGCTCTCCGGCGTGGCTGGCTGGGCGCACGTGCGGCTGGACGACCTGCGCTACGGCTACCCGCGCTCGTACCAGGTCGACGGCTTCGTCGGCTTCGGCGAGTCGAACGGCCTGCCCACGCACGTCGTCGCGCTCAACCTGCACCGCCAGGTGGAGATCCTGGTCATCGCCGGCGACGACCCCTCGCACGTCAGCGTCATCAAGGGACCCCAACTGTTCGGCAGCGCCGACGACCTTGCCCCGGTCACGCTGCGCCTGGTCGACGTCAACAACGACGGCTATCCCGACCTCGTGCTCACCGTCGCCAACCAGCAGATGGCCTGGATCGATGAGCCGCACGCGGGCCGCTTCCGTCCCCTGCTGCCCCAGGAACGCTTCGCGGCGTCCAGGGTGCTGGGAGGGACGCTGTGACCTTGACCAGGCGGCGTCTGGCCTGGGTCGCGGTTCTGGCGCTGGCGGCCCTGATCCTGGCCGCTCTCTCGCGCCGCGCGGCGGAGACGGTGACGCTACCGGCCGCGGCCCCACCCGTCGCGGCCCCACCCGTCGCGGCGCCTTCCGCCACGCCGCGACCGAAGGCGCCGCCGACCCAACCGGCGCGCGTAGCCTCATCCTCGCCTGCGGCGCCGTGCGCGTCGCTGCCCGCGGGCGCGCTGCGTCCTCTACCGGACCTCGGCGTCAATGGCGGCTCGATGGCAGCGGCCGCTCAGACAATGGAAGGGACGGCGTTGGGGCAATCGGGGGACGTTGGCTGCCCCTCCGGGATCGTCGCGGCGCCGGATCTGTCCGCGGTGGGCTTCCGCGTGGACTCACGCGGCGCGCCGGCGAGCGTCCCGTCGATGTCGATCGTCGGGGCGCCCAGCGTCACGCCGGCCGTGGTCGATGCGGTGCTGGCCCGCGAGGGCTCGCCGCTGGCGGGCCAGAGCGCCACTATCCTCGCGGAGGGACGGCGCGCGGGCATCGACCCGGTGTTCCTGCTTGCCGTCGTCGCGCGGGTCGACGCGCCGAATCCGTTGCCGGACGCGGCGCACAACGTTGGCCACGTGCTGGCCGCCGCGGGTCAGCCCGCCGCCAACGGCTTCCGCGTCTATCCGTCCTGGCGTGCGGGCATCGCGGGCTGGTATGGGCTGATGCGCACGCTCTACGTGGACCGCTGGGGGTTGCGCACCCTCGACGCGATCTGGCCGGTCTACGCGCCCGGTCCCCGTGAGCAGGTCGAGGCCCAACTCGGCGCGCTGGAGGCCATGGTCACGGCCTGGCGCGCCCAATCCGCCGCGTCCACGCCAACCACGCCAACCACGCCAACCACGCCAACCACGCCAACCGCGCAGGTCCTCTCATCGCGGCCAGGAACGGCGCGCTAAACGTCGTCGCGCCCGCCACTTTTCTTCCCTCTTTCACGGCCCCTCCGGATCCTGGCCCGGAGGGGCCTTCCCCTATCACGACCCCGCCGCGACGGGGACAATGCGCAGCGTCTCGATGCGGTGCGGCTCCATCTCCAGGGGAAAGCGGGTGATACCCGGATCGTCCGCGCCCTCGATTTGGGCGAGCAGTTCGAGGATGCGCTCGTCGAGGCTCAGGCGCTCGATGCGCGCCGCCGGGTGGAGCAGATGGAGCGTGCCCGACGAGGGACCGTCGCCGACGTTGAACAGGCGCAGCACGATGCCGTCGCCGTCCTCGGCGCCCTTGAGCGCGCTGACCTGCACGCCTGGCGCGTCCACTGTGAAGAAGCTCGCGCTCGACGGCAATGGGCCGCTCGCCTGAGAGGCCGTCAGGGCGCGCAACGGGAGATGCGCCTGGCGCGCCGCGGGGACGATATCCTGCCAGGCGCCGCCGTAGGGCAGCAGGCTGTAACTAAAGGTGTGCGTACCGAGGCACTGCGCCTCGGGCACGGCCATCTGGGGCCCGGCGCCGCCTCGCCGCGTGGGGAGGTCATCGCGCGAGAGCCAGCCCACGCAACGCAAGAGGGTCAGGGCCACCGTCGTCCCGGTCCCGTGCGCCGACCGATAGGCCTCGTACTCGTGCAGGCCCACGTTGGTCAGGGCCAGTCCGTACTCAGCTTTGTTGCCGTCATCCCCCGACGAGTCCGCGTGCAGCAAGACAAAGCCCTGCTGCGGCGCGGTCGCGCCTGGGTCCTCGATCCCATCCGCCGTGCGTTGCGGCGGCGCCGTCGCGGCACAGCCGTCGAGCCCGCGTTGTATCACGTCGAAGGCCTGCTCGGCGTGGACGTAGTCAGTGAGGAAGGGCACGCCGAAGGTCGCGCGCAGGCGGTGATCGGCGGCCGTGTTGTCGACGGTCGTCTCGATGTCCACGCGCGGGCAGCCCGCGGTCACCGTCACGGTGCTGCCGATGCGCAGGGTGGCGCGCTCGGCCGAGCGCGCGTCGCGCCCCTCGGTCAGGCCGGCCGGCACGCTTAGTTCCTGCTCGATGCGCAGGCGGCCGCCCAACGGGTCGGGCTCGACCCGGATGGTGGGTGGGGCGGCGGGGCGAGTCACGGTCGTGTCGACGGCCGGGGGGGCATAGGTGTAGCTATCGCCCGCGTCGCCGCCGTCGACGAAGGCGTTGCAGGGTCCGTAGCTGACGCCCGCGCGGCGGTCGATAATCGTGAGCGCGCCGCTGGTGGGGTCCGCCTCCACGGCCAGCAGCTCGGTCTCGATGCGATAGCGTCCAGTCGCATCGGCCGCGCCACCGGCCACGGCTCGGGACGCATCGCCTTCGCTCCCCTCTCCCGCGGCCGGGAGCGTGCTCCCCTCTCCCGCGGTCGGGAGAGGGGTCGGGGGTGAGGGTTGCCCCTCTCCCGCGGTCGGGAGAGGGGTCGGGGGTGAGGGCTCCCCCTCGTCGGTCGGCCGCAACCACAGAGTGAGGTAGCCATGGGCAGGGACCGCCGGCGCCAGCAATTCCAGCTCGTGGCGCGCGGCATGGTGCAGACGCATTATGACGGGCGCGGGGTCGGTCTCCCGCAGCAGCGCGTCGATGCGCCAGACCTGCTCCTCGAGCTCCAGGCGCGACATGATGCCGCTGTCGCCGACGGTTGCTTCCACGAACAGGCCGGCGGGCGAGGTCTCGGCGCGGATGCTCTGCACGCCCATGCCCATGAAGCGGTTGTCCTCCAGCTGCGCGATCAACGTCTCCGGCGCCGGGATCGTGTCGCGCGGCACGTCCATCACCGTCGACGGCTCACCCCCGGCATTGCCGCCCCAGCGGTGCAAGACGGGGCTCCCCGCGGCGTCGACGAGTTCGTAGCCGGCCGTCACGCCGGGGAGCTGCACATCGAGCCCCACGCGCTCGGTGCGCGGCGTCTCGCCGCCGTTGACCACCACGATAGGCGCCGAGTGCGCGGGCCAGCCAGCGGGCAGCGTTGTATCGACGGCCGCGGCGAGGCCGTCCAGCGCGCGATCAATGAGCGCGACGGCGATTTGCTCCACTTCGTCGAAACGCGTACCCATCTCGCGATGCACCTGATCGATCGAGCAGCCGCAGATGCTGTCGTGCGGGTGGTTTTGCAGCAGCAGGCGCCATGCTTCCCACAGCTCACCCGCCGGATAGCGAGCGCCCTGGAGGTGCGCGAACACCGCGTAGGGCTCGGCCTGGCGTTCCAGCAGCCCCTGGATCGTGACGTTGCGCCTCTTCAGAGACGTGCGCGTGGAGAGCACGCCGGGCAGCAGGTGCACTGTTGCGGCCACGCGCAACTCGCCGCGCAGCACCTCGGCGGGGTGACCGGCCTCGCGCAGGCGCGCGATGGCCGTCTGTAGATCGGTCTGCTCGACGCCCCAGTCCGGCGCCAGCAGCTCATTGGCGTCCCCGAGCGCGGCGGGCAGACCGGCCTGGATCGGCAGGTGGTCGTTGCCGTTCATCAGCAGCACGCCGGGGCCGGTGGCGTGAGGTTCTAGCAACGCACAGAGCTGGCGCAGGCGGCCGGCGAGGGCCACGGGCTCGGAGATAGGGAGGAGCTGCGCGTTGCTATAGCTCTGCCCCAGCAACTCCAGCAGCACGCGGCTGCCGTCCGGCGCCTCCCACCACGTCTCGTTGGGGGTTGTCCCGGCGTCGACGCCCCGCCACAACGCGGCGCTATCGATGCCGAAGCCAGCGAAGATCTGCGGCAGTTGCGCGGGGTGGCCGAACTGGTCGGGGACGTACCCGACCATCATGGAGCGCCCATAGTCGCGCGCCATGCGCGTGCCAAGCGTGAGGTTGCGCAGGATAGCCTCGCCGCTGACCAGGAAGAGGTCGGGGTGGCAGTACCAGGGGCCAACGGCCAGGCGCCCGACGGCGATCTGGCGGCGCAGTCTTTCCCCGGCATGGGGACGCATGGCCAGGTAGTCGTCCAGCACGACGGTCTGGCCGTCGAGCAGGAAGT
>JAABUQ010009541.1_pt1 | contig 13076 bp, 9 predicted proteins | sample 5560001 | NCBI WGS metagenome assembly JAABUQ01 (sample SAMN10711888, study PRJNA513371) | rock metagenome | isolation source: Antarctica rocks | place: Antarctica: Victoria Land, Finger Mt nord | collected 2015-12-18 | reverse complement strand
CATGTTCTATGGGAGGGGCGTCCCCTTGCGGACGCCCTTGCCCCTGACACATCAAGGTTGACTTTTAGAAATCAAAACATCTTACGCGAAATCACGCAACAAATGCGCTTTGATAGGCTGTCGCAGGGTGCGTAACGCCTTCACTTCGATCTGGCGAATACGTTCGCGTGTCAGCTTGAAGTGTGAACTCAACTCTTCTAACGTATGGCAATAGCCATCTTGCAGGCCGTAGCGAAGCTCGATTACCTGACGTTCACGCTGGCTTAACACCTCCAACGCGCAACTAATCTGTTCGCGTAACACCTGATGCGTTACCGCGTCGGCGGGCGCGGTTGCCCGCGTATCTTCTAACGTATCCGACAGGTGATACTGCTCATCGTCAATCAAAGGCGCGTCGAGCGAGATTGGCGTCTCTGCCATACTTTGCAACTCGACCACTCGCTCTTTTGTAACGTTGAGTGCCTGCGCAATCTCCTCCGGCAACGGGTCCCGCCCAAGGTCCTGGTACAACTGGCGTGTCAGGCGTTTCATCTTGTAAATCAGTTCAACGACATGGACAGGAATATGAATGGTGCGCGTATGCTCCGCTACCGCTCGGCTGATCGCTTGTCGAATCCACCAGGTCGCGTAAGTACTGAAACGAAACCCTCGTGCAGGATCAAACTTTTGCGCCGCTCGAATAAGTCCAAGATTGCCCTCCTGCGCGAGATCGAGGAGCGAAAGCCCATGATTATTGTAGCGTTTTGCGATACTCACTACTAGCCGCAGATTCGCCTCTACAAGCTGCTGCCGCGCCTGCATATCACCGTTCACCATGCGTCGCGCGATACGCATCTCTTGTTCTGCTGTCAAAAGAGGATAACGCCCAATCTCGCCGAGGTATTGACGAATCGCGTTGTCTACCTCGCTGCCATACACCTCCTCCTCTCCATCATCCCGACTCTCATCAATATCTGCTGTACTTTCTATATACTCGTCAAAACGAGCAAGAGCGTAGTGCGCTGTATGTAACAGGTCATCTTGACCACTTGGTGTACATTCCCCTACATTCTTTCTCGTACCCCTTTTTGTTGCAAGAGGCTCATGTACTGAAACATGCTTTGCTTCATCGCGTCGATTTGACATACTCCTTTGTGAAGAAGACTTCGAGAAATTCCCTGCTTCCCGCGACTTCACTTGCTCCACAATGGCTACCATATAGTTACTCCTTTACCTTCCTCAAATCCACATTCCACAATTTGGTAACCGGAGATACCATGCTGCCGAAACTAGTACCATACAATTGAACTATTCTATGCAACACACGCCCGAATCTCTTCGGATATCCCCCCCTATCTTCTCTTGGTGCAATATTCGTGCCAATCGAGAGGAAAGCCGCAACTATGCCCTCTTTCCGCGCCAGTACATACAACAGACAAGACAAGCATCTCTTCTTGCCTCACGTCAATCCTGAAATTTTTTCCACTTCCTGCGGAAAATTCCCCACCCTCGCGTTGCATCTCATTGGCAAATGGGATGCAAGAGGTGGTTGCCCCTTGGCTGAGGTTTGAGGCTGCGCCTCAGTCTCACCTCCCACTTGCTGTCTTAGGCGGCAAGTAACAAACAAAAATATACTTGAGGTACGTTTATTTCCACTAGATAGACCTCGTGGGGCCTGGGAGCCTTGTGGAGAAGAATTTCCACAAAATCCTACCATGATTTTTCAGCACCAGAAACATACCTGTTTCTGCTGTACTATATAAAGGGAAGAAATATATGCAGATGAATAGGTGGCTTACAAACGTCGAGACAGAAAATGGAGCACCTTCCGAGGGGACCGCTCGTAGCCCTATACGTCCCCGCGCCTCCGTCTGGATTGACCCAGTGGCCCAGCAAAACGTCTCTGCATCCTCTCTCGTCAAAGAGCGACGCGCAATCCCAAATCCACAGACACCCATTCCCGCGCGAGCCTCAGCCCAACCTCGGCCCGTAAAAGTACGCCCCCGCTACCCGCACAACCACACTATGTCACAGGATAGCGATATTACCCGTATCCCAACTATGCCGCAACCGACAATGTGGCGATATGAGTTGCCAGATTATGACGCTGAAAGTAGTCTTTCATCGCTCTCGCTGGCATACCCCGAAGTCACAGTTGACCACACGATTGACGAATTAGATACATTACCACCTCCTCGATCACGCACGATTGACGAGTTAGATACACTACCACCGCCGAAACAAAGTACCCTTGCTGCGCAAAAATCCTCAGCAACCAGTGGGCGCAAAAGCGCAAAAGAGAATGCTTTCTCTCTCCCTTTTGCTCAGTCACCGGAACCACAACGACGAAAAAGTCTTACATTGCCCACGCCACGTACTTTTAGCGAGATTGCTACCATTCCGCCTAATGCGGCAACCGTCTCCGCACCACGTGTTCCAGTCGGACACACGAAGCGTGGTCTCCTTATGGGAATACCCGCACCAGCAACGGTTGTCGAAAGTACTCACTCCAGACTCATGGCGGAAACTGCATCGTGGACGACAGGACAAGGAAAAAATTCGTTGCTGGCAAAGCGCATTGCTAGCCGTGCGAGCGATAGAAAAGGTCAACGCAAAAGCTCTCTTTCGCTTAATCCTGTAGATCGTCTGCGCTGGTGGTTGCTCTATCCGGGGCGTATCGAGTTTCTGCTCTGGCTCAGTGGGACTATTGTCCTGGTTGGTGTAACCTGTTTGCTTTTGTTTGCCACACTCCTGAGTACTGGTTGGATGAATGCAAGCTTGTCGAGTATCGCGGTTGGCGTCAGTGATGGTGGTACTGCTCAAATGGTGAGCACACCAGGAAGCACATCGGCAACGGGAAACCCCTCTTGTAATGGCAGCAATGTAGCAAATCCACAATGTCACCCGACAACTGTCATCACAGCATCTGGCTTACAACTTACACATGCTGACAATGGTTTGTTACTCGCTGACTCACCGATTTATTTGTATGGACGAGGATTTAGTCCTAATAATACTGTCGCCTTTACTTATGACGCGCAACTACCATGCCGTCCAAATGTCACACGAATAGATGCACATGGCGCATTTTTTGTTTCGCTCTTACTTGGAACTGGCGTAAAAGCGGGAACACACACTATTGTAGCGTTTGATACAGCGAGTGGACGTGCTATTCGCGTCGATGTCAGCATCTTACCACCGCCAATTGGTAAAGGTATTCAACCAACACCTACGTCACCGCTCCCTGGCGTGACACCTACTGCTACAACAGGAGTAGGTGATGGCTTCCCAACACCCGTTGGTCAGACACCCATTCCAATCATACCAACGGTAGGTATAACCCCAACTGCTGTACCAACACAAGCTCCAAAGCCAACAGTGGGTGTCACCCCAACGCCGACAATAGGCATAACGCCAACGATAGGTGTCACCCCAACGGTGGGCATAACAGCCACTCCAACGAGAACCACGCATGTAAGTTCAGCATCACTCCTAACGAATGCGCTTTACGAAGAAAATGTTGACGGGCATATCACGTTCAATCCCTGGCTCTGGGTTGCTATTCTTGGCTATGCGCTTTCGATGACGATGTTAGGGCTTGCTGGCTTGCTCTACCGCCGCTCTCGTCTCACGTCAAAGTAGAGTATTTCTTACAACGGACGCCCATGAGGGGCGTCTGTCCGCTCTTGCACATCTTCTTTTTTAGCACAAAAGTCCTTGTGAACATGCTCAGTCGATACAAGATTTGGTATTCCCTATATACTAAGCGTATAGATATTTGTTATGTCATCTGACGAATTTCGATTACTGATAGATAATGCACGTCTAAATTGCCTGTGTGTCAAGTAGGTAGTGTGTTTTGTGTGGAGGCTTTTACAATGGACACCCAAACAGTTGTCATGGAAAATGAAATAACATCTCTTTGTATTCCCGAAGAGCCGTATATTCTTATTGTTGATGACGATCAAGCGATACTCTCAGTCGTCATGTTGCTTTTAGAGACAGAGGGCTACACCAGTTTAGGCTTTTCTGATAGCCAAAAAGTTCTTCCGTTCCTGCAAGCACTTCATACAACAAAGCAACATCTTCCCTCTGTTGTGCTTCTTGATCTAATGATGCCTGTCATCTCTGGTTATGATATCGCTGCTTTTATGAAAGAACATGCGTGGACCGCACATGTCCCTGTCGTTATTATGACTGCCGATCATCGCGTTACTGGTGTTCATGTGGTCCCAGGTGCGTCAGATTGGTTGAGTAAGCCCTTTCGCGTTGAAGTGCTACTCAACAAATTAGGCGGCTATTTGCCATCTCCACACGCTCAATAAGTAGTGGCAGTAGACCGATAAAGAGAAGTATGACCTATGTCGATGCCGCATTCTCGTATTCATTCATGTATTTATATCTTTCATTATGAGGAAAGGACGATATATAGCCAGTAGATATTTGTTTCTGAAACGTTTGTATCACACTTAAAGGTTCCTGTATAACTACTACTATATCGACAAACTATTATGCTATCTAGTTACGTCCCTACGCTCAAAACGTTGACTAAAATGAGGAGGAGGTTAAAAATATTTTATGTATAGATTATTATCCCTCTTAACAAAACAAAAATTGGGCGTTCCTCTACGCATCACTGTTGCTTCTCTCGTAATATTGACAAGTATCGCGCTTGCGTTCGTGTTCTCTAAGAGCACTCACAAGGCCGCGCACGCTGCCACTGGAGCATTACAACAGATAAGTTCACCCGGTGTGGATCCCTGGGGTATTACATTTGATCATAACGGCAATGAATGGGTTGCTCAACCAGGCTGTGACCCAAACCCAATCTGCGGCATTGTTGTTCAGGGCAGCATCGCGCAAGTCAATCGCGCCTCTTTCAGCGTCGTTCACAACTTTCAAGAGCCAAGTGGCTACAGCAGTCCACTCTTTGTTGCTACAGACGCAAGTGAGAACATCTGGTTTACTGAGCCAATGACCAACAGCATTGGTGAACTAATTCCTAGTAGTGGTACTTGGCATCAGTGGACGGTGCCAACCGCTAATGCGGCTCCCTTTGACCTTGCCTTCGACTCGAATGGCAATCTCTGGTTCACAGAGGTATTAGCAAATCAGATTGGCGAGTTTAGTAACGGGCAAATTACTGAAACCGCGACACCTACATCGGGTAGTAAGCCATACGGCATCACTGGCCCTGACCCTTCGACAGGCCAAATGTGGTTTACAGAAAATAGTACAACTGTCGCACAGATAGCTGGTTTTGTACCACCCACTTCTGGTGCTCTTACAACAGGAACTATTAAAGAATATCGCACAATCAATCCTGGTACTAGTACCACACCGCACCTGATTACCTATGATTATCAGGGTAACATCTGGTGGAGTGAGGGAACCAATAGTAGAATTGGTCGTCTCATTATCAGCCAGGCACAACCCGGAGCATCAAATGGTGTCGCGGAATATCCATCGCCCTGTACCATTGGTGGCTGTGCCAACGGTTCACACATCTCAGGTATTGGTGTGGATGGTGGTGGCACCATCTGGTTAGACGACTCGCTTGCTAATCGCATCTACTCATTCGACCCTAATACAACTAAGTACTCCGCGCCTATTCAGTTGACCGGAAATGCTCATCCACATGATGGTCTTGCTGCGGACAGCAATAATACTGTTTACATCTCGGAAGAATTCGCGGATAAGTTTGCCGCGATTGCACAGACTGGTGTGCCAACACCGCCAACAGGTGGTGGTACGAAGACACCTATCTCATCTGCTCCAGTGAATAAAACATGGTACTTTGCTGAGGGTCGTGTCGGAAAAGGCTTCCGTGAATATCTGACTATCGATAACCCTGGTGCAACCGCGTGTGTGGTCGATATCAACTATCTCTACATGGTAGACGGTAGCTCGACACCACAGAACAGAATGGTGACAAACGTCTCCATAGCTCCTGCCAGCCGTCTTACCGAGTCGGTCAACCAGGACCTAAACAATTACGCTCCTTCGTCGGTGGGTGATAATGTGGCAAGTATTGTGAATGTAAACAATTCATCTAATTGCGCGGGTGTGATGGTAGAGCGTCCCATCTACTTCGTGAACTATCATGGCATCAGTAGCGGTACAGACGTTGTAGGTGCAACCCATTTAGGGACAAGTTTCTCTTTCGCGGATGTTGCCTCCAATGCCTCACACATTTCGTATCTCACCATCCTTAACCCACCAAACGGGGGGAGCGCGAATGTTACCGCGACCTATTATGCTGGCGGCAACGTAGTTGGGAAACAAACTACAACTGTTCCTGCTGGTGAACGTGGCACTATCGCTCCTGGCAACATTACCTTACCCGCGCACTCGTTGGTGGTTGTTACTTCGACTGCGCAAGTGATGGTGGAGCGTCCGACATACTTCCTGAATGAGAGTAAGGGCGTCTCCGGTGCATATGACGTGGTTGGCGCATCCAATCCTGCCAACGACTGGCTCTTTGCCGAGGGCTTCACTGGCTCTAGTACGCAGGAAAATTTGACCATTGCTAATTCCAACAACGTAAGCGCGACGGTCAATATTACGCTCAAATCACAAAAAGCAGGTGTAACCAAGACCTTTCCGCTAACGGTTGGGCCGCAAAGCCAAATAATCTGGAATGTGAACCAGAACAACAACTTTAACGGGACGCCAGAAGTATCTGCCGAGGTGAAATCAAACATAAACATCATTGTGCAGCGTGAAATGTACTTCCAGTACCATCATGCCGCAACAGGAGTGCCAACTGTAAACACTAGTGGTGGCACCGATTCTTTTGGCTTGCTAGCACCGGCGGCGAAAATTTATAGCTTCGCCGAAGGCTACACCTATCCAGGCTATAACGAGTGGCTGACATTGCAGAATCCTAACGCAACGGACGAAACAATTACTCTCACGTTAACAAATGGCAATAGTCAGACCTTGACGTTGCAACAAGTTGTAAGAGCCAACGAGCGACAGACGGTGGACATCACCTCGGAGGTGGTGAAAGCTCTCCGTCCAGGTTTAGACAAGAATGCGAATGCTATCTCGGTGACGGTACAATCGTCAGGTACATTCGTAGCGGAGCGACCAGAGTATTACAATACTCTGAATACCTCGTTTGGAGTTCAAGGAGGAACAGACATCATCGGCTATATCGGTAACTAATACAGTAAAAAGGGAAAATGTTCATGATTGACCGTAAAAAAGTCCTTCTGAGCCTTGTTGTGCTGGCGACTCTTGTCGCCAGCATTGGCATGATTGTTGGGAACGTGGGTGGAGTATTAGGAGTTCGTGCGCAACAGGCAGCAGCAAACAGTGTCACCTCTACAGATTATCAAACACCTGGCACCGACCCCTGGGGTACGGCCTTTGACAGTAACGGCAATGTATGGGTAGCCATACCCGGTTGCGATTTTTCTCCGAACTGTTCAAGTCCAAATCCAGGCAAAATCGGACGTTTCAATCCGACAACAAGTTCCTGGACTAGCTATCAATTATCATCAGGCTATGGTCAACCAATCTTCCTGGCCTTTGATCAGCAAGGCATTCTCTGGTTTACTATGCCATCAACAAACTCTATCGGTATGTTAAACACAACCAATGGCAATATACAACAGTTTCCTGTTCCCACTGCTGCGTCTGGTCCCTGGGGCATTGCTGTTGACACCAATGGCATCGTCTGGTTCACCGAACACTATACAAATCAAATAGGCTCATTTAATCCTACTACTCATAAATTTAATGAAGTAGCAACAGCGGCAGCAAACAGTGTCCCCTATGGTATTAGCGTTGATGCTTCTAACAATGTCTGGTTTACTGAAAATAACCCTGCGGCTCCAGCAATTGACGAATATCCGGCAGGTGGCGGCAGTTTAAGAGCATTTCCTATTCCTGCTCCTGATAGGAGCAGCGTTACACCACATCTCATCACTGTTGACACCAACGGCAACATCTGGTGGTCCGAAGGGTTTATAGGAGCCGTTGGTAAATTAAATGTCGCACTTGCTAAATCTGGTACGAGCAGCGGCATAACACGATATAGCTATAACCTTAGTAATACTCATACATCTGGTATCAGTGTTGATAGTAATGGGCAAATTTGGTTTGATGACTCTCTTCAGAGCATCTATGGCTCATTCCCGGAAAGTGGTAATGGCGCGTTTAACATCTATACTACGCCTTCAGCAAATTCTCATCCACACGATGGCTTGAATGTCGATAAGCAAAATCGTGTCTGGTTTGACGAGGAATTTGCGAATAAACTCGCCGTTGCAACACAATCAGGTGGAGGTACTCCAACGCCAACGCCAACAACCTCGCCCACATCGATTCCAACACCTGGGCAAGTATTGGCTAAGGATACCTTCCAACGTGCCAATCAAGCGCATTGGGGCAACGCCTCCGACGGACAGGCATGGGGCGGCGACGCCAACACGGTGAGTGCCTTTTCTATCACAAACAATGCGGGCATCGTCTCGAATGGTGGTAATAACAGTTATAGTGCTGTATTAGGACCATCTGTAGCAAATACTGAGGTGCTGTTCAGCGGCTCACTGAGCAGCTATGCCAGTGCGAACTTTGGTGCTGTACTGCGCTGGACAGATGGCAACGATTGGTATAAGGCATATGTCGATGGCAATACCTTCTACATTCAAAAGAAAGTCGCCGGTACTGCCACACTTGTTACAAGCACACCCTTTACAGCACAGGCCAATACGTCTTACACCATACGCTTCCAGGCTTTTGGTTCGATGCTGAACGCCAAAGTGTGGGCAACAGGCAGTGCCGAGCCAACAGGTTGGACGCTCAGCACTACCGATACCTCGCTGACTACTGGCTACACTGGAGTACGTGTCCTGACACAAGGAGGAACCGCAACCTTTATCGCATTCCAGGCAACCACACTTGTAGCACAATCAGGTGGTAGTACACCTACACCAACGCCAACGGTTGGCACAACTCCTACTGCCACAGCAACGGTTGGCACGACGCCGACGGTTGGTACAACTCCTACCGTGACGCCGACTGCGCCAACCACTGGACAAACATTGGGTGCTGATACCTTCCAACGCGCTAATCAAGCACATTGGGGTAATGCTTCCGATGGACAGGCATGGGCTGGTGACGCTACTACTCTCGGTAGCTTTTCCATCGCAAACAATATCGGTGTGGTTTCCAACACTGGTGGCACAAGTGCTAGTGCTGTGCTGGGACCCATTGCAACCAATAGTGAGGTGCTAGTCAGTGGTTCGCTCGATAACGTCACCAATGAGAATTTTGGTCCGGTGTCACGCTGGACAGATGGCAACAATTGGTACAAAGCATACATCTATGGCAATACGTTTTACATTCAGAAAAAGGTTGCAGGCAATGCGTCATTTCTCGCAACCACATCATTCGTAATGCAGGCCAATACGTCTTATACCATACGGTTTCGCGTAGTTGGCTCGACACTTAGCGCGAAAGTATGGGCAACAGGCAGTACAGAGCCGAGTGCGTGGACACTCACTGCCACCGATACCTCGCTGACTACTGGCTATTGTGGGATACGTGTCCTGACGCGAAGTGGGACAGCAACATTTACCTCCTATAAGGCCACATCGCCCTAGTTCACGATACGCAAGAGGCCGAGGCGAGCATTGCTCGTCTCGGCCTCTTACATTCACCACAACTACTCATCATCCTCGTCAGCGGAAAAGACATACTGACCGCTTACGCTATAATACTGCAAGTTGCCTTCATCATCGGTTGCGGGCGTCGTCTCGTCGATGTCTGTAACCAGGATAGCCTCGTCGTTCTCATCCGTGTAGTACTTGATCTGTTCCAGGCCCATGTTGTTTCCCCTTTCATATTCAGTTCAGGTGACTGAGAAAAATAGAGTGATGAACCTCTTCATCCCCAGTGACTTTACCTGCTCTTTTTTCATCCTTCATGTTTTGCTCTCAAGAGGACCATTTAGTACTATTGTGATTTTCAGAAAGTCATAGTATAATAATAAGCAAGCACTATTTAGTGCCTGAACAAGAGAGACTCTAGTAAGCGTCTCTGTTTTTCTCTCCCTCATCTTCCCACCACAAACAACACCATGAAATATCACCTCTCCGCCATTTCGCGCTTCGCGCAGCATATCCTGGGTAAGCCGCTCTACCCCTATCAATCTGAGATTGCCGAGACTATTCTCTCCTCAATCTGTGCAGGGAAAGGCCGTATCTTCACGGTCATGATGTCAAGGCAATCCGGCAAAAATCAGCTCTCCGCGGTGTTGGAAGCATACCTTTTGACCTGTATGCCACGAGGCACTATTGTCAAAGCTGCTCCAACCTTTACTCCACAAAGTATAAACAGTCGTCTACGTCTACTTTCTTTGCTTGATACACCGCTTACTCGTGAACGTACCTGGCAGAGTCATGGGCATATCATTGGCCTCGCTCCACAAGCCGATCCTGCACTTGTACGTGCTCATGCGGGTCCTCGCGTCATGTTTTTCTCTGCCGCACCCGAAAGTAATGTTGTAGGTGCAACCGCCGACCTGCTACTCGAAATCGACGAAGCTCAGGATGTTGCGCCAGAAAAATTTGATCGTGATTTCCGCCCAATGGCATCGACCACCAACGCCACGCAATCAATTTTCCACCCTCTTCATCCCACAACTGATCTTCCGTCACACCGTACTCTAGCATGACTTGTATATCCTGCCATGCTACATTAGACGGCACGGTTTCCGCTTCATAAAATTGTCTGACTATCCCAAGCACTCCTGCTCGATAAACCATGTTTTTGAAGTTCCTCGTTGGGATGGCTTTCAGAAGTTCCTCGCGTGGTGCTTTCGGGTAATACTGTATGAGACATTCGTCTTCTTCTGTTGTCCAATGAGGCTTTTCTACTTTTCCCTCTTTTCTGGCTCGTAGCTGTTCTTCTGTCAAACTGTGTTCTTCCATGAACTGGAAGTCTTGCCAGCTGAGGGAAGGTGGTATTGCCGAGCCTTCATATACCAGTCTTTGAAGTCCAGCTACATGCGCTGTGTGCCTCATAGCGTTAAAACTTCTGGCAGGAATAGCTGCAAGCTATTCCTCCCTTGACGCTCTGGGATACAGTTGTTTTAATAATTCTTTCTCCTGCGTACTCCAACGTAACGAAGGGTTTCCACTCCGAAAACAGAGTGCCTCGTCAACACCCCATTCAGGGTCATTCCAGTGAACAGACATGGTGTAGAAACGTGGTGAGAGTGGTGCAACAACCACTTTATCTACAAACGTGTCAATCATTAAGGATATTTCTTCGGGAAGTATCACCTCGTCCCAACATTCACCCGCTTCTTGCATCATTTGCTTGTATGAGCGGCGTCGCTGCGCTTGAGTCTTGTTCGTTGACACTTCCCGTTGCCGCTCCCGCAAACGAACTAAGTCCTCTTTTAAGCGTGTATATGTTTCGTTGGCTTTTTTCTGTAGATCAGCGTCAGTTAACTCTCCCGCCTCAGCTTGTTTTTCAATCCTTGCCATGTGCGACTCAACAGCTTTGATGTCTCGTTCAATGTCTTTCTGTAATTGCAGTTGCGCCTTTTGTTCTGCTCGTTCCTCGGAGAGAAAATCATCAAATTCGTCAGCTTTCTGTAACCGTTCAATGAACCGTTCTAAGAAAAAACTATCAATGTCCAGTGCTGGTATCATGTACTTTGAACTTGGGCGGACACCTGACTTTCGAGGGTAGTACCCATAGAACATTGCCGCCGTGCCTTTGGTCTTTTCACCTAACAAGGGAGCCTCACAAAGATAGCATACTTGCTCATCAGGGGGGTACGTATTTTTGCACTCGTCACTTGCGGGTAAAAATGGCATTTCTGTAGAAGAGAAGCAGTACACAGGAAGTGCCAACTAGCCCGAAATGGCTATTTCTCCATCTTCAAAGAGGCAAGTGTTACTCTTGTCTGGACAAACCGACATAGAGAACAGGAGAGAGGAACTACGACGAACAAGGGAGCATCATGCCTGCCCGTAAGCGCAAACGCCGCGAACGCACCCATGAGTGGCAAGAGATTCAACACTATACGCTCTGGCCGGAACAAGAGGTCTATGAGCGGCTACGCCCTGTCATTTTGTTTGGCGAGACAGCGGCTGAACGCGCCAAAGAAACCGGAGCCAGTGAACGCACCCTGCACTACCAAGCAAAGCAGTTTGAGCAACAGGGTATGGCAAGCCTGTTCCCCAAAGAACGCACCCCTTCTCCCGAGGCGGGGCGTAGTCTCCCATCGGAGATGCGCCAACTCATTGTCGATCTCAATGCTGAACATCCTGGCTTTCGCCCACATGAGCTTGCCACGATCTGTTTTCTGCGCTTTGAGCGCAGGCCATCTGACCATACAGTCAAGCGCGTCCTGGCTGATGGACCCAAGCCAACCGTGACGGAGCGGCGCTATCCCCCCTACGCTCAGATCACTGATCCCTACCAGCGACGGCGAGCCATTGTCGATCTGCACGCGGAAGGCTGGTCACATACTGCCATCAGTGCCTACCTGCAAACGCCTCGTCATCGGGTGTACGATGTACTCCAACGCTGGGCCAAGCTCGGTCATGCAGGGCTGGATGATACCGAGCAGCAGCACCCACGCAAAACAGGGATTCGGGAAATTCATGAGGTAGGAAAGCTGGTGAAGGACACGCCTGAACTGGGCGCGTACCGCGTGCGTGCTGCCCTTGAGCAGCTCGGCATCCATCTCTCCCAGGCGACCTGTGGCCGACTGCTTTCCCTCAATCGAGCACTCTACGGATTGTCTGCGCCGTCAGGTGGCGCACCCCGTGAGCGGAAGCAGATGCCATTCAAGGCTCATTTCAAGCATGAGTATTGGTCCGTGGATGTCAGGTATATTGAAGAGCATGGCTTAGGATTTCCGGAGCCGATCTACTTGATCAGCATCCTCGAAAATTACTCGCGGGCGGTGCTCGCAAGCAAGATTTCTCCGACACAAAATCAGTGGGATTACCTGGTGCGCCGTGTCGGTATAGGCAGAATATCTCTCACAGAGAGAGGAGGTTGAGAGCAAAAGACCTCCAGGACAGCGACTTACCCGGCGGGGAAAGCCAATGGTGGACAGTAGC
>JAABUQ010009540.1_pt1 | contig 13080 bp, 11 predicted proteins | sample 5560001 | NCBI WGS metagenome assembly JAABUQ01 (sample SAMN10711888, study PRJNA513371) | rock metagenome | isolation source: Antarctica rocks | place: Antarctica: Victoria Land, Finger Mt nord | collected 2015-12-18 | reverse complement strand
GTGCTGTCCGGCGTTGTTGAACACCGGCGCCATGTTCTCCTTGCCGTGCGACAGCTTGATGATCTCCTCGAGCGATTTGCCCTGCAGCTGCGGGTCCTTCTCGACGAAACCGTTGAGCGCCGTGACGTAGGCCTGATGGTGCTTGTCATGGTGCAGCTCCAAGGTCTCCTCGCACATGCCTTTTTCGGCCAGCGCGGTCTTGGAATAGGGCAGGGGAGGTAGTTCGAAGGCCATGCGCGATCTCCGTGGTTGAGCGGCTTGATGTCCCGAACGAGCCATCGCTCCCTATGGAAAGGGCCGGGGGGCGTCAAGGTTGCGCGGCCGACAGCGGCGGGCTCACTTCCCGGCCATGCCCGACCCGCTCGCCGGCTTCGTCCGCCGTCACGACCCCGACCGGTTCCTCACCGCACTGTTCGCCCCGCCGGAGAAGCGCTCTGCATTGTTCGCGCTATACGCGTTCAACCACGAGCTCGCCCGCGCCCGCGAGGCGGTGTCGGAGCCGGCGCTGGCGCTGATCCGGCTGCAATGGTGGCGCGAGGTGGTGGAGGGTGCGAACCGCCGCCACGAGGTCGCCACGCCCCTGCGTGCGGCGATCGAGGCGGGCGCGCTGGACTCGGCCGACCTGCTGCCGATCATTGACGCGCGGGAGATGGAGGCGGAGCCGGCGATTCCCACGCTGGAGGCGTGGCGCGCCTACCTGCGCGGCACCGCGGGCGGCATCGCGGTCGCCGCGGGACGGCTTCTCGGCGCGCCGGAGCCCGAGCAGCTCCGCGACCCCGGCGCCGCCTACGGCGCCGCTGGCGTTCTGCGCAGCGCTCCGTTGCTCGCGCGACAAGGTCGGTCGCTGTTGCCGTTCGACGTGCTGGAGCGGCCCAATGCGACGGCGCGGCTCGCCGCAGAGGGGCTGGCGATGGCGGACACGCGTCGCCTCACGCTGCCGCGCACTTCGGTGGCGGCCGCCTTGCCCGTGGTTCTGGCTTGGCGCGACCTCCGCCGGCTGGATGTCCCGCCTGGCCCACGTGGCCTCAGCGATCGCTTGGCGGTGGTCCTTGCCGGGATGCGCGGCCGTGTCTGATGGCGGCGAACGCTGCCGCGCGATAGCGTCCGGAACGGACGAGATTGGCCTCCGACCGGCCGGACAATGGTGCTTCCGGGCCGCCCGGATTCCCGAACCAAAGAGTTCCGCCGAAATCGTTGCCCGAGTCCGGGCTTGGCCGGGGAGACAATTGCTCGCGCTCAGCAGGCAGACATTATTGCCCAAAATCATTTCTGAATCGGAAAATCGCCGCTAGAATGCCGCAGAACTACGGGTCAAGGCGGGGAAAGAGGCGATGACCGATCAGGCGTCAAGCGGCTTCGTGGGCACCATACCAAGCCACTACGATCGGAATTTAGGCCCCGTGCTCTTCGAGGATTTCGCTGCCGACATGGCCCGTCGTGTGGCCGCGCACGCCCCGATGCGCGTGTTGGAACTCGCGGCCGGCACGGGCATCGTCACGCGCCAGCTTCGTAATGTCTTGCCCCCCGATGCTCGTCTAACAGCGACCGACCTCAATCCCCCGATGCTCGAAGTGGCCCGTACCAAGTTCCAGCCGGGCGAGCACGTCGACTTCGAACCAGCCGACGCAATCGAACTGCCGTTTTCCGACGCGAGCTTCGATGCGGTGGTGTGCCAGTTCGGCATCATGTTTTTTCCGGACAAAGAACAATCCCACCGCGAGGCGCACCGCGTCCTTGCTCCGTACTGCCACTACCTCTTCAGCGTCTGGGACTCGCACCGCCACAATACATTTGCGCGACTCGTGCATGACATCATCGCCGGCTTCTTTCGAGCTAGCCCGCCGCAGTTTTACAGAGTGCCGTTCGGCTACCACCTGATCGACCCGATAAAGGACTCGCTCACGGATGTCGGGTTCACCGACATCAGGATAGCCGTGCTCGGCATCGAAAAGGAGATCGCCGACGTCGCCGCTTTCGCCCGCGGACTTGTTTATGGCAATCCCGTACTCGACCAGATCCGCTCGCAGGGCGGCGTCGAGCCAGACCGGATCGTTGGAGCAATCGCCGAGGCGCTCCGTCGCGAGTTCGGCGAGGATGGTTGCCGAATGCCGCTGCAGACAATCACCTTCGAAGCCAGCAAGCGCTAGCCTGGTCAAGGCGAACGCGTGAACGGCCGCCGCCGACGTGGCGGTCGGGCGAACGACACGTCCTCGTAGCTGCCCGGCAAGGCGCGGTGACCGCATCCACCACGAGGGCGAGACCGTGGCGCACAACCGGCCATGCCGGGTTCAACGACACGACCAGAGCCAGCGCACGGCCCGAGAGGTTCTGCTGGTAGCGCAAATTGTTGTCGCCGGTGACCATCACATCGAAGCCGGACCGCTCGGCGGCGGCGAGCAGTTCGCCGTTGGTCAGGGTAGACCACCCCTCGTCATCGGTGGTGCGGACGATGCAGCCGGTCAGGTGCTCCCGCGAGGGCCTCGGCACGTTTCTGTCAAACAGGACTCGGCGCGACACGATGGCTCTCGGCGTAGGCCAGCAGCGAGCGCACCGTCGCGGTCGGCACGTCATAGGCCTCGGCGATCTCTTCGGGCTTCATGCCCAGGTCGGCGCTCTCCACCAGCGGCTCGACCAGCACGCGGGGCTCACCGCGGAGCGCCGGCTTTCCCGACACGAACCGCGGGTCGCACTGCACGAGAGGGCAGTCCGTCCAGTCGATCATCCGTTCCTCGAACTTCCCGGCATTATCAGGCCCGTTTCCGCGCCCGCCCCGGTTTCTCCCGCGCCAGCAACGGCGCCAGGAACCGCCCGGTGTGGCTCTCCGGGTTCGCCGCGATCGCCTCCGGCGTCCCCTCGGCGACGATCCGCCCGCCGCCGTCGCCGCCTTCCGGGCCGAGATCGAGGATCCAGTCAGCGGTCTTGATGACCTCCAGATTGTGCTCGATCACCACCACCGAATTGCCCTGATCCACCAGCGCGTGCAGCACCTCCAGCAGCTTGCGCACGTCCTCGAAATGCAGCCCCGTGGTCGGCTCGTCGAGGATGTAGAGCGTCCGCCCGGTCGCCCGCCGTGCCAGCTCCTTGGACAGCTTGATGCGCTGCGCCTCGCCGCCCGACAACGTGGTCGCCTGCTGGCCGAGCCGGATGTAGCCGAGCCCGACCTGCTGCAAGATCCGCAAGCGGTCGTGGATGCGCGACACGGCGGAGAAATACGGCACCGCCTCGTCCACCGTCATGTCGAGCACCTCGGCGATCGATTTCTCGCGAAACTTGATCTCCAGCGTCTCGCGATTGTAACGGCGGCTCTTGCACACGTCGCATGTGACGAACACGTCGGGCAGGAAGTGCATCTCGATCTTGATGACGCCGTCGCCCTGGCAAGCCTCGCAGCGCCCACCCTTCACGTTGAAGCTGAAGCGCCCGGGCTTGTAGCCGCGCGCGCGGCTTTCCGGCAGCTCGGCGAACCAGTCGCGGATCGGCGCGAACAGGTCGGTGTAGGTCGCCGGGTTGGATCGCGGCGTGCGGCCGATCGGCGACTGGTCGATGTCGATGATCTTGTCGAGCTGCTCAAGCCCGTCGATGCGGTCGTGCAGCGCCGGCGCCTCGCCCGACGCCATCAGCCGCCGCGACGCCGCCTTGTACAGCGTGTCCACCACCAGGGTGGACTTGCCGCCGCCCGACACGCCGGTGACGCAAGTGAACGTGCCGAGCGGGAAGCCGGCCGTCAGGTTCTTGAGGTTGTTGGCACGCGCGCCGACCACGCGGATCATGCGTTCGGCGTGTACTGGCCGGCGCAGCGTGGGCACGTCGATCCGGCGACGCCCGGACAGGTAGTCGCCGGTCAGCGATTTCGGGTTCGCCGCCACCTCCGCCGGCGTGCCCTGCGCGACCACGTTGCCGCCGTGGATGCCGGCGAGCGGCCCCATGTCGATCAAATGGTCCGCGGCGCGGATCGCGTCCTCGTCATGCTCGACCACCAGCACCGTGTTGCCGAGGTCGCGCAGCCGGCGCAGTGTGACGAGCAGCCGCTCGTTGTCGCGCTGGTGCAGCCCGATCGAGGGCTCGTCGAGCACGTAGAGCACCCCGGTCAGCCCCGAGCCGATCTGGCTGGCGAGGCGAATGCGCTGGCTCTCGCCGCCCGACAAGCTGGCCGACCCGCGCGCCAGGGTAAGGTAGTCGAGCCCGACATCGTCGAGGAACTGCAGCCGTTCGCCGATTTCGCGCAGAATGCGGCGCGCGATCTCCTGGCGCTGCGGCGTCAGGGTCGGCAGCACCGCGCCGAACCACGCCAGCGCGCGATCGATCGACTGGTCGGACGCCTCGGCGATGTTGCGCCCGGCGACCCGCACCGCCAGCGCCTCCGGCTTGAGGCGCGCGCCGTGGCACACCGCGCACGGCTTTTCCCCCTGGTAGCGCGACAGCTCCTCGCGCACCCACACGCTGTCGGTCTCCTGGCGGCGGCGCTCCAAGTTACGGATCACGCCCTCGAACGCCTTGGTCACGGTGTAGGCCCGCACGCCGTCCTTGTAGGTGAACGACACGGGTTGTTCGCCCGTGCCGAACAGGATCGCCTCGCGCACCCGCTCCGGCAGCTCCTCCCAGGGCGTGCGCGTGGTCACCTTGAAGTGCCGCGCCAGGCTTTGCAGCGTCTGGTCGTAATACGGGCTGCGCGCGCCGGCCCAGGGCATCACCGCGCCGTCGGCGAGCGAGACGCGCTCGTCGGGGATCACCAGCGTCGGGTCGAAGAAGCTTTCCACGCCGAGCCCGTCGCAGGCCGGGCAGGCGCCGTGCGGGCTGTTGAAGCTGAACAGCCGGGGCTCGATCTCCTCGATGGTGAAGCCGCTCACCGGGCAGGCGAAGCGGCTGGAGAACACCGTGCGCTCCGCCGTGTCGGCGTCCTCGGCGTAGACCACGCCGTCGGACAGCGCCAGCGCCGCCTCGAAACTGTCGGCCAGGCGGGCGGCGATGCCGTCGCGCACGACGATGCGGTCCACCACCGCCTCGATCTCGTGCTTGGTCTTGCGGTTGAGCGCCGGCACCTCGCCGATCTCGTGCAAGGTGCCGTCCACCTTCACGCGGGTGAAGCCGCGCCGCTGCAGTTCGGCGAGCTCGCGGCGGTACTCGCCCTTGCGGTCGCGCACCACCGGCGCCAGCAGCAAGAGCCGCGTGCCCTCCGGCATGGCGAGCACGCGGTCCACCATCTGCGACACGGTCTGCGCCTCGATCGGCAGCCCGGTCGCCGGCGAGTAGGGCACGCCGACCCGCGCCCACAGCAACCGCATGTAGTCGTGGATCTCGGTGACCGTGCCGACCGTGCTGCGCGGGTTGCGGCTGGTCGTCTTCTGCTCGATGGAGATGGCGGGCGAGAGCCCGTCGATGCTGTCCACATCGGGCTTGCCCATCAGCTCGAGGAACTGCCGCGCGTAGGCCGACAAGCTCTCGACGTAGCGTCGCTGGCCCTCGGCGTAGATGGTGTCGAACGCGAGCGAGGACTTGCCGGAGCCGGACAGGCCGGTCAGCACCGTCAGGCTGTCCCGCGGGATCTCGACATCCACGTTCTTGAGGTTGTGCTCGCGCGCGCCGCGAACGTGGATCGAGCCGGCCATGCCGTGCAATCCTGTGAGGGAGGGTATCGTTCTCAGATTGTTCACTTCTATATGGCAGTGTGCGAGGGTTCTGGGAAGGGGCGGCGGCGTGTTACGATAGCGTGTTACGCTGGCACGTCCGCCGGCGATTCGCATTGTGGATAGCGCGAGGGTTTGAGCATGGCCGGTAGTGTCAACAAGGTGATCCTGGTGGGGAATCTCGGGAAGGATCCCGAGATCCGCAGCACGCAGGCGGGGCAGAAGATCGTCAATTTCACCCTCGCCACCAGCGAGACGTGGAACGACAAGGCGAGCGGCGAGCGCAAGGAGCGCACTGAGTGGCACCGGGTGGTGGTGTTCAACGAGCGGGTCGCCGACGTGGCGGAGCGTTACCTGCGCAAGGGCAACAAGGTCTACGTGGAGGGCTCGCTGCAGACCCGCAAATGGACCGATCAGTCCGGCCAGGAGAAATACACGACGGAGGTGGTGATCGACCGCTTCCGGGGCGACCTGACCCTGCTCGGTGGCCGCAACGAGGACGCCGAGGGCGGCGGCTTCGGCGGCGGCAGGAGCGGGGGCACGCCGCCTCGCGGCGGTTCCGGCGGCGGCAAGAGCGGCGGCGCGGGCTGGGACGCCCCCAAGGGCGGCGACCTCGACGACGAGATCCCGTTCTAGCGCCGGCCGCCCCTGAACACCCAGACGGCGACCATCAAGCCGGCGAGCGCGGCATCCGCCTAGGATGGGCCGGCTTGCGCGCGGGAGGAGCGGCGGGCGACGAGGCGGATTCGGCCATCGTTGCGCCTGAAGCACGTGCGACCGCATTAACCGGATTTTCCCGGATAGCTGATATCCGTGCCTCGCGGCGAACTGGCGAAGCGTCCGCGCTCACCGTCGGTCATTCGCAATGAGAGCGGAGCATTCCTGGATGGCCGGTTCTACCTTTAAGACAAACCCGTACGATCTGCATGAGTTGCTGACGAGTTGCCGCACGGGGGCTCTCCAGCTTCCGGACTTTCAGAGAAGCTGGGTCTGGGACGAAGACCGGATCAAGAGCCTCATTGCCTCGATCTCGCGGGCGTTCCCTATCGGCGCACTGATGACCCTCGAAACGGGCGGCGACGTGGACTTCAAGCCGCGGACGATCGAAGGCGCGCCCGCGGACGCGGCGAAGACAAGGCCTCATGCGCTTCTCCTCGACGGCCAGCAGCGGATGACCTCGCTGTATCAGGTCACGCTACGGGGCAAGGTCGTGCAGACCATTACGGCGAAGAACAAGCGGGTGAACCGCTGGTTCTACATCGATATCATGAAGGCGCTCGACGATACCGTCGACCGCGAAGAGGCCATCGTCTCGGTTCCGGAGAACAAGCTCGTTGCGACCGATTTCGGGCGAGAGGTCATCCTCAATCTGACCACGTCCGAGCGCGAGATCGAGCAGCCGGCGCAGCAGGTCGGGGATGGCCGCGGCGGCCTGCCGTCGCGGCCGCGCCGCCTGGCTGCGGCTGATGCCCTCCATGACCATGGCGAGGCGTGGATCGCCGAGGTCGAGGGGGATGCCGGCCAGCCGGTGCGCGGCGCGGATCGCGGCGCGGGCGACCTGCAGGCTGGACACGGCGAGCCCGGCATCGGCGCGCTGCGTCAGGTAGAGGGCGACGAGCCCGGGATCCCCGCACAGCGGATCGCGTCGGTGCGCGGCGCACCACGCGGCGAACGCCGTCCAGGCCGAGCCGTAGGCGCGGCGGGTGCCGGCACCGTGCGACTGCGCGGCGTAGCGTGCCGCCTGGGTGCCGAGCGTCTCCAGGGAAGTGGAGGGCGGGGCCGCCGCCACGGCGGACCGGATGGACGCGGTGGCGAAGCCCGGCTCGGCCTTGCCCGCGTCGCGCCCACCGCCTGCACCGTCGCTGTCGATCTCGCGGCCGTCGACGACCGGGAACGCTGGCGCGCCGTAATGAAAAGGGTAGGGCGGGGCAGGGGACTTCGGCCCCTCGGCATCGGCGTAGGCCGCGCCCGGAGCGCCCGGCTGCCCGGCTCCAGGCGCCCGCATGGGCGCCGCGGCGCCCACCCGGGGCGGCGGCTCCGCGCCCGTCCGCCGCGCCCCCGCGGTGTCGTCGCCAGCCGCAATGTCCACGTCGCCGGCCGCCAAATCGGTCTCGAGCCGGTCTGTGACCTGGCGTGGCGATTCTGGCGGGATCGGCGCCGGGGCAGGGGGCGTCGCCGGGTTCAGGTCGTCCGGATCGCTCATTCGACCTTGTTAGCACGCCCCAGCGATGTCCGCAAAGGGCGCTTATTGGACATCGATGGGGCACGCGGAATATGTGATTACCGCGCCTTAGCCTGGCTTGCCCGAATCCGCGGCGGCGGCCATGGTCGCTCAGCGTGCGGGAATGGCCGGGCGCCGCGGCATCGGAGACCCGCCTTGGCGGTCGAAGCAGGAACGTCGGATCCGGCCGATCACCCGGCACTGCAACCCGCGCCGCCGCGGCCGGTGCGCCGCCCCGCGGCCGACGAGACCCTGCGGCTCTACGCCGGCGACTGGGCCGGCTTCGTCCGCTGGTGCCGCCAGCAGGGCCATGTCCCGCTTCCGGCCCGCCCGGAGACGGTCGCCGCCTATCTGGGCGCCGAAGCCGCGCGGTTGAGCCACGGCGCGCTGCGCCGTCGCTTGGCCGCCATCGCCGACGCGCACCGCCGCTGCGGCGCCGAGCCGCCGCTCGTCGACCCGGTCGTCAAGGAAATCCTGCGGACCGCGCGCGCCGGGCGCGGCGTCGCCCGCGGTCCCGCGAACCGACGGCGCGCGACCCCACTGCCAACCGGCCAGCTGCTCCGCATGGCCGCCGCCTGCCCCGGCGATCTCGCGGGTCAGCGTGACCGCGCCCTGCTGCTGCTTGCCGCCGCCGCGGCCGCCGCCCCCGGCGGGGGTCGCGGCCTCGGCCGCCCCCTAGGCCGCAACGCGCTGCTCGGGCTCGACGCCGAACACGTGCGGTTCACGGCGACCGGGGTCGAGCTCGTCTTGGCGGATCGGCGCAGCGACGCTGTCTGCACCGTCAGCTTGCAACGCGGTTTGGCGCGGGTGACCTGTCCGGTGCAGGCGCTGCAAACCTGGCTGCACGCCTCGGAAACGCGGTTCGGCCCGGTGTTCCGCAAGGTGAACCGCTGGGGCGGCGTCGAGTACGGCCGGCTCGGTGCCGACGCCCTGCGCCGCATCTGGACGAAGCGAAAGGCTCCGCGGGCGCAAGCACGTGTTTCCGCGAAAGGCCACCGGTCGCACCATTCGCAATGGTCGCGTCGTCGGGCGGTTCCGGCGGACACCCGGTGACGCGCGGGGCGGCAAGCAGGACGAGCGAGGCCGCCGACGCCCTGCTCGCTTGGCTCCGAAGCCAGCGCCGCGAGCCCATCATCGAGGGCGCTGCGAAAGCGACAACGGACGCGGCCGATCCGGCAGCGCCGATCCAGCGGCCGGAGCAGCCTGGCGATGGCGTGGTTGCCGGCGGCACGGAGCTGGTGATCGCCACCGGCACGCGCACGGCGCCTGTGCCGAACGGCGGTCTTAGCGCCGCGGTCCGTTCACGCGCGATCGGCGCGCCCGACCGCACCGAGACCGGCGCGCCGCTTTGTCTGCCGAACACCGACTGGCTGTATCACCGGCTCACCGTCACCGGGCCGGCTGCGGCGGTCGGGGGTTTTTCGGACGCGGCGGCGGGCGCCGGCACCGTCCCATGGCAGCTCGACGTCGAGCTGCTGGAGGAGGATGTCTTCCACCTGCTGGCCGCACCGCCCCCGCCACACGAGCGCACGCTCAGTGCCATGGGCGCCCGTGTGCTTGCCGGGCAGCTGCGCAAGGCCGTCGAACGCCGTCACGCGTTGGCGGTGGCGCGCGTCGGCCGCAACCGCGCCTGCCCTTTCGACCTTCACGCGCTGTTGCCGGTGCCCGGTGACGTGCTCCGGTTTGGGCCCGACGACCCGGCGGCGCTTGCCTGGCTGTGGGAGAACTGGGGCACCACCCAGGCACTGCGCCATGTCGCAACCGTGGCCGCCACCGGCGGTTCCGACGAGCGGCACCCGCCAGCGCGAGGGGAGACGGCAGTCCGCCTGACGTTCTGGTCGGCCGACTGGACGCCGTGGCGGGCGCTGGCGCGGCTCGCCGGCCGCTGGCCGGCGCTGCGGTTCGACGTGCGCCCGCGCTACGACAGGTCGTGACCGGGACGCCCGACCGGGCGAGCGACGACGCGCCCAGCGCGCCGTCGGCTGTGGCCTGGGAGGATCCGCCGCGCCCTGGCCCGAACGAGGTGCTTGCGCCGGTGCTGTCCGTCGACGGTTTCGAGGGGCCGCTCGACTGGCTGCTCGAGTTGGCGCGCGCCCAGAAGATCGATCTGGCCCGGCTGTCGATCGGCGCGCTGATCGACGGCTTCGCGCGCGCGCTCGACGACGCGCTCGCGCGGCGTGAGGACGTCGCGCGCCTCGCGCGCTGGGCCGACTGGCTGGTGATGGCGGCCACCCTGGCGTGGCTGCGCTCGCGGCTGCTGCTGCCGGCCGAATTGCCGGCGGCCACGCAAGCCGAGGACGCCGCCGAGGCGCTGCGCCGGCAGCTGGTCGGCCGGGCGCGCATGCGGGCGGCGGCGGACTGGCTCGAGCAACGGCCGCAGCTCGGACAGGAGGTGTTCGCGCGCGGCAGGCCGGAGGTGAGCGCGTCCGGCCGGGGCGCCGACATCACCGCGCTGCTGCGCGCCTGCCTGGTGGCGCTGCGCGTCCCGGAGGTGCTGCAAGCCGCCGACCGGCCTCGGCCGCCGCCGCTCTGGACCATCTCCGACGCCATCGCGCGCATAGCACGGCTGCTGCCCGGACTGCCCGACGGCGCTGCGTTGACCGCGCTGTTGCCGCGGGTCGCGGCGGACGCGCCGGATCGCGCGCTGCGCTGCCGGGCGGCCGTCGCCGGCACGCTCGTCGGGGGATTGGAGCTGGCGCGGGACGGCGCGCTCACCCTGCAACAGGACGGGGCATGGACGCCGATCGAGGTCCATCGTGGCAACGCGCAACGAGCCGAGGAGCCTGTCACAACTGATCGCGTGGCATGACCGGCGCGACGACTGACACGATCGCCCGCGTCCGGTTGAAATTCGGACGCGGCCGCCGGAGACCTCGCTCTACGAGGCCGTGAAAGTCTTCCTGGAGGCGCAGGGTTTCGCGGTGAAGGGCGAGGTGTGCGGCTGCGACATCGTTGCCGTGCGCCCGGGCGAACCGCCGATGCTCGTGATCACCGAGCTCAAGATGGCGCTGACCCTGGAGCTGGTGCTGCAAGGGGTCGAGCGGTCGCGGGCCGCGAACGAAGTGTGGCTGGCGGTGCGGGCGACGCGGCGTGGCCGCGAGCGGGACGCTCGGGCGCGCAGGCTGTGCCGGATGTTGGGTTTCGGGCTGCTGGCGGTGCATCCCGGCCGGAACAGCGTCGAGGTCCTGGCCGAGCCCGCACCGTATCGCCCACGCCGCAACCTGCCGCAGCGCCGCCGCTTGCTGAAGGAGCATGCAAGCCGGCGCGGCGATCCGACCCGGGGCGGGTCAGTCCGGCAGCCGATCATGACCGCCTACCGTCAGCAGGCGCTTGTCTGTGCTGACGCTTTGCAAGAGGGACCGATGCGGCCGCGGGACCTGAAGCCGATGGCGCCGGATGCCGGGCGGATCCTGTTGCGCAACGTCTACGGCTGGTTCGAGCGCGTCGAGCGCGGGTTCTACAGGCTGACGAACGAGGGGATCGAGGCATTACGTCAGTCGGGTAAGTACGGCCTTTGATCATCCTGACCACGCACATCGCGGCCTTGAGCTTACCTGCTAGTATGATTAAGTATGAACGGCATTTCCCTAGGGAGCGCCATGGCCGAGATCGAGCGGATGACGATCACCTTGCCCTCCGATCTGGCAGCCGTGGTCAAGAGCGCGGTAAATGGCGGCGACTACGCATCCAGTAGCGAGGTGGTGCGCGAGGCCTTGCGCGACTGGAAAACCAAGCGCGCGCTCCAGCTCCAGGAACTCACGGCGCTCAAGGCCGACATTGACCGCGGCCTTGCCGATCTGGCGGAGGGCCGGGTGCAGGACTTCGACGCGGACCGGATCGCCGAGCGCGGGAGGACGCTGTTAGCCGGCCGCTCGCGCTCCGCCTGACCGATGCGGCCGAGGCTGATCTCGCCGACGTCTGGGCCACCCTGGCCACGGAGGCGTCGGCCGAAATTGCTACGCGCTTTGTCCGATCGATCGAGGCCACGTTTGAGCCGTTACGGCGCTTTCCGTTGTCCGGTCCCGCGCGTGAGCAACTCGCCTCCGGCCTTCGTGTGACGTTTCGAAGCCCATACGCCATCTACTACGTCGCCCAGCCGGACGCCGTGGTGATCGTGCGTGTCCTTCACGGCGCGCGGGATATCACCGCGATCGCCGAGCGGGGCGGCCTCACGTGACCGGGCATGTCCTGACAGGAATCCGCGGGGCCGCAGGCTGCTCGAGCTGGCCCGGATTCAAGGCCGACCTGGCGCTCCGATCGCCGCGCTGATGGACGGATTCGCGCGCGCTCGAGGCCGCGCCCAAGCATCGTGATCTGACGACTGATTTTCGGCGCCCGGTGGCGTGGTCCCATGTTGAAGGTATGCGGCGGTGGCCGGAGACTTCGCTAATGTGAAAAACGCCGTCTTCACGAGGGTACGAAACGATGTCCATGAACCTTCGCGTGGTCGTTGTCGGTGCAGGCCGCATGGGCGCGGATCATATCCAGCGCCTGACCCGCTGGATCCGGGGGGCCGAGGTCGCGGCCGTGGTCACGTGGACGTTGCGCGCGCGGCAGCGTGCAGCCCAAGCCGCGCCGCCAAGCGTCGCAGTGTCCGACGTGAGGCGAGCGCTGGACCGTGCGGATGTCGACGCAGAGCTCGTCGCGACGCCCGGCGCCTCGCATGAGGCGACCTTGCTTCAGGTTCTGGAACGGGGCCTGCCGGTGCTTTGCGAGAAGCCGCTGACACCGGAAGCGGCGTCATCCTGGAAGATTGTCGAGGCGGAGCAGCGTTCGGGCCGCAAACGGATCCAGGTCGGCTTCATGCGCCGCTTCGACGCCGAATACCGCAGGCTCGTCGCGTCCGGAGAGCCGGGACAACTCCTGATGCATCATTACGTCCACAGGAATCCCGCTCCGCCGCCTGGGTTCACCGCCGCGATGCTCATCACCGATTCAGTCGTGCACGAGTTCGATGCGATCCGCTACCTCACCGGCGAGGAGATCAGGACTGTTCAGGTCAGAGTGGGCCGGACCTCGCGCCATGCCGAAGCCGAGCAGCAGCGTGAGCCGCAGCACGTGCTGATCGAGACCGAGAGCGGTGTGCTGGCCGATGTCGACATGTTCGTGAACGCGCAGTTTGGCTATCAGGTGACGTACCAGGCGGCGTTCGAGAAAGCCGTCCTCGACATCGGCCAGGACACCGGCCCGCGCGTCTTCAGCGCCGGCCGACGGGGGGGGGGGCGAGGTCGCTCC
>JAABUQ010009539.1_pt1 | contig 13082 bp, 21 predicted proteins | sample 5560001 | NCBI WGS metagenome assembly JAABUQ01 (sample SAMN10711888, study PRJNA513371) | rock metagenome | isolation source: Antarctica rocks | place: Antarctica: Victoria Land, Finger Mt nord | collected 2015-12-18 | reverse complement strand
GGGAGGGGTGGGAAAGAAGGGCGGATGCAAATTGGTGGGTACGTGTGTAGGTTATACGCCGGAGAAGGGATGAGAAAGGGTGGCGGAACGGGGAGGTGGGTGGAGAGGGGTGTGAGAGAGCTGGGGTGGGGGGGCGGGGTCTTGGGTCGTGGTTCTATTAAGTGTGCGTTAAGAGATGGTGAATAGGGAGATTTATGCTGGTGATGTGGGGTGGAATGGGGGTAGGGAGGGTGGATGGGTGGGTTGAGCAGGGAAGAAATGGGATGGATCGGCTGCTGGAAGGGATAGCGGAGGTGAGTCGAGGGGACACGACTCAAGTGCGAGCGAGGAACTGTGCTAAAGCAAACCTGTAATGATCCGGGGGGGAAACGAGGCAGACAAGGTGAATGCTCGAGTACCTTGGGGCCAGCGAGGATAGCATATGTCTTCGTCTAACTCTGCCACCCAGATCGCATACTAGTCGCCATCCGAGTTGGGCCAGCCAGAGCGCACACACTCGCAATGACCCCCTTCATCAGACGGCGACAATAAGCAAGGGGTAAGTACGGAGTAACCATGTCCACCCCTCCAACCTACTGCCTTCCAACCCCAACCACGTTGCACGCTGGGGATAATTCGACGACGAGAATGACAAGGCGCTAGGACGGTCTTTGATGTGGAAACAGGAGCGGAAATTTCAAAGCCTTGATTGGTTGGCCAGTCGAGATGCACTGCTTTGGTTGAGATTCCTTTTCTTTGCGGCGCCGTTTTCACGTTGAGGTGCCGTCCTAGGTGGTGGGGTGAGGGAGTTACTCTGCCTTCTCCGCCTCCGCTGAGGCGGCGGGGGCAGCGACATCACCGGCTTCTTTTGTTTCCGTTGTGCCCGCGGCGCCCTCTGTTGCACCTCCTGACGGATCGGCCTCAGAGGAGGTCCAGAGGGTCTGGGAGGTGTTAGTAGGGTTTAGTAGTGGCGATTCCTAAGGGGCTTACAAGGTTATCTCTCAGGAGCTGCATGATGAGCGTGGAGTCCTTGTAGCTCTCTTCGCTTAGGGTGTCAAGCTCTAAGAGGGAGGTCAGTTGTCAATCCAAGCAATTTTGGAGAGTACGAACCAGCGATAGCGTCGTCGAAAGCTTGTTTGGCAAGATGGCAAGCCTGATCGGGAGAATTGAGGATCTCATAGTAGAAGACGGAAAAGTTGAGGGCAAGACCGAGACGAATGGGATGGGTGGGGGCAAGGTCGGTAGCTGCAACCTCGGTGGCAGCTTTGTAAGCTTCCAATGACTTGTCGGCGGAGATCTTGCGCTTGTCACCGAGGGCAAACTCAGCGAGGTATCGGTGGTAGTCTCCCTTCCTGCAGTTTCGAGATTAGTATGCACAAATGCGTTGAAGGGTATGTTAGGCGAGAACGAACATCTTGTGGTAGAAGACCTTCGACTCGCCGCTCTGAGCCGACTTGATCAAGTGCTCATCGAGAACCTCCAAGATATCTTCACAGATCTTGGCGAGCTCAGCCTCGATCTTTTGACGGTAATCCTTAATCAAATGAACCTGAGATTCATTGCCCTTGGATTCTTCCTTCTGCTCGATCGAGGTGACGATCCTCCATGATGCACGTCTCGCACCGATAACGTTCTTGTAAGCGACTGAGAGGAGATTGCGTTCCTCAACGGAGAGCTCTTGATCTGCGGAGGCCACGTTCTTCATACACTCCACCATCTCTGTGGTGCATCAAGTCAGCTAGTGCAAAGCGCTCTGAAGTGGGATGCTTGTACCTTCATAGCGCTCGGCCTGTTCTGCGAGCTTGGCCAAGTAGACATTGTTCTCAACCGCCATTTTCTTGATGTGTCTTCTTTAAGCTTCACCATAACATAATTAGTTATCGCGCTCTCTCAGTGAATCAAGTACGGTCTAATGCCATTCGGAAAGTAGGGGGCCCGAGGCCGCAAGACCGGTACTGATGGCGCAACACCAGAGTTCTGGAGACGCCTAATTCATACCAGCGGCATTATTTGGGATGACGATGGAATAAAGTGTACCCTGAGGGTCACCCTCGTAGTCGAGACATGTTTCTCACGACGTCTCTTGAGGTGGCTGATGGTGGAGGACATGTTAAGCTTCACAGTTGAACTTCGCCCTGAAGGCGGACACCTGGTGATTCGTCTCTTGCGTGTCCTCCGGTCATCGATCCAGCCTCTAGCCCATCTCGGCGGCAGCAGAGACCCGTGGATTCCAATGGCAAGGCTTATATTTACCATACATGTACACGCGCATTGATAGGGCAGGGGTAGTGGGAGTGTTGATCGAGAGCTGCGGGGGGTCTTACCTGGTGAAGGAGTGGAGGACTCGAGATACGACGTTGATATGTGTGAGAGAGGGGCGCGAGGATTTGTGGTCGATGGGGAGAGTGGCGAGGCAGTGATGTTATGGTATCGTGTGGTAGGTGGGGAGGATAAGGGATGTTTGAAGAGGGAGAGGGAGAGGGAGAGAACGTGTTGTGGGCCCAGAGTGTCGTCAATCCAGCGCAACAACATGATTCCGCACCAGCGCTAAGCCTCTTTCGGTCAGCGACCACCCAAATCTCAGCTTGCAGCCTTGTCTGGGTGTCTGGCAACATCAGCCATCACACTACCTACATGCCTACTTAGACACTGAGGCAGTCACTCTTCTCTTGTGCTCTAGTAGATCTGCGCCTCTAATGTTAGAGCTCCTTCTGTCTCGGCTGTCTTAATGCCTGTGTGAGTTGGATGCAAATCCAAAGCATCCTGGCTGGGAATGGTAGCATATCTGGTTCCTTGTCCATCCATTGCGAGGAATGCCTCACATGTGCTACTTAGTTTTGTGCTACATTTTGGCATTATCTCGCTGTTTCCTGTGTCAGTATCTGATGCATTCTTTCCTGGGTGGTGAAGCATCGTGCCTTCCGATCATTATGGACTTAACGTTCGAAAAAGGATGGGTGTCTTGTTTCCCCACTTCCTTCTGTATCAACTTCGCTTGATCGTCTTCTTCTTGTCCTTCCTACTTCTTTTTCTCGTGTTGTACGAAAGCCTTCTACGATTTACTTGCATCAACTCGCCTGAGCATCCTTCGTCTACTTTTGGCCCCCCAACCAAAGCATCCTCTTCGTCTATATTTCCAGAATGTCTGCGTTCTCACTCAACAGCTCTCATGCCAATTCCCTCTCGCCCTTTGGTCGATACCTCTGGCAGGGTCAACCCAGAAGGAAGCGCTCCCATGAATCCACCACTTCACTCGGTACGGTGGACCATGCTCAAGAGGATGTTCCTTCTCCCCACTCAGCTGGATCAATCTCTTCCACGCGGTCACACCCCTTAAGGGTCATGAACCAGAACGTATCGCCAACCAAGAGCACATCAAACATCACACTTCCCTTATCTGGAATCCCAGGTACTTCCTCTCCCTCAACAAATGACTCAAAAGAAACCGTGTACACGCCCTACCGAGGCAAGTATTCCCAAGGGAATTCAAGTCAGGGTACATCCAGCCAGCTCACTGAGAACGAGAACTTTGAGAACGTTGACCTGGACACTGATACTGATGAACGTCGAAGTGTACAACGCACCGTTGCAGGGAGTGGGAAGGAGTGGCATCGGACGGTAATCCCATTACCGCCTTCTGACACCAAGAGCAACGTGGGAGTTACCGTTGAAGAGCCATTGAATGCGAACGTCCAGGAGGAGGCGCCTCCAAGACCATCAATTACATTCACTGACACCTCCCCTCGCTCTTTTAAAAAATTGATTAGCGCATTCAGCCCCAACGGATCAAAGCCAAAAAGGGCGTTGAAAACTCGCACCGAACGTTGGTCCTTGGATGAATCTGAAGATGACAAGTCAGCCAGTCTACGTCTACCGAATCCTCGAAAAACTGCCGGACACAAGAAGGCCTCATCATGGTCTTCAAATGGCTTCATCTCCGCGGTCAAATCTGTTGCTGCAAACATAGGCCCATCTAGCGTTGCTCAAGATTCTCAAAAGGGGATCAGATCCAATTTTCTGAGACGAAGCGACCGGAGTAGTACATCCTCTGATTTTGCATACCGGATATCCATGGACAGCAGCAGCGGATCATCAGAATTTCCTGACAAAGCTGCTCGCGATCGAGCGGTTCAGAGACGAAAGATTCTCGAAGAGCTCGTTGACTCTGAAGAAGGGTACGTCAACGACTTGAAAATATTGGCCAATGTGAGCGACCTTATTTAGCACAAGACCCTACGAATCTCACAAACTCATCTAGGTCTATTTCACGATACTTGCCTCTACACCCTGTTTTCCCAGCTCCATGCAAGCAGAAGTGGCAATGAATCTCAACGAGATTCTGCGTTTGCATGAGGATATCTTGTCAAGAATTAAGATCATCATGAGCTACCCTTCTGTTTCGGCACGACACTCGACAGGCTCCGATTCCCGGCGGAGCTTTGACACCGTGAAAGCTGGAAACAAGGGCCACACACAGTACTCTACCCGACACGCCATGGAAAAGTTGTGGGTAAAGCAATTCAGAACAAGGTACTCGACCTCAAGGCCTCAGGATGCTGCAGCTGTTGCCAAAGTCTTTGGAAATGTGGTAAGGTGATATCCCGCAATGTAGATTTCTACTCTAATTAATTGGCCGGTCTAAGATGACAAGCTTCTTTGTGTACGAAGAATATGGAGCAAAGTACGAGTCTATGCTTCAGATTGTTGCGTCAGCTTCGAAGATTATTCCAAGCTGGGAGGCGTACGAAAGGGGCATTGAAGGGTTGGTGAACGCGTTGCTGCCGCAGATGACTCCTGGAGAAGACAACAAGAAGAGCTTGACATTTGAAGACTTATTGATTAAGGTGAACAAGACCCTCAGGGCCTGTGAATTCATGCTAATTTGTGCCCTTAGCCGATACAAAGAGTATGCCGCTATCCCTTACTTTTCGCAGAGCTACATAAACATTGTCCAGCGGGAGACGACGTTGAATCGGAGGCTGCAATTGAGAAGATCTTGAGTCGCCTGCGGGAGACTGCGTGCGAGATTGACAAGGCGGCCAGTGACCCACATGCTCAAGCTAGGATCCAGCGATCATGGCAAATGCAGGATTTACTCATCTTTCCTAACCATGTGCGCCCTCAAGATCTGTTATCGTGGATCGGGAAGCTGACATTTTGGTAGTCTAAGGCATCATCTGCTCTTCGAATGCTGGGGCATGCCCAGCTCTGTGGAGCGCTCTACGTGGTCTATCACCACTCCAGCAATGAAATTCGTGGAAATTACATGCTTTGCGCTCTGTTTGAATCACGCCTACTACTCGCTATTCCAACAGTCAAATGCAAGTCTTTCGAGGTTGTTGCTGCTATTGATAACCGGTGCCTTCAGATCGCTGAACCAGACGAGGGGAAAGGTACGTTTACTCTCAACTTATCCATAAGCACGCATAGCGACAATTATTGACAAGAGGCAGGTCTGTTATGCTACAATGCCCTGTATACTTGGAAACTCATATTTGAGATCGATCATCAGCAGTACGAGATTCTTCTTTGTGCATGCACAGCACGAGAGGAAGAGCAATGGAAAAACCATCTCTTTAAGTATTGCCAGAACCTGCTTGAAATATCCCCAGCGCAAGCCTCCGGGTTCTCGGTACTTTCCCTCAATATAAGGTCCCTTGGAGAGGTGTTTGGCCACCCTGGGACTCTTACAAGACGCATATCGATGCAGCGTTCGGCAATATACAACCCACGGGTAAAGGCTTGCCAGGTAATCATCAAGAATACCCACACCATCAAAGATCACCACGAAACTACAAGATCTGCTTTGGCTTCTTTGAACCGATCTCAGTCCCTGCTGTCCACTCATCGTGTACCAATCCTCGCACCTGATCGAGCCGTTAGAGTTCGAATAGAGCATGGCATGGCAAGTGTATGGAGCAGAGAATTGCTGCCATTCCCCGGTATGACGGCCAGCCGTGGCGGCCATTTCATTCGTGCGAGAGCAAACTCCGTCATGCGAGTGTTAAGTAAAGCAAGCAGCACCACAACTTCTTCTCCAAGGAGCGTCAGCTACTCGAGTGTCTTCGATAGCGACTCGCGTCCCTCTACAAGTGGAGACGTCCCAACAGATCAGAGCGAGATACGAGAGAGTTTACAAGACGAATACGGCAATTCTGCGGCCGTCCGCTCAAAGTTTGGAAGATGTCCTCAAACACATGCTGGGGGGCGCTCATTTTCCGTTGGACGTGGACAGAGCAGAGTGTCGGATTTTTCGAACATAGGGAGGGATAGAAAGAATCGAGGGGGATCTGATGCGCCGACCATTGTTACGAGTCGAGAGGCGAATAGTGCGAGCAAGAACAGAAAGCCGAAGACGCTTCTAAAAGCTTTTTCGGCTGAGGGGATTAGGAACTTGTTTGCCTGACCTGTTGCAGCCGTGTGTGTTTGGGTTACTATTATCAAAAACTATCGTAGCATGGATTGGACAGCAATGAAGTTGGAAATAACGACTCCTAACGTTCAGTCTACTCGAGTGCCGTCTATGTTCTCATACTGACTGCAAATCGAGTAAGATGAGTGAAGTGGGTACAAAAGCTGCGTACCTCATTGCTCTTCAGTACTTGTAGAATACAAATTCATCAAACTGAGTCCATTCCTCTGCCACCTGCAGCTTCCAGCCTGTAACCGCTCTCGTATCCTCGCATCTCAAATTCTTCAAGGCTCCCTCCCACAGTACAGCCCCCGCCCAGCCACCTCCCAGCACCTACTTCTTCTCCTCCGTCTTCCCACTCAGCGCATCATCCCTAGATCATCCACAAATGTCAGCAACCAGTTCACCCATCCCATCCCCTTCCCTCCTCCCTATCCCAAACTACGCCCAAGAAAACAAAAGCCCAAAACACCCCTACGAGATAAATGAGGAAATGCATTTACAAATCCTTATCCAACGCCTTCAAATGCTCCTGATGACCCGCGATCTTCGCCTTCAGCGCCCGCAGCTTCTCCTGCTCCTGCTGGCGGACGTAGTAGTCCTCGCTCGCTTGTTCGCGTTTGGTGAAGGCGTCGCTGGGGGGGTTTTAGTGCTGCTGGGTCTTTTTGTGGGAGTTTGGGGGAGGGAGTGGGGGGAGGGGTAGGATGGTGAAACGATAATAAGGGGGCGAAAGGGGGGGTGTAGATTGGGGAGGAGCGAGCGTACCCTTGAGCAGCACCGCCAGATCTCATGGATCCGGTGTCGCCTTCGCCCATCTTGAGCGTTGAGGTTGTTAGGGTGCGGTAGGCTGGGATGGGGCGGGTGGCTTTGAGGGTTTGGATGAGGGAGTGGCGGAGCATGGTTGGGATGATTCTCTGGTTATTGAGAGGATGGAGAGTATGGCACTCGAGCGCTTTGTTTGGGGTCTTGATGATGGCGGGGAGTTGGTTTTGTATAGTCTGTATCTGTACTAGCGCCTTTACCAGTAAGATAGCGTGGGAGCCTTGACATCCCACCATCTTGCAACGGAACCTTTTTCTGCTACGTTGTCTACTGTACTTTATCCTGGTTGGATTTGACGAATATGGGACTTCGAATGGATGATATTCACACCCCTACTGTGCCCTCGGGGCCTACAACTACTGCTGCTGTGAACGGTACAGGCGAAGAGAAGCGCCCGTTGTTTGCACTTATGGATGAGAAAGCGAGGGTGGAGAAAGAGTTGAGTGCTTTAGGCAGTATACTTGACAGTGTATAATTCTCGTTCCTTTATTCTCTTACTACATCTTCGTGTCATTCACCGTCCTTACCTTCTTCCCCGTCCACCAAACCTCCCCCCCCTCCTCCACTCCCTTTACTCCCCCATAGCTGTTTCCCACCATATGTTTCCGCTACGGCACCCATCTAGACATCTCGAACCCCCCCTCCAGATGGCCTCTACAGAATGCTAAGTTGAAGCTATAGCACGGTGTGAACATGAACACTACCCTCACAACCTTCGACGGCTACCCCCGCGACGACATCGATATCGCACAAAGTACGTACACCCCGACTGTTTGTGGTCGAAGAATATTGATGGCCAACAAAGATTAGTACGAACCACAAGAGCTCGGATAATATATCTACGCAACGACTACAAAGCGCTCATGTCTAAGATCGAAACTGGCTTGCACGAGCATTATGCCTCCCGCCAAGCCCAGCTGCCGTCAACGACGAGTTCGAGCCAAGCGCATAGAGCGAATGCTGGACGTGCTGCGGGTCAAGGCCTTGTGGACACGCCGTTTGCAAAGGTTAATGATGTAGTGTCGGGCAGCCCGGCTGAGGAGGCGGGGCTGAAGGCTGGTGATAAGATCAGGAGATTCGAGAATGTGAATTGGATGAACCATGAGAAGTTGAGTAAGGTTGCGCAGGTTGTGCAGAGGCATCAGGGGGTATGGCTCTTCGAACTGTGCTTTCTATCTAGGGATACTGCTGACGGACGTGCTGTAGCGGACGGTCGCTGTGAAAGTGGTTAGGAAGGGCTCTGATGGGGAGGATCCTCAGGAGCTGCAGCTTTCATTGACACCAAAGGCGAATTGGGGTGGGAGGGGGTTGCTGGGTTGTCATCTTCTGCCTTTGTGAGCACTGGGAGTGCATTTGAAGGCGTTTGAAGGCCCGGTTGCTGAATAGCTTCAACGTAGCATTTAGGGAACGAATCCAAGGGTTGGAGAGTGCGTCGGGCAGCTAGACAAGCCATGCCTATGTACAAATGGAGTTTCCAGCGGCCTGAAAAGCAAATGAAAACATTGACATTGTTATCCATAGTTCTATTCGTTTTGATACTCACATCCATGACTAAGCGGAACTGCTGCCTTGTGATTCGCTGAAGCCTTAGCCAGACATGTTTAGGTTGTCCCCTCCACTGCCTGGAAAACGATAATCGCAACTTCAATACCAACTTCTCTTCTGCACACCTCCTCCACTTCCGATTCAGCGCTGTCTCAAATTCATTTTCACACCGCTCGCTTTCACATTTGGTAAGCTGCTTTTACTCTTATCCCGGTCTCGTGCTATCCGGGTATGAAGCTTTCAACAGAGCTAGACCTCAATAACCACCTCACAGAACCATTCACGTCACACTTAAGCTCGTCACAAGATGACTGAGGCAGCTCAGGCTCCTCCTACCTTCAAGCTTGTGCTTGTTGGTGATGGCGGAACTGGAAAGGTATGCCTATCCCTTGGTGTCACCCCATCTCCTGCTGGTCTTTTTCGGAGCGCAACGCACGTGATGGAGCTTCAAGCTCCTGGAGGTGCCTGAGCCGGCGCGTACTACACGAGCCAGACAAACAAGTCGCCATGTACAGCAGTTTGGGTATTGGAGCCAACATGTTCGAATAGACCACATTTGTGAAGCGTCATTTGACAGGAGAATTTGAGAAAAAATACATTGCTACTCTTGGTGTGGAGGTCCACCCGTTGGCTTTCACCACAGTACGTCTATCCATCCATAATGAAGCAGATCTACATACTCATTCTCGATAGAACTACGGGGGCATTCAATTCGATGTCTGGGACACAGCAGGGCAAGAAAAGTTCGGTGGACTGAGAGATGGCTACTACATCAACGGCCAGTGCGGTATCATCATGTTCGACGTCACTTCTCGTATCACCTACAAGAACGTCCCCAACTGGCATCGTAAGTGAACCCTCTACCTCGAACCCTGGGAGGCCTCTGACGCGCTTTGCAGGCGATCTCGTCCGTGTCTGCGAAAACGTTCCCATCGTCCTTACAGGCAACAAAGTCGATGTGAAGGAACGCAAAGTCAAGGCGAAGACGATTACTTTCCACCGCAAGAAGAATCTCCAATACTACGACATTTCCGCAAAATCCAACTACAACTTTGAAAAGCCATTCCTGTGGTTGGCCAGAAAGCTTGTTGGGAACCCAGCTTTGGTACGTCGTCAATGACCCTGTCCGGCCCGACCAAGAACTGACATGCGGTATGCAGGAATTCGTAGCCGGCGTTGCCTTGGCCCCTCCCACAGTACAAGTTGACGAAGCGCTCCTCCAGCAATATAACAAGGAAATGGAGGATGCTGCGAACCAGCCACTCCCTGATGAGGATGATCCAGATCTATGAGAGAGTAATCGCATGTGCCAGGCTTGGAAACAAAGGACCAAGGGTGTGGCTAAGACACTGGAGGAAGCGACATGGAAAAGCGTGGGCGAATGTTCTCATTTCTTCTAGATTGCATGCATCATGCGCTACGATGATACACCCGTCTCACTCTGACGATTCTAGATTCAACTGAACGAAGGGGACAATTGAGATGGATTGGACTGCCGGAGGGGAGTGCTGGAATCCAGTAGGTAGAAATTACTTTAGTTGAGAATAGAGAAGGAACAGTCTCATTGCAGCCCCCCGGGCCTTCATCAAATTTCGATCTGTTTCCTATTTGCCAAGAGTTAAAACACCTGGACAGAGGATCGACATAGATATCACGTTAAACTTCTACTACACTTTCCTGCCAGTTTGAACGAACTTTGCTCAGCACGCCCCTCCCCCCTGGCTTTAACGATACCATCACGCCGTACAACCAGATCTGTCAAGCTTTGTGATAGAAGATAGCCTGGTTATACCAACGTCGGAACTATGAGAGTCGGAGCTACGAGAAGCGCTCAGAAGTCGGCGTCGCCCTCGACAACCCAAAATCCGGACGGTTCTCCTCCGGAACTCGATCACATGGCAACAACACGTTTGACATGCGGCTGTGCAGTATCTGCTCACGGTGCTATCTGGACACGCGGTGACCCTACTGCTCCAATAGCAAGGTGCTCCGGTCTCATCACCTAACACACCATTTACCAAACTCACAAATTTCACTTTTAGCATACGCTGATGACGGTCACCATCATTCGAGATCGCCCAGATCCGACCAAGCTACCTTTGCGTGCTACCCTCGCAGCGAGTTCTTGCTTACGTAAAACCAAAGATGTGATCGAGGTGAGAGGAGCATCGAGCGAGAAGCTTGAAATCTCCTTCCAGCGAACCCTGCGCGGAGCCGATGGCAGAGGCGACGCACGTTTGCCACCGAACATGGGGTCCTTCCCACTCTACTCCGTCGTCGACTACCAGGGAAAACTCCCCAAGAGAACGGTTGAAGAAGGGGGGGTTCTCATGCCCATGTATCGTAAGCTATCCTTCCGCTTCTCAGGAAGAGCACCGATTCAAACTCACACAACCCAGAACGCGAGGCGATGTGGATTGGCTTCAGATCCCAATCGATATTCGCCATCGAGATCTACGTGGGAGGGATAAATGCTCTTTCGTTGGAGCCCAAGGATCAGGACTTGACGACCTTGCTTCACAATTACGTGTCTCATGCCAAGTCGGTTCGAGCGAGCTGGGTTCATCCCGACCAGGTGGGGAAGGTTCCTCTCAAGTCGATTCAAGACTATGTTGTTATGCCAGAACAGAAATGGCTCGACGGCATTGCTACCGACTACGGGCGCGTTCGTCAGTTCCTTGCCACACCACTGAAATCGGGATACTCTGTTGAAGCACAGATTACCGCCGATGAAATTCACGGAAGTCTCCAGTTTGTCATCATTCCCTCGGTACAGCCTCCTCAAGCGATCGTGAACGCTGGACCCATTGCAAACGCCAAACCTCCTGTGGAGTCTGTCGAGATCCGGGCGCTGAACGGCAAGAAGTTCCACATTGGGGGCCTATTGGGCACGACCACCGTTGATGAACTTAAAGCCTTGATTCAAAACGCAGGGAATATACACCCAGACCAGCAGCGCCTCCTATATGATGGCAAGCGAATCGAGGATGGTGAGCCGCCTCCATTGATACTTCAACCCTGCAATGAAGTGGATGGAATCTAATGTTCATAGGCGTCGCTTTGAAACACTACGGGATCCCGGACGTAAGCAGCCTCTTTCCCTCAATACCTTGCTCAACCTAACGCGATTCAGCAAGGGGTGATCCACCTCGACCTTCTCCGTTTCCTCGAGGGTACGCCCCGGCCTCCAGAATGGGAAATGGGCATCAATGCAGAGGCGCTCCTTGAACAAAGCATCCTCGAAGACACCTACCCAGCGTCGATCTGGGATCAGGACCGAATCATATCATTCAACCTCCAAATCCTCAACTCCGACATGTTCCGCCAAGTCATCGGGCAGGATCTTCCTCCGACACCCATCACACCTCAGACTTATGCCGCAAACAATCTTCCTTTCTTCGAGTGCTTCAGCGACCCCTCAGACATCGAACTCGATTTCGAGGGCGTCCAATTCGTCAAGGCTGTCGACATGGAAAAGAGCGGGAGGGACGTCAAGGCCGCCAACAATGAAGAGAGCTGGAGGGAAGGCAAAGAAGAGGGAGTCAAGCACGACGCAGCCAACCACAACGAACCCCCAAACCAAGAACCCCTACCCTCAAACCCCCTAATCCCCCTCAACCCCTCAGGCCGCACCCTCCTCTTCCACCCCCTCCCAGAACTAAACCTATCACTCACTGAACAAATGGGCTACAAACACCCTTCCGCTAACTGGCAGCGCAAACAGCAGCATGGCCGCCTGGCCTGCGCGGCGGACATCTCGGACCAGATCATGCATGTGCTGCCGTTGGGGTATCAGGTGGAGCCCACGGAGGGCGAGGAGGTGATTTCTGAAGATGAGGAACTGTTGGAGTTTGAGGCGAGTCTTACTCGTGGTGATGGGGATGGGGAGGAATTGTAGGGGTTGAGATGGGGGGTGTGTGTGGTGTTGTGATTGTGAATACTATTGAGACCTCCTCCCGGCCTCACTGTTCCTTGATTTGGGGGGTAATTTGGTTCGGTAGACGGCGTATGCTCCGCTTTGTTAACACGATAGAGACGGCGGATTCGTTAGATGAGAAAATAGATGTTGACTTGGTAGTCAAGGCCACACCATCCCCATTCCTCATTCCCGCTTCCTACCTAATAACACCACGCCCTCTCAAACATACCACGAAGTCATCGACCCCAGGAGACAAGATCTCGCATCACGCAAGTACGCCAAAACAAGCTACACCCCCTCACCGAGTCATGCTGTCTAGTCTCCCTCCCACACGCTTTAGAACAGAATCATTTGATATTGATATAAAAATAATGTCATTATTCATCCCACCCCCCCCTCCCTTCC
>JAABUQ010009538.1_pt1 | contig 13084 bp, 4 predicted proteins | sample 5560001 | NCBI WGS metagenome assembly JAABUQ01 (sample SAMN10711888, study PRJNA513371) | rock metagenome | isolation source: Antarctica rocks | place: Antarctica: Victoria Land, Finger Mt nord | collected 2015-12-18 | reverse complement strand
ATTGTGATATCGTATAAGTCGATTTAATACAATGTATTCTAGTTGTTTTGCTATGAACTTCTTCTTGCATGCGATAATATATAAGTACTTGATAAGTTTGTTAATCATTACTAGTATCGAATTATATTTATCTTCAATTGCTAGATTCGTCGACTTGAGCAACTTAATAATAAAGTTTATCGTGACTTTATCTTATAACAATTTAAGTAATTTCTAATATTGAATTTCGTCATAGCTCGCATGTGTATCATGTTTGTTCTACTAATAGCTAAGACATCGTTTAACGTATGTCTCGACAACTTGTCTTATTTGTGAAAACTAACAATGCTAACGTAAAAGCTAAAGAATTTTGATCACTCTTAAATGTCTTTGCAATGATTTATTATGATGTTCTCTTATATATTTCTCGATTTTATTGATAGATATCTAGAGTTTTTCTTTCTTTATTGAAAATTCTTTTGTATTGTCTCGAAGTATTCGTAATGTAGTATTCAACTCGTATTTATTAATTAATAGTGATTTGTCTTTATTGATTTTAAGTATGTTGTAATTAAACGATTTCTTCGTTTTTATATGATCATTTCTTCTATTAAGTGCGTTTGCTTTGTCGTTTTTCTTGTCTAAGATATATTGTATCTCGAACTTGTACTATTTAAGTCTTTTTAATTATTGTACTTGTCTTTTGTTTAGCTATTTGATAGTAATAAAATGCACAAGATTTTTATAATTTTTGAGAATTATAAGTTCTAGTAATTCTTCGATGTATACTTTTTATAATTTTAAGAAAACTATAATAGCGAGTAGTTTCTTGTCGTAAACATTATAATTTTGTTCGATTAATAAGAGTTTTCTCGAAAGATATGTCATTAAATGTTATATGTCTTCATGCTTTTAACTAAAGCATGCATTGATAACTAAATCTAATGCGTCAATTTTAATTTTATTTGGCAATCGTAAATCGTACATCTTTAATATTGATTTTTTCAAGCATTTTAGCTTAAGATTCTAGAATAATTTCTTTTTTGTAAATTTTTATATTTATGGCGTATTCTTTTTTGTAAAATTTGTCAATAATATCGCATTAACGAAGTAGTTCTTAATGAACTTTTTATTGTAATTTATGAAATCTAAAAAGAATTGCACTTTCTTAACATTAATAGATGATTTTTATTCTTTGATTGCTTGTAGTTTTTTAAGATTCATGCGTACTTCGTATCGTTTTATAATAAATTCAAGAAAATTAATTTCTTTTCGATAAAATTCGCATTTCTTTAATTTAAGATGTAAGTTTCTTTTATTTAGACATTCTAATACTTTGAAGATATAACTAACATGCTCTTTCAAGATTTTTAAGTAAATTATGATGTCGTTCAAGTATGCTATGACAAATCGATTCAAATGTTGTCGTAATGTATCATTGATTATTTTCTAATACGTTGTCAAGACGTTTGTGAGCTCAAACGACATTATCATGTATTCATATAGTTTATATCGTGTGCAAAAAGCTATTTTTTACTCTTTTCTTGTCTTTATCTTGATCTAGTTGTACGCTTTTCGTAGATTTAATTTGATAAAATACTTAACTTCGAATAATTGATCTTGAAGCTCGTTAATATTGGGTAGTGAGTATCGATTCTTGATCGTAATATTGTTTAGCTTCTAGTAATCGACACATAAACGAAGAGTTTCGTTCTTCTTTAATACGAAGAGAATCGAGTATTTTGCTTGTGATTAAAATTTTCTAATAAATTCTTTCTTTTCGTTTTTTGCCAAATATTCGCGAAGTACTTCGAGCTTCTTCTTGAATAGAGCATATATAAATTCAAACGTAAACTACTTGTTTAATTCAAGTCTAATTTCATAATTTTACGATTAATATTTAGAGAGAGCCTCTATCGTTTTCTTTTCTTGAAATAGATGCTTTCAATTGTTGTATATTCGTGATACATGCTTTAGCGATTTCTTCGTTATACTAGATAGTTCAAGATTCTTAAAAGATTCGCAATTTTCTTCACTTACTTTATCTTTATAACTCGATTAATCTTTGTTAATGTCTAACAAGTTGAACTATTGTTAATCGTTTTTGTACAAGATGACAAGTTCGCTTCTTACGATCGAATTTCGACTTAATCTTTTATCTATTATCGAACGTTGTCGATGCATAGATTGAATGTGAATTGCGTGATCACATCGCTCAAATCTAAGTACTCGTATATTCTAATTAACTTTTAGATTGTGTTGCTTTAATCAAAGCATTTCTAAAACAATATCGTAAGTAATTATTCTCACTATATTAAAGATTAGTTTCTCGTGATGTTGTTAAATAGCTATCGATAGTAATTTCGTTTCTTTGTTCACTTTTTTATTCTTGTCAAGTAATGGGTTTTCATCTACAATCACTAGGATGTAAGCGTTAGACTTCTTTCGAATAAAATATTCTTCTCTCTCTACAAGAGCTCTAGTCATAAAATTACTTGTCGCATCAAAATCGACCATTGCGATGAGTTAACGATCATTGATTTTAATTAATGTGATAAAACATCTTGCGTGTGTTGTTAAGTTTAGTTGTTGCTATTGAACTAACATATTGCATTTCATTGATATGCTCTTTATTAAGAAATTTGAACTTTTCTTTACTCTTGTGTTGCGACTTCTATTTTAAACATCTATTTGTGCTAAGCTTTCTTCTATTGCTAGATTGCTAACTTTGACTTTCTAGAAAGTCAATTGATTTCTTTCTTTTCTTTTAGATAAGTTTAGCATGAGTCGTCGTAGCAAGCGATTCAACTAAGTGTCTCATATTTCTTTGTTTTCTCTATCTTTCGTTTGAATAAACTAACATTGTTTAGTTGTTGTTCGATTTCATCAAGAATGTCTTTTTCTTTAGTGGCGTCGCTTTCTAGCGCTTTCTCGCATTTGTTTACGATTTAATTAACTTGTCTTTTCTTCGATAAACTAGCTAAAGTCTTAAGATAATTCGTGATGTTTTTTAGACATTCGTAAAAGTTCTTTTAGTTATACTTTTCGTTTAAGTCGATAATTAAACTATAAGATTTAATAGTTTTTTAGAGTGCTTAATTGACTTCTTGCGTAGATGCGAATGCCTTGTTTGATGATGTTTCATCTAGAACTTTCTATAATTGATTTGGGTTCTCTACTAAATAGTAGTCGTCGTTTGATTTAATATTGGAAGTCTTCGCTTCTATGTTAACTTGCTTTCTAATGTTGTCCTAGCTATCAAATATCTCTCTTAACATAGCATTGATTTGTCGACGATTTATTAAGTTTCGCGATCGACAATCTCTTGCGAAGTGACTTGATTTGTCACATGAATAACACGTTTTTTAAGATTTGTTATTTTGCTTTTCCCTAAGATTCTTCTCTTTACGTCGTTAAGTAAAGTTCAATTTCATTGATGCAAGCTTACGATAATCTAAGTTGTTATACTTCTTAAAATGATCTCTCTTCGCATAATAATCGATCATTAGTTTAAAAAAAATTCTTGCTCTTTCATAAGATTAATTATATCGTTTTTTCATAACTCTCTTATACAATTTGTTGTCTACGTCGATTGCTATTTTTATTAAAGTTTAAATGATATCGAGTCTTGCATCGTTACGCATAAGTTCGTTCTTAACATTCTTCTTTAAGTTTCGCTTAAACATTGTCATTAATAATGCATTGTTTCAATCAATTAAATTTGCGTATTTCTAAAATTTGGCGACGTAGTTTGCTACTAATGTTTTTTGCTACAAATGCTAAATGACTCGTTTCGCTATTTGTTTCTTATTGAATATTTCAAATACTTGTCGTAATTCTTTCTTGAAGACATCGAAGTTAATAAAGATTTCTCTTAAGTCTTCTTCATTCTTAAGATGCTTTCGAAGGTTTGACTTTAATTAATGCTAAGCTCGTTCTTGAAGAAAGATAGAAGTCAACAAGATCTTTTTATTTCTTAAAACGAGATAAAACGTAAAGTAGATTTCAATTTGCGTAATTTAATTTTTTAATTTAGTTTTATCTTTATAATATTTGTCTAAAGCATTGATTTTAATCTTTGATAAAATTTCTTCTTCATTGTTGATATTGTTGTCGTTATCGTCGATCTTTATAAGATTTGACACGAATTGTTTTCCTTTTGTTGTAGAGTTAGTGTTTGAGATAAAGGCGCATTGATCTAATATAGACATTCTTAGAGTGTTCAAAGTGTTACGCTAGTACTTTTCACGAAGATATTAGAAAGAGTTATGTTATTGAAGAGATTTGTAGACGTCTTTAGGCAATGCAAGCAATCATTTGATAACAAGAATTTGCAACTAAGTAGTCGTAACAATAAGTCAAAACTTAAGATAAGTTGAACACGATTCATAAGAGAGTCGCGTTCAATTAGTTATATACATGATAAATTAATTAAATCGCTAGATCAATATCTTTGATTTCAATGATTCATTAACTTTGAATCGATGATCTTAATGAATCAATGTTCTTGATTCAACTAATTTATTGATTTAGTCACATGATACTTTCTTGGCAAAATGTGCTCTACATACTATGAAGAGCTTTGCGTCGTAATCAATAGATCTAAGCACGCGACTCGTAACATAAAGCTCGATGCACTATTAACTAAAGTGTGCAAGATTAATCAACTTTTTTAAGAATCTTCTTTCGACATAAGACTTGCTAGTTAACTTATATTATTGTATGATCAACAATAATCTTAACGCGTTTCTAGTCGTCGTAAAAATCGATATAATATTGTAGAAATAATTAATTAGCTTTTATTAATTTCGAGTCGCGCCCAAAAGCAATCGCAATAAAATAATGAAAATTAATCGAATTTTCGAATTAGCTCTCGTATTTATCTTATTAAGATTGCGTCAAAGATCACGAGATTTGTCTATAAATTCAAAAAGAATAATATTAATAAAATTCGAACTTCAAATTTAACTCATTAATCATTTCGTTAAATCGAAGTATTAAAACTCTTTTATTTGCATTACGCGATTCTCTTAATACAAAGATTGCTTAAACATTATATGTTTTCTAGATTTGTTAACACAAGTTACGTGCAAACATTAAGTAAAATTATTGTAAAACAATTAGAAATGTTTGCAAACATTATCTTACGCATTAAACAAAATAAGATATTATACGTATATACTATGATGTTCGAATGTTTATGAACAATATATGTTAGACGTCTAATTTAATATCGAAGCATACGCGTAATCGCATTTATAATGTTCGTAAACATAATCTAAGATAACACATTTGACCCAATATATTCGATTCTTGTCTCTAAACTTATTTTGCATTTATTCTTAATGCTTTGCGTTTATCTTTAACATTTCGCACGCATCTTTAACGTCTTATATCGTTAATTAATTGTTTATTGATCTTAATTCTAGTTCTTTTGTCTAGATGAGCTATTTCTTGACTTGCTACTAACTCGTCTCTACTTTGTTGCTACATCTATATTGTCTTCTCATTTAACATTGTTGCGATATTATGTTTTACTTTTCTTTGTTTACTTCGACTTAATCGTTCGTTTAATCGCAATAAGTAGATAGACTTCTCTAATTTAAATGCTTAACATTAATAGATATTTGTAATAGCATCTAAGTCTTCTTTGTAACTTTGATTTGCTTCTTCTTATTTATTACAATTATCTTGATTATTACTTTGTCTTATTATATTCGTTCTTTAAGCTTTAAACTTTTTCTCTACTTTTCTTTGTGCTAGTCTACGTTTATCTTAACAACATTCTTGATAAAATTACAAAATAATTTCTTTCGCATCTAGTAAACATTGATTCGACTTAACTAATTATTAAAGTTGCTAAACAAAGTGTTCGCAAACAATATAAATCAATATAATGTCAATTTCGAACATCAAATACGTTCGACATTTGATAATTATCTCGTTTCGACGCTTAGCGCAAAACTAGTTCGTCGTCGATATTGTGCGCGTTTGATTGATTCGTCATTCGAGCTCTAAAGCGATTCTCTTGTAAATTAACGAAGAGATTATTAATTCTATCTTGTCATATACGTCTATTTAATAACAAGTTTTCTTTATATTCTAAATGTGCTCTATGATGTTCACAAACGTTTTTGAACTTCTTTTACTAAATTATTATCTAGAATTAAGAACGCTTTTTCTAATTTCGCAAACAAAAAGTGCAAGTCAAATGATAATTAATTAGACAAATTAGATTTTATCGTCTTATTGACTTAATTAGTTCTTAAGACGTTCGTTTGTATCACTAATATTATTATCGTTTTCTAAAATAAGTCTTCAATACGATGCTCTTAACTACTAGATCGTCTATTAATTTATATTGCGAATCATTTACTTTAATAACTAGCTTTAACTTCTATAAGTCTTTAATAATATCTTTTATCTATTCAAGTTTTTAATGCTTGTTAATTTAATTGTAAAGAAGTAACATTATATATAATTTCATCGTACGTTTCTTTGATTTAACAACGAACTTGCGATTTTTTTCGACGCGTTGAACGATCTTCTTTGCGACGAATAACTATGTAATTAAGATGTACAAATTAAGATTATTCTAAAATCAAGAATCGCATTTTAGAATATATAAATTAATAGATAAGACGATGCGACGCAACATGTTTACATGTGCGCTAGACAAACGAACGTAATGCTAAGAGAATAGTCTCTTGAAATCTTTATAAGCTTAACTAAAAGCTCGCAATCTTAATAAGATTTATTCGATAATTTAGAAAATCAATCTAAAGTACAACTCGTTAAACGAGAAAATTATCTAGATCGACTAAGAAGAAATACGCGCATCATTTAATAATTTATCTAAAGAACAACAATATAATTAACGAACAACTAGAGATTCTCGAACAAATATATTAAGACTTTCGATAAAATAGATGCTAAAGTTGTCTATTGCAAAAAGACTAGAAAAGTAAGCGAAAAAAGAAGCAATTAGCAAATTAATCGAACATCAAATAACAAATGTTATTTAAGTAGTATTTGCTATTGCGTTCGCAATGCAAGTTTTACTATTTTTCAAAGTTTAAAAACGTCAAGTCTAGAGTCGTCGAATCGTTGTATTAATGTAATATGTTGCATTTCAACTATTAACGTTGTTCATTACTTAATATGTCACGTATATAGAGATTTCGATCATCGAACTAATAAGTTAAGAGTAGATTTACATTAAACGTTTACAAACTCTTTAAAGCACAAATCGTTTAATTTAGACATCTAAGATTCTTCGAGAACAAATAAATCTTCTTGTGAAATTTCTTCAAAATTGTCATAAAATGTTTACGAACATCACAAATTTTAATTAATATCGTTTTGATATTATAATCGTTTGCAAATTATTAAAACAAAAGATTGTATTATTTATATACGAAATTGACGAATTTGACTTGCGTATATGTTTAACGTTTACAAACATTAGAAAGCATAATTATTATGCAAATATTAATATTTTAAAACATCGAAAGTGCAATGTTATGAACGATTTTAAAGTACAATTACAATGAAACGTTTACGAAAACTTTCAAAACATAAATCGCATTAAAATTAGGAAATCGTAACGATTTTCGAACAATAACTAGTATTTATTCTTTATTTGTTCGTGATTCGCTTAGATATTTTTCGTTCATTTAAATTTCAATTTCTTGTTGTAATTCGTTTCGAAGTCTCTTTTCGCATTATAATTGTCTATCAATTTTCGTTGTTCGTTGCTTAGACTTTTGTACAACGCTTTTTTATAATTGAATTGCGATACTTTTACGACGATTAACTTTTCTAGAACGTAAAGATACTTGCTCTTAATCGTTATTTAACATCTTGAAGACAATACATTGTCGTAGAACTTAATTAGCACGCTTTATACGTTCTTCTTATCGTAGACTTACATCAATTTGTTCGCGTATCGCATTTCGTAATAATAATGCTTTAACGAACGACAAGTTTCGAGCTCAACAAAATCTAAAAAAACTTGTACTACTTTAATTATTTCGATGAAACTATTAAATAATTACTTGAAGCAATTTTAATTCGATTTATCAACTTGTAGAACTTAATATACTTTGAGATAATTAAAGAGATCATTTTGCACAATAGCGTAATGCGAGACTATCTTGTTAGTAGAGCTTAAGAAGAGCTTATTTAGACAACTCATTTAATGCTAGATCAAAATGACGACAATTCTTATCTTAAATTAATATATAAAGTCACACATTTCTTATTTGTTAACGAAATCGTTCTAGAATTAGTTATTCGATTTGATTTTCAATTTATTGCTTCGTATCAAATACGACTTGCTAGAATAATTAACGATATAAGTTCGTAAACGTATTTAATTATTAATAGAATAAAGATGCAAAGAAACTAAATTTTAAATGCGATAGATTTTATTACTTTATAAAGACAACTCTCTTTTTGTTCGCTTTCTAATTAATAAAAAGAAGTCGCTTAATTGTTTGCAAATATTGCAAACTTATAGCGCAAAGATATGTAATAAGAAAGATGTGCAATATATATGCTCAAATGCTAGATTAAGACTAGAACGCATTTCGTTAAATATTTTGTTCTTTAATTCGCTTTTAGTTGATTAAAAGAAATTTATATTGTTTGCAAATATTACAATCGATTAATATATTAAGTTGTATAACTTGAACAAACAATTAAAGAGATTAATTAAATTAAGAATTATATCGATGCGATTGTTTTATTAATAACATTGTTCGATGTAATTAACGTTGTTTGTCTACGAACGTTACGTTCGTTTTACTCTTTTATAATGTATTTCTTATTCTTCGCTTCTTAACTTCGCGTACTTTTTTCTTGTCGTTGTTATTGCTAGTGCTAGACTTAAATCATTGAACTTATATCTCGTTGATATAGTTCTAACTATTTATAGTTAAATAATTTCGATTGATCGAAACTCTTTTGCATCAAATTATTGTGTTTTGTTGTTATACTTTTAGCTTTCGTCTTAATTTCGACAACAAAGTCGAATATCTTTGCTTTCTTCTAAGAATATAATTTAACATTGTCTTTAATTCAAGTTTAGATCTTATGTGCGTACAATAGTTAAGAAACTAATTCGATTATCGACAAACATTAAATCGACGATTTCGTTAATTTATTTAAGAATTAAGTAATTACGTTGTCGTCGCAAAGTTAAATCTTAACGATTATTCTAATTTTATCAAAGAAGTATAACAAAAAATTGCTAATGTTATGTAGCGTTAAAATGCAACTTGATCTTAACATCTTGTTCGAACTAGATTGTTTTATATTTCGCATCATAATAAATTACGATTTTGTAAAAATGTTTAAATTATTTGTTAATAAAATTAATAGCACATTGTTAACATTATTAAGCTTTTTGTTCGAAATAAGAAGCAATATAACGTTATAATGAAGCGAGTCATTAAGTTTGCAAAGCGCTTTCAATTAGCAAAATTCATTAATTTGAATTTCGAAACTTCGAGTTTATATTATTCGCTTTTATTAAGAAACAAATTAACAAACTCTCTTCGCATTCAAGTAGAGAACAAAATTGTAAATGCAAAGTTAACAACGAAAAACTCGAACGCAAGTTTGTCGAATTCGAAGAAACGTACGCAAGAGCTTTTAGTACTATTGTGTTTAATCAAATGCGCAAATCGAGTTACGTTCAAGACTTAAACTTGTTCGACTTAAAATGTTTTATTAATTGCTTAAACGCAAATTGTTAAAACAATATTAAGTAACGTAGATTCGAACAAATGTCGTAAGTTTAACTAAGTATAAAAAGATATATATTAACTTATATAAATATTAGTTAAATCTATTCTTAAAAAGAGAAACGTCACTAAAGTTGCACTAAACTCGAACAAGTCTTATATAAATAGTAGAAAAAAGATAAAATTTTAGTCGAACATAGAGAGTTTGTCTTCTAGAATTCGTTATAAAAGCAATATAATTTCGAAAAGATAATCGAAATAAGTATTAAGACAAATTTAGTCTATAATAATATTACTATAGATAAGAAGTTTAAAATTGCTATAATATTTATAGATAATTTAATAGTAAATAAAGTAATTAAAATAATTGTCTTAATTATCTAATATAAATAAAGATAATTCTTTAAATTTTAACAATATACAAAATTTCTAAACTAGAGTTTAAGATTTAATACTCTTCGAATATATTACTTTTATTAAAAGTAAATAGTTGTATAATGTGATTATTAAGTTGAGTTTCAATTTAATCGAATTAGTTCGCTTAATTCTAATTCTAAAATTAAGCAAATTTCCTAGTCTAATAGAGTAAAATAAACGAAGAATGCGCGTTAAGTTGTTACGAGTCGCATATTAATAAATACTATTTGTTGCGCATTATTCTTCACAAAATAATTAGAAAGAAAAGATTTATTAATAAAATTAAGATAATTAAGATAATTAAGATAACTTAACGCTTAAACATCTTAAATTTAAAATTAAAAAAATTAAAAAAATTAAAATCTTAAACATTTTAAACATCTTAAATCTTAAATAATAAAAAAAAATATAACTTTTAAATGCGACTTTTTTATGAATTGTATTTAACTTATTTTAAGTTTTTATTTATTATTACTCTAATTTATTAAATTATCTATAAAGATTTATTAAATATAAGATTATTTATAGTTGTAATTTTTATTATTAAGTAATTGCTTACATTGTTTAAAGACGTTTATAAATTTCTTTAATAATATAATTTTTTTTAATTTTTTTTACGAAAATATTAGCGTAATACTTTGAATATTTTAAGAATGTTTATATTAAATTAACGCGTTTTTATCTTAAACATTAATTTAATAATATTACGTTAACTCTTTATTAATAAAAACAATAAAATAAAAATTAATAAAATTAATATTTATTATAAAGATTAAATTAATTTAAAGAATTAATTTATGCAAATAAATATTTATTTTATCTTTTACTTTATTTTAATAAACAAAAAAACAATTTTCGCATTTATATTTTTTAAAGAAAATATTTAACATTAGTTTAAATTAAATTTACGCAAATATTTAGAAAATTATAATAAAAATTCTTGTGCAATATTTACAAATTTTAATAATTTTAAGAAAAAATTTTAAAGAATCTTTAAAACATTTAATAAAAAACAAATTATAAAAAAAATATTTAATCTTTAATTTAATAAATTTTTGCAATAAATTGTGTAATAAAACTTTAAAAATATATTAATTTTATTAAATAAAATAATGTCGCATTTATAATAATATTTTGATAAAATTTTAAAAATAATTTTAAGAACAAAATTATGTGCGATAATAAATTTATTAGCAATAAATTTAATTTTATCGAAGTAATTATTAACTTTAACGATAAATTATATAAGAGAATTATAAAAAAGCAATATAATTAATTTTACAAAAAAGTAAGAATCTTCTTTAAATTAATAATTAAATATTATTAAAAAAAAATTTATTCTAATTGAAAATTTTTTTAATTTATATTATTATAAATTTGTATTTATAAAATTAAATTTTATTTAATAGATATAAAGAGAAGAATTTTAAAAGAAAGTAAAATAATAAAATTTAAAAAACAAATTATTTATGTAACAAATTAAATTATTTCGCAAAAAATTATTAATTATAAAACTTAATAAATCGTTAACAAATTAATATTATATTAAGAAAAATATTTAATAATTAAAACAATATTAAGAAATAAATTAATACAAAGATAAATATTTTTAAAATTAATTTAAATAACAATTATTATTTAATAAAGAATTTAAATTAATTATAAAAAGTTCTAGATAAAATATTATTAAATAAAATATTTATATTTATGCAAGAAATTAATTAAACACTTTAGAAAACTATTAAATTTTATAGTTTAATTATTAACTTAAACGAAAAATATAATTAAAAGAAGTTTTATAAATGTATAAAAAATATTACGAATTATTTTAAGACTTTAGTTAATTTATTAAAGATCAAAAACAAATGCGAAAAAAGCTAGAAAATAATGTTATTATAAAAAAAATATATTTAATATTATTATAAAACAATTAGATTTTACAATATATATAAATTTTAATTAAATAATTTGTTATAATAATTTATGCTAAATTTATTTAAAAGAAAAGAACAAAATTAATTAATTCTTTAAAAAATTAAAGTTAATAATTATTAATTTATAGCAATAATTAATTTTAATATAATAAATAATTTTATAACTAAAGCTTTTATAAAGAGAAAAAAAAATTTATTTAAAAAAAATCTAACGCTTATAATCTAGTAATTGTAAATAAAAATTTATTATTTGCAAAAAATAAAAAAATAAAGAAAGAAATAAAATTATTATTAATAATTATTTAATAACATTATAAGAAACTAATTTCTAATATAATAAAAATAATTATTTATAATATTGTTTTAAAAATGTTTTAATTAAAGTAATATAATTTAAAAATTAATTAAAATATATAAATACTTATATTTATATTTAATTTAGACATTAATAACATTTAATAATAGATAAAAGATTAAATCGAAATTTAATTATAATTTTTGCAAAGAAATAATTTAATAAAATTTAATTTAATAAATATTAATAAAGATTAATTAAATTATAAAGTTAAAGTAAATAAAAAAAATTACGAATTTTTTAAGAACTTTAAATTATTTAATATAATAAAAAAATTATTAAAGTATATATTATAAATATATAACAATTAAAATTATTTATTTAAAAAAAATAATTAAGATTTTATCTAAACATTAATTGTAAAATTATAAAATTAAACTTAAATTAAATAAATAATTTATATTTATATTTAAATTTATATATATTTTATTTAAAAAAAAGTTAAAAATATTTTAAAAATATTTAACAAAAAACGAAAAAAAAAATTTATTAAAAAATTTTAATTATAAATAGAATATTTGATTTTCTTTATATTTAAGAAAAATAAAACTTTTTATTTATATATTAATTATTAAAAGTTAAACAATATTATAATAAAAAATTAATATTTATTATTTAACATTAATAAGTTTTAGAATTAATTATTCGAA